>Ga0265338_10000177_pt1 | contig 118670 bp, 97 predicted proteins | sample 42126metaG_FD_193579 | JGI IMG/M metagenome (GOLD analysis project Ga0265338, IMG submission 193579) | Rhizosphere microbial communities from Carex aquatilis grown in University of Washington, Seatle, WA, United States - 4-21-26 metaG | ecosystem: Host-associated > Plants > Roots > Rhizosphere...
TCAATCCGCGTATCCATAGGTTCACTCGTTTTCCAAGGCATCCCCAAGCCTACCGGCTTGGGCATCCTTCTCGAAGTGTTACCTATGTTCTGAACCTAGACTGTTACCCATGTTCTGAACCTGCACCCGCCGACTAACGTCGGCGGCTACAAAAATGGGGGGAGCGGCGCGCACGGAGTGCCCGCCCTGCTTTGTTTGGGCAAATCCTTGCGCAAAACACGAGAAATCGAGGTTCATCGAGGAGAATCCGATTTTTATCGTGTTTCGCATCGTGTCAGATTTCCTAAGGAATCGTGCTTTATCGTGCATAATCGTGGCAAAAATAAGGAATCCTTTTTTCCGATGGTGCCAGAGCTTCCTTCCGGTAGCGGGAGGCAGGCGAGGACGAAGACGAGAACGAGCAGGAAGGGAGGAATCAGAGCAATTCAGGCTGGTTTAAGGTATTATTTGAAGGGGTGGCGGCCCCGGCTGTGAAAAGCCAGGAAATAGATCCATCTGTTTTGACGGCTTGCCCGATTTCGGCTAAACAGCTAATTTACCAGCGATGAAACATCAGCTCGATTTTGAGAAGCCGATCATCGAACTCCAAAACAAACTGGAGGAACTGCTTAAACATCCGGAAACGCATTCGCTGGGCATCAGCTTTGAAGAAGAGGCCCAGATGATCCGCAAAAAAATCGCGGAAATGCAGCAGCAGATCTATTCCAACCTGACGTCCTGGCAGCGGGTGCAACTGGCGCGGCATCCCAAGCGTCCTTTCACACTGGATTACATCAGCCTGGCTTTCTCTGATTTCACTGAATTGCACGGGGACCGGTTGTTTGCCGATGACCGCGCGGTGGTGGGCGGTTTCGCGAAGTTCGGCACGCACCGGGTGGTGGTCATCGGCACGCAAAAGGGCCGGGACACGAAGGAAAACATTTTGCGCAATTTCGGTTCGGCGTACCCGGAAGGATATCGCAAGGCGCTGCGCCTGATGCGTATGGCGGAGAAATTTGGCCTGCCGGTCATCACGCTCATTGATACTGCGGGCGCGTATCCCGGTATCGGCGCGGAGGAGCGGCATATCGGCGAAGCGATTGCGGTGAACCTGCGCGAGATGACGACGTTGGAGGTGCCGATCATCGCGGCAGTCATTGGCGAAGGTGGATCCGGCGGGGCATTGGGCATCGGGGTGGCGGACCGCGTGTTGATTTTGGAAAACGCTTATTATTCGGTCATTAGTCCGGAAGGCTGCGCGGCCATCTTGTGGAAAGACCGCGCGGCAGCGGCCAAGGCGGCGGAGGCGCTCAAGATCACCGCCAGCGACCTGTTTGAGTTGGGTCTGGTGGATGGCATCATCCCGGAACCGCTCGGCGGCGCGCATACGGACAAGAACCTCGCGGCGGACAATTTCCGGTCGCATGTGCTCAAACACCTCGATGAGTTGCTCGCCATGCCGGTCGCGGAACGGTTGAAAAAGCGCTACGACAAATTTCGCGGGTTCGGCCGGTTTGAGGAAAAGGTCCAACCGGTCGAAAATGGTGAAGTGCCTGCCGCCCCGGCGGCCGTCGCCTGAACGCCGTGCTGTATCCATTCCTATTCCAGCCCATCTTCAAGGAGCGCATCTGGGGCGGACGCAGCCTGGAAAAGCTATACGGAAAAAAACTCCCGCCTGGCGTGCCGATCGGCGAATCCTGGGAGATCAGCGACCGCCCTGGTGACGAGAGCGTCATCACCAACGGGCCGCTCGCGGGAAAAAACCTGCGATGGCTCATGGAAAATCACCCGCGTGAATTGCTGGGTGACGCCACTCCGTCGCCGCAAAACCGTTTTCCTTTGCTCTGCAAGATTCTCGATGCGCGGGAGAAACTTTCGCTTCAGGTGCATCCGCCTTCCAAGAAAGCCGCTGAACTCAAGGGTGAGCCTAAAACTGAGATGTGGTACATCGCCGATGCCGAGTTCAGTGCTGATCTGTTTGTGGGGCTGAAATATGGTGTTACACGTGCACAATTTGAGACAAAAATCCAATCAGGCACAGTCGCGCAATGTTTTCATCGCGTTCCAGTGAAAGCGGGCGACACAATGTTCCTGCCGAGCGGGAGGGTGCATGCCATCGGTGCTGGCCTTGTGATTTTTGAGATTCAACAAAACTCTGACACGACCTATCGCGTGTTTGACTGGAACCGCGTGGGGCTGGACGGCAAGCCGCGCGAATTGCATGTGCCGCAATCGCTCGCGAGCATTGATTTCAATGATTTTGAACCCGGGCCAGTCGTTCCAAAAATCACAAAAGGACCTAACTTCACCCAAAAAGATTTAGTGAAGTCAGAATTCTTCACAGTGAATTGGTTCCAAACGCCAACAGTTGAACATATCCGGCTCGGACCGAATCCGCCGATGACGATCTACGCGGCCTTGACCAAATCACTCACTATTTTGAGCGGTGAACATACGGTGACAATTGCGCCGGGCCAATTCTGTCTAGTTCCATTCAGCGCCCCCAAAATCGAACTGAAGACTGAAGCGGATACCAGCTGCTTATGGATCACTGCTGGCAGTATTCGAAATCCACAGGGCGGCATGTTCGGCCCATTTCATCGAACTTAACTTACCTTTGAAGCCCCCATCTCGCGGCGGATCTTTTCGCGACCACCCAGCCGCAGGCGCAAGGTGCGCGCGATGAAGATGGGATTGCCGAAGATGTAACGCTTGAACAGGCGGCGCGGCTCCTGGGCCAGCCGGAACGTCCACTCCAGGCCGGTCTTGCGCAGGATCCACGGCGCGCGTTTGCGCAGGCCGGAATAAAAATCGAACAAGCCGCCGACACCCATGATCACCGGCGTCTCCAACTGAGCGGCGCAGCGCGCGATCCACAATTCCTGGCCCGGGACGCCCAGCGCGACCAGCAACATGCGCGCGCCGCTAGCACTGATTTGGCGGATGACTTCGGGCTCTTCTTCTGGTTTGAAAAAGCCATCGCGCAGAAAGGCGATATTCAAACCAGGGAACCGGCTCCGCATGTTTTCGGCGCATTGTTTGATGATCTCCGGACGCGCGCCCAGCAGCGCGATGGGAACGCCAAGGCGGGCGGCGCGTTCGCACAACAGTGGAAACATATCCGTGCCGTTCACATTGCTGATGAGCGGCGTGCCGGCGAGGCGGGCGGCCAGCGCCAATCCGCTGCCATCCGCATACAAACGGTCGGCGGTGGGCAGGATGCGAAGATATTCCGCATGATGAACCGCGATATTCACGCAATGAGCGTTCACGAAATAAACGATGCGGCGCTGGCCAGCCTGGGCGCTTGCCAGTAATTCGTCCGTAGCCGCATCCAGGGTCACGTTCTCGATCGGCAGGCCAAAAAGGGGGATGGTATGAGGAGTCATTGGCGTTGAGCGGCGACTTTTATCCACACAGCGATGGTTTCCTCCACAGAGCGGTCCCAGGTGAATTGCTTCGCATACGCAGGCCCTTCACGGCGCAGTTTTTCCCGCAGGGCAGAATCTGTCGCGATGCGCGTGAGGGCGTCGGTCATGGCGGACACATCCAGCGGATCGAATAAAAGCCCATGGCCTTCGGCGATCTCCTTGAGCGAGGACGTGCCCGAACACGCGACCGGTGTCCCACAGGCCATCGCCTCGATGATCGGGATGCCAAAACCCTCGAACAGGGACGGGTAGATCAACGCTTCCGCAGCGCGAAAGAGATGCGGCAATAGGTCGCGTGGCACAAAGTCCGCAAATACAACATCGCCGTTGGCCACCAGTGGTGCGGCGGCGGCCTTGATGGTTTCGTGGCCGTTCCAGGGAGCGCCGGCCAGGACCAGCTTGTGGGGTGTGCGTTGCTGCTGCTTGAAAAGGGCAAAGGCCTCCAACAGCCGGACGTGATTTTTGGCCGGGTGTTCCAAACGGGAGACGTAAACGAAAAACGGCGGCATAACGTGGAAGGTCCGGGCAACAACCGCTTCGCTTTCGGATACGTCTCCGGGATGGTAAAACGTGTGGTTCACGCCGTTAGGAACGACGGTGATTTTGGAAGGGTCAGCTTGATAAAATTCCACCAGGTCATTTTTGGTGTTCTGGCTCGGAGTTACGATTGCGTCAACGCCGCGCAACCATTTCGGCACGATGCTTTGGTGATAAAAACCGCGCAGCAGCCCATATTTCTTCCCCAGCCGCACGGGGCCGAGATCATGAACAGTCACCACGGAACCGCAGGGCAAACGGCCCGGGAGCCTACGGATGGTAGGCACGTGGACGATGTCGAATTTTTCGCGCGCGGCCACAACACGCAAGGTATGACGATGCCACCAGATGTCCTTCAGCGGACGTATTTTTTGCTGTACACCTGCTTGCGCGCCGCTGGTGCGCGGAGATTCACCACGCGCGAGGACGCGTCCGCCGAACTCGAGCGGCCGTACGTCCACATCCTCTCGTTGCGCGAGGCACGCCAGTTGCCCGGCAATATAGGTGCCGATGCCGGAACGACTGTCGTCCCAAATTGTGGCGCTATAACCGATTTTCAAGTGAGATGTATGTAAGATAAAGGAGCGGGCGTTGCAACTCCGGGCATTTCCGGTGGAAATAAATGTTGAACTTGCCGGTCGATTACCAGCATTTTTGTTCCCGTGAACGGCGCGACCTCCCACCTTCGACCCGCCGATATCCCGCCCGTCGTGATTCTCGGTGTCCCGTTCGACACTCTGTCACCGGCAGGAGTCTGTGATATTATCGGGCGCATGGTCGCGGCGCGGCGCGCGGGATATGTTTTGAGTGTCAACGCAACGTTGCTTATGCGCGCGCAAGAAGACCTCGAACTGCGCCGCATATTGTTCGATGCAAATGTCATCCTGTGCGACGGCGCGCCGCTGCTTTGGACTTCGCGCTGGCTGGGCCAACCTTCGATGGAACGGATGGCAGGTCGCGATCTCGCGCCGCTCCTGGCAGAGATGGCCGCTGAAAAAGGATTCCGCATCTTTCTGCTGGGTGCCGCGCCAGAAACCGTGGCCCAGGCAGTGGCGAACCTGAAGCGGAAACATCCGAATCTCATTGTGGCGGGGCAATATTCACCACCAACCGGGGAACTCCAGGAGATGGACCACGGGGAAATTTCGCGGCGCATCCGGGAAGCAAAACCGGACCTGTTGTTCGTTTCGTTCGGCTGCCCGAAGCAGGAAAAATGGATTGCGATGAATTATCGCTCGCTCGGCGTGCCGGTAACGGTGGGTGTGGGCGACACGATCTATATTCTGGCGGGAAGCGCGCGCCGCGTTCAGGGGCCGCGAACGTGGTCCGGACGCCTGAAAGACCTATGGGTGTTTGGGCGGAAAATCATAGCGCAATGGTGGGAACTGCATTCCCGCACGCGCCGCGCTAAAGGCCAACTGCCCGCCATGACGCATCTGGAGGCTGATTGGCAGCACGTCACTCTGCCGGAACGGTTGGATTATACCGCCGTGAACAATACCAGCCTGGTGAACGATGTGCTTATCGGCGAAAGAAACTGCCTGGTCGAATTGGGCAACGTGAAATTCATCGACAGCACCGGCATCGGCTTATTGATACGCATGCAGAAACGAGTGCGGGCGATGGGGCGGCAACTGGTGCTGGTCGCGCCAAGCCCAGAGGCACGGCGCGCCTTTGAATTGATGCACCTGCGGGATTTTTTTAATTGGGCCGCAAGCGCAAAGGAAGCGCGGAAAGTGATTGAGTTGCGCGCGGTGGAACGCGATTTCATCGTTGCGCCGCAGATCTCCGGCGATGCCCTGGCATGGCGCGGGGAAGTCACCGCCGCCAACGGCGAGCAGGTGTGGGAAGAGACGCGCGCTTATTTGACGGCGTTCCGGGACGAGCGATTGCAGTTGGAGATAGATCTGGGAGAGGTCCGCTTCATCGACAGCACCGGCGTGGGGGTAATGATACGCGCAAAGAAACTGGCGCTACGACAGGGAGTGCGGATGAAATTCACGAACCCATCACCCGCAACGCGTAATGTTTTACGGCTGTCACAACTCGAGGAATTTTTGATCGGCCAATAGATTTTGGTCCAACTACCCGTCACCCTGTATCTTCCACAATTTCAGTGGCGTACACAGTAATTATCCCGGCAAAGCATCCGCTTTATTCAGTTGCGCGGCACAATCTCTCGTCGCCTGCTTCAGCAAGGCGCGGTCATTGGCGTCCAATCCCAGCGGATCGAAACGATAACGGTAGTGCAGCCGCAACAGTTCGCGGACTGGTCCGGTGATGTCTCGCAAAGCTGGAGCGGTGGTGGCCCGGCCCAGCCAATCACCCAGCGTCTCGTTCGGCGCGCGCGCGCCGATGAACTTCGCGAGCCGGCGTTCGAGCTGGTAAAATTCAGAATCCGACCCCGGCCAATCAAATCCCCGGCTATCGGTTGTTGATTTGCGGATACGCCGTCGCCCTGAACGTCTGAATATGATCTGGTAGAGCAATAACAAAATGATCGGGATCAGCGCCCATAAAACATATTGTCGCAGGTTGCTTTGGCCCCAGCGGAATTTGGCGATCTCAAACCACATTCGCGACCAGGCATCGGACAACCATTCGAAGGACGATGCTCGTTTTGCCTCTTCCGCGAACCGTGAGGCAGGCGTTGTATCAAAATCGCGCCACACACCGTTGTCTTTGTCCCAGACGATGCACCACGCATGGCCGTCGCGTTGCCGCACGTAATATTTATTGCCCTTCGATTCATGGACCACATACCCGATGGCATAACGTGCTGGTATGTGCATTTGGCGAAGCAACAGGACAGTCGCCGTGGCAAAATACTCGCAATGTCCGCTGTGGGTCTGCAGGAGAAAACGGGCCAACGGTTTCATGGTGTTCGTGCTTCTGCGTGGGGGCGGCTCCTGGTAAGTGCTATACGTGAAATTGTTCTCAAAATATGCCGCGACCCGATGCATTTGTTGCTTCACGGAAAGGCCATTGGTGTGGAGATCCTCGATCACTTCCGCGAGGGCGGGAACCTCATTGGTCGGAACCATGAAATCGACTTCGTTGGTCGCCGGTGAATCCGAGGTGAATTCCTGCCCATAGTGAGCGTCAAAAATTACCAGCCCGGGGCCCCGGGCGAAGATGGCGCCCTCAGGATTCTTTTCGAGGCTGAAAGCCGGCAGATGTTCCAGCCGGGCACTGCCTGCCGGCAATGGAAGCAAGCCGGCCCCCCCTGGAAGGTAACAAGCGATGTTGACTTCACGTGGTGCCGTTTTTCCGGGGATCAGGATCCAGGTGGTCTCGTTTGTATGTTCCCAGAAGATGGCATCAAATGCGGCTCTTCCCCCGCCCGCAAACCAGGTGGCGTTACGATAAAGCCGGTAGCTGGCCTCCCGCAAATACAATGGCGGACTCTCGCCGGGTTTTGTTTCCAGCCGGATGACAATCTTGCCAGAGGAACTCAAGCCGCCGATCTGCCCGATGGCGGTCGTATTTTGGGCGGCGTTGGCGTTTCCATGCTGGAAAAATTGCGCCAGCCACTGGGCGCCACTGTTCGTTAGCATTTGTTGAAGCCGGTTCAACCCGCCCTGACCGACATTGCTCAGGGCGATCACCACGCCCAAAATCACCGCCCACGCGAACGGACTCAATCGTCGTGACCGATACGACCATAAAGCCCAGGCCATCAACCCACAAAACCCCCAGAAATATCCAGAAACTTCATTCGTATGGATGCTCGCGGCGAGCAGACAGTTCCCGAAATAAGCATAGGAGATGTTGAATTTCTTTTCATCCGTCAACTTCGCGCCTGCTTTCAATGCCTTTTTCCTGCGCCGCCACAGAAATATAGAGATGGTCGCTAACGGAATCTCCGTGTGCGAACTGTACGTCTGCGCCGTCATGAACAGGAAGAAGATCATCGGCGACCAACGCAGCATGGATATCACTGTCAGTGCGCCCGCCGTGCCCGCGCGACTCTGCGTGTTGAAATTCGGATCTTCAAACATCCTCGTGAAATAAGCCGGGCCTTCATTCGCATTGAAGGCGTAAAATAACGTCGCTACGAAAACCAGGCCGGAAAAGATCCAGATGCGCCGGAACTCGTCATCGGAGAATTCCCAGCGGGTTTTGTATATCCGCGAGCCTTCCAGTACCACCGCCATTGCGATTCCCGCGGGCAGGAGGCCCGTCTGCCAGCCCCAGAAGATCAGGGCGGCGCCCAGAAGATATGGCGGCGTTTTCATCTTAGCTCCGCGAGGCCGGGTTCGATCTTTCCCAATTCCAGCACGTGAAAATTCCCGGCCGCTTCCCCGATCGTTTTGGCATCAAAAGATTTTCCCTGGCCCGGTTCAACCACCACCAGCACCATCACCGGCAGATTGAGCGCCTTCAACTTTTTCACAAAATTCCGCCGCGCGTCATCCCAGGAAACGAACACACACACGCAACCGCTCACGGCGCTCACCTGATCCAGCACCAGATGTTCTAGGTTGGCAAAGGGTTTGTCGTCGCATGGCCGGACAGATGCCAGTATCTCCAGCATTTGATCGGCATGTCCCACTCCGCGTCCGGCCGTGAAGCAGTAAGCCTGCTCGCCGACGAACAACAGGTCCAGCAGCGATTCCTGGGTGACGATCGTATTCGCGAACGAAGCCGCAACGGACACCGCCTCTTCAAAGATTTCAATGTTTGAATAATCCGTGAACGTGTCCAACACCAGCGCGTGCCTGACAAAAAACTCGTCCTCAAATTCCTTCACGATGGGTTTGCCGGTCTTTGCCCAACTCCGCCAGTGGATGTGTCGCAACGGATCGCCGCGACGGTAGTCACGCAAGGCCACAAATTCATCGCTGCGCCCCACGGATGAAGCCAGTGCCACGCCCCCCACCTGATATTCCATTGCGCCCGGCAATGCTATCGGCGGCAATGGATAACGTTTCGGCAAAATCAGGACATGTTGCGGCGCGCTTACCCGGGTGAACGCGCGCATCAATCCCAATGGATCCGGCCGTGTCAGCGTTACCCCGCTGAAGCGCAACACGCCCCGCCGCAGAGGAATGATTTCAACCCGGGCTTCCGCCGTCCCTTCGGGTTGCAGTGATGGCACAACCGCTTCCTTGATCGTCGCTATGGTGAACGGACGCTTGGCCGGTCGCATGATGCGCAGCGACTTGGCTTTTCGGTTTTCCGCGCGGATGAACGACCGCCATTCGGCGAAGGAAGGGCGGGGATCCTCCAGATCCTCCAGCAGTGCCAGATTATTTTGTTGGGTCCGGTTGAGATTTCGCACCGCCACTTGGTAATGGAAGGCCAGGCCTGCGGTGGCGAATCGTGGCAAAGCCCGTTCCACGGAAAACTGCGCCCGGAAGATGCGACTGCCGATAAACGACGCCGTCAAAACAAAGAACAACGCTACGAACGCCTGGTACCCAACCGTGTTTTCAATATCCATCCCGAACAGCGCGGTAAATAGCAACCCCACCACGACTCCCTTGCCCGCCGTCGTATATCGCCGCAATGTCCAATACTGCAACCAGGAGACGATTCGGTAGCTCCGATATATTGTGCGCCAATAAAAAGTCATGGCATTAGCCGGTTTTGGGGGTGACCATCTGCTTCGCTGTCGCCGCTGGCCGGGTGATCAGCCAGCGCAGGTCCATGGTCACTTCACGCCGGCACTTTCATTTTTTTTACCACTTCTGCTACGATACCGCGTGCGGTCAAGCCGCTAAAGCGTGCCTGGGGTTGCATGACCAGCCGATGGGCGATGACCGGCTCACAAAGGCTTTGGATGTGTTCCGGGGTGACAAATTCCATGCCGTCAAACAATGCCATGGCCTGCGCCGCTTTCATCAGCGCGATCGAGGCTCGTGGGCTCGCGCCCAGCTGCACGCCGTTGGCCGTGCGGGTCGCCCCCACAATATCCACGACGTACCGCTTCAATTCATCACTCATGCGGATGGCTTCCGCCGCCGCGCGCAGCGCGAGAATATCTTCCAGCGTGGCGCACGGTTTCAACAGGTCCAGCGGATGGTTGTGCTCCTGCGCGGTGAGGATCGCCACCTCTTCGATCGGTTGCACATAGCCCAGCGCGAATTGCAGAGCGAACCTGTCCATCTGTGCCTCCGGCAACGGATAGGTGCCGCGAAATTCAATCGGGTTTTGCGTCGCGATCACAAAAAACGCCTTCGGCAGGTAGCGGTGCTCGCCATCCACGCTCACCTGGCCTTCGCCCATCGCTTCCAGCAACGCCGATTGCGTGCGTGGCGACGCGCGATTGATCTCATCCGCCAGCAAAATGTCGGTGAACACCGGCCCTTCGTGAAAGTGGAACAACTGGTCGCGCTGGTTGAAGACCGAGATGCCCAGGATATCTGACGGCAACAGGTCCGGCGTGAATTGAACTCGTTTGAACCGCGCGTCCACCGTCCGCGCCAGCGCCTTGGCCAATGTGGTTTTACCGGTGCCCGGTGCGTCCTCCAACAACACGTGCCCGCCGCTTGCCAGCGCCGCCATCAGCATCCGCGTGGATACGGCCTGTCCCTGCATGATTCGCGCGATGTTATCGGAGATTCTCTGGTAGATTTCACGTGCCGCCGCCTGGTTGATATTGCTCATGGCTCGCTCTGACTGCGGCAGAGTGTAATTTCCCGAATCCCTTCCTGCGAACAAATTCGGTTTTGCCTCACCGTTCGCTACATCATTGGTTTTCATACTACTCGTTAGACAAGGCTTTCAGCCGAAAGTTTCGATATCTAATTCTGTTGATAAATCTGGCCCACATTCACTAATTACCACGCGTCTACTCAATGTTCCTCATTTTTTGTTCCTTTGCCATCCTTTTGGCTCGTTTCGACGCGCTTGTGATTATTGGGACTAATTTTTCTCCGCCCCCAAATCTCAAATTTTTTTATCTCTCAAACAAATAACAATTATTCACTGTTTATCCGGTTTAAGTTGTTTCAGATTTGTGGTGTCTCTATCCGAACAAGCCATCGTCACGTTCCTGAAATAAAAAAGTCCCTTAATTTTCCTTTATTATCCTTAATTCCCGCACGGTCTCGATTTCATTTCAGGTGTGATTTTTGTTCTTTTCGTTCTTCCCGTTATTATCGTCATCCATGTCTTTATCGTTTCCTTTACCTGCTGCCGCCAAAGCGACTTGCCACGTCATAACGCAGTGTCGACGGGAGCGGCGGCGGAATCATCTTTGCCACGTTTCACGTGGTTCGACATGGTGACATCCCACATTTGACACTTTATTTCAATTATCAAAGAACTAACCGTTATAATATCACAAAATCAAACATTGTCAACAATTTGTTAATTATTTTTGGAATCAGAAGCCACTTACGTTAAAAATGGCCAGAATATGGAGTTTCTTTGTGGGCCACTAATTCGTGACAAGCTTGGGAAGCCAATCAGCAATGCCCTTCACGGAATCGCCCGGTTCGCCCGATAATATTTCTGATCCGCATTGGTCGCCTTGGCGTCCACAAATAGGCCCGCACCATTCGTCAGGATCAGGCTGCCCAGATCCGTCCACGTATCGAGATTCGTCGAGCTCTCGACGGTCGTCGGCGAATTGCTTGAGCCAACGATAAAAAGCTGCGCCTGGTTCGTCATCCGCGCCAGCGAAACAATGTACGGCGCCTCCGTCGCGACCAGTTGCAGGTCAAAACTCAAGTTCGTCGCCGTGACCGACCCCAGATGAACCTCAGCGGCGATAGTATTCGTCCCTTCGTTCAACCACCGCGGATTCACCGCAAAGCTCTGCCACGTATCGCGCAATGCGGTCGGCATGTTGGTCGCGGTCGCGATATAAGGCGCATCGTTAGTGAGATTCACGCCTGCGAGCAGCGTTCCATTGAGGTAAACCAGCGCGCCGTCCGCCACCACCAGTTTCAACGTCAGGCCCGCGATGCGATTCACATTCGTGGCCGTGAACCCTTTCCGGAAGTAGGTCGTCACAAATTTATTGTTCGCGTTGCCCCCAAAGCTGACGACCGTTTGCTCGTCGCCATCGCCGTAACCGAATTGCGCCAGACCACCGCTCCATGAGCCATCAGCAAAACCCGCATTTCGCCAGGCGATGCCCTGGTTCGATCCATCGGCCAGATATTTCCAATTCGACCCCTCCGCCACGAGCACCCGTGGCGGTGTGGGGCTGTCGAAACTGGTCCGAGCGAAATAACGCAGCGGTTGCTTCGTCGCGCTGTCGCTGAGAGTGAAATAGCCGCTGCCGTAGAAATCAAAACCGATCGCCTCGCCATTTGGTTCGCCGCCCGCCGTCCCCGTGACCGGAATCGAGATGGGCGCCACCTGGAACGCATTGCTGATCGCCTGTCCGTTCGTACGCGCGAACAGTTGCGCAAAATCCTCCTGTCGCACGAGGATCTCATCGCCCAACGGCGAAATGTCCGCTCCCGACGGCACATCGAACGCCAGCGTGCCGATAAATTTGAGCACGATGTTCGTCGTGGTATCCAGCAACGCCTTGGGCGCGGTGTAGATGCGGCTGGTGGACGCCTTCGTCAGCACGAACCAATCGCCGGTGAGGGGGTCAGTAAATTCCGATTCCGCGTTGTGCGCGCCGTCGGGATACGTGAGAAAAATGGTGCGCATGCCGCGCATGGCGCGATTCACTACGGGAGTATTCGTCTGCCAGAAATAAACCGCCGGCTCGGGAACCTGATAAAGCTCTATCTCCGCACGATTGGCGTTGTTGTCGCCGATGTCTGTGACGTAGAGATACGAAATGTTCGTGATAGGGCCTGGACCGATGCCGATGTCCTCGTTATCCGTATTTCCGGGCAATTGATACGTGCCCAGCGACCTGCCCTGTGAATCTATCGCATACACCACCGCAGCATTGCCGCTGTCATTCTCCGTCCAGAGCACGCCGGGATTATTATGACTCGCGGCGACGCCTGAAGCCTCGACCAGCCCGGAGATGTTCACGATGCCGTTGGTGATGGGACCGATGAAAGTGGGTGAGGCCGGGCAAACATCCGGCAAAACCAAAAGCCACAAGACTGCCACAAAGAGCATAATAGCCTGGCCTGTCGGTTTACAAACAGCGAAACGCACGTTTCAAAAGTCTAGTCGGCTGCCCCATTGATGGCTAAACGTTTCCGCCACCGAAAACCGATGTCACCAAATCGTAACAACAGCGCACCCGGAATTTTTTTCAGCCGCGTGATGAATCATCAGGCAGGGGCTGAGTCATTTCGGAAACCGACGGCTAAATTCGTTATGTGAACCACTTCCTTGGCGTGGACAAAATCGCCAGCCTGCCCAGGGGCGCATCCTGACACTGCCTCCGTTTGGAGTTCCGCCTTTAGGCGGTCAGGCCCAATCCATCCCGTCACTGCCATTGAGCAATACTTCATGCTCCTTTGGCTGACGGTTTGGTAGTGTCCTAATTTGCCGCTATGCCCTCTCTCCGCTTGCGGGAGAGGGTGCGGCGCAGCCGCGGATGAAGGCACTTTCCTGCGCCAGCAGGATTGACTCCAAAGGCGAATTAGGACACTACCGACGGTGTTGACGCTGGCTGGTGCAAAAAAGCACATTCACCACTTCCGACCGGGCGCAAATGTCTGGATGAGAGATCAGGACAACGGGATGCTCGCCGCCTTTTTCGGGGAACACATAGCGCCACACCTCGAATTGATCTTTCATTCCGGTCCCTGGACACAACCGTCCAGGATCGCAAGCTGCTCTTTGTTCCACTTCGGCGTGATGAGCTTGGACAGGCTGCCCCGGGGAAAGGCTTCCTTTGCCTCCGCCTTGACTTCCGTGAGCACATGGGTGCCATCTCCGCGGTCCTCATAGGCGAATTTCGTCCGGGGTTTCGCCCCGGGCAGCCGGACACGCTGGTAATCATCGACGGTCAAAGTCTTCATTCCGGTTATTTCTGACCATGTTTGGAGCCTGGAAGAAATTATCGGTCTCTTGCCTTGATTAATAGGTTAAGCAGGTTCAGGCTTCTAATGGATGAAAAGAGCCATGTTCATCATTTTGTGGGCGTTAGTATTCTGGTTTGTAACTTTAACCGCTGGCGTCATAGTCTTTGCAATATTCAACATAGGATTAAGACCGGGGAACATTCGCCCGTCTATGTTGGTCGGTTCCATTTGGGCTGCAATATTTTTTGGCAGTCCGCTGGTTGGGTTGAGTCTTGGCTCACGCGGCATCCTTCCGGGCACGAAAAAAAAGCCAATCTGATTTCAAACTGTACCACTACCAAAAATTAGTTTCATTTGCGCAATTAGTTAGAACTGCTAAAGTTGGTCTCGCCGTAATCACCATTGTAAATAAACAACATCTTCCTATGGACGATACCCCCGCATTGATTCAATGGAACGGCGAAATAATGACCACCGGGATCGCCTCTATCGACGAGCAACACCGCGGGCTCATCGACAAGATCAACGAACTGCATCAGGTTCACCAGATGGGCGCTACGGTGGATGACATCCGGGCGGTCTTGAGATTTCTGGGCGATTTCACCCAAAAACATTTCCAGCACGAAGAGGCGCTGATGGAGGTGCATAAATGTCCGCTGCGACAGGAAAACCGGCTGGCGCACGCGCGGTTCCTGCGGGAGTATCAGGAGTTAGTGGCCAATTTCTCCCTCGAAGAAGATACCGACCAGACTGCGACCGAAATCGAACGCATGGTCGCCCGCTGGCTCTCCACCCACATCTGCCGCATCGACATCACGCTGCGCGACGCGCCTAAAGAGTAGCTAAAGACCAAAGACAGGATGGAAACTGGTCAATTTCCCTCCGCTTCAAAAATCTCTTCGATGCTCGTTTTGAACAGCCGCGCCACTTTGAACGCCAGCGGCAGGCTGGGATCGTATTTCTCCGTCTCGATGGCGTTGATGGTCTGGCGCGAGACGCCCAACTGATCCGCCAGGTCGGATTGCGACCACTCCTTCGCCGCGCGCAATTCGCGCAGACGATTTTTCATTTATACCTCCGCCATGAAAAAAAGAATCCGGTTAAGTAATAGGCTATCAACAGGAAGAATACCCATTCCGCAGGAATGGTCGGTGCATCAATGGCGCGCAGGAAGAAAAAGCTGCAACACGTCCAGGTCGTAGCAATCGCCGAAAAGGCCAGCGCTTCAGTGATGATCTTTCTCCACATCTCATCCAATTCGGAAATCTGCCGGATGACGGTGACAATGAGATAGATCATCGGCAGCGTCGGCAGAAGAATGAGCCAATATTTGTACGGCGACTGCGCATGTTTCCAGTAGAGGTATTGCATCGCCAGGAGGCCGCACACATACGCGATGCCGCCAACGGTTTTTCGTATAACATAGCGTCTTGATTCCCAGTTCATATTCCACTACTGTAAAGCATGCTTGTCATATGTCAAGCATCCTTTACATTTGATTCTAATGAAAAAGCGCGGCCGGAATTTCTCCCAGCCGCGCCTGAATTCAATCGTGACTTAGTAACCGCCCATGCCGCCCATGTCGCCCATGCCGCCGCCGTGACCGCCGCCGCCAGCGGGGGCTTTTTCCTTTTCAGGGGCGTCACTGATGAGGCATTCGGTCGTCAGCAACAGGCCGGCGATGCTCGCCGCGTTCTGCAGCGCGCTGCGCGTGACCTTCTTGGGGTCAACCACGCCGGCTTTCACGAGGTCTTCGTATTCGCCGGTGGCGGCGTTGAATCCTTCGTTGCCTTTGCGCTTCGCCACTTCCTGGACGACAACGCTGCCTTCGTAGCCGCCGTTGAGGGCGAGGTGCTTGGTCGGATAACTGACTGCGCGACGGACGATATCAATACCAATTTTCTCGTCTTCGTTCGCGCCCTTCACGGCTTCGATGGCCGGGATGCAGCGGATCAACGCCACACCGCCACCAGCGACGATGCCTTCTTCGACTGCCGCGCGGGTTGCGTGCAGCGCGTCTTCCACGCGCATCTTCTTTTCCTTCATTTCGCTTTCCGTCGCCGCGCCGACATTGATGACGGCCACGCCGCCGGCGAGCTTCGCCAGGCGTTCCTGCAATTTCTCACGGTCGTAATCGCTCGTCGTCTCATCGATCTGGCGGCGGATCTGGTTCACGCGCGCCGAGATGTCCGAGGACTTGCCACCGCCTTCGACGATGGTGGTGTTCTCTTTGTCCACCACGATGCTCTTGGCCCGGCCGAGGTCGTCCAATTCGATGCTCTCGAGCTTGATGCCGAGGTCTTCGCTGATGAATTTACCACCGGTCAAGACCGCGATGTCTTCCATCATGGATTTGCGGCGATCGCCAAAGCCGGGGGCCTTCACGGCGCACACATTGATCGTGCCGCGCAATTTGTTCACCACCAGCGTGGCCAACGCTTCGCCTTCCACGTCTTCCGCGATGATGAGCAATGGCTTGCCGAGCTTCGCCGTCTTTTCGAGGATCGGCAGCAGATCTTTCAAGTTGCTGATCTTCTTTTCGTAATTCAACACGTACGCGTCTTCCAGTTTGCATTCCATCGTGTCCGCGCTCGTGACGAAGTACGGCGAGAGATATCCCTTGTCGAACTGCATGCCTTCGACCACGTCCAGCGTGGTGTCGATGGATTTCGCTTCTTCCACCGTGATCGTGCCGTCTTTGCCGACCTTGTCCATCGCGTCAGCGATGATCTCGCCGATCTGCGTGTCCCAGTTGGCGGAAACCGTGGCGACCTGCTTGATCTCTTCCTTGTCTTTGACCTTCTTGGAGATCTTGCCGAGGTGTTCCACAGCCGCTTCCACGGCCTTGTTGATGCCGCGTTGGATGCCGATGGGATTCGCGCCGCTCGTCACGTACTTCAAGCCTTCGCGATAGATCGCTTCGGCCAATACGGTCGCGGTCGTCGTGCCGTCGCCGGCGTTGTCGCTGGTCTTGCTCGCGACTTCGCGGACCATCTGGGCGCCCATGTTTTCGTAGGCGTCTTCCAGTTCAATCTCCTTGGCCACCGTCACACCGTCCTTGGTGACGGTCGGGGAGCCAAATTTTTTATCCAACACCACGTTGCGGCCCTTGGGCCCGAGCGTCGCGGTGACGGCTTTCGCCAGTTTGCTGACGCCCCGGAGGAGCGCCTGACGAGCTGCCTCGTCAAACAGTAATTGTTTTGATGCCATAATATTTTATCTAGTTTTTGAGTTTGAGGTTGCCCGCACTCACTCCCGGGGGTCGCAGTCGCGACGTAGCCGGAGGCGAAGGCGGATTAAATTCAGCCAAGGATCGCGAGGACGTCGTCGGAATTCAAAATCTTGTATTCCTTGCCATCAATTTTGATTTCCGTGCCGCCATATTTGGAGACGAGCACGCGGTCGCCCTTCTTCACTTCAAAGGCGACCCGTTTGCCGTCGTCATCCAGCTTGCCGGTTCCGAGGGCTACCACGATGCCTTCCTGGGGTTTTTCTTTGGCGGTTTCGGGAATGATGATTCCGCCCTTCTTGACTTCCTTCTCTTCGATCGGTTCAACAAGGATGCGATCTCCGAGTGGTTTGAGGTTCAGTGCCATAATTTATCTTCTGTTTATTGGTTTGTTTGAATCGTTTACTGTAATCAAATCTCACCGCACCCGCGATAAGAAAATTTTCTACTTCTGGCCGGCAGAGCGCGCACCATCAAATCGCGCGAAGCGTCTGGACTGCGGTGATTCATCACCGCTTTTCGCACGGCGTAACGTGAGTCTGGGGAAGTAACTGCGCTCCCAGCGCCTTGTGACGGCGAATAATTCCCCCTCTCCCTGAGGGAGAGGGCAGGGGTGAGGGGGAACAGGTCACCCGTATCACCATCGCGCCGCATTAAATTGGCTTCGTTCATTTTCATCCGGCTGTCTTCACCGAGTCTTCGAACCACTTCTTCATATTGGCTTTGGACCGGGCCCCGACCGTCTGTCCCACGCATTTGCCATTCGCGAACGCGAAGAACGCCGGAACTCCCGACACGCGAAACATGTTGGAGAGTTCTCCTTCATCCGCCGCGTTCACCTTCACCACTTTGAGGCTGCCGTTCGCTTCGGTTTCAATCTCCGCCAGCAACGGCGCCATCATCCGGCACGGCGGACACGTGTCCGTGTAAAAATCCACCAACACCGGCTCCTTTGATTTCAGGACCTCGGCGTCAAAATTCTCGCTCGTCACTTGTTTCATAACGTCAGGGAAAAAAGAAGGGACGCTGCAATGCAGCGTCCCATGAATTATTTCTTCTCGTCGACCACTTCCGCGTCAATGATGGGACCTTCGTCCGATTTGCCTTCGGATTTCGGCTCTTCATCGGTGGGCTGACCGCCCTGCGGTCCCGGCTGGCCTTTGCCGGCCTGCGCTTTCGCGGAGGCGGTTTTGTAAAGTTCCGCACTGACCGCGTGCCAGGCTTCTTCCAGCTTGTCGCTGGCGGTTTTGATGGCGGCGGTGTCGCTGCCTTTCAACGCTTCTTTTACCGCGCTGACGGCGCTTTCCACTTTGGCCTTGTCGTCGCCGGAGATCTTGTCGGCGTTGTCCTTCAACATCTTCTCAGTCTGGTAGACCGAGGAATCCGCCTTGTTGCGCGTCTCGACTTCTTCCTTCTTCGCCTTGTCTTCGTCCGCGTGCAATTCCGCGTCTTTGCGCATCTTCTCCACTTCATCCTTCGAGAGACCGCTGCTGGCGGTGATGGTGATCTTCTGTTCCTTGCCCGTGCCCAAATCCTTGGCGCCGACGTGCAGGATGCCGTTGGCATCGATGTCGAACGTCACCTCGATCTGCGGCATGCCGCGCGGGGCCGGCGGAATGTCCGCCAACTGGAACTTGCCGATGGTCTTGTTGTCCTTCGCGAACTGCCGTTCGCCCTGCAACACATGGATCTCCACGCCGGGCTGATTGTCGCTCGCCGTCGAGAAAATTTCCGATTTGCGTGTCGGGATCGTCGTATTGCGTTCGATCAATTTCGTGAACACGCTGCCCAGGGTCTCGATGCCCAGCGACAACGGCGTCACGTCGAGTAACAGCACGTCTTTCACTTCGCCCTTGAGCACGCCGCCCTGGATGCCCGCGCCGATCGCCACCACTTCATCCGGGTTCACGCCCTGGTGCGGCTGCTTGTTGACGAGCTTGCGCGCCACTTCCACCACGCGCGGCATGCGGGTCATGCCGCCGACCAGTACCAGCTCGTCGATCTTCGCGGCTTCAATGCCCGCATCCTTCAAGCACGATTGCACGGGTTTGATGGTGCGTTCGAACAAACTGTCCGTGAGCTGCTCCATCTTCGCGCGGGTGAGCGTCTTCTGGATGTGCTTGGGCCCGCTGGCGTCCGCCGTGATGAACGGCAGGTTAATATCATATTGCTGCGCGCTGGAGAGGGCGATCTTCGCCTTTTCCGCCTCTTCCTTGATGCGTTGGAGCGCATCCGGCTGCTTGCGCAGGTCCATGCCCGATTCCTTTTTGAATTCGTCGAGGATCCAATCCATCAACATATTGTCCCAGTCGTCACCGCCCAAATGCGTATCGCCGTTGGTGGCTTTCACTTCGAAAACGCCATCGCCGATTTCCAGCACGGAAATATCGAACGTACCACCACCGAGGTCGTACACGGCGATCTTCTCGTCTTTCTTCTTATCGAGACCATACGCGAGCGAGGCCGCCGTGGGTTCGTTGATGATGCGGAGCACTTCCAAACCCGCGATGCGCCCGGCGTCTTTGGTCGCCTGGCGTTGCGAGTCGTTAAAATAGGCGGGGACGGTGATGACGGCTTGCGTCACTTTTTCTCCGAGACGCGTTTCCGCGTCGGCTTTCAGCTTGGCGAGGATCATCGCGGAGATTTCCGGCGGCGAGAATTGCTTGGGCTTGCCCTCCACGTCCACTTCCACGGCCACATCGCCATTGGAGGCCTTCACCACCTTGTACGGCACGCGTTTGATCTCTTCCTGCACTTCATCGAACTTGCGGCCCATGAAGCGCTTGATGGAATAGACCGTGTTGCGGGAATTGGTCACCGCCTGCCGTTTCGCGGCTTCGCCCACGAGACGTTCGCCGCTCTTGGTGAAGGCGACCACGCTGGGCGTCGTACGCTTGCCCTCGGAATTCTCCAGGACCAGCGGCTCGCCGCCTTCCATCACCGCCATACAGGAGTTGGTCGTTCCTAAATCAATGCCTAATACTTTTGCCATAAATCAAAATCTTGTTCGTTTGGTTAAAACTCGTTCCCTCTATCCTATGCAATTGAAGTGCCGCATGCCAAAAAAGATGAATTTTCAATAATCCCCAACAAAAACGAATATTTCATGCCGTCGCACCCTTTCAGAGTGCGCCAAAAACGCGCCAGCATGGCACACGTAAGTCCATAGTGGCACACCTAAATGGCTCACAGTTTGATTTGGTAGGGCGGGCAGTCCTCTGCGCGCCGTGAGCGTGGTAAAACCGACCATTTATTTTGCTGCCTGAGACGGCGCGCACGGAATGCGCGCCCTACCTTGATGGCCTGTTTTCCATAGCATGGTGACGCAGGATTTGATTTACTCGGATTCACCCACCAACCTCACGCACTTTCCCCGCAATCGGCAATCGGCAATCTGAAATCCTCAATCCACTGCGCCCCCTCACAAAAAAGCACTACCCCATCACGCACATGCTGATAACCTTCCTCGCGTATGAAGCCTGTCACCAAAGCCAACCTGCTGATGTTCATCGGCGCTATCCTGTTCTGGATCGGCATGTTCGCCAAACCCCTGGGCATCCCGGGTGATTTCGACTTCATCCCTCTTTTCGCCGCTCCGTTAGTTCTCTATTTGGGTTTACGGGCGAACCGGAAAGCCCGGATCGCCGGACAAATTCCGGCAACCACCAACACCCAGAAGCGAAAACAATTTGTGCTGGTTGTCATCACCTGTGCGATCGGATGCAGCATCATGCCCTTTGTGCTGCCCGCCACCGGCGTACAGTTGCCGTTCAGGGAGCTCGTCATCATCAGCCTTCTTTCCTTTGTCATTACCATCGGTGCCTTTTGGTTCGGCCAGAAGATGCGGAAATAAAAAACAGATTCGTTGAAGGGAGTCTGCCCGCCTCCGCTTGTTACTCACTTGATATTCACAAGGTTATCCCCAGGTTCGCCGAGTTATCCCCAACAAAAAAGAAGAGCCGGACTTTCGTCCGGCTCAATTCAGTGATGAGGTTTATACGCCTCCACCGAAGGCGCTCAGAAGGGCGGTGCGGCCAACTATGGGGGCGCTGTTCGAACCACACCGCTAGCAAAACCTCTCTGCCAACCCTAAACGAACAGCGAATCTTTTTTATTCAAAATTCGTTCCACCCCAACTACATCCGCTGTTCTACTATTCTAACCCTTCCTTCTAATAGACCTTTGCCCATCAAAGTAGTTCAAAATTTTTATTCGTCAAAATAAGAAAGCTAAAAAAATGCGAATCACGCCTAAAGCGCTAATGTTCAACCACTTAAAAGTCAAGAAATGTCAGTAATTTTACGGATAAACGGGCAGGTCGGAGAAGATTTTGGTCATCGAACGCGATTTTATGACCCGCGCAAACGGTGTTTGGCTGCCCGTTTGTAACGATTCTGCAAAGATTTTCTCTTTGCCTTCGCCCGAAACCAGCACCCAAACATTTTTTGCCGCCGCAATCACCGCATAGCCCATCGTCACCCGGTCCGGCGGCGGCTTCGGCGAATCATGCACCGCGCGATACACCGCCTGGTCCTGCATCATCGCTTCCGGCTCACGCGGAAACAGCGACGCCGTGTGCCCATCCGGGCCGATGCCCAGGATGATCAGATCCACAATCGGTTGCCCGTTCGCATTCGCCGGCAACGTTTCCAAAATATCGGCCGACGCCTGGGCCGCTCCCACTTCCGGCGTCTCTTCGCCCCGGATCCGATGCACGTGGCTCGCCGGAATATTCAATGGCGCGAACAAGAGATCGTTCGCCGTTTTGTAATTACTCTCCGCGTCATCCGGCGGCACGCAACGCTCGTCCGCCCAAAAAAAATGCACATGCGCGAACGCCACGCTTTCCGCTCTCGCCCCCTTTACGATCGCGTCGTAAAAATTATTGGCGATCCTGCCACCCGAAAGCGCCACACTGTAAGCCCGTTCGTGCTCGTTCGCCGTCTGCACCTCGTGAAGAAATTCTACGGCCGCGGCGTTCGCCAATGCCTCGGTCGAATCAAATTTGAATAGCTCAAATTTTGTCATTTCATTTCCTCCGCGCGGCTCCTATCCGTCGTTGAATCTCTGCCTTCGCTGCTTGACGCAACACGGACCACGCACCACTCATCACGTCTTTATCACCTGCGGCTCATGCCACGTATGCCCGCCCTGCTCCAGCAGGTCTTCGGCGGCGATCGGCCCCCACGTGCCCGCCGCGTAAAATTCCCGGTTCGTCAGCGGTTTGTTGCCCCAGCTTGACCGGATGGAATCCACGATCTTCCACGCCGTCTCCACTTCATCCCGCCGGATGAACAACGTCGCATCGCCCAGCATCGCCTCCAGCAACAGCCGTTCGTACGCCTCCGGCGTGTACGCGCCGAATTCCGCGTCATAACTGAAATTCATCCGCACCGGACGCACCCCGATGTTCATGCCCGGCACCTTGCCGTTGAACCGCAAATAAATCCCTTCATCCGGTTGCAGGCGCAACGCCAGCGCATTGGCATCGATATTCTGCCCGCATTGCGCCGCGAACAACACATGCGGCGTCGCGCGGAACTGGATGCGCACTTCGCTCGTACTCATCGGCAGATTTTTTCCCGTGCGCAGGTAGAACGGCACCCCTGACCAGCGCCAGTTATCAATGAACAGCTTCAATGCCACGTACGTTTCCACGTTCGAGTTCGGATTCACCTTCGTCTCCTGCCGATAACCCGGTCGCGGTTGTCCGTCGATGGCCCCCGCAAAATATTGTCCCCGCACCACTTGTTTGCTCACGTCCGCCGGGTCCATCGGCCGGATGGATTTCAGCAGCTTCACCTTTTCATCCCGGATGGCTTCCGCTTCCAGCGAAACCGGCGGTTCCATCGTCACCAATGACAACACCTGCAGCATGTGGTTCTGCACCATGTCGCGCAGCGCCCCCGCTTCCTCGTAATAACCACCACGCTCACCCACGCCCAGCTTTTCGCTGACCGTGATCTGCATGTGGTCGATGGCTTCCCGGTTCCACAACCGCTCAAAGATCGCGTTCGAGAAGCGGAACATCAAAATGTTCTGCACCGTTTCCTTGCCCAGGTAATGGTCGATGCGGAAAACCTGCTGCTCATTGACGAACCGCGTCAGCTCATTGTTCAGCGCATGCGCCGAGGCCAGGTCATGCCCGAACGGTTTCTCGATGATGATCCGCTGCCAGCCCGCCGGCGCGTCCTTATGCAACAGTCCCGCGCGATGCACCTGCTCGATGGCTTCGCTGAACTGGCTCGGCGAGGTCGCGAGGTAGAACAGCACGTTTTCCCGCAACGGCGCTTCGCCGAACGACGTCAACATCTGTTCCAGCTTGGTGTAAGCCGCGGTATCCGTGATGTCGCCCTGGCAATAGAAAATATTTTTGGCGAAATCGCTCCAGACCTTGTCATCCACCGGCTTCGTGCGCGAGAACTGGTCCAGCGCCGTGCGCAATTCCGTCCGCCACGATTCATCCGTCTTCTCGCGTCGCGCAAACCCCACGATGCGATAGCTGCTCGGCAGTTGGCCGTCCTTGCACAGGTGATACAGGGCGGGAATCAGTTTGCGCGCCGTCAGGTCGCCACTCGCGCCAAAGATGACGATCGTGCAAGGCGACAGCGGCTTCCGCGTGTCATTGGGTTGGGTCAGTGTCGACATCCGCTCAACTTTGGCCGAGGTCGGCCCATTTTTCAACGTCCGAAGTGAACCGGTAGGGCGTGCACTCCTGTGCGCGCCGTCGCCCCTTGCAAGCCAGCGACGTTGCGCGGCCTAAAATCGAACATTGACCGGGAACCGCCCAATTGCTTTCCCTCTCTCATCCGATGGGAGAGGGTTAGGGTGAGGGCTCTTACGCAATCTTCTGCTTAAACCTTAGCGCGCACAAACTGAACAGCGCTGCGCCCATCGCCCCCAGCACCACCAGGTTGAACCCAAAATCCATCAGGCTCGCCCCGCGCAACACCACCGCCCGCTCCAGCTCGATGTAATACGTCGCCGGCAGCGTGCAACTGATCCAATAAAATATTGCCGGCATCGTTTCACGCGGAAAGATGAAGCCGGAGAAGAACACGCTCGGCAAAATGAACATCATACTCATCTGCAACGCCTGTATCTGGTTCTCCGCCTTGGTGGAGATGAGCAAGCCCAGGCTCAACAAACAAAAAACATACAACAACGTCCCCAGCATCAACGTGCCCACGTTGCCCGCGATCGGCACATGGAACACATAGCGCATGATCGCGAATAATGCCGCCCCCATCAGCATCCCGATGCACAGGTACGGCACCAGTTTGCCCAGCATCAAGCCCCAGCGCGATAGCGGGCTCACCAGCAATTGTTCCAGTGTCCCGCGCTCACGCTCACGCACCAACGACATCGCCGTCGCAAACACCGTCGCTATCTGCAACACCACGCCGATGACGCCCGGAATAAAAAAGTTCGGACTCCGCATCTCCGGGTTGTAAAGCACCTGCGGCCGCACCTCCACCGGCAGGTCTTTCAGATCGATCCGCTCCGCCAGCGTCAACAACCCGTTCCGAAAACCGATATTCAGCGCTGTGTTCAACGCCGACGATGCGATGGACGAATTCGACCCGTCGATCAGTACCTGTATCCTCGCCGTCCGATTCGCGTGCAGGTTCCGTGTGAAGTCCGGCGGTATCTCGATGCCCACATACGCTTTGCCGCGCCGGATCGCTTCCGCCAGCTCAGACACGCTGTGCACTTCGCCGACCACGCGAAACGTCTGCGTGTTTTCAAATTGATCTATGATCTGTCGGCTTTCCATGGTCCGGTCTTCATCCAGCACCAGTGTCGCCATATGCTTCACATCCGTATCCAGCGCGTAACCGAACGCAATCATTTCCACGATGGGCGGAAACAACATGAAGAACAGCGTCATCGGGTCACGCAACACCACGATGAATTCCTTCAGCAGGATGGCCGTGAAACCGCGAAAGGGATGGAAGTGTTTCGGTTTCACTTTCCACCCCCGTTGTTGCTGCTGCTGGTCGTCAGCGCCACGAACACATCCTCCAGCGATGGCGCAATGGGCCGGATGTCGGCATGCGGGATATTAACCTTTTCCAATTGGCCGCGAATGTATTCCTCCGAAACCGTTTTATCCACCAACAGATGCATGGATTGCCCAAAGACTGTCGCCGTGCGCACGCCGGGCAGATGCCGGATCGCCTGCAATCCCTTGGTCACATGGTCACACGTTACGTCGATCCGTTTGGTGTCCGGCGGATTCACCATCGGCAACTGTTTGAGGTCATCCGGCTCGCCGCACACCACGAGCTTGGACATATAGATGTAGCCCACGTGCGAACAGCGCTCCGCTTCATCCATGTAATGCGTCGTCACAAACAAGGTGATGCCCTGGCTCGAAAATTCGAACAACAGATCCCACAATTCCCGCCGCGCCACCGGGTCGATCCCCGCCGTCGGTTCATCCAGGAACAACACGCTCGGCCGATGCACCAGCGAACACGCCATCGCCAGCCGTTGCCGCCAGCCGCCGGAAAGGAGGCTGGCGCGACGGTTCAGATACGGTTCCAGGTGCGTCAACGTAATCAATTCCTCCCGCCGCTTCGCCAGCGCCGCTCCGCTCAACCCGTACAACCGGCTGTAGAACGTGAGGTTCTCATACACCGTCAATTCGTCGTAGAGCGAAAACTTTTGCGACATGTAACCGATGAGGCTTTTGATCTTCTCCGTTTCTTTGGCCACGTCAAAACCCGCCAGCGTCGCGCGCCCATCCGAAGGTTCCAGCAGCCCGCACAACATCCGGATGACCGTGGATTTGCCCGAACCGTTCGGACCCAGAAAACCGAAGATAGAACCCTTCGCCACCGTAAACGAAACATGGTCCACCGCCGTAAAATGACCAAACCGCTTGGTCAGGTTATCGCATTGGATCATCGGTTCAGCAGCCATGCCATCCGAATCTTATGCCGGTGAGTCGTGAGAAGCAATGAAGCCTCGAGAGTACAGAGGATGCGAGAAATACCCACCGTGTCCCGTTCAATTCGTATCCAGCAACGAATCCAATTTGGTCGTGTCGCTTGAATTACTGACCGCTTTGACCGGGGAATTTGTCGATGTGCCGCCGGATTGATTCAAAAAATCGTCCAGGGTCGAAAGGTACGTCCCCAGGATCCCCGTATCATCACCCATGTCTTTGATATCACTGCGCAATTCCTCCGCCGCATCCGCCGCCTGTTTCCGCAGGTCACCCATCGACATCTTGCCGGTGGACAGGTCATTCAACATCTGGTTGAACTTGGCGTTTGCTTCTGGCGTGGCGTCCCCGAGCAATTTCGTCTGCACCTGTTGGATGAGATTGGTCTGTGCGCTCAACTGGCTCAACTGCCCAGCTGCCTTGTTCGTGATGCTGTTTCCCGTCATCCGGAGAGGTAGCGGCTTTGGGGGCGTGGGATTGGTCTGCACCGTGCCGAAATCCAGCGATGCTACTTTGCCGCGCGGTAGCGACATGGTGCCTATCACATCGCTCTGGAAAACTACATTGGTGGCGGACATCGACACCACCTTGCCGTTATAACGGTCGCCATTCTGCATTTGCAGTTGGTCCGCCCGGACCATGCCGGCAGCGCAAATAATCGTGACAATGATGAACTGGCGCATACCGCACTTTAGCGCGGCCTGTTCAATCGCGCAAACGCGTTGTCTCATCCAATATTTCATAAGCCGGGTGTCCCTTCTCACTCCCTACTCGGCCCGGGTAAATGAAATATTTCAGACAATTTGCCTGAAGAGTTGTCCCCGCCATTTGCGCAACGTTTCCACAAAAACCCGGTCGGCGCGGCCGCTGAACACTTCCACGCACGAATGTCCTATCCGTTCGGCCCGCCAAAACACCGCCGCAAATAGCCCCAGCGTTATCACCCGGTTTTGCCAGCCGTCCAATCGCCATTGATATTTCCAGAACCACGCCGGCCGATGAAACAACGGCTCGTTATAACAGATCGGCCACAGGTCCGACGGCGTCGGCCCGCGCGACCCTAGCAAGTCGCACAACAGATGCAGATGAAACGTCACCAGGCACATCAAGAACACCCGCCAGTGCTGCCGCGCAAAACACATCAACGACCCACAGATGAAAACCCCGCCCGGCCAGCCGTGCAACAGGTAATGATGATAGTATTGGTAATAATGGAAGGTATTCTCTGTGCCGGAGATCCACGACCCCACCACGTCCAACACTGCCCCGAGTCCGTCCAAATCCGGCGCCACGCCGGCCAGCGTTATCAAGGTGCGATCGCGCGGATTCGTGGCGGTCGCTGAAGCGACCAGCCAACTGCCAAAGAAATGAGTGATAGGCGACAAGCGAACAAATTCTCAGTTGACTGTCATTTCGACAGTTCAAACACCGGCTGGTTCCACTAGTTGCGCAAAGGTAAGGACACCGCGCCGTGGTATCACGCCATGGCGCGTGCGATGCTGTTCCACCACGCATCATGAAGCTCGGTCAGAAGTGCGGCAAATTCTCCCACACCCGTTTTCACCGTCAATTGCGCCCCGCCCACCGTGCCGATCTGCCTCGCTGGCACGCCCAGCATCTTCGCGCGCTCCACCACTTTCACCACTTCCAGTGGCTTGCAGGAAACCACGATGCGCGAATGCGTCTCGCCAAACAGCAACGCATCCAACCGCGCGACCTTGAATGAAGAAAGATCAATCTGTGCCCCGATCAGCCGCGGCGTCTCGCGCCCCGCCAGTTGGCTGATGCAACTCTCGGCCAGCGCCACCGCCAGGCCACCCTCACTGCAATCATGCGCGCTCTTGATGATCCCGCTTTGGATAAGCCCCAGCAACGTCGTGTGCAACGTCTTCGCCGTCGCCAGGTCACAACGCGGTGGCGAACCGTTTTTCTTCCCATGAATGACTTGCAAATACGCGCTGCCGCCGAGGCCAAGCAATGGGTCGGTTGCATCAACGATATCGCCGAGAAGCACAATCGCGTCGCCCTCATCTTTGAACCACTGCGTCGTCACGTGTTCCGGTTGGTCGATGATGCCCACAATCGCCACGGTCGGCGTCGGATCAATCGGCCCCGCCGGACTTTGGTTATAAAGCGAACAATTGCCGCCCGTCACTGGCGCATTGAACGCCCGACAACCATCCGCCAATCCGCGCACCGATTCCTTGATCTGCCAGAACAGCTCCGGCTTCATCGGGCTGGGCATATTGAGATTGTCTGTCGCACCGAGCGGAATCGCCCCGCTGCACGCCAGATTACGGCACGCCTCGGCCACCGCCGCTTTCGCGCCCTCATATGGGTCCAGATAAACATAAGCGCCGTTACAATCCACCGTCATCGCAATGAGTTTTTCGGGAACGGGCACTCCATTCGTCGCGCCGTGTGCTGCGCCCGTCAGCGGGATGGAATCCGCCTTGATGCGAATGACCGCCGCGTCACTGCCGGGACACACCACCGACCCATCGCGCACCATGTGGTCGTATTGGCGATAAACCCAGTTCTTCGACGCAATGCTAGGCCACGCCAACAGTTTCTTTAACACATCAGCAACGTTTGTGGTGTCTGCAATGCCATCCAATCTAAACGCCCGCACTTCCTTCAAATATTCCGGCTCGCGCGCTTCTCTTTGGTAGATGGGTGATTCATCCGCGATTTTCTTCGCTGTGATGTCCGCGACCACTTTGCCGTGATGTTTTACCACCATGCGCCCGGTGTCCGTCACGAACCCAATCTCCGCCCACGGCAGGTCCCACTTGTCAAAGATGCGCTTCACTTCCTCTTCCTTGCCCTTGTGGACGATGATGAGCATTCGCTCCTGCGATTCGCTCAACATGATCTCATAACTCGTCATGTTCGGCGCACGTTGCGGCACTTTGTCCAATTCAATCTCAATGCCCGTCCCCGCCCGCGCCGCCGTTTCGCACGTCGAGCACGTCAAACCTGCCGCGCCCATGTCCTGGATTCCCGCGACCACGCCTGTGGCCAGCAGTTCCAGGCACGCTTCGCACACCAGTTTTTCCATGAATGGATCGCCCACCTGCACCGCCCCGCGTTGTTGCTCGGAAGATTCCTCCGTCAAATCCTGCGATGCAAACGCCGCCCCGGCGAGCCCATCGCGTCCGGTCGCCGGTCCCACGTAAAACACCGGATTCCCAATGCCTTTTGCTGCCCCTCGCGCGATTTGCTCATGCCGCAATACGCCCAGGCAGAATGCATTCACCAATGGATTGCCCTCGTACGATTTGTCGAAATAAACCTCCCCGGCGATGGTCGGAATCCCAAAACAATTCCCGTAGTGCGCGATGCCGCTCACGACTCCGGAAAACAACCGGCGATTATTCGCCGTCTCCGCCCTCGAGGCCGGAGTGGCGTGACCGTTGTCAGCGATGGGCCCAAAGCGCAACGAATTCACCGCACAGATCGGTCGAGCGCCCATCGTGAAGATATCCCGCACAATTCCGCCCACGCCCGTGGCCGCGCCTTGGAACGGTTCCACCGCGCTCGGATGGTTGTGCGACTCGATCTTGAACGCGATGGCCAGCCCGTCACCGATATCGATGATACCCGCATTTTCTTCCCCCGCGCCTACCAGAATCTTCGGCGACTTGGTCGGGAACGTCTTCAGCAGCGGCCGCGTGTTCTTGTAGCTGCAATGCTCGCTCCACATCACGGAGAAGATGCCGAGCTCGGTATAGCTGGGCGTGCGGCCCAGGATTTCCACGGCGTGCGCGTATTCTTCCGGGGTGAGGTTGTGCTTGGCAACCAGTTCAGGTGTGATGGCAGGTTCGGTCATTAGGAAATTTCCAAATTAAATTACCGCCGCAAGATGCGCACTTTTCCTCCCTGAAACAAGCAAATCGAGTACGAATATGGCGGCGGTTCCTTAGAATGCGGAAGAATAGATGCTGGGCTTGCACCGTTGAAGATTGGCGAGTCAGAAGCTCGATCAGAATGACTTCTTGCGACGCCGCAAACAGGCGAAACCCGCCAGGCCTAGACCGAACAATGCCATGGGAGCAGGTTCAGGGGCGATCACCAGATTAGCGGGGGCACCATCATTCGGGATCCAATTCGCCCCGCCGTTGAAGCTCAGTTCGGTATTAAGATTGAAGAAACCGTGGATCTGATAGTTACTACTTCCCCGGAAGGAGATTGTCGTCTGGCCCGTAGACGCCAGGGTCGGGCTTTCCCGGAGCATCACATTGGCCGGCAGATTACCGCCAGAGATATCCATTTGCAGCATTTCGGTGTTGTAGGTGCTTACCCCGTTTGTTTCGCCCGAAAACACAATCTTTTCTGTGGCGATGACCGGAGCCACAAATTGATTCAAGACATTCGACATCGTCACTGTTGCACTATAATTGATATCGATGAATGACCCTGGGATGGACGCTGGTGGCAATGTGTTGGTGGAAAACGAAGTTACCGTGAATCCGCTGAATACCACCAGGCCGCCAAAATAAGAGATTGGCGCGGCGACCGTATAATCTACCGGCAGAGAATTCGTGGTCGCGATCAAGTCTCCATAGACACGACCGGTAAGACAGCCCAGGCAAATAATCAGCGTCAACTTGCTCTTCATAAATCTATTTCCCTAAGCCAACCCGGACCTTGGGGTAATCGCCGTAAACAGAACGAGCGAGAACCCAGGTCAATACAATGCAACTACTTGTCGGCCCCTGGGACCGGAACTTTAGAACAATTTCAATTTATTTTTAAGGTCGGTTGCCGGCCTTTTTCACCGTTTATGCCATGAACCAGACCGGGGCGATCATGAACTTTTTTGCCAAGTCGTTAAAAATGAATATATTGCTACATCAGCTTGTCGAAAGGAGGAGGTCATGAAATCAACGTTACGCATTTTGAATTTGGAAGATAACGCCAATGACGCCGAACTGAACCGCGTCATGCTGGCGGCGCGTTGGCCGCATAGCGAATTCCTGCGCGTGGACACCAAAAACGCATATCTCCATGCACTAAAAGGCGGCGAAGTGGATCTCATCTTGTGCGATTTTACCATGCCCGGTTTCAGCGGCCATGAGGCCCTCGCTTTGGCCCGGGAACTTCTGCCGCACATCCCATTTTTGTTTGTTTCGGGTACCATCGGCGAGGATACAGCCATCGAAGTTCTCAAGAATGGCGCGACGGATTATGTGCTCAAACATCGTCTCATGCGTCTGATTCCGGCCGTGGATCGCGCCTTGCGTGAAATGGAAGCGCGTTCGGAGCGGGAACACGCCGAAGAGGCCATGCGCCAGTCCGAGCACAAATATCGCGAATTATTTGAGTGCCTCGGCGAAGCCGCGTTTCTGGCGGATGAGGCGGGCGGAAAAATCATCGACACCAATCGTGCTGCGGAAAAACTGCTGGGCTGCACCCGTGGCGACATCATCGGCCACAAACAAGCCCAGTTTTTTCAAGTAGATGGCGCTGCGGGAGATGGTTGCCCTTCGACCTTTGAGTGTAAGATCAAACGCGCCGATGGTGAAGCTGTACCTGTTACCGTGCATCCGACCCGCCTGACGCTTTATGGGCGACCGCTCGTTCTTAGGCTGTGCCACGAGCTTCCCGGAGCAAAATGACGCCGGGAAAAGCGGTCAAGCCGCGCGCGCCGCGCCTTTTTCTGCAAGGGCGGCAAAAAGACTTTCGAAGATCCATTTGCCATCGTCGCTGCCGAGAATCGATTCGCAGGCGCGTTCCGGATGCGGCATCAATCCGGCCACATTCCGCCGCTCGTTGCAGATGCCGGCGATATTTTGCAAAGCGCCATTCGGATTGGCTGTGTCGGTGATGTTGCCGGTCACATCACAATATTTCCAAAGTATCTGATTGTTCGTCTTGAGCCGCGCCAGCGTTTCTTCGTCCGCAAAATAGCAACCTTCGCCGTGCGCGATGGGCACCCGCAGGATTTTTTCCCCCGGAATCTTGTTCGAGAACGGTGACGCGTGTGTGATGGTCTTCAGAAAGATATGTTCGCAACGGAATTGCAGGGAACGATTGCGGATCAACGCCCCGGGCAACATGCCTGCCTCGGTCAAAACCTGGAAGCCATTGCAGATGCCCAGCACCAGCCCGCCGTTGTCGGCGAACTGTTTCACGGCCTGCATCACCGGGCTGAAGCGCGCGATGGCGCCGCAACGCAGATAATCGCCATAGCTGAATCCGCCCGGCACGATGACGACATCCGCCCCACCCAGCGAATTATCTTTGTGCCATACCAACTGCGCCGAATGGCCGAGCAGGCGCAGCGCGTGGACCGCATCCTGGTCGCAATTACTGGCGGGAAACTGGAGGACGGCAAAATTCATTCTATCTCTAATTTGTAATCTTCAATCACTGGATTGCTCAAAAATTTATGCGCGGCCTCGTCCAATTGTTTGCGCGCCGCTTCCTTGTCCGTGCCGTCCAATTCGATCTCCAGGTATTTGCCGACGTGCACCGCCTTGATGCCATGATGGCCCATATGCTCAAGGGCGCTTTGTACGGTTTTGCCTTGGGGATCGAGCACCGCTTTTTTCGGCGTGATGATGATTTTGGCTTTCATGATGAACCGCTGTGATGAATTTGGGCAACCCATCAAAAAGTTGCGAGAAGTTTTTCGCCTTATCGCTCAGCCCAAACCGAGGTTATTAAGAATGCTCACTGTGGAGTGCGCTTTGTTCAAGGTGTAAAAATGCAGGCCCGGCACGCCCTGGCGCAGCAATTCCTCACATTGTTTGGTGGCGTATTCGATGCCGAATTCCGTCGCCGCCGCATCATCCTCCGTCAGTTGGTCCAGCTTCGCGGCCAGCGGCGCGGGGATGCGCGAACCGCACATCGCCGTGAATCGCTTGATCTGTCCCGCACTGAGAATGGAGACAATGCCCGGCACGATCGGCACCTTCACTCCGAGCTTATGCGTGAGATGGTCGCGGAATTCAAAAAAGTCCGCGTTATCGAAAAATAACTGCGTCAAAACAAAATCCGCCCCCGCATCGATCTTCATCTTGAGCCGCTGCCAGTCCACCACTTTACCTTCCTTGCAGGCGATATGGCCTTCGGGGAAACCGGCTACCCCGATGGAAAACCCATTGTGCTCGCGGATGAATTTCACCAATTGCGCAGAATACTCGAAACCACCGGGCGTGGCTTTGAATTCGCCCCCGCCGGGCGGATCACCGCGCAGTGCCAGGACGTTTTTGCAACCCAGCGCGCGGATCTTGTGCAACAACTCATCCACCTGTTCGCGGGTGTGATTGACACAAGTGAGGTGCGCCACCGCCGTCAGCCCGTGCTGGCGTTGGATGCGGTCCACGATCATCAACGTCTTTTCACGGGTGCTGCCACCGGCGCCGTAGGTCACGGAACAATAATCCGGCTTGGCCAATTTCAACGCCGGAATCGCCTTTTCCAGCAGCGCCACATCACCCTCGTCCGTTTTGGGCGGGAAAAATTCAAAAGAGATCACCGGCTGCCGCGCGGCAATTTTGGTCGCGTAAATGTCGCGTATGAATTGCATTAGGAGCAGGAGTGTGCCCTATGGCCCGCTGAAATCCAAGCCCGGTTCATTCAGTTGCCCGCAGAATCTGGACGTTGTAAAATGGCCCCCATGACACGGCATTGCTGGAAATGCGGGCGTGATTACACCCTGGCGGGAACTCCGGGGCGCTCCGAGTCGTGCATCTGCGGCGCGGACTTGAAGGTGTGTTTGAACTGCATCAGCTACGACAAGCGCGTGGCACACCAGTGCCGGGACCGCCGCGCGGAGCCGGTGGAAGACAAGCGGCTGGCTAATTACTGCGAATATTTTGAATTCATCCGCCGCGATTTTGTGCCGCCCCCGAAAGATGGCGCCGATGTTTCGCGCGAAGACAAAGCCCGGGACGCCTTCAAGAAACTGTTTGGCGATTGACCTATACTATTGAGTGGCCGCGCGGGTGAAACGAACGGTGTCCGTATACCGTTTATTGTCGGCGCGGATGCGGGCGGTGAGTGTTTTGCCCACGGCCATAAGGAACGGCGCGGCCAGCTGGGGCGCATCTTTGGCCAGTTTCTCGAACGCCGTTGAGGTGATTTTCAACACCGTCGCGTCGGTATTGGCAATAACATCCGCCGAGCGCGGACCGTGGTCGAACAGGGAAATGTCCCCAAAAAATTCTCCGGCGGTCAGCGTGGTCAGAACAGTTTCTTTTTCACCGACCATGGTGCGGACCCGCAGTTCGCCGTCCAGGATCATATACATGGTATCACCATGGTCACCTTCCTTTACGATGGTGGACCATTGCGGTACGCGCTGGATATCCATGAATTGCGCGAACTTTTCCAAATCCTGTTCTGGCAGTCCGGCCAGGATTTTCATGCGCCGCAACATGCCCGGGCGCAAACCAGTGGGCGAGGCCGCCGCCGCTCCGGGAACCGTCCGTGGGCGGAAGAACATCTGCAATTCCGCAATGTCCGAGGCGCGCCGCCAGGTCTCATCGCGCTCCTGGTAGACCCAGGTATCCTTATTTACGCGTTCCTCTTTCACCCAGGCGATGAGCATGGGCAGCTCGACCGGACCGTACGGCGCGCGGTCGATTCCCCAAATGATAAAACGGTTCGTTGATTCAGGTGCGTCCACTCTGGTGGTTATATAGCAAAGCCAGTTATAAATAAAGCACCGAAAAAGCGCCCTGATGTTGCAAAAAAACGGCTCCTCCGGGTTCACCCGCCGGAAACGCGTCTTGCGTATACGGTCATAGCCTTTATTTTTGGGAACGTGAACGCTCCAAACGCTTTTCCGCCCGATATAACCCTGCTGTTTAAATCAGCGGTCGAGGCCCGTCAGAATTACGATTTTCAAAAATGTTTTGATCTGCTTGAACTGGCGCGGCGGAATTACCCCACGGCCATTCCTCCGTATGTCGAATTGGCCCGCACCCACGGAAAACGGTATAATTATCCGGAGGCCAAACGCTTTTTTGACGAAGCGATAAAAATGTCTCGCCGGAGCCCAAGCGTCCTTACGGTGGCCGGTACTTCAGCCCTTCAATTTGGGAACTACGAAATGGCGCGGGACTATCTGGCGGAGGTTGCCAAACGGGACGATGCCCCGGTGGAAGCCCTGGCGTATTTCGCGGAAATTCTAGAGCGCCAGCGCCAGTTTGAGGAGGCCCGCCAGGTCGTAGAGCGCGCCCTGAAAGCCGCTCCGCAAAACCCGGTGGCCGTATTGGTTTCTGCAAAATTACAACGGCAGGCCGGCCAGTTGGAAGACGCGGAAAAGAACCTGCGCGCCTTTTTAGCGGCGCCTCCTGGCAATGATTTTCCTGTCACGCGCTGCTGGTATGAACTGGGCAACAATCTGGATCGTCAGGGGCGTTATGACGATGCCATGGCCGCGTTTCTCCAGGCCAAAGCGATGATGGAACCGCAGGCGGGACCGCAGCGGGCCAAGATCATAAGCAGCCGGAATGGGATGCGAAAAACCGAAGCCGCTTTTTTGCCGGAAGTCATCGAGCGGTGGGCAAGGTTCGGCGAACAATTGCGACCCCATCACCGGTTCACCGTTTTATCCGGCCATCCCCGTTCCGGGACGACCCTGCTGGAGCAGGTTATCGATGCGCATCCGGACCTGATTTCCGCCGATGAAAACCGGGTTTTTCTGGAGGAAGCCTTGGGGCCCGCGTCCCGCCGCTTTGCGAATGAGGTGCCATTGTTGACCAGGCTGGAGGCACTGTCGTTGGCCGACTTTCAAAAGATCCGGTCGAATTATTTCAGGTATATCGAACTGTTCATGGGGGAAGCCGTGGGCGGCCGGATGCTCGTTGAAAAAAACCCTTCTTTGAGCGGGGCACTTCCCGCCGTTATGTGTATTTTTCCCGAGGCACGATTTCTGGTTGCCATCCGTGACCCGCGCGATGTCTGCCTGAGTTGCTTTATGCAGCCCCTGCCGCTCAACCCGATCAGCGCCGCCTACCTTACCCTCGAAGGCACGGTGGAGCAATATGCTTCGGCAATGACCACCTGGGACATCATGCTGCCACGCATGCGCAATCCGCATCTGCTCGTCCGCTACGAAGACGTGATTGAGGACCTTGAGTCGGAAAGCCGGCGCGTCCTCGAATTTCTCGGTCTTGGCTGGGATGAACGCGTGTTGAAATTCCACGAACATGCGCAGGCCAAAACCGTCCGCTCGCCAACCTATGCTGACGTTGCCAAACCCATCTTCAAAACCGCCAAAGGCCGTTGGCATAATTACCAGAAATATCTGGAACCGGTGCTTAACAAACTCGAACCCTTCGTAAAAAAGTTCGGCTACGAATAGATCAAGACGCGTTGCGCCAATCGGCTCACGGATTTGGAAACAAAAAACCCCGCTCGGTGAGGAGCGGGGTTTGCTTTAAACAGGTTCGGTTAGAACTTGTAGATGATGTTCAGGTAGACCGAGAGCTGGTCGGTGCTGCCGTGGAACTTTGAATCACTGAATTCAGAGTTCAGGCGTTTGCCACTGAAGCTGGCGGTGTCATAACGGACTTCCAGTCGGCTGATGACATTGGCCCAGAGGTTGTATTGCAGCGTGCCGGTGACGGCGAACAAGTCGGCATTGGCCGTGTCCTTGAAGTCATTGAAGGTATCATTGGCGTAGCTGCAGTTATAGTAGTATTCGATATGTTGAAAGCCCTTGTCGGAGTAATCGGCATGGACATATTCGCCACGCAGATTGAACGAGAGCTTCTCAGTGGCCTGCCAGGTGGCGTAGAGAGCGACCGCATAGATGCTGGCGCTCTGTTTGCCGGTGGCAAAGCTGTTGGAGAATTCCCCGCCGCCCATTTGTGCTTTGCCCGCCGTGTTGTAGCTGTAGTTATAGCAGCAGCAGCAGCCGTAGCTGTTGTCGACACTGCCCACATCGCTATAGTCGTGGGTGAATTCGGTATAGTCGAACGCGGCGCCAAAGGCCAGGCCCTTGATGGGCGTCGGGATGGTGAGGCCGGCGTAGACGTTGAGGCGGTTGTCAGAGACACCGGCATCAAAGCCATAAACCACGCCCGCGCTGAAGGACGCACCAGCGGCCCAACCCCAGGACTGCGGAGCAGTCAAAGTGATGGAGGCCAGGGCCGTCTTTTCCCAGTAGTTGGCCGTACCGCCGCCGCTGGTGTTGCGGGAATTGATGCCCGGCGACAGCGTATTGGCGATGCCAGCGCTGACTGAAATGTTATCGTTCACATGGTAAGTGAACAGGATTCCAGTGTGCTGCGTGGGTTCGATCGCATAACCCCAGGAACGTGTGAAGTTCGGGTTATTGCCGGCTTCGAAGACTTCGTAGCCGATGACGGTGTCAAAGACACCGATCTTGATCTCCAGGCCGTTGCCGATGGGGGCGCGCAGTACGACGTTGGCGTCCTTGATGGCAAAGTCGGCACCCGTTCCGCCCACAAATTGGCCACCGGCGCCATTGGCAGAAGGATTGTAACCGACCGCGTCAGGTCCGAACAGGAGGCTGACGTTGTAGCCCGAAGCCCAGGGGGTTTCGTCCAGGGGTTTGCTGATGTTCAATTCAACCACGTTGAGGTTGAAGCCGTTTTGCTTGTTGGCGCGAAACGGAATTCCAACTTGTGTGCTGGCATTGCCGGTAGCCGGGGAGCTGAGGCCACCCAAACCGCTGGCGAATGTCGAATGGTTGGGGTTAACCGCCCATTCAACTGACGTGTCCACATAACCGCTGATTGTCGTGCCGCTGGTAGCGGTTTGCACGAAAGTCAGTTTTTCTTCAGCCTTAGCGACCGAAGTGAGACTGACCGCCCCGACGGCTGCCAGACCCATTGTCCATTTATTAAACTTCATCTGGTTCCTCCGATGTGTTTGTTTGGTTTAAAGACGGACAATCCCATTGCCCGCCGCACCGAAACCGGTGCAACTGGGTTCTTTATATGCAGACGGGATAATATTTACAACAACTATTAACGAGCCCTTTTCAGGCAAAGGAACCATCAGGAAACAAAAAACCCCGCTCGGTGAGGAGCGGGGTTTGCTTTAAACAGGTTCGGTTAGAACTTGTAGATGATGTTCAGGTAGACCGAGAGCTGGTCGGTGCTGCCGTGGAACTTTGAATCACTGAATTCAGAGTTCAGGCGTTTGCCACTGAAGCTGGCGGTGTCATAACGGACTTCCAGTCGGCTGATGACATTGGCCCAGAGGTTGTATTGCAGCGTGCCGGTGACGGCGAACAAGTCGGCATTGGCCGTGTCCTTGAAGTCATTGAAGGTATCATTGGCGTAGCTGCAGTTATAGTAGTATTCGATATGTTGAAAGCCCTTGTCGGAGTAATCGGCATGGACATATTCGCCACGCAGATTGAACGAGAGCTTCTCAGTGGCCTGCCAGGTGGCGTAGAGAGCGACCGCATAGATGCTGGCGCTCTGTTTGCCGGTGGCAAAGCTGTTGGAGAATTCCCCGCCGCCCATTTGTGCTTTGCCCGCCGTGTTGTAGCTGTAGTTATAGCAGCAGCAGCAGCCGTAGCTGTTGTCGACACTGCCCACATCGCTATAGTCGTGGGTGAATTCGGTATAGTCGAACGCGGCGCCAAAGGCCAGGCCCTTGATGGGCGTCGGGATGGTGAGGCCGGCGTAGACGTTGAGGCGGTTGTCAGAGACACCGGCATCAAAGCCATAAACCACGCCCGCGCTGAAGGACGCACCAGCGGCCCAACCCCAGGACTGCGGAGCAGTCAAAGTGATGGAGGCCAGGGCCGTCTTTTCCCAGTAGTTGGCCGTACCGCCGCCGCTGGTGTTGCGGGAATTGATGCCCGGCGACAGCGTATTGGCGATGCCAGCGCTGACTGAAATGTTATCGTTCACATGGTAAGTGAACAGGATTCCAGTGTGCTGCGTGGGTTCGATCGCATAACCCCAGGAACGTGTGAAGTTCGGGTTATTGCCGGCTTCGAAGACTTCGTAGCCGATGACGGTGTCAAAGACACCGATCTTGATCTCCAGGCCGTTGCCGATGGGGGCGCGCAGTACGACGTTGGCGTCCTTGATGGCAAAGTCGGCACCCGTTCCGCCCACAAATTGGCCACCGGCGCCATTGGCAGAAGGATTGTAACCGACCGCGTCAGGTCCGAACAGGAGGCTGACGTTGTAGCCCGAAGCCCAGGGGGTTTCGTCCAGGGGTTTGCTGATGTTCAATTCAACCACGTTGAGGTTGAAGCCGTTTTGCTTGTTGGCGCGAAACGGAATTCCAACTTGTGTGCTGGCATTGCCGGTAGCCGGGGAGCTGAGGCCACCCAAACCGCTGGCGAATGTCGAATGGTTGGGGTTAACCGCCCATTCAACTGACGTGTCCACATAACCGCTGATTGTCGTGCCGCTGGTAGCGGTTTGCACGAAAGTCAGTTTTTCTTCAGCCTTAGCGACCGAAGTGAGACTGACCGCCCCGACGGCTGCCAGACCCATTGTCCATTTATTAAACTTCATCTGGTTCCTCCGATGTTGTTAGTTTAGTTTGTATGCATACAAAGACGGGCAAAACCGGTTGCCCGCCGCACCGAACCGGTGCAACTTGTGCCCTTTATAGAAAAACCAAAGAATTTGACAACAAGAAAAGATAACTATTTTTACATTGGAATAATCAAATGTAATAAAATCGAAGCCATTGGTTAGGCTAAATTACTAAAAATGAGCAATTTACCCAATAATACTTGGTTTTAACCGTTTTTATGTCCCGTGTCCTCAACCTGTACGCCTCGTGCCAATTTTGTGACTAAACAGTTTCAGCCCCCCAAACTCGTAAGGCCTCTTCATTGAGGAAATTCATTTTTCAGAACCTTGGTGTTGGTGGAACAAGAATTGCCTTCCTTGGGCTGGATGCGGTCGATTGGCCGCCATCACAATGTTTTATTATTAAACGTTGGTAGCGAGATACAACGGTCGAAATAAATACCAGTATGCCATCCTTTGTCTATGTAGCCCGGGAAACGCAAACAGGACGCGAAATTCGCAGTTCTGTAGAAGCAGCCACGGAGCAGGCTGCCGTTGCGGCGTTGCTTAACCGGAGTTTGCTGGTCGTCTCCATCCAGGAAAAAGTAGGCAAGAAAGGCCGCACTGGCGGCGGCAAAGTCGGCCTCTACGACCTGGTCGTTTTCACCCGGCAGTTATCCACGATGATTGATGCCGGTCTGGCTATCGTCCAATCCCTGCAGGCTTTGGCCGAGCAGACGCAAAATAAGGTGATGCGGGACGTCATCAAAGACATTTGCACCCGGGTCGAAGGCGGCGACAGCCTTTCCGACGCCCTGCAAAAACATCCCAAAGCTTTCAATCGCTTATACGTTTGCATGGTGTCAGCCGGTGAAAAGGGCGGTTTGCTCTCCGAAATTCTCGGCCGTTTGGCCACTTATCTGGAAAATACCTCACGCCTTCGTAAGAAGGTCAAATCCGCCATGATGTATCCCACCGTGGTCACCATCGTGGCGATCGGCATCACCATTTTCCTCATGGTAAAGGTCATCCCGGTGTTCGGTGATATTTACTCAGGCTTCGGCGCTGCCTTGCCTGCCCCCACGCAGTACATGATCAACATCAGCCATTTCTTCCAGAAATACGTCATCCTCATTGTGTTGGCGATGGGCGGCGCAGTTTATGCCTGGCTGTACTTCATTAAAACACCTGCGGGCCGCTGGTTCTGGGATTCACGCCGCATTCGCCTGCCGGTATTCGGGTCCATCGCTCATAAGATTTGCCTCGCACGTTTTACGCGCACCCTCGCTTCGTTGATCCGCAGCGGTGTGCCCATCCTGGAAGTATTACAGATCGTCTCTCAAACCGTCGGTAACGTGGTCATGGAAAAAGCCATCAAAGAATGCGCCACCGACATCGAGCGCGGGGAAGGCATTGCCGCCGCCCTCAGCAAACACCCGGTCTTCCCCAGTATGATTGTCCGCATGGTCACCGCCGGTGAACAAACCGGTAAGATCGATAACATGCTCGAACGCATCTCCGACTTCCTCGATGAAGAAATCGAGAACACTCTCTCCGGCCTCACCTCCCTGATCGAACCCATCCTCATCGTAGTGCTGGGCGTCGTCATCGGCAGCATGGTCATCTGTATGTTCCTGCCCATCTTCAAGATGAGCGAGATCATCAACATGAAGAAGTAATTTTCCCGGGCGGGAGCCGGCCTAACCGGTTCCCGCCCATCGTCCCTTTCGCCCCGCAAATTTAGTTTCCTTCCGGCGCGCACTTTTCCTATTCTACCACCCCTCGCGCGGCCGTTTCCACGCGAGCATGAAAATATCGAAAGGGAACTATGCCACTGACACACACACGGGAACTTTTTGCCAAGGCGCTCAAGGGTAAATACGCGCTCGGCGCTTTCAACGTAAACAACATGGAACTCCTCCAGGCCATCATCGAAGCCTGCGAGGAAGAAAAAGCCCCCGTCATGCTCCAGATCTCCAAGGGAGCACGCCAATACGCCAACCCCGTCTATCTCAAGAAGCTCATCGAAGCCGCCGTCAGCCTTTCCAACATCCCCATCGCCGTCCATCTCGACCACGGTGATACCTTCGAGCTCTGCAAAGAATGCATCGATGAAGGCTTCACCTCCGTCATGATTGATGCCTCCCACGAACCCTTTGAGAAGAACGTCGAGATCACCCGCAAAGTCGTCGACTACGCCCACAAACATAATTGCGTCGTCGAATCCGAACTCGGCCACCTCGTCGGCGCCCAATTCGACGAAGGCGAAGAAGGCGGCGCCCATTCCGCCTCTGGCCACTACACCGAACCTGAGGAAGCCGTCCGCTTCGTCAGCGAATCCGGCTGCGACTCGCTCGCCGTCGCCATCGGCAACTCCCACGGCGCCTACAAATTCAAAGGCACCCAACACCTCGACCTCGAGCGCCTCAAACTCATCAAGAAAGCCCTCATGGACGCCGGCATGGGCGATTATCCCCTCGTCCTCCACGGCGCCTCCAGCGTCCCCAAAGATCTGGCCGAAGAGATCAACAAATACGGCGGCAAACTCGGCACCGACACCGCCGGTGTACCCGAAGCCGACATCGAAGTCGCCCGCCGCACCGGCTGCACCAAGGTCAACATCGATACCGACCTGCGACTCGCCATGACCGCCGCCATCCGCAAAGCCCTCTTCGAGAACCCCAAAGAGTTCGACCCCCGTAAACTCCTCGGACCCGCCCGCACCAAAGTAAAGGAACTCGTCCGCCACAAAGTCCGCGACGTCCTCTGCTGCGCCGGCCACGCCTTCGACTAGATCGAAAGCCAAATAACGGCCAACAAATAGTCACAATCATGCCGCTCCCTTTAGCGGCCCAAAGGCTATTTCAGGCCTGTTTTGACCGATTTAAAATAAGAAAATCTTATTAAAATCAAGAAGCTTTTCTGAAAGAGTCGCTAATTTGAATTGAAATTAAAACAGGATCAATTGAGCGCTTATGGATAATACCAGGAACCGACCTTTTTCTTGAGTGAGGGGGCTGAAATCAAGGGAATTTACTTGTAATCCCGGGTTGGCTTGGTGACTCTAATGGTGGCGCTTCCCACAGACTGAATAAACCATAAATTATGGAAATGTGGCAAAGATTGCATGCTTGTTTTAGGCTTCTTCTCTTTTTGATTATCGCTGTTTATGGTCCGAGTGCGACCAGCGCTGCGATCACACTTGGCACTACCAACCTGATTGAGGGACCGGTGGCAGGGATGGACAGCGTGGTATTGAGCATGAGTCCGGTGAATGCGCCGTGGATGGCGTCCGCCAATGTTGCCTGGCTGCATTTGAGCGCAGACAACCAGTCTGGCAGCGGCAGCACGAATGTGGTCTTTAGTTTTGACGGCAATGTGGGAGCGCCGCGCACCGGGACGTTGACGATCGCCGGCCAGACGCTCACGGTGACGCAAGCGGGCACCAATTACCTTGCAGCTGGAGTTTGCCCGTTAGTAACTTTTTCGCTTCCGTATCTGGATCAGATTGCGGTGGACAGGGCCGGCAATATTTATGCAGGCCTTTACGGCAATGGCGCCCCTGTCGGCGGCCCCAGTGGAGTCCAGAAATGGGTGGCGGCCAGCAACACCATAGTCACTGCCATGCCCGAGGAAGACCAGGTTCGAAATATTTATGCCCTGGCGGTGAACGATGCGGGCGATATTTATCTCGCGGACGACGCGAACGTCTATAAATGGGCGGCGGCCAGCAACGCCCTGATCACGCTGCCCCCCGTGCCCTTGGTTGATGGGCCAATCCAAAGCCTTGCCCTGGACAGCGCCGGCAACGTTTTTATCGGTGAGTCCTATGGCGGACCCGTCTATGAATTGAGGGCGGATGGCACGGTCACCGTTGCTATTCCCGACGGGTTGTTTTTTTATTCCACGACCGTGGGAGTAGATGCAGCCGATAATCTTTACGTGGTGGACACTTTTACTCTGCTCTACGAGTGGAAGGCGACCGGCAACACCTTAACCACGCTGGATAACGATTGGCCTTATGCGTATTACGCAAACTTAACTGTAGATGGCTCCGGCAATATTTACCAGGGTCACGTTTCCTCTGAGATCAGTGAATGGGTGGCGGCTACCCAGACGCAGACGACGCCGGTCACCGGGTTGGATCATCAAACAAGCACAGCGATGGATGGCGCCGGCAATCTATACATTGCCGAAGAATTTTCACAAATGGTAAGTGAACGGCCACGGGCATTTATCAATGCTTCAACGCAGATGGAGCCGGCAGCCGGTGGAGGTGACAGTTTACCGCCGGTGGTTCCGGCGACGGCGAACTTGACCGGTCCGCTCGCGCCGATGAGCGATTCGGTCTGGCTCACGATTACGGGCGTGACCAACGGTGTGGTGAGTTATACCTGTGCGCCCAATCCCTTGAACGCCCCGCGCACCGCTCATATTTCGCTGCTGGGGCAAAGCGTCACGGTCAGCCAATCTCTTTCTCCCCTCAACAGCATCAGCTTGTTGGAAGGTCCGGCGGCGGGAAGCGACCTGGTGGTGATCCAAGGCCTTTATTACTCCGGCGGTTGGACGGCGGTGGCGAATGACTCCTGGCTGCACATCAGCGCGGGAAGCGCCTCCGGCACGGGCGTTGGCAATGTGTTTTTTAGTTTTGATGCCAATGCGGGTGCAACACGCACCGGCACGCTGACGGTGGCGGGCCAGCCGGTGACCGTGACGCAGGCCGGTTCAACTTATATACCCGCCGGCGTTGTCCGCCTCTTTTCATACAATGTGCCGAATTATCTGGCCGTTGGATTGGCGGTGGACAGTGCGGGCAACCTTTATCTGCCGGACACCATTTCCAGCGCTATCGTTGAATGGATACGAACCAGCAACACGTTCCGGACATTGATATCGGGAATGGGAATTCCGCAGGCAGTGGCCTTGGACAGCGCGGGCAATGTTTACGCCCTGGATCGCGCGCTCAAAAAAGTCGTGAAATGGAATGCGGCCAGCAACACGGTGACCACGGTAATCACCAACATACAACCGGTGGGCCTGGCGTTGGACAGCGCAAACAATATTTACTTCGCCGATGCCACCGGCAAAGCGATCAGAGAGTGGATTGTGGCGAGCAACCAGCTGGTGAATTTAATAACCAATGGACTGACCGCTCCCGCTGGAGTGGCGCTGGATGGGGCGGAGAATGTTTACATTTTAGACGGTCGCAACTCGGTCAAAGAATGGCTCGTCGCCAGCAATACCCTCATCACCTTGTTCGCTCCCGGGGGAATCCCGGGCCTTGACGGACTGGCGGTGGACAGTTTTGGCAATGTTTACACCAGCGACCCTGCAAACGAAGTAATCAAGGAGTGGTCGGCGGCGAGCCACACGCTCATTACCGTGGCTTCATCAGGTGCGGATGGAGTGGGGATGGATCGCGTGGCAGTGGATGCCGCAGGCAATGTTTACAGCGTTATCTTTCACAATGGCGCTGGGGGTGGTGAAGTGCCCAAGGCGTATCTGGATTCGGAGCCGCGATATGAGGGGGCGTCTGCCGGGAGCGACTCGTTGTTGCCGGTTCTGCCAACCACCTTCAGCCTCACCAGCCAATTTGCGCCAAGTAGTGATTCGCCATGGCTGACGATGAATGGCGTGGTTGGCAGTGTGATAAACTTTTCCTTTGCCACGAACAGCGGGCTGGACCGGCCAGGCAATATCACTCTGTTCAACCGGCCGATTCCAGTGCTGCAGAAGGGGAATGGTTTTCTTCTGAGCGCCTCTGCCATATCGGGTAGCGGTACGTTCCAGTTTTCTTTTCTGGGCAATGCCAATTCAAATTGGATGGTGCTGACCTCGACCAATGTGGATTCGCCCTTGACCAATTGGACGGTGGTGGGACCGGCGACGTATTTGGGCGGCGTGAGTTTCCAGGTTTTGTGGAACCCGGACCCGAATGAGACGGGACGGTACTTTATTATAAGGTCGCCGTAGGTTTGTTCTGAGGCAACATCTTTTCCGCAACATCCCTATCACAAGGACTCCTTTTAAGATTTGCACGCTTACGAATGGCATTATCCACTTCGATGATCCGCAGTGGGCAGGCGACATCGTCCGTTTCTACCGAGTCAGCTCTCAGTAACCATAATATCCCTGCCTGCCAAGCCAATCACCCAAAGCCTCCGGGATAATATCCTTTTGCGTGAAGGGTTTTATCTTTTGGGACTTTCGTTCTCCCCAAGCCATGAGCAAAGCAGAAAAACGAGTTGGTGTTGTTCGAGTCCCAAAAAATCCCTTCGACACCCCATCCCAAATCAACTATCCCATTTCCCATGAAACACCCGTCGCCGTCACCCTCATCATCATGGGCGCGCTGCTCATCATGACACCCGCCATCTCCGATTATCTGTTCCAGCGCAATGTCGTTGCCCTGATGACCCATACCGGATTCACCTCCGTAAATCTCGACGGCAAGATGCGAGACCTCTCCCGCTTCGGCTGCTGGCTGACCGGCACCCTGATGATTGTCATCGCCGTCCGCCGCTCATTGCACTCCGCCAGCGAACCCGCGAAACAACCCGCCCTTGCCACTCACACCGCCTGAACCATTCCCTGTCATTGGATGTTCGATGTTGGATGTTGGTTGTTGGATGTTTTCCAAATCTTTCCCCTTTTTTGAGTCCATCAGCGGTTAAAATATTCCTTACCCAAAAATCCCTTCGACACCCCATCCCAAAACCGCTGCCTCTTTCCCATCAACCGGAAAAACCACCTCCTTAAAACCTTATGACCATCGACCCACGCGAAAACCACATCGACTACGTCGAATTCCCCGCACCCTCTCCCCCAGGCCTTCGCCGCCGTCAAACAATTCTATAGAGATGCCTTTGGCTGGATCTTCCAGGACTGGGGCAATGATTATTCCGACACCAAATCCAGCGGCACCAATTCTGGCTTTAGCGCCGACCCCGCCCATCGCCCCGCCGCTCCGCTCGTCGTCCTGTTCGCCACCGACCTGGAAGCCACCCGCGCCCGCGCCCTCAAAGCCGGCGGCAAAATCTCCAAAGACATCGTCAGCTTTCCCGTTGGACGCCGCTTCGAATACCTCGACCCCGCCGGCAATAAACTCGGCGTCTGGTCCGATAAATAAACCAAACCAACGCGCCGGCTTAACTCCGTAGCGCAGATTTGCAATCTGCGTATCGCCGAATTTCATTCGGCATTTGAAGCTTGGACGCTTGGAGCTTCTTTGGAGCCTGAATATTGTTGCTTGGAATTTTTCTCTACCGTCTTCACATGCACATCCCGTTGCGGAAACGGCACCTCAATCCCGTTCTCCCGCAATTTTTTCTCCATCGCAAAATAAAGTTCGCTCCGGAAACGCCGCGGCTTCGCCGTCATCTCCGACGTCCACACCCCCAGTTCAAAGTCCAGCGAACTCTCCCCAAATCCGATGAAAAACAATTCCGGCGCCGGCTCCGTCAACACCTTCGGATGTTCCTTCGCCACCTCCATCAACAGCCCGCGCAATTTTTCCGGGTCTGTCCCGTACGCCACCCCCACCGCCAGCCGCATGCGCACCCGCGGGTCGCCATGGTTCCAATTCGTCACCGCATGCGAGATGAAATCCGAGTTCGGCACGATGATCGCGATGTTATCATTCGTCACCACCGTCGTGCTCCGCAGGTTGATCCGCGTCACCTGCCCCGCCACCGTGCCCACCTCCACCCGGTCGCCGATCGTGATTGGCCGTTCCGCCAGGATGATGAGACCGCTCACAAAATTATTGATGATGTTCTGCAAGCCAAACCCGATGCCCACTCCGATCGCCCCTGCAACGACCGCCAGCGAACTCAAATTCACCCCGTTCACCTGCAGCGCGATGAAAAATCCCAGCGTGACGATGAGATAACCCGTGATCTTATTGATCGCATATTGCAGTGAGTCATCGAAGCGCGTGCGTTTGAGCAGCCGTTGCACCACCCACTTCCGAAACAGCCAGTTCACCACCAACACCAGCGCTAGCCAAAAGAGAATGGCCAGCAGCGTCATCAGCGTGAAAGGCGTGCTCCCCAGATTGACCAGCGGATAGTTCAACACCTTGTCCAGATCACCAACCACAGCATTGTTGGTATTCATACCGGTAACCTCGCCTCACTCCCGCCCCCTTGCGAGTGGAAATAACAGGACCCAGACCCGCTTTTTCCGAGCGCGGAGGAAGGATTCCAAACATGGCTATCCGCCTCTCCCGCCTTCTGTTTCCGTGCATTTCGCACTCATCGCGTAACCCGACAGTGCATATTAGCCGTACAAACGCATAGTTTTGTGCCTTAACTTGATGGCCTCTTGGCTGCTCTAAACTCTCGTCAACTAATCCAATAACTACTATGAACCTGTTACTCATACTCATTGTGCTACTCCTGCTATTCGGCGGCGGCGGCTTCTATTTCGGGGGGCCTGTCTACGGTGGCAGCGGTGCCGGTCTCATACTCTTGATCATCATCATCGTTCTGCTCGCCGGCGGTTTTCGCGGACCACGGGTGTAGATTCCATTTGTTGGTGTTGAGGAGATCGATTCGGTGATAACTGGCGGTAGTATGCCGCCAGTCACGTCACGCGGGACGAGTGACGCTATGTTATAGGGCGAGTCCGGGAGGTTGGCGAACAGCAGGTGAAAATCTGCGCAACGAGATCTGCGTTCATTTGTTAATCACGTTGCACGTGGCCTTAACCTGAGGTTAAAAAATTTCCCCGCCCAAAAATCTTTTCGACACCTCATCCCAAAACGACTACTCCTTTCCCATCAACCGAAAAAAACGCCGCCTTAAAATTTTATGACCACCGACCCACGCGAAAATCACATCGACTACGTCGAGTTCCCCGCCTCTTCCGCCCAGGCCTTCGCCGCCGTAAAAAAATTCTATAAAGAAGCGTTCGGCTGGTCCTTCCAGGACTGGGGCGATGATTATTCCGATACCAAATCCAGCGGCGTCACCACCGGCTTCAGCGCCGACCCCGCTCATCGGCCCGCCGCACCCCTCGTCGTTACCTTCGCCGCCGACCTGGAAGCTACCCGCGCCCGCGTCCTCAAAGCCGGCGGCAAAATATCTAAAGACATCGTCAGCTTTCCCGGCGGACGCCGTTTCGAATACCTCGACCCCACCGGCAATAAACTCGGCGTCTGGTCCAACAAATAATACGTCGGCCCAACGATTTAATCCTTTTTTCTTCGGTCGAGATGCATCAACAGCAGCAACACTGCCGCTCCCATCACCATCGCGCCCAGCACGGTTGGTTCCGGCACGGTCACCACCACATTATCGATCGCCGTCCCGCTGATGCCCGGCGAATCCGCCGAATAGTTGAAACGAAAATCGTGGACATAATCATCCGCGTTAAAGATGCCTGAGGCCAACACCGCGCTGTTTTCCATGAACGTCCATTGGTTCAATGCGTAATCGATATGGATATCAAAACGATAGTCCACTCCCATAGCATACGTCCCGATATTCGTAACTCCCGCCGAAGGCCTCTCAAAAGAGATCTGGCCGTTATCGAAATAAAAGTTTCGCACGTGGGGCGTATCGAATAGCAGCGTGAACCGGTGCCCCGCCCCCACATCCACAAAATCAAACGCCACGTCCACAAACGGCGACTGCACCAGGTTCAGTTGCACCTGTGTGTAATAATACAGCGAGCCCCACGGCTCCCCAATGCTGTCGAACAGCAGTGGTTGGTTCGTCAAGGCCCCGTACGATGGCACCACCATTGGTGTCCCAAACCAGATCCGCGAGACATGATCCGGCGCCGCCCCGGTCTGCACCACATGATTCACCGGCTGGTCCGGCGTCTGAAAATCGATGTTATAATACTGTCCCTGTGCCGACGACAAAACCAGCGTCAGCACGCCTGCCCAGTAAAAATATTTCATGCCCTTAAGGTCTCCCGCGCGCAAGACGAAGTGCCCTGCGTTCGTATAACTGCTTCTGATTGGGCACAGATACCCTCAGATACGCGCATATTCGTCAACCCGGAATAAATCCCACCACGGATCCCGATGAAAATAGGCCACCTGGTGAAGCCCTCTGGGCGCTCCCAGCCCGATTTTGTTTCCCACCCCCGCAATTTCCGCCGCTATAATTTCCCTAATACTTTTCGACACACCTTGCTAAAAGAGTTATCCCGTTCTCTCCAGCAACTGCGATGCTTCGGTTGCAAATTGGCGTTAGGCCACGCAGGCCTGCTCCAACAACCGGAGGGACAAAGGGGAAAAATGGATGCTCAGGAAAACCAGATCAGCAAAGAACGCTTTACGAAAACTCGGCGAGCCAGAAGGTTCCTGCCCTGGCTCTGTATCGTCATAAGCAGTGCGCCATTTCTGCTTATTGCGGGCAGTCAGATTTACAAAGTCACGGACTTGGGCATCCTCGCCCGGCCCGAGATGGGCCTTAACAACCATGGTTTGGTTTGTGGCACCACCACCGACTATCAGGCATTCGTTTGGAGCAATGGAATCATCACTAAGCTCGGCGCACCGGCCAATGGTACTTCCTTTGGGCGTGGCATCAACGATTCCGGCCAGGTAACCGGCACGTCCTACGACCCATTGGGAGCACCTCCGCGACCACGCGCCGTCTTGTTTTCGGCCGGTTCCACCATCGACCTGGGAACATTGCCCGGCGCCTCGGATTGCAACCCCTTTTCCCTCAATAACGCCGGGCAAGTCGTAGGCTACACCACTATTGGAGGCGTCTACGGCACCTTATGGGCGGGCGGCCAGGTCACCAAGCTCGGGTTGAACGCCCGCGACATCAACAATTATGGAATGATCGTCGGCGAAGCTACGAACGGGGCCTGTGTTCTCGATCCGCAGACCGGCCAGCACCCCCTGCCCGGTTTTTCGGCTAATACCGCCTCCATCGCCAACGCCATTAATGACCAGGGCGTGATCGTGGGCTATTGTGAGCCGACCAATTATATTTGCACCGTGCATGCCGTGGCGTGGATCAATGGCGCCATCACAGATCTGGGTGTCCTGGCCACCCCGGCAAACTTTGTCTGCAGTCAGGCCTATGATGTGAATGCCCTCGGCAAAATCGTTGGCGTATCAGACTCGCCCACCGGATCACACGCATTCATTTACGACGCCCAAAACGGGATGCGCGATCTGAATTTATTGATTGATTCCTCTTCCGGCTGGGTATTGCAGTCAGCCATGGCCATCAATGATTCAGACCAGGTCATCGGCAATGGTTCATACGGCGGAACCACCCACGCCTTTCTGCTGACTCCCATACCCCAACTGGCTCCGGCTATCGCCCGAACAACCATTGCCTTGTCCGCCGGCAGGCTTGCCACCGGCACAACCTATACCATCCAACAATCTTCGGATCTGGTTGTATGGCGCGATGCCTGCACTTTTGTTGCCCCCTGTGTACAAACGAACTGGTCGGATTGTCGCAGCTCCACCAACCAGGCTATATTTTACCGGCTGAAATTTTGAGCATCTACACTACGAAACATTTCCCGATGACCATCTATTCCAACTGACCATGCCCTTCACGAAAAAGCACACCATGGTGACGTTGCTGGTCGTCGCCATCATCGCGGTGATTATTGTTCCCGCCGCCCTCTATTGGCATTCCCTGCGTCCGTGGCAGCACGTCGTGAATCTGGATTATGTCTACCAGGCCAAAATTGCGGCCGCCTCGCCACATGACCCCAACCCGCGCAACAATCTCGCCCAATTGCCAGCGGGCTATCAGATATTTGACAACGTCCGCTTCAAGGTTGCCGGGCTTATCCAGCTTGCCGATGGCAATGACGTCACCCGGACCAACAATCCCTACCCTCCCTCCGTCGAAAATATTTCTGTGAACCAGCTTTGTCATCAGCTCCATATTCTCCATGGAACAGTCCGGGGCGTTGACAACCAAACCGTCGTCGGTTCATTGGTGCTGCATTACACCGATGGAACTGTCGGCAAACTCAACATCGTCTACGGCCAGCAGGTTTATGATTGGTGGTTCAGAGGGGCCGATGACCTGTCGTTGGCGGGCAACAGCAAGATCGCCTGGATGGGTGATAATCCGGAGGCAACCAGGGAAAAATATCGCATCCGGGTCTTCAAAACCTCCTTTGCCAATCCTAAACCCGATGTTCGGATAGACACAGTGGACTTTGTTTCCGCGCTCACCCCCAGTGCACCGTTTTTACTGGCCCTCACCGTGGAATGATTGACGGCCTTATGAAACCGACCCGTTCAACTGTCGCAAAGCGTCCTGGACTGCGGTGGTCCTCCACCGCTTTGGTATTTGCTCAATCGCCGTCCGTATTTACGCATCCCCCGGATTTTTCTGCGTTTGGGCCATTCTTGATTCGTTGTTCGTAAATCCTTGAAATTTCCCTCCCGTCCCTCAACACTCCACCCTCAGCCATGCAACAGACCACCAAACCTGTTTCTAAATTCAAAGTGGTGCTTCTCTGGTCCGTCCTCCTCGGCAACCTCGTCTTTTGGATCGCCTTTATCGCCTGGTTACACCGCAACGATCCCGCGCCGCTGAACACCGAAGGCACTGGCTCGGCTATCGTCACCTCCATCCTCCTGTTCTTTATCGGCGGTTTCTTCCTGGCGGCCGGGGTGGCTGGCTATTTTCTCACCGTCGTCACGACGTGTTTTACTTTCAATTTCACCCTGCCCGTCTTTGCCGCCTACAAGGGCAAACTCTACCTCGCCAAAATTTTTATCCCCATGTGCGCCGCCGTCGGCATCGGCTTGTTCCTCAGCATCGGGCTCGCCCCACTGATGCGCTCCTTCGGCATCCACGGCCAGTTCGCCTTGCTGGTACCCCTGTTCATCGCCCTCGTTCCCCTGCAGATCGCGCAGATGTGGGTCAATATTTGGGTGCCGATAACCAAAAAGCTCATCGCTAAACGCCTCGCCGCCCGCGGCATCGTTCCCGCCCAGATGCAAGCCGCCATCCTCTGTGGCATTTCCGATCCCACCCGCAGCAGTTTCAAAAAACTGACCCTCATCGAGGACGACATCGGCGCATTGTGGATCGGCGCCGACCAACTCGTTTATTGGGGCGATATCGATGGCTTCGCTCTTCGCCGTGAAGAAATAATCCAACTCGAACGCCGCGCCGATGCCGGCAACACCAGCATGCTCGCCGGCACCGCCCACGTCATCCTGCACGTCCAACAGCCCACCTGTGCCGTCCGCCAGATCCGCCTCCACACCGAAGGCTACTGGACCCTCGGCCAAAACCGCCAGGCCATGGACACCCTCGCCGCCGCCATCACCAGCTGGCATTCCGCCGCCCAACCCCTCGCGCAAAGCGCCAATTAATCATCCCCGCACCGCGGCTGTGTCCGCAGGACCAGCCGCAGCACATTCCATCGCCTTCTGACCCCGGCACGACGTGTACATCTTAGTCATTAGGGTTTTGAAATTAGTCGTTCTCTATAATTGGTTGTTAGATGTTCGATGTTGGATGTTTTCTAATCACCAATCACTGATTACCAATCACCCATTCCCTACTTCTTCATTTCCACCACCAGCATTTTCACCGACTGTTTGTCCGGCGTTATCTCCAGTCCCAACTGTTCCCGCAGCGCGTTCATAACATCCTTCTTCAAAGCATCTCCCTGCAGGTTCCCGTTCCAATGGATATCAATGTCATATTTCCCTGTCAGCCCCGTTTCATTGTCCACCGGCATATTAAAAAATGACCCTAACTCATGCGCGGCATCGTCCATCGTATAACCCCGTAGTGTCGCGCTATCACGCTGCGTCCAGATATTTTCCCCGGTATTGCTGCTCACCTTCAATCCCGGCGCATTCGGATTGCTCACCTTTATCACCATCACCTCGTGTTCGCGCGTCTCCACGTGCGCCGTGATGCCAAATTGCCGTTTCAACTCCTCCTGCAAGTCCACCCGCGAATGGCTCGTGGTCGTCAACAGCATGTCATACTGGCCGCGCGGCAGGTTCGCCGGCAGCACCATTTCCTCCGGGCTAAAACCATACGCCGTCCCCAGGATTTCCGGCAGGCGCGCCGCGCGCCGCATGAGGCGTGAATCCGGGCCCGGGTTCATGGAGGCCAGGATATAATCTCCTTTGTTCACATATTTGCTCGGCCGCAATAACACCACCGACGGCAAGGGCGCCTCATCGATGCTCATCGTGTCCCAATGCGCAAAATAATTTTCCACCTGCTCGGAATGCGCTTTTTTCACCTCTACCACTGTCACCGTCGTCGTCCCTGCCGCCACCAGCAAGGCCAGGCCGGCCACCACCGCCGTTTTTGCTTTTGTCCATGCCATAACTTTCAATGCTCCTTTGATGAGTGTTAAAGTCGAAGTCGAAACCGCCGCGCCTTTGGCCAGTGCCACAGTCGTCGCCGTTTTGGCCAGCAGCGCCGGCGCCGCCTGCACCGAATTCGCGGAGATCGCGGTCACCAGTACCGCCGCCGGGATCGTCACGCCCCGCTTCGTGAAAAATTTCCGCAACTTCTCCACCGCCCGGCTCACGCGTTTTTTCGCCGTTATTTCATTCGTGCCCAAAGCCGCCCCGGTTTCCTTCATGTTGAGACCGTCGAAGTACCGCAACACTACCGCGTTGCGGTCCGCTTCGCTTAAGCCCGCCATCGCCGTCTCCAGCAGCGGTGCGATCTGCGGCCACACATCCGTTTCCTGTTTGTTCAACACCGCTTGCATATGCGCCTCCTGTTCGCGCCGGCCGCGCCGGATCTCGCTCCGGATGAATGTCACCGCCGTCAGGCGCGCCGTTTGGTAAAGCCAGCCGGAAAAACATTTATGCCCCGCCAACGCCCGCGCCTTGCGCGCGACGATCGCGAAGACCGCCTGCGTTATCTCCTCGGCCGCCTGCGGATTGCCCGTCTGGCGTAACGCCACCGAATACACCTTGTTCACGTTCCGCGACACCAGCGCCGCGAACGCCTCCTCGGAGTCGCGCTCCACATATTCGCGCAACAACCCGCTCTCATCCATTTCCTGCATCTACCCTTTAAATGCCGCCCCCGGCCAAATGGTGACAGCTTTTTTTATCAATCGTTTTGCCCGCAATATTGGAGGTTGGATGTTCCGTTATTCGAAGATCTTAGTTCCTTTGTGGTGCTTTCCTGCCGGTTTGATCCTTATCCGTGTCCATCCGTGGTTGAATTCTTCCGTTGCTCCGACCTTGCCTCACCCTTGCCCTCGCCATTACGCTCACTCCCAATGCGTTTGTTGGACCGTTACCTGTTGCGCGAATTGATCATCCCGTTCTGCGTTTGTCTCGCGGGATTTTTGATCTTCTGGACGGCCTTCAACCTCTTCCAGGAACTCGACAATATCCGCGACCACCGGATGCTCGTCCTGGACGTCGTCGAATATTACGTCATCAAATCCCCGGCATTTCTCGTCATCGTCCTGCCCGTCGCGCTTCTGCTGGCCCTGCTCTACTCGCTCACCACCCATGCGCGGCATAACGAAATCACCGCCATCCGTTGCGCCGGCGTCTCCCTGTGGCGATTGGCCCGTCCTTATTTTATTATCGGATTCCTCGCCAGCATCGTCCTGCTCATCATCAACGAAGAGTTCGTGCCCGATAGCGACGATTCCGCCGAGCATATCATGAACCGTCATACCACCGACCCCGTCACCTCCAGCGAACGCTGGCGCACTTGGAATGTCGGTTACACCTCCGGCGACGGCCACCAATGGCAGATGGGCTATTTCGACCAGAAAAAAGATTATCTCGAACGCATCCAGGTCAATTGGCTGTTGCCCGACGGCTCACAACGCTGGCTCTATGCCGATAGCGCCGTCTATTCCAACAAATGCTGGGTGTTCTTTAACGCACAGGAAACCAAAGTCCCCACCGGGGCCTATGGCATTCCCTTCAACCTGCACCCGACCAATTCGCTCGTGGTCCCCGAATTCACCGAGACGCCCACCGACATGCGCAAAGACATCCGCATCAGCGCCCGCATGCGGCTCAACATGATCCAGGAGGCCGATATTCCCATATTTGAACTCCTCACCTATCTTCGCGAACATCCGCATCTGCCCCGGAGCGACCTCGGTAAATTGCACACCAAGCTCCAGGGCCGCTTCGCCGCGCCGTGGACTTGTCTTGTCGTCGTGCTCATCGCCATTCCTTTTGGTGCTGCCTCCGGCCGCCGGAATATATTTGTCGGCGTGGCCAGCAGCATGTTCCTCTGTTTCGCCTATTTTATTCTGTCGCGCTTTTGTCTGGCGATGGGCACCGCCGGTCACCTCACGCCGTTCCTGGCGGGCTGGCTGCCGAATATCGCATTCGGCTTCACCGGCCTGGTGCTTACCGCGCGCGTCAGATGAGGATTTGTCCGTGAGCGATCTAAAGGCACAACACGACCGGTTGAAATTGCTGTATCAGGTCAGCAACGTCATCCATTCCACGCTCGATCCCCAGGAGGCGCTCCAGCTCATCCTGCGCGAAGCCATCCGCCTCATGCGCGCCAGCAGCGGCTCCGTCGTCCTCGTCAATCCCACCACCGGCATCCTCGAGATCCAGGCCTCCCGCGGCCTGCCGGCTGAATCCGCCAAACTAAAATTGCGCATCGGCCAGGGCATCACCGGCTGGGTCGCGCGCACCGGCAAACCTGCCTGCATCGGCGATGTCACCAAAGACCCGCACTACGTCATGTTGCGCCCGGAGATCCGCTCCGAACTCGCCGTTCCCCTTGAAGTCCGCGGCGAAGTCCGCGGCGTCATCAACGTCGATTCCGAGCGCGTCAACGCCTTCACGCCGCAGGACCAGGATTTGTTCGAGGAACTTGCCACGCAGGCCGCCAAGGTCATCCACAATACCTGGCTTTACGAACAGCTCCGTCTCAAAGCACGCCTCTTCGAATCCCTCGCCAGCGTCAGCCGCACCATCAATTCCACGCTCAACATCGATGACGCCCTCAACGCCATCACGCATGAAGCCTGCGAACTCATGCACGCGAAGATGGCCTCCCTCATGTTGCTCGATGAATCCCGCCAATGGCTCGATCTCCGCGCCAGTTTCGGCGCCGGCAAACCCTACGTCGGCAAGCCGCGCCTCAGCACCGAGGACAGCCTGCTCGGCGTCGTCGTGCGCCGCAAAAAACCGTTGCAGGTGGAAAACGTCCAGGTCTCCACGCGTTATCAAAACGTCGAGGTCGCCCGGCGCGAAGGCCTCGTCTCGCTCCTCAGCGTGCCGCTCATTTTCGCCGGCCAGGCCATCGGTGCCCTTAACGTCTACACCGCGCTCCCCTACCATTTTTCCAACGAAGAAGTAAATATTCTCACCGCGCTCGCCGAGCTTTCCGCCATCGCCATCGAAAAAGCGCGCCTCTACGAACGCATTGTCGACGTCGAGGAACAATTGCGGCAAAACGAAAAACTCTCCGTCCTCGGCCTTCTCGCCGCCGAGGTCGCCCACGAGATCCGCAATCCGCTCACCGTGATGAAGATGTTGTATCACTCGCTCGACCTGAAATTTCCTGCCAGCGATCCCCGCGCCAAAGACGCTCGTATCATCGATGAAAAGATCGATCATATGAACAAGATCGTCGAACACATCCTCGATTTCGCGCGCACCGCTGAACCCGTCCTCGCCCCCGTCGATTTGAATCAACTGATCGACGAGCTCGGCCTGCTTGTTCGCCACAAACTCAAGAACCAGGGCATCGAATGGGTGCGTAAACTGGAGAAAGATTTGCCACCCGTCATGGGCGATGAGACCCAGCTCGAACAAGCGTTCTTGAATCTCATCCTCAACGCCGCCGAAGCGATGCCGGACGGCGGTTCTCTGACGTTGAGCACCCACATTGAGCCGCCCACCACCAAGCGCGGCCATTCCCAAGTACTCGTCGAATTGAAAGACACCGGGAAAGGCATGCCCGAAGAACAGCGTGCGCAGGCCTTCAAATCCATGCTCAACAGCACCAAGCCCAAAGGCACCGGCCTCGGCCTCGCCATTGTCGGACGCATCATTGAATCCCACGGCGGCCAGGTCCGCATCAAATCTCTCCACGGCCACGGCACCACCATCACGATGATCTTCCCCGTCCGCTGATTTTCAGTTTCATCCTCCTCGCACGCCCTGCTCGTCCTCGTCCTCGAAACTCCAAGCTTCCCCTGTGTGGGCGAGACTCCATCGAGCCTTGACCGCTGTAGCGATGGTCTGCGACCCGCCATCTCCCCCACCTTCATCCGGGGGAAAACCAAACTGAATCATTTCCGGCGGCGTAACATCAGCAGTCCGCTCAGTCCGCCCATGGCGAACAACGCCAGCGTGGACGGTTCGGGAACCTCTCCGGTCGTCTGGCCGGCCAAAATGGGCTGATCGGCTTCCGTATTGTAACCCGTGGCCAGCAGCGAGTAAGTCTGGTCCGCATCCCGTTGAACCTCAGCCCAGCCGTAAGAAAAAGACTCGCCAAAATAGAGGCGGAGCCCCATGTATCCGGTATCGCCTATAGCCAGAGTGTCGAGCGAGGGATTGCCCCCCAGGAACATCGTGTCATCGATGACAGAGCCGGCCGACAAATATTTGATGTGAGTCGAATCGGCGTCCGTTCCGGCATAAATGAAGGGATTGGAAGGTGTCGCGGCGCCCGCGGGGAAGAAACTGACGGCCGGACCGCCGGCATTGTTGCCAACGAATATCGCCTCATAAGCATATGTATCGAAAATATAGTCTGTCAGCAAATAGGTCCCCGTGGTGGGGTTGAATCCCAAATAGGGAGAAGTACCGCCCCCTTGAAGCGTCGCGCCGGCATAGGTATAAGCGATAATGTTGGAGGTTTGTGCCGAAGCCGTGACCAGGGTTCCCAGCAGGATGGCGCCACAGACGGATTGGATGAGGTATGTTTTCATGGATGGTGTGTATGTTTGCATCTTAACTAGAATTATTTTCGCCACGGAGCTGCCCTGGCAGGCCCAGGCCACAGACCGGTTTCGTTAGGTCCTTTTCAGAGGTTTTGGTTGGCTAAATCAATCCCCGCCTTTTGCGTTGATTCTGTATCGGACGTTTTTTCAAAAGCATGTCACCCCTTCTTGTTTTTTAGTGACCGTTATTTGATAAATGTGTTCGTCCGCGTTTCCGTGCCGGGATTCGAGGCCGCTCCCCAGCCCCCGAAAGAGGGGCCGGAGATGACTAATGGCATATTTTCCCCGCCCCCACTCTGCGGTGAAGCTCCCTCCCATTCATCTTCCATCCGTCCATCAGCCGCTGAGTCCCGCAACGCGGGACGAAGTCCCGATTCTGAATCGGGATTTCCTTCGCGACCTTCTGTTTAATTTCCCCTCCCCTATTCGCGTCAAAGGTCTTTGTTTGTTTCCTGGTTGTTAATTCCGATTAGCGCGCATTAGCGGTTAACTCCTCCGTACCGTAGAAAACGCGACGGTGGACTTTTAAAAACGTCTTGCGAATTTATGAAGCAGAACGAAAATGAGCAAAATTACAAATAAGGGCCCAGGCCGGTCGCGGCGTTAGAAACCCAATGGGAAATCCTGATTGCTATCAATTTTCCAAATGCAACTCGTTTTTGTCATCCTCCAAGCGATCACGCTTTTAATTCTTCTGGTGCAAGACACCGTCAATCTCGCCCCGTTCAACAATCTTGGCGCCCAGGTTCGGCATCTCGGTTGGACAAAACTCGTGCTCGGCACGCTATTTACCGTGAGCGGCGCGGTCGTGAGCCTCTGCCTTACCATCCGATTCGACGGGGTGTCGTTGCCGTTAAGCGCCAAATTATTCTTTGTCCTCTGGTATGGCATGATGATGCTTGGAATGTACGCATCGTGGTACAAACCCTACTTCTTCGGCCCCACCCAGAAAGAGCTCGACCTCTATCAGGCCATTTTTGCCGGTACCCATAGCATCTTACCGGTGCGCCACGGTTTCCCCGGTCCTAACACCCTTCACCTCGTGCTCCACGCTTTGGGCATCCCCTGCGCGCTGTTTGGTTTTCTGAAGGTCGCCGGAGTGTTTTAGCACTCCCGATCAAAGATGTTCTGAAACGGGTTTTCCGACTGTGTCGATCCGTGGTTAAAATCTTAGTTGCTTGGTTTCTTTGTTGTGAACCGTTTCCGTTTGCTTAATCCTTTTGTTAGGCTAGAGCATTGACAGAAAAGATGTAGCGAGGAGCAGCGAGGATTTTTGGGGTTGGGCGAGGCTTTGGCGAAGGAGCAGGTTTGAAAAACCCTGTGACTGAGCCGAAACGAAGCCAAAGCCCAAAAAGACCGCTGTTCACAGCGCTTCAGCTCATCGCTACAGCTTTGATGGAAATGCTCTAAAGCCTTTATGTTATGAATTTGACCAAACAACAATCCTGGGAACGTTTCCAAAAATACTACTTCGAGTTCCCCGCCCTCGACCTCGCGCTCGATATCAGCCGCATGGATTTCCCTGATAATTTTTTCACCACCATGGCACCGCGGATGGATAAAGCCTTCGCCGCCATGGCTGCCCTGGAAAAAGGCGCCATTGCCAATCCGGACGAAAACCGCATGGTCGGCCATTATTGGCTGCGCAACCCGAGTCTCGCGCCCAATGCCGAAATACGCACCGCCATCGAATCCACTGTCGCCTCCATCATCCAATTCGCCGCCGATGTTCATTCCGGCAAGGTTCGCGGTAAAAGCGGTCCTTTCAAGAACCTCCTGCTCATCGGCATCGGCGGTTCCGCCCTCGGGCCCCAATTCGTCTCCAACGCCCTAAACCAGCCCGGCGTCGACAAACTGGCCTTTTACTCCTTGGATAATACCGATCCTGAAGGCATGGACACCGTCTTCGCCCAACTCGGCTTTCAACTCGGCCAGACCCTCTGTGTCGTCATCTCCAAATCCGGCGGCACCAAGGAAACCCGCGATGGCATGCTCGAAGCCGCCGCCGTCTATGAAAAACAGGGCCTGGTCTTCGCCGATCACGCGGTCGCGGTCACCGGGGATGGCAGTGAACTCGATAAAACCTCCAAAAACTGGCTGAAACAATTTCCCATGTGGGATTGGGTCGGTGGTCGTACCAGCGAATTGTCCGCCGTGGGTTTGCTCCCCGCCGCGCTTCAAGGCTTTGACATCAAAGCGCTTCTGGACGGTGCAAAAGCCACCGATGACCTGACTCGCAAGGCCAAAATCACCGAAAATCCCGCCGCCCTGCTTGCTTTGATGTGGTTTTCGAGCGGTAACGGTAAAGGAGAGAAAAACATGGTAATTTTGCCCTATAAAGACCGTTTAATGCTCCTTTCCAAGTATCTTCAGCAGCTTGTCATGGAATCTCTCGGCAAAGAAAAAGACTTGGATGGCAAAATTGTTCACCAGGGCATCGCCGTTTTTGGCAACAAAGGGTCCACCGATCAACATTCCTACATCCAACAACTGCGCGATGGCATCAATAATTTCTTCGCCACCTTTATCGAGGTGCAACAGGAGGCCAAGCGCCCCGCTGTGTTCCACGTGGAACCCCATGTTACCTCTGCCGATTATCTCTCTGGTTTTCTTCTGGGAACACGCACTGCTCTTTACGAGAACGGCCGCCAATCGCTCACGCTGACGGTCAAAGAAGTCTCTCCTTACGTGGTTGGAAGCCTAATTGCCCTGTTTGAGCGCGTTGTTGGCCTATACGCGAGCTTAGTTAACGTTAACGCCTACCACCAACCGGGGGTTGAAGCCGGTAAAAAAGCCGCCGGTCTCGTTATAGCTACGGAATTGGCCGTTTTGAAACTTCTGGAATCTAAAAAGCCGGATTCGTTATCTGTGAGCGACATCGTCGCTCAAATTGGCGATGCCCATAATCCCGAGACCGTCTTCAAGATCTGCGAACGGCTCGCCGCTAATCCGCTGCGAAAAATCAAAAAGACTCGTGGCGCAAATCCGTTTTCAGCCCGATACTCCGTCGCTTAAATGTTCGTCTATCCCAAAACTTACGACGTCATCGTCGCTGGAGCAGGGCACGCCGGGGTTGAAGCCGCCCTCGCCGCCGCCCGCATGGGTTGCCAGGTTTTACTCCTCACCACCAATGCTGACACTATCGGCCAGATGTCCTGCAACCCCGCCATCGGTGGTCTGGCCAAAGGGCATCTCGCCCGGGAGATTGACGCACTTGGCGGCGAGATGGGCATCAACACGGACATGACGGGCCTCCAGTTCCGGATGCTCAACACCAAGAAAGGCCCCGCCGTCTGGGCACCGCGCGCTCAGTGCGATAAAAAGGCTTACCAGTTCCGCCTCAAATGGATATGCGAGCGTCAAACCGGCCTGAACATCAGACAAGGCCAGATTTCCAAACTCCTGCGCAAGGATAACATCATCACCGGTGTTGAGACGACTTTGGAGGTTCAATACAATGGCCGGACTGTCATTTTGACCACCGGCACGTTCCTCCGTGGCCTGATGCATATCGGCACCAACCAACAATCCGGCGGTCGTTCCGGTGAAGCCGCCGCCATGAATCTTTCCGATTCCCTCAAGGAGGTCGGTCTGGAACTTGGCCGCCTCAAGACCGGCACGCCACCCCGCCTTTCTCGCCGCACCATTGATTTCTCCAAAACCGATACCCAGCCCGGTGACGAGCCGCCTCCTTACTTTACCTATTGGAAGGATGATTTGTTCCACGTGGAACAATCCACTCCCTATCAGGCTCCGAACGAAAGCCCCTACCCGTCTGGCTCCATCCTGCAGATTAATGGCGGTCAATTGCCCTGTCATATCACCTGGACCACTGACGCCACCGCCGAGCTCATCCGGAAGAATATCCACAAATCACCCATGTATTCCGGTGTAATTGAAGGAGTTGGACCGCGTTATTGCCCTTCAATCGAGGATAAAATCGTCAAATTCCCCGAAAAGAAGCGCCAACAGATTTTTCTGGAGCCCGAAGGCATCGCCACGGAGGAAATTTACGTCAACGGCTTCTCCACCTGCCTTCCCTACGAGGTTCAGGTGGATCTGGTCCGAACCATCATAGGTTGTGAGCACGCTGAAATCATCCGTCCGGCCTACGCCGTCGAATACGATTTTGTCTTCCCGACCCAGGTTCGGCCGTCCTTGGAAACCAAGGTTTGCCAGAATCTTTACCTCGCCGGCCAGATCAACGGTACCTCCGGCTACGAGGAAGCAGGCGCGCAAGGTCTCCTGGCGGGAATCAATGCGGCCCTCCGCGTCCAGTCCCGCGCGCCTATCATCCTCCGCCGCGACCAGGCTTACATCGGGGTTCTTATCGACGACCTCGTCACCAAGGGAACGGTCGAGCCATACCGCATGTTCACCTCCCGCGCCGAGTACCGCCTGTCCCTTCGCCAGGACAACGCCGATTCCCGACTCTCGCAAATCGGCTACGATGCCGGCCTCCTGCCCAAACGGCACTTCGATGTCTTCCAGAAAAAGAAAGCGCAGATTGACGCCGAGCTTGCCCGCATCGCCAAAACCCGCGTCGGCTCCGATACGCTCCTGCAACTCCTTTCGCGCCCCGAAGTGACCTACGACAGACTCCCGAACCGCGATGAAACCTTGCCGTTTGAAGTCACTCAACAGGTCGAAGTGGCCGTTAAATATGCGGGCTATATAAGTAGACAAAGTATTGAGGTTGAACAGTTTATAAATTTAGAAGGCAAGCAGATTCCGGACACGTTTGATTATTCCACCGTCCCGAGTTTGCGGATGGAAGCCCGCCAAAAGCTCACCAAAATCCGCCCCGGCACCATCGGCCAGGCCTCCCGCATTTCCGGCGTGTCGCCGGCCGATATCAGCATCCTCGCCGTCTGGCTCAAACGCAGCGCCTCGGTGCAGGCCGAAAAACCCGCCGTCGTGGATCCCAATGGATGCTGCGGCGACGCAGAGGAAGAGGAATGACAGTTATCGCCGCCACGTGAAACTCTCCTGGCAACGCTGCGACCTGCAACTCGCCCACGCCTGGGCCACCGCTCGCGGCCGCACGGACAAAACCAGCTCCGTCATGTTGGTCCAACTCAAGATGGATGGAGTCACGGGACTGGGCGAAGCCTCGCCCATTTCCCGCTATGGCGAATCCCTCGACACGGTGGAAGCGTTTCTCAAGCGGGTCGACCCGCTCAAACTTTCCAGCGCGGACATCCGGACCTCCATCGAATATCTCGAGTCGCTCTCCGCCAAAGACCCATCAGCCCGTTGTGCCGTCGAAGTCGCCTTGCTCGATGCCGCCGCCAAACTCGCGCGCAAAACAGTTCACGAATTTCTCAACCTTGGTTTTCGCGAGCAACGTCACCTCACGTCCTTCAGCATCGGCATCGCCCAGCCGGATATGTTCCGGAAAAAAGTTTTAGAGGCGGAACGATTTCCCATCCTGAAAATAAAAGTCGGTGTTCCATCCGATAAAGAGAACTGGAGCGTGCTCCGCCAGGCCGCCCCCAAAAAACTCGTGCGCGTCGATGCCAATGAGGGTTGGCAGACCAAAGAGCAGGCGCTGGTGATGATCGAATGGCTGGCGACCGATTCGCACATTCAATTTGTGGAACAACCGATGCCTGCTGCAACCGCGGTGAAAGATTGGATCTGGCTCAAGCAACGCTCGCCGCTGCCCATCTTCGCCGATGAATCATTTCATTCCGTCGCGGACGTCGTGCGCTGCGCCGAATGTTTTCACGGCGTGAACGTAAAACTTTCCAAGACCGGCGGAATCGTTCCCGCGATGAATGCCTTGAACGTTGCGCGCGCCGCCGGATTAAAAACCATGATCGGTTGCATGGTCGAGACCAGTGTCCTCATCAGCGCCGCCGCGCACCTCGCCGAGCTTTGCGATTACCTCGACCTCGACGGCAATCTCCTCATCACCAACGACCCCTTCATCGGCGTCACCGAAAAAAACGGATTATTGTCCTTCGCGCACGCCGCCGAAAAATTCGGCCTCCGCGTCTCACCGCGCTGAAGCGTTCGCCTAAAGGTAGGGCGCGCAGTCCCCTGCGCGCCGTCGTGGATGCACACAAAGTTTGCGAATGAAGAAATTAGCCACGATGGTAAGACGCCCAGCCCTTCCATTCTCCCTCTCCCATCCGATGGGAGAGGACAGGGGTGAGGGAAACCCTAATTCAAATCCTGCTTCTGGTCATTCTTTTGCCGTTTCATCGCAAAAAAATTCTGCAGCATCGACCGGCACTCTGCTTCACGCACACCTGATGTCACCACGCACTTGTGATTCAGCGTCGGGAAATTCAGCAGATTCATCGCGCTTCCCGCTGCGCCGCCTTTCGGGTCACTCGCGCCAAATACCACGCGCAACAAGCGCGTATGCACAATTGCGCCTGCGCACATAGGGCAGGGCTCCTTCGTCACATACAACGTACAATCTGTCAATCGCCAGTCGCCCACTACGCTTTCCGCTGCAGTCAATGCCAGCATCTCCGCATGCGCCGTCGCGTCCTTGAGCAGCTCCACCTGGTTGAACGCCCGCGCGATGATGCGTCCTTCACGCACCACCACCGCGCCCACCGGCACTTCATCCGCCTCCAGCGCCTTCACCGCCTGACGCAAGGCCTCGCCCATGAAATACTCGTCGCTATGCAGGTCAATGATCGGCTCTTCGTTCATAAAATTTTAAACATCCAATAAAATTTCCGCACTGGCTAGCATTGGATGTTGGTTGTTAGATGTTCGATGTTGGATGTTCCCAAATTCGATTCCTCCACCACCCATTCATTTCGCCCGTCCGGATAACAATGGCAATGCGCGGCAAAAAATCCACCGCGATGCTGCCAGAATAACGGCCATAATTGTTCCCGGTCCGTCTGCGGAATCTTCAGCGCATCCAACTCGGCCCGTTTATAAAATTGAAAACGCCCTTCACGATGTTCTGCCGGCAACATTTTCAACCGCGTCTTCACTTCGAACAAAAACATCAACCAGTGTGTTTGTCCCTGGTAACCGTGTTCACTGATGATGCCCGTAAGGTGCAGTTCCGATACCGCAAGCGTGATGCCCAGTTCTTCCGCCGCTTCGCGACATGCGCACGCGTACGGCGATTCACCGATTTCCGTTTTCAGTTTGCCCCCGCACGGGCTCCAGAAACCGCGATTCGGCTCCTGCGTCCGCTCCAGCATCAACACGTCATCCCGCTCATTGAAGCAGTAAAGCAACGACGCGACTTTGTATGGCAATGACACAACCAAAGTGAAACAGAACCAGCCGCCAAATTCCAAGCACCAACATCCAGGCTCCAGGGAAGCATCAATAACCAAGCATCCAAATCAGCGGTGTCAAAGCGCAAAATAATATTTGCCGTCGCCGCGCTAAACGTCGGCGCTACCATTCTCCCTCTCCCCGGGGGAGAGGGCAGGGGTGAGGGGAAGCGCAACGCAGGAGTGTAACATGCCTCCTTAATCACTGGTTGATCGTGCTTTTCTCTAAGCTTGGAATCTGGCGATTAACTTGGTTATTCTTCGCGCTCTTATGAGTTCAAAAAAATTCAAGGTCGCCGCGTTGGCGGGCGATGGCATCGGGCCCGAAGTCATGCGCGAAGCCATCAAGGTCCTGCGCGCCACCGAAAAAAAATTCGGCTTCAAACTTGAGATTACCGAAGCGCCCGTCGGCTGGGCCGGCATCGACGCTGCCGGCAAAGCGCTGCCCGACGCCACCCTCGCGCTCTGCAAAGCGTCCGACTCCATTTTGTTCGGTTCCGTTGGTTTGCCTGATCGCGACCCGACCATCCCCAAAGAAGAACGTCCCGAACGTGCCGCGCTGTTGCGCATCCGCAAGGAGTTCGGTTTGTTTGCCAATCTCCGTCCCGTCACCTTGCCCAAGGCGCTCGCGCATGCGTGTCCCTTGCGCCCCGAACGCCAGGGCGACGGCATTGATATCCTCGTCGTGCGCGAATTGACCGGCGGCATGTATTTTGGCCAGCCGAAAAAAACCGAAGACATCCCCGGCGGCCATCGCGCCATCGATACGATGGTCTATACCACACCCGAAATCGAACGCATCGCGCACGTTGCCTTCAAGGCCGCGCAATTGCGCCGCAAAAAAGTCACAAGCATCGATAAGGCAAACGTACTCGAGAATGGCGTCTTGTGGCGCGAAGTCGTCACGCGCGTCGGCAAACAGTATCCCGGCGTCACGCTCGAACACATGTTCGTGGACAACGGCGCGATGCAGCTTGTGCTCAAGCCCACACAATTCGACGTGATGCTCTGTGAAAATATGTTCGGCGATATCCTCAGCGACGAAGCCGCCGCGCTCGGTGGTTCGCTCGGCATGCTGCCCAGTGCCAGCCTCGGCGTCACCACCGGCACACACACCTTCGGCGTCTTTGAACCCGCCGGCGGCACCGCTCCTGATATCGCCGGAAAAAATCTCGCGAACCCCATCGCGCAAATCCTATCTTCCGCGCTCATGCTCCGTCACAGCTTCGCGCTGAATGACGCCGCCGCCGCAATAGAGAAAGCCGTGGCCAAAGCGATAGAGCAGGGGAACCGCACGGGAGATATTTATAATCCTTCAGAAGCCCACGCCCGCAAAGTCGGCACCCGCGAGATGGGCGAGGCTATTTTGGCGGCGATTTGATTTGGCGGATTTATTGCGGCTTGCTCTCGCCCAACTCTGCGAGCGCATCGCGATAATAAGATCCGCCTTCGCCACCTGAACTCAGATGCGCCCGGATGAAGGCGGCGATGTGCTGCTTCGCCTCCGCAGCGCCGGAGAATTTCTCATCCATCCAAAAGCACCGTGCCGGGTCGAAATACCCGATGCGCGCCAGGAACGCCGTGCCGAAATAAAGCGACTCCTCCACGGATTCGCCCTCACGCAATTGAAACGAACCATCTGGTTGGAGAGATTTCTTTAAGCACCAATCCAGCATTTTGTGCAACTCGGTGCGGATGGCCTCTTGTTGTTGCGGAGTGGCATGCGGCCAGCCATAGCGAAAAAGAACGACCACATCCATGTTGTGATGATTTGCGTATCCGGTGTGACTTAGCCAGCCATCCGGATATCGCTTGTCTTTGATGGCCAGGGTTCGATCAATCACTTTCGGCCAGTCAGTGATATCGCCTTTCAGATAACTGATGATGTGAAACGTGATGCTGAGGCGGTCGACCTTCATGATCTGATCACCTTCTTTAAACCATTCGCCCCAATAGCCGGTTTCAGGGTTCCTCGCCTGCGTCATCAGAAAGTTAGTGAAAGCTTCCTTGAGCTGGGGATGGAACGGATAATTTTCCGGTTCATGATGGATGACCAACCGAAGCAGGTCGGCGACGGTTTCGTTGAATTCACGGCCACGGTCAACCCCGTCTGCGTTCAGGTCTGAGACGAGCAGACGATTGAGATGATTCGTCAGCTTTTCGGGTGAATTGATTTGGTCCAGGAAGCGGCAGGGATATTTCGGCACCTGGTCTTTGTCGGACAGCGCGGAAATCTCATCGAACGATGCATCCAGTTTGAAGAACCATTCCGTGTAGCCCCGACCCCAACTGCCGTCAGTTTCTGATTGTTCATCGGGAACATTCAGGCTGGCCGGATCTTTCAACGCGGCACGCAACGTACCTACGCGTTCAGCGATCCGTCCAAAGTCCCTCGTCGAATCCACGAGCCAACTGGTTTCATCCAGGATCTGCCGCGCATACCGGGTGTTCACACCCGATTTCTCAAGGGCAACAACTTGCTTGTTCAACTGGTGCAGTTGGACCAGATAATAACCTTTCGCCAACAACCTGCGCTCTGTGATGCCAACGACGATCAGCGCGAGAAGAAAAAGAAGGAAGAGCAGGCGAAGCATTCGACTGGTTAAAAGTCCGTGACCGCCTTGTTTTGGCGGATTCGATATCATAGCGACCTGTCCGGGCGGACGAAGCGCTTGCGGATACTAGCGTTGCACCCGTGCCCCGCCGCCCTTCATCAATTTCTCGACCTCGTCCTTGCCCGCCATCGAAGTATCGCCCGGTGTCGTCATCGCCAGCGCGCCGTGCGCCGCGCCGTAATCCACGGCTTTCTGTGCGTCCCCGGCCGTCATCAACCCGTAGATCAATCCGCTCGCGAAACTATCGCCGCCGCCTACGCGGTCCAGGATCTCCAGGTCCGGATATTTCCGGCTCTCATAAAATTTTCCGCCCATCCACGCGATGGCGCCCCAGTCATTGACCGTCGCCGTCTTCGCGGCGCGCAGCGTCGTGGCCGTGGCCTTGAAATTCGGATATGCCTTCACCGCCTCCTCGATCATCTTCTTGAACGCGCTCACGTCGATGTGCAGCAGGTGTTCGTCCGCGCCGTCCACGTGGAATCCGAGACAAGCCGTGAAATCCTCTTCGTTCCCGATCATCACATCCACGTACTTTGCGATTTCCTTGTTCACTTCCTGTGCGCGCATCTGTCCGCCGATGGATTTCCAGAGCGACGCACGGTAATTCAAGTCATAGCTGACAATGACACCATGCTGCTTCGCTTTTTGCACCGCCTCGATGACCAGCCTGGGTGTGGAATCGCTGAGCGCGGCGAAGATGCCACCGGTATGCAGCCAGCGAACGCCCTGCTTGCCGAAAATATCGTCCCAATCAAAATCACCCGGCTTCAATTGCGACGCCGCCGAATTGCCCCGGTCCGAAACGCCCACCGCGCCGCGCACGCCAAAACCGCGTTCCGTGAAATTCAATCCATTGCGCGTCACCCGGCCAACGCCGTCGAAGGGCAGCCACTTGATGAACTTTGTGCAGACGCCGCCCTGCAAAATAAAATCCTCCAGCAGCCGGCCCACGTCGTTGTCCGCGAACGCCGTGGCCACCGCTGTGCGCATCCCGAAACACCGGCGCAAACCGCGCGCCACGTTGTATTCGCCGCCGCCCTCCCAGACTTTGAATTCCCGCGTGGTGCGGATGCGTCCCTCGCCCGGGTCGAGGCGCAGCATGACCTCGCCGAGTGACAGTAGATCGTATTTGCAGGAACCCGCAGATTTGATGTTCAAAGTTGACACGATACACGACCGCCGCGGGGGTTAGGCCTCGGCGTCCGGGAAGTCTGCGCGTAAACCATCGCGTGCTCAATAATTTTCCGTCAGGCCGGAATCCAACAAAAAAGCCCGCCGAAAGCGGGCCTTGACTAAAATTTAACTGCGAACGCTTAGAACCGGATATCGAGTCCCGCTCCGCCGCCGCCGTCGAACTTGTGATAATCATAGGTCTTCGAAAAATCGTTATCTTTGATTTCGTAGTTCGCAAAAATGCGGGCAGAAATATTCTTCGTGATATAATAGGTGAGGGTCGTTCCCAGAGTATTGATTACGTCCTGGCGCTCGCGATGAATAACTGTGACGCCATCGGATTCGGTAGTGCCATCGGCGTAACCCTGATAATCGGTGAACTGAAGACGATAAAACGGTTGCAGCACAAGTTTGGGCATGACCTGCCAGGCTGCGGCCAACAACAAAGAAGCGTCGAACCGGTTGTTGACATCGGTTTGGGGGAAACTGCTGTTTTTGGGTATCTCCGTCCAATGATAGTCCACTTGGCCACCCACGCTGAACGCGAGCTTGTCGCAGACCGGGAAGGTCCGCTGTATGCCGATGGTCGGAACGTATTCCCGGTATACTTCCTTGTACTTATCCTGGTCCAAAAGGCGCGTGAAATCAAATTCGCCAAAAACACTCCACAGTCCCATTTGGTAACGGCCACTGGCAAAAGCCGTCTGCGCATTGAAATCCAGCATGTCAATATGGCTGGGCCCGCCACCCAAACCGTAGTTGAACCATTGGCTGCGATATCCGACCGTGGGGGCAAATTGGCCGGAGCCCAGTTGAAATGCTTCCGGAGCGAAGGCCGCCTGGATGGTATTCACAAAGAGTGGCCCCGACACCTTGTCTCCGTCGCTGAGCTTAAGATTGTCCGAATAATAATACTGGCTGTCCGCCACCACTTCGAACCAGGTCTTGCGCGGGGGCCTGGATTTGAGGATATGCTGCGGTCCCACGTCGGCATTTTCTCCGGGATAAATTTCCGGCGCCTCCGTATTGGTGCTCAGATTGAGCATCGGGGGATTTTGCAACTGCATCTGGTGTTGCGTTTGCTCAAACTGTTCTTGGGGAGCAGTCGGATTCGGTTGTGCGCGCAACATTGTGGGGACGGCGATCGCCGCGCCGGCGATCACAAGCAGTATCTTGATTTTCATTTAGATTCGATTTCCCTGGCTGACACCTTAAGGATTACGCGCGTGGGTATAGATTCCATTTCCCGATTCCGGATTGATATACGTGTTCCGGTTGGCGTCGGAAAGCGTGGTACCGTTGAAGGTCACGCCATGGACCATGTTGATGTCGCCCCGCACGATGGCCGCATCGGTGTTGATGCCCGCGGCCACATTGCCCGAATCGCTGGTGATGTTCACCACGTTGTTGAAATTGACCGAAGTCAGAACGACCGTGTGACCGGAGATGTTCACGTCCGCGAAAGATGACAGATCCATCGTGCTGAGGTTCGCATCGCCGAGAGTCGTGTTGTTAAAAATTCCGCCGGCAGTCATGGTCAAATGATTACCCGCCATCGTCACATTATTTGCGGTGACATCGCCGACTGCGATGACCGTGATCGTGTCGGCACTATAAGAACCACCATTTAAATTCGCGCTCGTTCCAGCATGCATAATGATGCTGTGCGGGTCCGCCTGATTCAGTCCTTGTGGGACCGGATTTAGGTTTCCCGCCGTGATGGTGGCGTCGGTGAGATTCAAGGCGCTGGCCGATGACGTGAAACTCACATCCCCATCCGGTGCATTGATCGTTGAACCCGTCACATTGACATCGCCGAGGCCGGTGATGATCACGCCGGTTTGTCCCGTGATGGTCGAATCCGAGATGGCGAGTGCAGGAGTGGCTCCAACGCCGGTCGATTGGGAGAGCATATTAACATCAGTTCCGGCGGAGATGGTCTCACCTGATATATTCATCCCGTGACCTTCGGACAGGAAATGCGCAAAGCCACCGGCATTGATTGAGCCGCCGGTCAGGGACAGGTCCAAATGCGACGCCAGGTCAACGGCCCCGGCATTATTGATGGTCACATTGTTGAAGAGCATCGGCCCGAGCGAACCCAGATAAAGATAGCCGGAGTTCCCTGTGATGGTGGAGCCATCAGCGATGATGATCTGACCGCCGGCGGTGAGGAAAATGAACTGACCGCTCGCATTGTCAAACGTCAGGTCGCCATCAATGGTCATGTTCTGCGCCGCCAGGAAATCAAAGAAAGAGAGTTCAGCATAAGGCGTCATATCGATATGCGGGGTGGTGATATGGATATTGCGTCCAAAGAATCCCATGAACGGATTCTTGAGAAAGCCGGGCGGCAAGGGTTCGGGCGGCAACACATCAAACGCTTCGCTGATAAAAATATGGCGGTTATCCAGCGTGGCACTGGCGATCGTCACATTCACGGAAAGAGCGAAGGCCGGGAAGAACGCGTCGGTCGGAGGATTTTCTTCATTGTCAGGCGTAATAAAAAACCCATCGATCGTGAAATACCCGATGCCGGTGAAGAAGGGCTGGAATTGCGTAAGTGATTGGAAGTAACTCTGGAGTACGCTGGGGTCAACCGTTTCCACGCCTGTGCCCGAACCATGGTCGCCGACCAGCAGGCCGGTGTCCTTCAATTTGTCTTTGTTGATCAATTTGAGTTGTTTGTCGATTTCGTCATTGATCTTGCCCATCGAATCCAGCGCATGGTCGAAGCCATTCACCAGCTTGCTGCCCTTGGTCTGTTCGTCCAAACGGAAGACGATGACCGGTGAGGTCCCGCCGCCCGGGAGGACGAACGTCATCTGGCCGGCATTCAATTGCTGGGAGAGACCGTTCAGAAATTTTACTTCCGCCACGCCTTCGAGCACGAGCACTTTGAATCCGCCGTCCGGCGTGGTGCTGACCACAATCGTGGTGCCCAGCACCGAGGCCGTCGCCGAACCGGTCTGGACCGTGCCGCCCCCGCGACCTTTCGGCGAGTGGAACAGCACGCTGCCCTTTTGGAGATCAATGGTGCGGTTCGCCGGATCGAAAGAAAAAACGGTGTTCGCGCCTACACGGGTGATCGTTTGGTCATCGGCCGTCAGTTCCGCGCGCGAATTCGGTCCCGTGCGCAAAATGTCCGGCACTTTGAAGATGCCGTCCACCTGGGCGGGCGTGGCGTTTTGATCGGCACTGATGACCTGCACATCATTCACCACCTGCGTGAATTTGGATTGTTTCAGGTCGATCGCGGCGCGGCTGGAAAGTAAAGGCAGGGATGTAACTGCCAACGACAAAAAAAGGGCTGACCTCTTCATAGGATATTGCTTGGTTTTGGACTCTCTCGACTAAACTAATATTAGGATAAGGCAGCAAAAGTCGCAACGCTTTATTTGCGCTCACACTCGCGAAAACTACGGATAAACCTCAGTAAAATCACTGATGCGGGGTCGGGATAGCAAAAAAGAATTTTTGCTGCCGCGTGGTTATTTCACCAGCGGCAATTCGATCCAAAACCGGCTCCCTTTGCCCTTTTCAGATTCCACGCCCACCTGGCCACCCATTCGTTCGATGCCTTTGCGCACGATGGAAAGTCCGATGCCGGTGCCGCCGTAACTGCCCCCGTGCAACCGCTCAAAGACGCGGAAGATGCGTTCCTGGTGTTCCGGCGCGATGCCGATGCCGTTGTCCTCCACCCAGAGGCGGGCGGTGTCATCAAAAACTTCCCCGCGAAATCGCACGATCGGGCGCGCGCCATTCGCTACGAAACGCAAGGCGTTACTGAGCAGGTTGGTGAGCGATTGCGCCAGGGTCGCTTCGTGTGCGCGCACCTTTGGCAACGGCGGCAGTGCTTCGACCACCGCATGCTTTTCCTGGATCTGGTGCTGGCATTGGAACAACGCCGTTTCCCACGCCACGTTCACGTCCACCGGATTCAACTCCAGGTGTGAGTGACCAATGCGCCCGTATTCCAACAGGTCGATGAGCAACCGGTCCATGAAGCTCGCCGAACTGTTGATGCGCTTGGCGTATTGTTGTCCGGCGGCATCCAATTGCGGGAGGCAATCGCTCAGCAACATATGCGAACACGCTTCCATGGCACGCAGCGGCCCGCGCAGGTCGTGAGCGATGGAATAAACAAATTCCTCCAATTGATTGTTCTTCTCGCGCAATTGGAGGGTGCGCTCCTGCACCCGCTCCTCCAATTGATTGCGTGACTCGGCCAGCGCGTCGGCGGCCAGCTTGCGGTCGGTGATGTTCACGACCGTGCCGATGTAGCCGGTGATGCGTCCCGCTACGTCGCGTAACTGCAGCGCGTTGCCCTGCACCCACGTGATCATGCCATCGGGCCGAACAAAACGGAATTCCGCGTTCGACGATTCACCCTCCTCAATGGCTTTGCTCCAGCCGTTCTCGATGCGTTCGCGGTCTTCCGGGTGCACCGCCTTCAACCAGCCAAAACCGAGCGCTTCCTCATAGGGGAGACCGGCCATCGCCAGCCAGCTTTGATTGACGTAAATACTCCGGCCATCGGCATCGGACATAAAAATTCCCACCGGCGCATGGCTCGCCAAGGTGCGAAAGCGGTCTTCACTGTCGCGCAACGCCTGTTCCGTCTGTTTGCGTTCGGTGATGTCCACCGAAACACCACAAACCCCGGTTGGCTTTCCATGGATGTCGAGGAGGGGAAATTTCACGGAAAGAAAATGCCGGCCGGCCACCGTTTCTTCCCATTCATGGGGTTGCACGTCCGCGAGCACCTCCTGGTCATGGGTGCGAAGGTTTTCCGCCACTTCGCGCGGCAAGAGGTCAAAGTCAGTGAAGCCGACCACGCTTTCACGCTCCAGGATTTCGCACGTCAGCGCGTTCGCCAGAGTGTAACGGCCGTTGCGGTCTTTGGTATAGATGGCCGCGGGCGCATTATTGGTCAGCATCCGAAAACGCTCTTCGCTTTCGCGCAGCACGTGGTTGGCGAGCGTGAGGTCCACCGTGCGCGATTTTACGCGCGCCTCCAGTTCGTTGTTCGCCGCCAACAATGCCTCCTCGGCTTTTCGGCGTTGCGCGATCTCCAACTCGAGGGCCGCATTAGTCGCCGCCAGTGCGCGGGTCTTGCGGAACAGGTCCACGAAAACACCCACCTTGGATTTAAGCACCTGCGAATTCACCGGCTTGGTGAGATAATCCACCGCGCCGACGCTGTAACCTTGCAGCACGTCCTTGTCCTCCTGAAAATAGGCGGTCAGGAAAATGATCGGGATATGCTGGGTGCGCTTGCGTTGTTTGATGAAGTTCGCCAGTTCCAATCCGGTCATCCCCGGCATCTGGATGTCCAGCACGATGACCGCGAACTCGCCTTCCAACAACGCCATCAACGCTTCATCCGCCGTGCCGGCCCGCTTGAGAATGTAGTCGGGCGATTGCAGGATGCTTTCGAGCACATCCAGATTTCGCGATTCATCGTCCACCAACAGGACGCCCGCCGGTTGTCGCGGGACAGCCTCCGGCTCCGCGGAATTTTGCGCGGAGCCGTTGGCCGTTTTTCCCTCGTTCTCCATCATCGCGGAGCGGGTGGCAGTGGACATAATCACAAGCTGGCACGGTCCGGCTTACCGGTAAAGCCAGACTCGCAGCAGCGAGAGCAGTTCGTTGGTGTTCACGGGTTTAGCGATGTAATCGGAGGCGCCGGCGGCGAGACATTTCTCGCGGTCACCTTTCATCGCTTTTGCCGTCAGCGCGAGGATAGGCAGCGCGCCAAAATTCGGGTCCTTGCGGATCTCGCGCATCGTCTGGTATCCGTCCATCTCCGGCATCATGATGTCCATGAGCACCGCGCTGATGTCCGGTTCGCTCTTGATGAGCTCGATCGCCTGGCGCCCATTGGTGGCGCTGATGATGTTCATTTCCTGGTTTTCCAGCATGGTGGTGAGCGCGAAAATATTGCGCGCGTCGTCGTCCACGACCAATACCTTGCGGCCTTTCAACACGTCATTAGAGAGATGCAGTCGATCCAGCATCGCCCGTTTTGTTTCCGGCAGGTTTGCTACGATGCGATGCAGGAACAGCGCGGTCTCATCAAATAACCGTTCCGGCGATTGCACGTCCTTCAGTACGATGCTCTTGGCCACCAGTTTAAGCTTTTGTTCCTCCTCCGGGGACAAACTCTTGCCCGTGAAGACCACGATGGGGATCTCATTGAGTGTCGGCTCGGCCTGCAATTTTTCCAACAGCTCAAAACCGTTCATGTCTGGCAGGCGCAGGTCCAGCACACAGCAATCGAAAGGCGTGTCGAGCAGTTTTCCCAAAGCCTCCGCGCCCGTGGCAGCCGTATCGATCTCAATGTCGTCATGCTGGAGCAATTCCACGATGCTCTTGGTCTCGATCTCGTTGTCCTCCACGATCAGCAATCGCTTCATGTGCGGTTCCACGAATTTTTTGATGCGGTCGAAACATTGGTCCAGGCCTTCCGTCGTCGCCGGTTTCACCGTGTAGGAAAACGCTCCATGTGAAAGACCGTGGCGCTGTTCTTCTTCCACGGAAACGATCTGCACGGGGATGTGCCGGGTTTCGGAATTCAATTTCAAGTTGTTCAACACGGTCCAGCCCAGCATGTCGGGCAGGAAGATATCCAACGTGATGGCCGTCGGTTGGTATTGCCGGGCCAGTGTCAACGCGGCCGATCCGCGATTGGCCACGATGGCTTTGAAGCCTTTATCCCGCGCCAGCCCCAGCAGCACGCGCGCATAGTGCGGGTCATCCTCCACAATGAGGAGCGAGTTATCGCCGGGCTGGACGCTGTCGCGATCGTCCATGATCGCTTCTTCGCGCGCCGTCGGCAGGATGATGGGCGCGGCCACCGGCGTGGCGCGGCCGATCTTTTCCGTCGGCGGTTCGATATAGAACAACGGCAGGTATAGCGTGAAAGTGCTCCCTTCCGACGGTGTGGAGTTCAGTTTGATTTCGCCGCCCAGCAGCGTCGCCAGTTCGCGCGAGATGGCCAGGCCCAGCCCGGTGCCGCCGTATTTGCGGCTCGTGCCGGCGTCGGCCTGTTGGAACGCCTCGAAGATCAATTTCTGTTTTTCCGGCGCGATGCCGATGCCCGTGTCATTGATGGCGAACGAAATCACATCGCGCGCGCGGCTTAAAGCCGGATGCCCGTGCGTCCAGCCATCGGTCGCCAGTTTCACACGCACCGCCACATGGCCATGCGAGGTGAATTTGAACGCGTTGGACAAAAGATTTTTCAGGATCTGCTGCAAGCGTTTCGGGTCAGTAGTGAACATGCGCGGCAGCGAGGGGTCGAACTCCACCTGGAAGGGCAGGTTCTTGGAATCCGCGATGTGCCGGAAGTTGCGTTCCACGGAATCGCGCAACGACGTGAAGCTGATCTCTTCAGCTTCCACGGTCACCGTGCCGGATTCGATCTTCGAGAGGTCCAGGATGTCCGTGATGAGGTTCAGCAGGTCGGAGCCGGAGGAATGGATGTTGCGGGCGAATTCCACCTGTTTGGTCGTGAGATTGCCGCCGCCGTTTTCGGCGAGCTGCTGGCCGAGGATGAGGATGGAGTTGAGTGGCGTGCGCAATTCGTGCGACATGTTCGCGAGGAATTCCGATTTGTATTTCGAGGTAAGCGCCAGTTCCGCCGCTTTTTCTTCGAGCGCGCGGCGGGCTTGTTCCACTTCCTGGTTCTTACGTTCCACTTCCGCGTTCTGTTCGGCCAGTTGGCGCGCTTTTTCGGCCAGCTCTTCGTTCGTCTGTTGCAATTCCTTCTGTTGCGATTGCAATTCGACGGTGAGCTGTTGCGATTGTTGCAACAGGTTTTCTGTGCGCATCGTCGCCTCGATGGTGTTGAGCACCACGCCGATGGACTGACCGAGCTGGTCGAGGAATGTCACATGCGTGACGCTGAACGGTCGCAGTGACGCGAGTTCGATGACGGCTTTGGTCTGGCCTTCGAACAGCAGCGGCAACACCACGATGGAGGACGGCGCCGCGTCGCCGAGGCTGGAATGCACGCGCGTGTAATCCACCGGTACGTTGTTCAACAGCACGCGTTGTTTCTCCACGGCGCATTGGCCGACCAATCCTTCGCCGACCGCGATGCGTTCGGGCTGGCCGGGGCGTTGCGCATAACTGGCGAGCCGGCGCAGCGTGGACATCTTTTCTTCATCCGTTTCCATCTGGTAGATGGTTCCCTGTTGGGCTTCGACCAGCGGCGCGAGTTCGGAGAGCAACATCTTGCCGACTGTGACGAGATCGCGCTGGCCTTGCAGCATGCGCGTAAATTTCGCGAGGTTCGTCTTCAACCAGTCCTGTTCCTGGTTGGATTCGGTCGTGACGCGCAGGTTGTAGATCATCGTATTGATGTTGTCTTTTAACTCGGCAACTTCACCACGCGCGTCGACTTGGATGCTTCGCGTCAAATCGCCCTTCGTCACCGCGGTCGCGACTTCCGCGATGGCGCGCACCTGCGTTGTGAGATTTGCCGCGAGCAGGTTCACGTTACCTGTCAAATCCTTCCACGTACCGGCCGCACCGGGCACGTGCGCCTGGCCGCCGAGGCGTCCTTCCACGCCGACTTCGCGCGCCACGTTCGTGACCTGTTCGGCGAAGATGGCCAGCGTATCGGTCATGTTATTGATGGTATCGCCGAGCGCGGCGACTTCGCCTTTCGCTTCCACGGTGAGTTTCTGGCGGAGGTTGCCGTTGGCGACGGCGGTCACCACTTTCACGATGCCGCGCACTTGGTCGGTGAGGTTGGCCGCCATGACGTTGACGGAGTCGGTCAAATCCTTCCACGTACCGGCGACACCGGGCACGATGGCCTGGCCACCCAGTTTGCCTTCGGTGCCGACTTCGCGCGCCACGCGCGTCACTTCGGCGGCGAACCCGTTCAACTGGTCCACCATCGTATTGATGGTATTTTTCAATTCGAGAATTTCGCCGCGCACGTCCACCGTGATCTTGCGGGACAAGTCGCCACGCGCGACGGCGGTGGTCACTTCGGCGATGTTACGCACTTGCGCTGTGAGGTTGGCGCCCATCGCGTTCACCGAGTCGGTCAAATCCTTCCACGTACCGGCCACACCGGGCACGACGGCTTGCACACCGAGCCGGCCTTCCGTGCCGACTTCGCGCGCGACGCGAGTGACTTCGGAGGCGAACGAGCGCAACTGCTCCACCATCGTGTTAATGGTTTCTTTGAGCTGCAGGATTTCGCCGCGCACATCGACGGTGATCTTGCGCGAGAGGTCGCCGTTGGCCACGGCGATGGTCACTTCGGCGATGTTACGCACCTGGGTCGTGAGATTGTTGGCCATGGAATTGACGTTATCGGTCAAGTCCTTCCAGGTGCCGGCCACACCGGGCACTTCAGCCTGACCGCCGAGTTTTCCTTCGGTACCGACTTCGCGCGCGACGCGGGAAACTTCGGAGGCGAAGGCGTTGAGGCGGTCCACCATTGTGTTGATGGTTTCCTTGAGTTCGAGAATTTCGCCCTTCACGTCCACGGTGATTTTGCGGGACAAGTCGCCGCGCGCGACAGCCGTGGTCACACCGGCGATATTACGGACTTGCGTCGTGAGATTGTTGGCCATGGAATTGACGTTGTCGGTCAAATCCTTCCACGTGCCAGCAACGCCGGGCACCTGCGCCTGACCACCGAGTTTTCCTTCGGTACCGACTTCGCGCGCGACGCGGGAGACTTCCGAGGCGAACCCGTTCAACTGGTCGACCATCGTATTGATGGTGTTTTTCAACGCGAGGATTTCGCCTTTCACGTCCACGGTGATCTTGCGGGACAAATCGCCTTTGGCGACGGCGGTGGTCACCTCGGCGATGTTACGCACCTGCGACGTGAGGTTGGTCGCCATCGCGTTGACGGAGTCGGTCAAATCTTTCCACGTACCGGCGACACCGGGCACGACGGCCTGGCCGCCCAACTCACCTTCGGTGCCGACTTCGCGGGCGACGCGCGTCACTTCAGCGGCGAACCCGTTCAACTGGTCCACCATCGTATTGATGGTGTTCTTCAATTCGAGGATTTCGCCTTTCACGTCCACGGTGATTTTGCGGGACAAGTCGCCTTTGGCCACGGCGGTCGTTACGTCGGCGATGTTACGCACTTGTGAGGTCAGGTTGGACGCCATGGCGTTGACGGAGTCGGTCAAATCTTTCCACGTGCCAGCGACACCGGGCACCGCGGCCTGACCACCGAGTTTGCCTTCGGTGCCGACTTCGCGGGCGACACGCGTCACTTCGGATGCGAAGGCATTGAGGCGGTCCACCATCGTGTTGATGGTTTCCTTGAGTTCGAGAATTTCGCCCTTCACGTCCACGGTGATTTTGCGGGACAAGTCGCCGGAAGCGACGGCCGTGGTCACGTCGGCGATGTTACGCACCTGGGTCGTAAGATTGTTCGCCATTGAATTGACGTTATCCGTCAAGTCCTTCCACGTACCGGCCACACCGGGCACCTGCGCCTGGCCGCCGAGTTTACCTTCGGTGCCGACTTCGCGCGCGACGCGGGAAACTTCCGACGCAAACCCGTTCAACTGGTCGACCATCGTATTGATGGTGTTCTTCAATTCGAGGATTTCGCCGCGCACATCGACGGTGATTTTGCGGGACAAGTCGCCTTTGGCGACGGCGGTGGTCACCTCGGCGATGTTGCGCACCTGACCGGTGAGATTGTTGGCCATCGAGTTGACGTTATCGGTCAAATCCTTCCACGTACCGGCGACACCGGGCACTTGAGCCTGGCCGCCGAGTTTACCTTCGGTACCAACTTCGCGAGCGACGCGGGAGACTTCGGACGCGAACGCGTTCAACTGGTCGACCATCGTATTGATGGTGTTTTTTAATTCGAGAATCTCGCCACGCACGTCCACGGTGATCTTGCGGGACAAGTCACCTTTGGCGACGGCGGTCGTCACTTCGGCGATGTTACGGACCTGGCCGGTGAGATTGTTCGCCATGGAATTGACGTTGTCCGTCAAATCCTTCCACGTACCGGCCACGCCGGGCACGAGCGCCTGGCCGCCAAGCTTTCCTTCGGTGCCGACTTCGCGCGCTACGCGACTCACTTCAGAGGCGAAGGCGTTCAAGCGGTCCACCATCGTATTGATGGTTTCCTTGAGCTCGAGGATTTCGCCCTTCACGTCCACCGTGATCTTGCGGGACAAGTCGCCGCGCGCGACAGCGGTGGTCACGCCGGCGATGTTACGCACCTGCGACGTGAGGTTGGAGGCCATGGCGTTGACGGAGTCGGTCAAATCCTTCCAGGTACCGGCGACGCCGGGCACGACCGCCTGGCCGCCGAGCTTTCCTTCGGAACCGACTTCGCGCGCGACACGGGTCACTTCAGCGGCGAACGAACGAAGCTGGTCCACCATGACGTTGATGGCTTCCTTGAGCTGGAGAATTTCGCCGCGCACGTCCACGGTGATCTTCTTGGACAAGTCACCATTGGCCACGGCGATGGTCACATCGGCGATGTTACGCACCTGCGCTGTGAGGTTACCGGCCATCTGGTTCACGGATTCCGTGAGTTCCTTCCACACGCCGGACACGCCTTTGACCTGCGCCTGGCCGCCGAGTTTCCCTTCGGTGCCGACTTCGCGCGCCACGCGAATCACTTCGACCGAGAAGGCGCCAAGCTGGCCGACCATGCCGTTCACCAGTTTGGCGGTGCGGAGATATTCGCCCTTGAGCGGACGGCCATTGAGTTCGAGCGGCATCGTTTGCGAGAGGTCACCTTTGGCGACGGCGCCGATGACGCGGCCCATTTCCACGGTGGGTTGGGAGAGTTCATCCACCAGCGCGTTGATGGCCTCGACGCGTTCGGCCCAACTGCCGATGGAATCACCGAGCGTAAGGCGTTCGCCAATCTTGCCTTCTTCACCCACCTGGCGGCGCAAGCGCAGGAGGCTGGTGTTAAACCGTTCCATGCGGGCGGCGATGAGATTGACGCTTTCGGCAACTTTGCCTTCAACGCCCACCCATTCCGAGGGAAGGCGGACGGTAAAATCACCATCACGCATCGCATTCAAGGCGCTGAGCAACTCGCGATAGAAAACGCCTTCATCTTTGAGGCTGCCGTTGCTGTTGCCGTTGGCCTGGGTTTTGGGCAGGGTCGCTTGCATATCGGTTCTTTAGGTTTGGTTTTTGGGAGAAAATGCCACTGTCAGCGGCGTGCCTGAAAATGACAGCGTCGCGCCGGCAATTGCCGGTCCTTTTAAAGCGGCTTCGGACATGGTTGATCTTAGGTCGCGTGTTTTACTGCGCTGATAGCCCTTACAGACACCTACGGCGCCAAGGCGATAGAGAAATTTTTGTGCCATGCATAAAACCAATTAAATGAATGGGCCCGCCTTATTGATTTTCCTTAGGTTTTTCGCAAAAAATAGTACTAGAATTTTTTGGGACCTTTGGGGAGGAGATATAATATGGGCCGGAAGGCTTGCATTTGGCAATCCACCCAAACGGTATTCCTTCTTTTTGCAATGCTTTTTACAGGGGTTTCTGGGGAAAACGTGCTGGCACGGGAGCCGCTTTTAGAAGTCAGGGGCGAGGCAACTTCAAATCAAAGGAGACATTATGAAGAATGGAATGAAAGTCTTGGGGTTGGCAGTTTGCCTGGCTACTTCAATGATCACCACGGGTCTGCTCACGGGATGTGCCGGGGATAAATACAACGAGAGCACAGGGGAATACATCGATGATTCCGCTATCACGGCCCGCGTGAAAAAAGCGTTGGGAAACGACGGGACATATAAGTATGAGGACGTGAATGTCAGCACGTTCAAGGGAACGGTTCAATTGAGCGGCTTCGTGAATTCGAGCGACCAGAAAAGTCGCGCCGGGGAAGTCGCCAAAGGGGTTGAAGGGGTAAAGGACGTGGCGAACAACATCACGGTAAAGGAATAAATCCATTCATTCAGGCGGCCAAACCGGCTGCCAGATGTCCAACGCCGCGACGGCAACGTCGCGGCGGTTTTGTTTTCATTGGGCATCCTGCAATAGTCATTTTCTCATCCGTTGCATTTTTTCGGTTGGCATGGTGCCGGGAAAGGTCGCCGTGCCAGGCGCATGATTGAAATCATTCGGGATTTTGCAAGAAGCCCGTCGCAAGGGCAGGATTCCTCCGCTTGGCACCAATCTGGCTAAATTATTTTTTGACCCGGGATTTGATACGACGAACGAATTATGATTATGAACCGCCTGACCACTTTAGAAGATCTTTTCATGGAAGAGCTCAAAGACCTGTATCACGCCGAAAACCAATTGGTGAAAGCCCTGCCCAAGATGGCGAAGAAGGTTTCCTCGCCGAAATTGCGCGAGGCCATCGAGCAACATCTGGAAGAAACCAAAACGCACGTGAACCGGCTGGAGGAGGCCTTCACCCGATTGGGTAAGCCCATCAAAAGCCGCCGCTGCAAAGCCATGCATGGCCTGCTTGCCGAAGGTCAGGAGATGCTAAGTGCCTCGGCCGAACCGGCGGTCAAGGATGCCGGCATCATTTCCGCTGCCCAGCGGGTTGAACATTACGAGATTGCGGGTTATGGGTGTTTGCGCACCTACGCCTCATTGCTCGGGCACGAGGACATCGCCGCCTTGATGAACCAGACTTTGGAAGAAGAGAAAAACGCCGACGAGACGCTGACGGCCATCGCGGAAAATGAGATCAATCCGCAGGCGACCGCCAGTCCGGTGCATTGAAAACCTTTCAACATCCAGCCATCAAACTGAAGTAAATATGAATTCACCGCTACCAGCTACGGACGCCCCGGTTTCACCCGCGCCGTTTAAGATCGTCATCGTTTATGAGAATCTTACCGCTGGCATCCGCGCCCAGGAGACGGTGGAGCGGTTGGGGAAACAGATGAACACGGAAGCGGGAGTCAGCGTGGCGCTCTGGAAGTTTGATGTGCTGGAATATCCCTCCATGCAGGAACAGGCGGCGCAGGATGCCGCCGATGCCGACATGTTGATCATCTCAACGGGTATTAACACCCTGCCGCCGGTCAGCGTGCGCGACTGGCTGGAGCATGTGCTGCCGGTTGCCCGCCAGCAGAATCCCCGGGCTGGAATTATCGAGGTCCGGTGTGCGCTGGTGGCATTGCTAAATCAGGAAGATCAAAACCGGGTGACCTGGGGGTCGCAAAATAATGTCCGCGATTATCTGGAGCAGATCGCTATCAATCAAGGCATGGACTTCTTTTGCAAACATGAAGAGACCACGCCTGAAGCAGGGAGTGTCGCGCCCAAACAAAATTTCCCAGCCAGCCCGCTGATGTTTCTCGATGAATCCTTCACGCCGGACGTCGGCTGGCGGCGCTGGGGAATCAATGACTGAGCGCGGATCGAATTTTCGACCAAAGGGATTTGGTTGGAGAGGGTGGGGCGAACCAGTGTTTGCCCTATTTTTGTTTCGCAGTCCGGCGTTGACACGGCCCGTCAGAAATTAATATCCCGTTATCGCGCAGTATGAGTTACCGGCGAAAAACGTGGCGGGAAAAGCTCGCGGACGATAAAGGCTTTCCCAAGGTCTTCTGCATCGCTGCCAGCAAACGGAAGGACTGGGGCACGGGTACCATGGTCATCCCCGCGCCGCGGGAAGTGGAGGCACTTATGCGCAGCGTGCGCAAGGGGCGGCTGACCACGATCGATGAATTACGCAAAACCCTCGCGCAACGCCACGGCGCCACGATGGCCTGTCCCATCACCACCGGAATCTTTGCCTGGATCGCCGCGCACGCTGCTGAGGAATCCAAAGCGGACGGCGCAAAGAAAACCACCCCTTACTGGCGCACGCTGAAAACGAAGGGCGAATTGAATCCCAAATATCCCGGTGGCGTGGCGGGGCTAAAACGGCAGTTGGCGGCGGAAGGGCATAAAGTGGTGCAGAAGGGCAAACGCTTTTTCGTGCAGGACTACAACGGAAGGCTCGCGAAGTTGAGCGCCTGAGTTTGAAGGAGGTCCGGCGCCTTGATGTCCTTTCTTGACCCCAGTTGGCGCTCGTGTAACGCTGGCGGCGTTATGTTAAAGAAATTTTTACCACTTTTGCTGGCGCCGTTGCTTTTGGCCGGCTGCCATTCCACGCTCACCAATCTTTCCGCCCAGACCCAGCCGCGCAACGCCAACAACGCGTATAACGTCGAAGTCGCTTTCAACAGCAACCAACAAAGCCTGTTGTGGGGCACCATCCAGCCCTACGTGAAGGTGGGCGACCAGTTATTGCCGTTGCGGCAGACGCCGCTCATGACTAATCGCTGGGAAGGCCTGATTCCCGTTCCGGCGGACGTTAAGTCCGTGGACTACCAATACAAATTCGACTTCCGTTATTACAACATGGGTGCGCCGCGAACCGACAGTGTCATGTCGCACAAATACACTTTGCGCATCACTGAGTGACCGGTCAGCGGTTTACCGGTCGTTCGGATGTATCATGTGCTGGCCGTAGGCGGGCGTGGGGATGACCTTCGGCTCGTATAATTTTTTCGCATACTTCTGCGCGGTGCTCAAAGATAGGTCCGCCTGCCGCAAGGTGGCATCTGCTTCACAGGCGACGATGGCTCCTCCATTCAACTCCACGGAGCGGACTTCATAACCGGAGTCCGAGGTAAGTTCGAACAACAGCGTATCCGAGCCGCTGCCGCCGGCGTAATTCGCGGTGCCACCGCCGCGGATGGCGACCTGCGGTTTGCCTTTCACGGTCACCGGCTCGCTGAACAGCAGGGCTATTTCGCCGTTCTCCACGCGCAGTTGTTTGATCGTGGGGCCGGTTTCATTCTCCGGGTTCCATTGGTTGGCAAAGGTCCACGCGGCGGTGATCTGTTTGGGTTTCGGCGCGCCGGGTGCGGAAGACAGGTTGTTCGCGAACCAGGCAAAATCGCCGCCCTGGCGATGGCAGTCGTAGAAATATTGCCGCTCGCCGTGGAGGTTCACTTTGTCGAGGTCCGCATTGCGTTTGATATCGGCATCGGTTGCGGCCGCGCCGCCGAGCGGATAGATGACGCGGCGAATGGGCTTATCGGCCATCGGTGAAGTGAATCGGCAATCGAGAAAATAAAACTGCGCGTCGGCGTGGTGCCGGCCGAGGTTGAAACCGTTGGTACCGTCGAAATGACAGTTGCGCAGGACGAATTTCATGTTGGGATCCACATGCCCGTCATGCCAGACGGAGGCGGTGTCTTTGTATTCGTAGAAATTACAGTCGGTCACGTAACACCAGCCCCGCGGGCAGACATAATCCACCGACCCGCTGAAATTACAGCGCGCATGATAGTAGCGACCCTCCTCGCCAAGCCAGAGCGAGACGGTATCCGCCCCGTGACTGAACACGTTACAATCCACGATGACCGTGCGATCGCCCGTGCCGTAGATGGTGAACGCGTGCGGCCCGATGAGGCCCGCCGTGTTCTCGGCCGTAAGATTTTCCAGCACAAAATCGTCGGCATGATTCAGGTTGATGACGGCACGGCCGAGCTCATCGGGGTGCGCGGTAAATGCTTCATGGTCCTGCGGAAATTCGATGCGTGTCGCGGCGCGGCTTTCTCCTCGCAAGGTGACGAAGGAGGCGTCCACGCGAATCTTTTCGTGATACGTCCCGTTCTTGACGAACACCACGACGCGTTCCTGGTTGGTGTCCGGGATGGATTGGATGGCGGCTTGGATGGTTGTGAAATCGCCCGAGCCATCCGCGGCGACGACGATATCCGGCCTGGGCAGGCTGGCGGCGAACGCAGCCAGGGCAGAAAGCAGCAGCGCAACAACGGTAGCGTGAAGTCTCATGCGTGAAAGCATCCGCCAAAAATTTTGTGAGACAAGCAAAGAATGCCGCGAGCATACGTCCGGGCATGACGTGCGCATTCAACACGCTGGTGCGCACAATTTGCGGGGTAGTAAAATTACGCTACCGTCTTCCTACGATTCATTTCGAAATATGAGCTCGACGAGCCGGGTAAAAATTTATAAACTACCCGCATTACCCGCTTTTAATGCGGGTAGTTTCTATTTTAATAATTATTCTCTCCGTATTTGGAATCCCGGGAATTTCAATAACCACGCAAATTATTTTCTTCGTATTTGGAATCCAGAGTATTTCCGTGGCCGCTCGACTGGTTGTGGCGTTTACACTTCGCTGAGTTCATTCATTATGGCGGCGTTTCGTCCGCAAGTGCGACAACGAGGCGCTGAGATCACTCACCATTGCGGCGTTTCGAACGCGCCCAGGTCGGGCGACGGACCAAAGAACGCATTTCCGATATTGGTGCCGCGATCCATCAGGCGGCTGCCGGGTATGGGCCGAAGGAAAGGCGTTTCCGGCAGACCGCCATCGTCACGCCGCGCGCCCATCGCGTAGGCACCCGCGATGCTCAACAACTCTGCGGACGTGGGCGCGGGTGAAAGCACCTGCCAGCTGTTGTTGGTGAGCAGCGAGCCCGTTCGGAACGCATCCGCGCTGTGCCCGGCAATGGAAAGTGTATTGCGAACGACATGCACGCCGAGCATCGGCGCGTTCGTCGAATCGTGGTTCATGGAGTAATTCGCGCCTCCGTTATTGAAAGCGGTGCAGTTGTCCACATCGAGGCCCGCGATGTTATTGTTCTGGTCATAGCCATTGACGCGATTGCCGAACGAGACGCAATCGATGTAATGATGCCGGCCGGGTTGGTAATCGCCGCCCATCTTGAAGCCGTTGCCATCGCCGGCGAATGTGGTCACCCCAAATACATTGTAGCCGTTGCTGAAGGTCAGACAGTGGTCCACGAGGATGGTGTTGGTCGCGCGCCAGAAATCCCAGCCATCGTCGGAATTGTTCCACGAACGGCAGCCGCGGAAGATATTGCTCTGGCCCACGATGAATTTGGCGGTGAACCCATCGGCATTGCCGCCATTGGCGCCGAGATCGAAGTTGCGGTAGGAATCGCAGTTCAAGATGAGGTTAAAGCCGCCGAGTTGCGTGCCGCTGCCGGCGGTGATGTGCAGGCCGGTATCGCCGGATTCATGGATGATGCAACGCTCGACGATATTGGAATTGCCATTGATGAGGACGCCGTTGTGGCCGGCGTGGACGATTTCCAATCCGTAAACCTGCCAGCAATCGCCGCTAATGCGGATGCCAGCGGAGCCGCTGGGTTCGTTGGTGAATGTCAGCACGGGGTGTTCGCCCGGATAAGCGCGAAGGCGTATCGGACTGGTGGGACTGCCGCTGCGTGAGAGCGTCGCCTGCGCGGAAAACATGTAAAGACCATCACGCACATAGATGAGATTGCCTGGATTGGCCCGGCCAACTGCCTTGGCCAGCGTGGCAAAAGGAGTGTTGATGGAGGTGCCGTTGTTGCTATCACTGCCATTGGTCGCGACGTAATAATTCGCCGCCTCCGGCCCGGCCTCGATGAGCGTCACGGCGCTGCGCACGTACCAGATATTCGTGCCGGCGATCTGGGTGGTGAATGATTCGCGGATGGAACCGGCGGGGTCGTCCGGCAGGGAATTGGTGACAGCGCGCAACCACCAGGGGCGAAACCAGTCTTTTAAATTTTTAGAAAGATAGAGATCGATCTGCACGCCGGGCTGATGACCTTCGCGTTCCAGGATCTGTACTATGAACGTGCCATTGGTGCCGCCGACGGAACCAAATTGCGGGATAATGGCGCCGGAGAGGCCGCCTTGCACGCGCGGGTCGGTGCCGAAAGCGAATTCGGAGAGATTGATCTCGCCGTCGCCGTCGGGGTCATTGGTCCAACCGGCTTGTGCGGGCAGATCGCTGAAATGATTCGTGGCCCAGTCGTTATAGAATTGAGCGGCGTTGGAATGGCGGACTGTGAAAAAAAGCAACAGGATGGCGGCAACGACGTGACAAATATTTATGACTTTATACGACATAGACAGTTCAAGACCTGATGACCAGCGACCTGCCGGCTTTGGGCAATGGCTTGACTGATGAAGAGATTCGCACAGCTTACGGGACCCGGCAACGGGTAGTTTAACGCCGCTCCGGCCGTGATCGCCGCCGTGCCCGCTCACCACTGTGGCGTTTCGAACGCGCCAAGATCAGGTGCCGGACCGAAGAACGCATTCCCAATATTGGTGCCACAATCCACCAAGCGTCCCGCCGGGATGGGGCGCATGAACGGCGTCTCCGGCAGTCCGCCGTCATCGCGGCGCGCGCCATTGGCCCACGAAGAATCAATGCTGAGGAGATCGTTGGTGCTCGCAGCGGGAGAAGTGACCATTTGCCAGCTGTTACTGATCTGGACAGAACCGGCGATGAAGCTGGTGGTGCCGTCAATGGATAAACTATTGCGAACCACATGGACGCCCTGGGTCACGGAGCCGTGATTGAGATCGAAGTTATTGCCGGAGCGGAAGCCGTTATGCCAGGCGGTGTCATTATCGAGGTGCAGGCCGGCGGCATTGTTGTTTTGATCGAAGCCATGGTGGGGATTGCCGAACGTGAGGCAATTGATGACCCGATGCGGGCTCGGGATCATGCCCAGTGTGCTGTCGATGCCGCCCAGCTTGAATCCGTTGCCGTCGCCGGCGTAACTCGGATCGTTCACAAAGTTGCTGCCGTTGCGAAAGCTCCAGCAGGAATCGAAGAGCACGACATTAGGGGCGGCAAAGGTATCCCAGCCGTCATCGCCGTTTTCCCAGGTACGGCAGCCGCGAAACACATTGTTCGGGCCCAGGCCGGCCAGTTTCGGGGCGAAGCCGTCAGCGTTTTCGCCGTGGGTCGGTATGTCGAAATTACGGTAGGAATCGCAGTTGAGGACGAGGTTTGAACTGGGCGTCGTGCCGCTGGAGCTGCTGATCTGCAGGCCGGTATCCTGGCAATTATGGATGACACAAAGCTCCAGGATATTGGAACTGCCGCTGACATTTACCCCGTTGTCACCCGCGTTGGCGATCTCCAGCCCGTAGAGGTACCACCAATTGGCTTTAAGATTGATGCCGCGATTGTTGCTATTCACCGCTTCGCCGGAAAAATCGAGGATGGGATGCTCGCCGGGATAGGCGCACAGCCGGATCATGCTGTTCGGACTGCCATTGCGGGTGAGTTGCAGCAATTGGTTGGTGGGAAACGTGCCGCCACGAATGTAGATCAGGTCGCCGGGATTGGCCTGGCTAGTGGCCTTAAAGACGGAGTGGTAAGGCTGGGTGAGGGTGCCGGGATTGCTGTCAGTGCCATTGGTGGCCACATAAAATCTCGCGAGTTCGGGCCCGGTCGTCAGCAGGGTGACCTTGGGGCGCACGTACCAGATGTTGGTTCCGGCTATCCGCGTAGTGAATGATTCCCGCACCGAACCTACGGGGTCGGCCGGCAGCGAATTGGTCACGGTCCGCAGCCACCACGGACGAAACCAATCCGTCAGGTTTTTCGAAAGATAAAGATCGAGCTGGACGCCGGGCTGGTGCCCGGCGCGCTCCAAAATTTCCACGGTGAATGTCCCGTTCGTGCCGCTGACGGAACCAAAACGCGGCAGGACGGCGCCGCCCATGCCATCGCCCACGCGCGGGTCCGTGCCAAAGGCAAATTCGATCAGGTTGATCTCGCCATCACCATCGGGATCGTTCGTCCAACCGCTTTGCGCGGGCAGGTCGCTGAAATGGTTCGTCGCCCAGTCATTATAAAATTGGGCGGCAGGGGAAGAATTTGCTGCGAAAAAAAGAAAGAAGGCTGCGACAGCGGCGCAACGGATACTCACGTTTTTAAACGACATAGACAGTTCAAAACACAATGGCGGCCAGCTCGCTGGCTTTGGGCAATGGTTTGACTGATGAAGAGTTTCGCACAGCTCACGGCCTCCGGCAACCGGTAGTTTAACGCCAAATAGCCCGTAATCGCCGCTGAGAGAGTGCAACCGGTTCCGTGAGTTTTGATTTTATTGACGCGCAATGCCGCGAGCTCCAATTCAGTTTTCCCGTCAAAAAAAATATCGATTGCCGCTGCGCTACCCCGCAGGTGTCCGCCTTTAACCAGGACGGCGCAGCCATAGCGTCGGTGGATCTCCCGCGCGGCCCGGCGCATTTCATCGGAGGACGTGATTTTACGGCCAATAAGAATTTCAGCTTCGGGAAGATTGGGTGTCACCAGCGTCGCCAGGGGCAACAGATCATCCTGCAACCGCTTCAACGCCCCAAGCTTCAATAGCTGCGCCCCGCTCGTAGAAATCATCACTGGATCGACGACGAGTTTTAAATTTTTAGTTTTTGGTTTTGAGTTGCGAAAGAAGTCGGCCACTACTCGGACAATCTCCTCGGAAAAAAGCATCCCGGTTTTGATGGCCGCCGGCGGCAATTCCTCGAACACCGCTTTCATCTGCTGCTCAACAATTCGGGGGCCGCAAGGCGCGACGGCCAGAACGCGTTTCGGGTTCTGCGCGGTGATACACGTGAGGGCGCTGGTGCCGTGGACGCCGAGGGCGGCGAATGTTTTCAGGTCGGCCTGGATCCCTGCGCCGCCGCCGCTATCCGAGCCGGCGATGGTAAGGGCGACGGGAATTTTTTTACGCATGAGATCAGGGCAGGGCATCCAACTGGTTGCGGGTCTCTTTCAATGAATCTTCCAGTTTTTGCATTTGTTCGCGCAGGTCGCCCTGTTGCTTGAGCAGGTCTATCTTTTGGGTGCGGAAATTGGTTTTGCGTTTTTTGGTGGTGGTGTCGATCTCTTTCGTGACGGTTTTGAGGTTGTCATCCACATCTCTTTGTTTCTCTTTCAAATCGTTGATCTGGGAAAGATAACCTTTTTCACGGATCTCAAGTGTTTGTTTTTGCAAAGCGATGGAGGTGGCCTGCCCCTGTTTGGCCTGGGCATTCTGGCTATCGATGAATGCCTGGGCCTTTTTCGGGTCGTAGGGATATTTGGCCGCGAGCGTGGGCGGTAGTTCGTCGCGGGGAATACGCCGGGTTCCACTATCGTTCTCATACAACACCCAGACGAAACGCGGGTCAGCCTGCACCACGCGGTCGATCTTGTTGGTCTTGCCGTCAACGATGTCGTAGCCGAGATCTTCTTTTGGGGCCACCGGGCTGGGCGGTGTCGAAGGAGCAGAGGGTGCCGGTTCAGCCTTAAGCAACCATGCGGAGGTGGCCAAAACGCATACTGTAGAAATGATTCGAAATGTGTTCATCGGGTTTATCGGGTTACGAGTATATCCAAACCCATACGGAAGGGTGAACTGAATTGTTACAAACATTTCACGCGGTCACTCTTGAAAATAGCGCGCGCTGCCGAACGAACGCGGGGAATGTATAGCTAAGCCTTCGCGGCGGCGGTGAGCAGAGTGAGCAGGGCATTGAGTTCGGGTAGGTTCGGGGGCTTGCCGATGACGGCGTCCACTTCCGGGGCGGTTTCGCCGTTATCCTTCATCATGGTGCCCCAACCGGTCATCATGATGACGGGAATATTTGGTGATTCTTCTTTGATGGCGCGGGCGACGTGGTGTCCATCCAGTTCCGGCATGCCGAGGTCGGTGATGACCACGTGGTAGGGCTCGTGCCGCAAGCGGGCGGCATGGAACATCGCCAATCCCTCTTTGCCGCCGCTGGCGACAGAGACGTGATGATGGAAGGCGGTGAGACATGCCTTGAGGAGATCCCGTATCTGGGGTTCGTCGTCGATGCAAAGGAGGTTGAGGCTATGGCCCGGTCGGGCGACCGGGGCGGTTTTTTTGGAGGCGTGGGAATTGGATTCACGGATGGGGAAGACGAGGCGGATACAGGTGCCATGGCCGGGGGCGCTTTCGATCTCAATATTGCCCTCATGGCGCTGCATCATGCCGTAGACCATCGCCAGACCCAGTCCGGTGCCACCGCGTTGGGCCTTGGTGGAGAAGAACGGCTCCAGGCAGCGCTGGCGGATCTTTTCCTCCATGCCGGTGCCGTTATCGCGCACCTCGACGATCAGTTCCTGTTCATGGCCGTTTACCTTGGCCGCAGGAACAGCGGAGGGGCGGGTGACCAGGGTGATGTTGCCGCCGTGCGGAAGCGCATCCACGGAATTGAAGATGAGGTTGATGAGAGCTTCGCGAAGCTCGGAGGGGTCGCTTAATAATTTTGGCAGGTCGGGGGACAATTCGCTGGAGACGTGGATAGAGATGCCATCGCGCTGGGAAACATCGCGCCAGCGCGGGCGGGTGAGTTCAATCACTTCGTCGACGATCTGGTTGACGTTCACTTTGGTCAGCTGTTCGCGATCATCCCGCCGCCGGTAGAACTCCCGCATGCGGGCAACGATGCTGGCGATGTCTTCACCGGAACGTTTGATCGTCGTCAGATATTCCCGTTGCTTGTCGGGCAGGTCCGGCATGGTAGTGACGAGCAGGTCGGCATAAGCGACGATGGGGCAGAGGGCGTTATTGACGTCGTGGGCGATGCCGCTGGCCATCTGGCCGAGGGCGCGGAGACGTTCCTGTTGGACGACGACTTGTTGGGTGCGCCGCAATTCGTCATAGGCGGTCTGCACGCCTTCCGTGAGGCGGGCCTGGTCATAAAGATTGCGGCAGGTCTCCTCGGTGGTGATGACCTTAAGCTGTAGGACCTCTTTTTCCGAGCGGACCGCGGCGATTTCTGCGCGCACCTGTTCGGCGTTATGGCGCACCTCTTCCAGGACCAGGACGATCATGCTGACGGCAATGAACAGTTGCAGCACGGCGGCGATAAAGAAGCCGGTGCTGTAGAGGTCTTTGTATTCCTGCGAGATGGGGTAGCTCGCCAGATAGGCGCCCCACAAGAGGAAGCCGGCGGACAACATGCCCGCGCCCACATACGGCATCTTTTTGCGCTGCCGATAGAAACAACTTCCGGCGAACATACTGCCCATGCCGATGAGGAGGAATACGGGGAGTTGGATCTGCAGGGCGCTGGAAAGAAGCTGTGGGCTGACGCTGGACCAGACCACCAGGAACAGCATAAACAGACCGAACAACGTCTGCCGGACAGCGATGCCGAGAAAACGCAGGCTTCCCCAGAGCAGAAAGACCGACGAGATGCCTACGCAACATTGTTGGAGGATAAAGACGATGGAATCTGGCGCGGAGTTTTGCTGGGTAAGACTGAGGGTCAACCACAAGGCATAAAACAGCCAGGCGGCGGTCCAGATCGTGAAATATTCGCGCCTGGTGTAGCTGTTGAGATAGCAGAAAAGTCCCACCAGCATCCACACGCTCAATAAAGAAACCAGCAACGCGGCCCGTAGATATTCCTGTGGAAAAAGCATAAAAAGCCTTTTGTTTTATTGTCACCGCACCGGTGGCACATCCCGCAACAAAACCGGTCAATACCGCAACACCGAAGTGTTCGAAACACCCTAGGAAGACGAGAGCAACATCAGCGTTAGAAAGGCTTCTGTCAACAAATGTTATTTATCCTGTACAAGCCCAACTGATGCCGCACTTTTGCTTTGGAACGGTTCCGGGCGCGCTTATATTTCCGCGCATGGACAAGGATAAAGTCGCGGAGATATTGCTGGAGATCGGCGTGCTGCTGGAATTGCAGGGCGAGAACCCGTTCAAGACGCGCGCGTATCAGAACGCCGCGCGCACGCTCCAGAACCTGAATGAGCCGCTCGCAAAGCTGGTCGCGGAAGGCCGGCTGTCCGAGATCAAAGGCATCGGTGATGCGCTCAACAAAAAAATCACCGAACTCGTCCAGACCGGGCGGCTGATCTACTACGAAGAATTGAAAGCGGCGACGCCGCCGGGATTATTGGAGATGTTGGAGATTCCCGGGTTGGGACCCAAGAAGATCCAGGTGATGAAAAAATTGCTTGGCATCGAATCGGTGGAGCAACTGGAGGCAGCGGCCAAAGCGGGGAAGATCGCGGTATTGGAAGGTTTCGGCGAAAAGACGCAGGCGAATTTTCTGGAAGGCATCGAACGCAAACGGATGTACGCAAGCAAAAGCCTGTTGAGCGCGGCGCTCGCCGTGGCGGAGCCGGTGCTGGAAAGTTTGCGGCAACATCCGGCGGTCATTCGTTGCAGCACGGCGGGGAGTCTGCGGCGGTTCAAGGAAACCATCGGCGACGTGGACCTGCTGGCCTCGTCCAAAAAACCTGCGGAGGTCATCGAATATTTTGTGGAGCAACCCGGCGTCATCAAAGTGACGGCCAAAGGCGACACGAAGGCGAGTGTGATTTTGGAGGGCGGCATCCAGTGCGATTTGCGCGTGGTGAGCGATGCGGAATTTCCGTTTGCGCTGATGTATTTCACGGGGAGCAAGGAGCACAACATCGTGATGCGCCAGCGCGCCATCGAGCGCGGGCTGCGGCTCAATGAGTATGGTTTGTTCAAGTCCAAGGAGGAAACGCGCGACCCGAAACTGTTGGTGAAGTGCAAGACGGAGGAAGAGGTTTATGAGAAACTGGACCTTGCGTATGTGCCGCCGGAGATGCGCGAAGACAACGGCGAATTTGCGCTGGCCGAGAAAAACGAATTGCCGCGTCTCATCGAGTGGACGGACCTGAAGGGCGCGTTGCACAATCACTCGGCATGGAGCGACGGGCGCAATACGCTGGAGGAGATTGCGGCGTACAGCATGGAACTGGGTTTGAGTTATTGGGCCATCACGGACCACTCGAAACAGGCGGTGCAGGCCAACGGTCTCACACCCGCGCGCGTGCGGGAACAACTCGCGGCCATCAAGAAGATTAATGCGAAGTTGGCTGCCGATGACGTGGAGTTCCGGCTGTTGACGGGGTCGGAAGTGGATATTTTGCCGGATGGCCGGCTGGATTTTGAGGATGAATTATTGGCGGAACTGGACGTGGTGGTGGCAAGTGTGCATGGGAGTTTTTCCATGAACCAGGCGGATATGACCAAGCGCATCATCCGCGCGGTGAACAATCCGTATGTGAAAATTTTGGGCCATCTGACCGGACGCCTGTTGCTGGAACGCGACGGGTACCAGGTGGATGCGCATGCGGTGATTGACGCCTGCGCGGCGAACGGCACCTGGATAGAACTGAATTGCAGTCCGTACCGGTTCGACATGGATTGGCGGCTATGGCCCTACGCGAAGAGCAAAGGCGTGAAGTGCGTCATCAATCCGGACGCGCATCGGCTGGAACACGCGAGCTTCCTGCGATTGGGCGCGGGCGTGGCGCGCAAGGGCTGGCTGACGAAAGAGGATGTGATGAATACGTTGCCGTTGAAGAAGCTGATGGTGGAGTTGAAGAAGAAAGGCAGAAAAAAAGATTAATCCCGTTTCACCCGCAACATTGGTTCCAAGGCTCCCATCTTCGCGAGAGCCTGATAGGCTGATGCCGCAAACGTGCTGAGATTCTCCAGCAATCGCCTGTCCTCCGCGTCAAACTTGCGGTTCTTCTCATGGATGACTGCCCAGATTGTGCCGACAGGCTTTTCATCCATGTAAAACGGAATCAGCAGTACCTCTTCCAAAGGAGGTGAAATCGGGACCAGATAGGTGAAGTGCCTTTCGGGGTGCAAAAACAGCAGGGTGGACCGGCGGTCGAGAACGGTGCCGCACGGTCCGAAATCGCTCGGCGTGCCGGCCCCGATATAGGAGTGCAATTTTCCGGCTACTGCCGGCCAGACAAAGCGGCCTTCTTTTTCGTTCAACAAACTGATGCCGGTCGAGTCCGCACGGCACAACTTCAAGGCGGTATGCACCAGCGTGGGGAAAAAATCCTTGGGGGACGCGGCTAATGCATGCATCAGTGCCATGAGGGCGCGGTTCTCCTCTTCGCCGTCTGGTTGGCGACTGGGGCGATGATCCAGTAGCGGCGTAGCCAGGGTTGATTCCAAATCACAGGGAATGACAGACGTGGTAGACGGTAAATTCATGTTGATGACTGTTAACGGGTCGGCTAATAACCCACGCCTGTCAACAGTGGCCAAGAGATGCGCCGATGGCGATCCCGTTAAGCAACATCTGAATCATGCCGATACGACCGGGGACGAGGGCAGTAGTAGTGGACTCGCTTGCGCCCGCATGTTTGGTTTTACTCCGGGCTTCTAGCGCGCTAAAACAGCCGGGACACGATGTTAAAAAAGGAGATTGAGGAGAAATCCCTTGAGGGCGAGTAATGGGAGGTTGCTTTTCTTTCTGCGTTGCAGCAAAGCCCAGGCGCGCGCTTCTTCGGGACTGACATCGTGGTGATCCATGTACGTTTCTTCCAGCGCCATTAAATTTTTGCTGTCCGCAAAAATCTGATTGTTTTTTTGCCACGATTTCATTTTGTGCCTTTTTTCCGTTGACCAATAATGGCCAGAATAAAACTAGTCTTAACCACAATACATACTAAGTCAATAGGAATGATATTGTATTTAAAAAATGTCACTTTAATTTTATTTATTGTTGACATATTTTTACTTTTGTGGTTAATTTATGATTAGTTCTTTGACATTATTAAATGTTGATAAGCGGTTCAAAGGGTGGGGATGTTCCTGGTTTCGAGGACGAAAAGGACGTTAATGACAATAGTGACGAAAAATACACCTCAAATCGGATCGGGGCTGAGCTTGGGTTTAGGTAAATTTAGCCAAATTTAGGTGTTTTTTAATTTGGGCCCTGAGGCGCGGGATGGGGGCGGCTCGTCAGTAGCCTCGCCCCACCGCGAATCCGACTGGTTCGGACTAAATCAAACCAATTCAGGGCGGTTTTTAGGGGAGTCACTAAACCTTAATGAGTAACTGAGGGAAAGGGGCGTAAGCGCTGAATTGGGAATATCCAACAAGTGCTACTCCGATTCTTTCCGCCAGGCGCGGCGCATGCGCCAGAGAGCGAGGAGGGTGAAGAGGAGGACGGCGAGGGCGTAGCCGATGATGCCGGTGCCGATGGCTTGCAGGTGAAAACTATATTGGCCGAAATAGATGACAGCAGTACCTACAAGGGAGGTGAGGATGGCCTGGGCGAAGAGGCACGCGAGGTAAAGACCGGTGCCGGTCCGGCGCAGGCGATCGACAAACCAATCGCGGTAATTCTCCTCACCCATGGTGCGCATGAGCCAGGCGTGCTGGAAATTGCGCGCGGCGACGAGCACGCTGCAGGTACTGATGACGAGCGAAGGGATGGGCCAAAAGGCGAAGACGATGCAGATGGCGAGATTGAACGGGATGCCCCACTTCCAGCCCATTTTTTTTGCAATGGGATTGCCTTCGAGTTTTAGATTGGGCGTGGCGACCCAAGTGCTGAGAAAATCCATTCCGCGCGCGAAGATCAATATTCCCAGGGTGATGAACCAGATCCGGCAGGCGAATGGAACGGCATCGTCCATGAGTTGGAATTTCGACAGGCGGCGGCGGTTACTTTTTGCCGTACATCTGTTCGGGCGTTTGCAATTGCGCTTCGGTGGTCTTGAAGCTTTTGCCATCGGCTGCGACGCTGCGGAAGAAGCAGGATTGATAGCCTTCGTGACAGGCGGCGCCGATTTGCTCCACTTTGATGAGAAGCGTATCGCCATCGCAATCGAAAGCGATGTCTTTGACCTGTTGGGTGTGGCCGCTGCTCTCGCCTTTCATCCAGTATTTTTGGCGGGAGCGGCTCCAGAAATGGGTCTTGCCGGTCTTGACGGTGTCTTCCAGCGAAGCGCGGTTCATCCAGGCCATCATCAGCACGCGTCCGGTTTTGGCTTCCTGAATGATGGCAGGGATGAGGCCGTCCGAATTGAATTTCAGTTTGTCGTAAAAGCTCATGGCATCAGTCAATTGTGCCGCCCAAGGTAGCAGAAAAACCGTGACTAACTAGGGAAAGTTTAGGTGATGCCCTGATTTGCCTTCTTGATCAGTCCCGCTGTCGCGGGAGATACCCCTCACCCGCGGCTGCGCCGCACCCTCTCCCAGAAGGCCAGGGCATAGCGGCAAATCAGAGTTTAGAAGGTGGTGGGCACGGGTGTCGAGGCGGAGTTGAGCAACTGGGTTTTGCGGTCGGCGGGGAGGCTGGAGCGCACGAGCCATTGTTCGGCGGCGGTGCGGTCGAGTTGGAGCCAGCGACGGGCGATGTTCTCGATCTGGTTATTGCGCGTGTCGTCGTTGGCGATAGCGTTAACCCACGGGGCGGCGAGTTCCGGCTCGGAATTGCCGAGTTGCTCCACGTAACCGGTGATGGCGGCCTGTTGCGAGTCTCCAGCAGGCAAGGTTTTCAACCAATCGGCGGCGGCTTCGGGATCGGTGCCGGCCCAGGAACCGGCCACTTGTTGGATGGTGGTTTTTTTCAAGTCGCTTTCGGCGAAGGCCCCCACCCATTTGGCGGCGGACTCCGGGTCAGTATTGCTCCATTGGGAGATGACAGATTGAGCGGCGGTGTCTTGCTCCTCACCCGGCGGCAGGGTGGCGACGTAATTGGCGGCGGCCGTCGGCGATTGCTGTGCCCAGGTCGTAAGAACACTGCTTACGGCGTTTTTGCGGGTGTCGTCATCGGGGAACTGGTTGGCCCAATCCATGGCGGACTGTGCATTTTCCTGGGCCATGGATTGCACGACGACGTTGACGAATTGGTTTTGTTCCTCGCCAGCCGGCAGTGTTTTGGCGAAGGCAGCGGCGGCGGGCAAATCGGTTTGCACCCATGAACTGCTGATGCTGGTCAAAGCCTGTTGGCGCGCTTCACCGGCGGGAAGCTTTTGCGTCCACGCGAGCGCGGCGTTCAGGTCGGTCTGGACCCACTGTGAGACGAGTCCGTTGATGAATTGATCCTGGGAACTGCCCTTGGGCAGGGTGAGAGCCATTTGCGCAGTAGCCTCGGGATCTTCAGTGGCAAGCGGGCCGGCGAGTTGCTGCATGGCATTTCGTTTGGCGACGCCCTCGGGCAGTTGCTGTATCCAAGCGAGGGCGGCTTTGGGGTCGGACTCGGCCCAGGCGGAGGCCAGTTGCTGGATAGCCTCGTTTTTCTGGGAGCCTGAGGGCAGAGAGAGGGCGAAGTTTGCAGCGGCCTGCGGATCGCTACCGGCCATTATGGAAACGATGCGGCCGAGGACTTCGCCATCTTTTTCACCGGGCGGAAGATTTTGGAACCACGCGAGGGCCGCAGCGGGATCCTGGCTCTCCAGACGATTGATGATGGTGTTCTGAAATTCCTGTTTCGCTATGCCATTGGGCAGCGTTTCCGCGTAAGCCATGGCGCCTTGAGCGTCGGTTTCCACCCATTGATACGCGAGGCCCTGGACAACCGATTGTTTGAGCTGGCCATTCGGAAGTCGTTTCATCCAGGCGATCGCGCCTTCGAGGTCGGTGCCTGACCAACTCTCCATCACGGCATCTACTACCCGCATACGCGATTCGGAAGGGGGCAGCGTCAATGCAAAGTTCGCCGCATCGAGCGGGTCGGCATATGCCCATTGCGCGACAACCGCCTGCATAGCGTTTAATTTATCGTGATCTGGCAGGCTTTTGGCCCAATCCATGGCGGCTTTGGGGTCGGCTTCCGCCCAGGCAGTCGCGACCGCCTGAAAGGCGCTTTGCCTTTGTTGACGTGAGGAAAGCTGGCTTGCCTGCACGGCGGCGCCAGCCGGGTCTGTCCGCGCGAGCGCTGAAAAAATCGAATCAATCAGGCCGGTGAGATTTTGCTTGTTGGGAATTTTATCGAGCATGTCCAGAACCATTTGGGGATTTTTTTGTGCCAAAGCACTGAGAGTTTCCTGCAATACCTGATTACGGATCGGGCCCGGAGGCAATTGCCACGCCCAATCCGTCGCCGTCTGTGGATCCGTCTGCGCCCAGGTTTCGGCGATGCTGAGATATACCGCGTTGCGGTTTTGGGTGCTGCTTATCCGGCTGGCATAAGCGGCTGCTGCGTGCGGATCGATAGCTGCCCAACGTACAAGCAATTGGAGGCGCAAGGCGTTGCGCGCTTGCGGCGAGGCGAGTTTTTCCACGAGCGCGAGCACCGGCACAAAGCTATTGGGATCCATCCTGGCGATGGTTTGGCCGACATCAACATCGGGGCTTTTTGCGTCCCTTTGTAAAATGGCTACAATTTCTTCCGGGGATAATCCAGCGAGTGAGGACGTGGTTTGAGTGCGTTCGTTGGTGGAGGTCGTATTCGCAGGCGGTAAAGAGTTTTTGCCATTGACGGCGGAAATTTTCCCGGGTGAAACAGACTGCGGCTGATGTGCGTGACGCTGGCCGACGAAGATGCCGGCGCCAAAAGCCGCCGCTGCAAGCAATGCCGCGATGAGAAACGTTTTGAGGTTCACAGGAACGAAATAGCGGTAGGATTTCCGGCCGTTTCCCGCAACACAAATCGGCATGCGAAAACGTTTTGCCAACATTGACTCTTGAACCGCCGCGCCAAACTCTTACCTTGAAGCCATGCCTCACTCGGGTAAAGCAATGATGGCCGCGGTCAAGCTGGTTCTTTTGAGCCTGGGCTTTGTGCTGTTGTTGATCTTGGCGGGATTCGTCGCTCGCACCGTGGGTGACGCCATTCTGGACATCGCGGGTATTATCATCGGCGTTTGGGTATTGTTCGCGGCGTTTACGTTCTATTTCTTTCGCGATCCGGACGCCAATGTTCCCATGGGCGCACATCTGGTCGTCTCGCCGGGACACGGAAAAATCGACGAGGTTGAAAATTTCAACGAAGCCGAATTCATGGGTGGCCCCTGCCAACGCATCTCGATGTTTCTTTCAGTCATCGATATCCACGTGCAGAACGCGCCGGTCGGCGGGCATGTCCGCTTCTTCAAATACACGACCGGACAGTTCTTGAGCGCGATGAAAAGCGAATCGGCGATCCACAACGAAAATTGCCTGATCGGGTTTGACTCAGTGGAAACCCCGGGCGCAAAAGTTGGTGTGCGGTTGATCGCCGGCGTCCTGGCGCGGCGTATCGTGCCCTTTGTGAACATCGGCGACGCCGTCGCGCGCGGTGAACGCATCAGCCTGATCCAGTTCGGTTCGCGCGCCGACATTTACCTGCCGATGTCGGCAAAAATTAAAGTGAAAGTCGGCGATCGCGTGGTCGGCGGTGAAACGGTGATCGCGGTGATGGAATAAATATATGGCTGCCAATCCGCCAACGCCTGAGCCGCCGGAAACAAAAATTAAGATTTATTTTCTTCCGAACCTGTTGACGGCGGGGAATCTGTTTTGTGGTTTCGTTGCGCTCACCAAGATTGTCGAAGCGAATCTGGCGCCGGATGCAACCGGACACGTGGATTGGGGTCCCATCAAATTCGCGCTCATGTTCATTTTAATCGCCTGTATCTTTGACCTGTTCGATGGCCGCGTTGCCCGCATGGGTGGGAACGAAAGTCCGTTTGGACGTGAGTTTGACTCGCTGGCCGACTTGATTTCATTCGGTGTCGCACCGGCTTTCCTTGTACACCGGGTCGTGTTAAGTGACGTCGAACTGTTCCAGAACCACCCGGAATACGGCTGGTTCATCGCTTCAATCTATCTGCTATGCGGCGCATTCCGGCTGGCGCGATTCAATTGTCTGGCGGCGATGGCCGGCACAGGCGGCGGCAAGGAGTTTCTGGGTTTCCCGATTCCGTCCGCGGCAGGACTGGTAGCCTCCCTCACTTTGCTGGTCATCCATCTTAACGAAAAAGAAAAAACGCTTGGCCCGTGGAAATTTATTCCTGCAGTAGTTTTGGTGTTCCTCTCGGCCATGATGGTAAGCACGGTCAAATATCCTACCTTTAAAGCCTTGGGTCTGCGTTCCACCACCACGTTCCTCAAGGTGATCATCGCAGCGCTGTTTGTAGGGTGCCTGATCGTTTTCCGTGAAAAGATTCTTTATTATGTTCTGCCGCTGTTTTTTACCGGTTACCTGATCTATGGTTTTATCCGTCCGCGCCTCTCGCGCGCATGGCGGAAAGAGATTGAAGACGAGGACGAAGACGAGCCAGCCACGGAATAAAGGGTCAAATGTCGCCATTCTTTTTAGCCGCCATCGTCGGGTTCGCCGCCGGCTTTATTATCGGCATTCCGGTGGGGCCCGTGAACCTCACCATCATGAACGAAGGCGCACGCTTTGGATTTTTTCGAGCGGCCATCATCGGTCTGGGAGCGGCGACGATGGAAGTCACCTATTGCGCGATCGCCTTCACGGGTTTCTCGTCTTTTTTTGGAGATCCCAACATCAAGGCCGGGATGGAGGTTTTCAGCTTCGCATTTTTGATGTTCCTGGGGATCAAATTTCTCCTGATCAAATCTGTCACGGACACCAGTGCAACGGCTGAAAAGATCGGCGCAGGTATCGAAAAGCGGCTGCATCCCCACTCCGCCTTCATGATCGGTTTTGTGCGCACGCTGGCGAACCCCGGCGTCCTGTTGTTCTGGATCATCGTGGCGGCGAATTTTATATCGCGCGAATGGGTCTCCGCGGATTGGACAGGGAAAAGCGGCTGTATCAGCGGCGTTTTTCTGGGCACGCTGGCGTGGTTCATGGGCCTGAGCTATGGATCGTCGCTGGGTTACGGCAAATTCAGCGATAAGACATTGCTGCGCATGGAACGGTTCTCGGGCGTCTGCCTCATCGTGATGGCGTTCATCCACGGCGGGATATTGATGAAGGAATTGGTGCACCAACACCGCCATCGCAAAGATGAAGAAAGCCCAAAAAGTTCATTATCGCCCGTACGCCCATCTGCGCAGATCTATCAATATCCGCTCCGGCGCCGGTTTTGGAATTCCTAGCCTACAGATGTTTCAACGCCTTCGCGGCGGCGGTCACGGTTTTCTCGATATCCACCTCACTGTGGGCGGTAGAAATAAACCCGGCTTCAAATTGGGAAGGCGCGAGATAAACGCCCGCATCCAGCATGCCGTGGAAATATTTCTTGAACCGTTCGCGGTCAGCTTTCATCGCGTCGGCCACGTTCCAGACCGGTTCGCCGGAGAAGTAACCGCAGAACATCGAGCCGCAACGGATGAATTGCACGGACACGCCAGCAGATTTGGCGGCGTCGCGCATGCCGGCTTCCAGGTGCGCGCCGATCTGCTCAAGGCGGGTGTAAGCGTTTTTATTTTTTAATTCTTCCAATGCTGCAATGCCCGCCGCCATCGCCAGCGGATTTCCGCTGAGCGTGCCGGCTTGATACACCGGGCCGAGCGGCGCGAGAAAATCCATAATGTCTGCCCGCCCGCCGAGCGCGCCCACCGGCAATCCGCCGCCGATAATCTTTCCGAACGTGGACAAGTCCGGCTGGATGCCGAATCGTTCCTGTGCGCCGCCGTAGGCCAGCCGGAAGCCGGTCATCACTTCATCAAAAATGAGCAGCGCGCCATGTTCACGCGTAATCTGGCTCAGAAATTCCAGATAGCCCGGCCTGGGCAGATAAAGTCCCGCATTGCCCGGGACCGGTTCGACGATGATTCCGGCGATCTGATTTTTGTTGGCGGCAAAGGCGGCCTTGACGGCGTCGACGTCGTTGTAAGGGAGGACGATAGTGTGTTGCGTGAAGGCGGCGGGCACGCCGGCGCTGTCCGGGTAACCAAATGTGAGCGCGCCGGAGCCAGCCTTGACGAGCAACGAATCCGCGTGACCGTGATAGCAGCCATCGAATTTGATGATCTTGTCACGTTTGGTGAAACCGCGCGCGAGACGGATGGCGCTCATGCAAGCTTCGGTGCCTGAATTCGTCATGCGAATTTTTTTCACCGTGGGCACGGCGTCGCAAACCAGTTTGGCCATGGTGACTTCGAGCGGATTGGGAATGCCAAAGCTGGTGCCGTGGTCCGCAGCGGCCTTGACAGCGGAAATTATTTTCGGGTGGCTGTGGCCAAGAATCGCCGGTCCCCAGGTGAGGACGTAGTCGATGTAGTCATTGCCATCCACATCCCACACATGCGCGCCGGCGGCCTTGTTGGCGAAAAATGGTTTGCCGCCCACAGCGCGAAACGCGCGCACGGGCGAATTGACCCCGCCGGGGATGTATTTGAGCGCTTCATCAAAAAGCGCGTCGGATTTGGCATGCGAACTCATACGTTGAAATTAATCACAGGTCTTGCGGATGACACGGATTCTTTTTGTGCCAATCAATGCGGCAAAAATGTTTCCGCCAGCGAACCGCGTTCAGTCCGTATTACTGTACCGACGGAAATATTATGCCGGGCGAACCAGCCGTCGCTGGTTTCCAGTACGAACCGGATTTGGTCGGTCTTGGCACTGACCCCATTGGTATCATTCTTTTCCAGATGATGGATCTCCGCGATCATTCCATCGGGAGCGATGTACGCGGCGGAGATCGATTCCGGGCAATGCATCATCCAGAAGTTAGCCTTTTGGGTATAGGGCAGGACAAAGAGCATGGAATCGGTATCCTGGATATTGGTGCGGAACATCATGCCGGTTCGTTCCTGTTCTTCCGTCAACGCCAGTTCGGCGTCTAAAGTTTCCGGGCCTATATAAAGCTTCATGGTCTGCAGTTTTGGCTGGGCATGCTTGGGCAGGTAGTCGTCAATGGATGGCGGCTTCGGCGCCTCATCGGCTGGTTTACTGCAACCAGTCCACAAGAACAGGCCCCAAAATAGCCAGCAACCAGTACGGATAAAATTCATCCTGGAAAGGTGGGTGAAATGCATTTGTTTTTCAACTCCGCTAACAACGACACACGCGCCGGTAAAGTTTTTCATACTGCGGAACGATGACGTCTGCGGAAAACAATTCGCGGGCGCGTTTTTTGGCAGCTTTGCCCATCGTCTTACGAAGCTTGGGATTTTGAATCAATGCTTCGAGGGCGCGCGCCAGTTCATCGATTTTTTCTGAATGTACCAGCATTCCTGTTTTATTGTCGTCAACAACCTCGGGGATGCCGCCAACGCTGCGCGCCACACCCGGGCAGGCAAAACACATGGCCTCGAGCAGACTCAGGCAAAAGCTTTCGGAATCTGAGGTGTAAAACGCAAGATCAGCGGCCTGCAGATAGTCTTCGATATCCGTGACCTTCTCGCGCACGATGATTTGTTTCTTCAGGCCCAACCGCTTCACGTCATCCGTGAACGGCGCAAAACTTTCGCCGGCAAGAATGACGAGTTTAAAGGAATCACGCGGACGGATGCGCGCGACTGTTTCCAGCAACAAACCGATCCGCTTTAGAGGGCGCAGATTTGACGAATGAATGATCAATATCTCATCCTTAACGCCCAGTTCCTTCCGCACCGCCTGTCGCGAACGGCGTGGCGGCCGCGGTGTAAAAAAATTGTGGATGACATCCATGGGCCCCTTGAAGCTGAGTACTTCCCGCGTTTCACGTTTTAAAAAATCAGACACAACGGTCACTGCATCGGAGTGAGTCAGCGCATGAAAGATAGCAGGCCGGTAATCTGCATCGCGACCCAGCAGAGTGGTATCGGTACCATGCAACGTCGTCACGACGCGCGGCTGTTGTTTGGCCGGAAGCATTGCACGCGCGAGAATGGCGGCCGTGGCGTGGGGCACGGCGTAGTGAACGTGCAGTACATCCAGTTTAAAATCGCGGCTCACTTCGGCCATTCTCACCGAAAGCGGTAGTGTATAATCCGGATATTTGAACAACGGATATTCATTGACCACGACCGGATGAAAATGGAGGCGCGGAACGTTGGCTGGCAGTCGAAACGGACGCTCGTAACTGATGAAATGCACCTCATGCCCGCGTTTCGCCAGTTCTTCACCCAGTCCGGTGGCAAGAATGCCGCTGCCACCCACGGTAGGATAACACGTGATGCCGATGCGCAATGAACGGTCGTTGGCCATGTCAGGAATGTTGGGTGTGCGGTCCGATTTGCGTGAGCGATTCGATGACCGGTAGTTCATTCGGGAACAACGCGATGGCGTGAGTCACGCCACCGCGCAACCCCCAATAACGTGCGCGGATGAGCTGGTGCTCCACGTAATTGCGCGCGGAGGTCTGCGATGCGTGCGCTTCCATCGCATCTTTCCATGCGGTGAGAATTTCCGGCGCGGATACATCCACGAGTATTGGCGAGGTTTCGCGGGGTTCAGCCTCCGGTGTGACTGCGTAGAAAAAAAGTTGGTCGATGACATGCCGTTTCCACTGGCGCAGTTCTTTTACGCCTCCATAACGGGCCAGCCGTGTTGCGTCGCGTGCCATCCGGCCAAGCCGCGAATGGTCGGGATGTTGGTTTTCGCCACAACTCGGTGCGAGAACGATGCCCGGCTGATATTTACGGATAATGCCGGCGAGCGTGATGATATGGGCTGTGGTGCATTCCAGGTGCGCATCGCCGTCGAGTTCGATGAATTCCACGGTTGCGCCAAGGATGGCCGCCGCCCTTTTTGCTTCAGCAGCGCGTAATTTTGGCGTGCCGTGAGTGCCGGCTTCGCCGCGAGAGCAAATGACGAAATGCACTGTGCGTCCGAAGTGCGTTTCGCGGGCGATCACACCGCCGCAACCGAATTCAATATCATCAGGATGCGCGCCAAACGCCAGAAGTGGTGCCAGTTCACTTTTGGATTTCAATACAGGCTTCATCGGATCGATCAATCGTGTCGCGGCTGATAAATTTGATTTCAGGCGCTTCTTCCGTGCGAAGATAAGCCTGCTCGCCTGCCCCGGCAACGTAATGCGTGCAATGCACCACGGATTGCATCCAGCGCAGGCGCGTGTCGCGGGCGGGGCTGATCTGTTCTTTTGTAAACGTCACGGCAGGGAGCGTTACATAAACGTCACCGCCTTCGTGCAGTTTTAATGTGCCATCGGAGGAACGGGCGCGGACGATTTCTCCTTCATACGGCATATCCACAAAAAAATCGACGACGTCGCAGGCCGCGCGGCGAACCGCTGTATCGCTGGAGCGCACGACGCGGATGCCATTCAGCCAGCCCATCCGACGGTACGTCTCCAGGCAAAAATCAGCGACGTTGGTGGCGGAAACGCTTTTAAAAAGATCGATGAGCGAATGCTCGACGTAATTGGGCAACTGGAGTTCGGTCTTGTACTGCCAGTCGTTCGGAATGCGTTTCAGATAGAGAGGTGAAAATTTTCTTTGGGTTTTGTTCGCGGACGCAAAATTGAGGATGGCCGGCTCATTCGTCTTGCGATGGCGCAGTACGGTGTGCGTTTCGCGTGGGTCGTGGTCGCTGTCGTGGTAGAAGAAAACGATTTCGCCGCCGAGCTCTTGTTGGAGCCGCCGAGCCGTCTGGATTTTGGCGACGAGAAACCGCTTTGGGAAAAACCCGCACGGTTGCTGGCCAAAACAGATGACGGGCGAAGAACTCATGCTGCATGAGCTTCCGGTTTTTGATCGTCACTGCCAAGCATAGCCTGCAAGAGGATGCTTAACATCACGCACACGGCGCAACCGATGAGCGGGTACCAGAGATAGGAAATGGTCAGGTTGAAATAGAGAACAAACACGAGTGCTTGCGCGACCAGTGCGCTCCAAAATACCGCTGTCCCACCTACGCGACGCACAAAAAAAGCCACAACAAAGAGGCCAAGGATGACTCCGTAAAAGATCGAGCCGAGGATATTCACGGCCTGAATGAGATTTTCTGAGAGATGACCGTATAGCGCGAACCCGATCGCGAACAGCCCCCAAAACGCGGTAAACCATTTTGAAGCGATGACACACTGAGCATCAGTCGCATCGGGTTTGATGATGTGGCGATAAAAATCAACTGTGCTCGTCGAACCAAGCGCGTTGAGTTCGGCGGCTTTGGATGAAAGCGCGGCAGCGAAGAATGCGGCCACGAGCAGTCCAATAACGCCATGGGGCAGATAACGGAGAATGAACGTAATGAACACATAGTCAGCCTCGTTCGTTTTCACACTCGGATCAGCGGCGTGTAATTTCAATGACGCGTCCGCGAGAACTTTCTCGCCCCGCGTGTTGGCGAGGGATGCGGCGTTGAAAGCTGCTTCCGCGCCCGGTTGGTCGCCGTTATGTCGCGCCGTGAGCCACGCCGCAAGTTGTTGCTGTTTCTCGCGATTTGCCGCGGTGTAGCTGGTTTCCAGTTCGTATAGGGTTGCCCCACCGTCATATTTCGCCAAAGCCTGTTTCGAAGTCTCGTTGAAGAAGAGTGGTGGTTGTTCAAATTGATAAAAAACGAAGATCATCACACCGAGCAGCAGGATGCAGAATTGCATGGGAATCTTGCACACGGCGTTGAACATCAGGCCGAGGCGGCTTTCGCGCAGCGATGCGCCGGAAAGATAGCGCTGCACCTGCGATTGGTCGGTGCCGAAGTAGGAGAGCATCAGGAATGTTCCTCCAAGGATTCCCGACCAAATGGTGTAGCGTTCGTGCAGGTCAGGAGAAAAATTCACGGCCTGCAATTTGTGAAAATGGCCCGCGAGCGTGAATGCGTCCGGCAGGCTCAGCCCGTTGGGAAGATAATTCAGCACCAGGCAGAACGCCGTGATCATTCCTGCGAATATGATTCCGATCTGATATTTTTGAGTGAGCGTCACTGCGTCACTGCCGCCGGCCACGGTGTACACGATGACCAGCAGGCCGCTACAGATGATCGTCGGTTCCAGCGGCCATCCAAATACCGTGGCCAGCACGATGGCTGGCGCGTAGATCGTGAGGCCAGCGCCGAGTCCGCGTTGCAGGAGAAATAGTCCAGCGCCGAGCAGACGGGTTTTTGCGTCAAAGCGTTTGCCGAGGAATTCATACACTGTATAGACACCGAGTCGCCGTAGAATCGGCAGGAAGATTGCGGCGATGATGATCAACGCGATGGGCATCCCGAAATAGATCTGCACAAAGCCCAGCCCGCCCTGAAAACCTTGTCCCGGCGTGGAGAGAAAAGTTATCGCGCTTGCCTGTGTGGCCATCACGGAAAGTCCGATCACGAACCACGGTGTTTGCCCGTCACCTTTGAGATAAGTCTTCAGGTCGCGGCGTCCGCGCGTCATCCATATGCCGTACAGCGCGATTCCCACCATCGTCCCGATAAGCACCAGGTAGTCCAACGCACTCATGCATACGCCCGCGACAGGATGGCGAGTAATACCACAAAGAGAACAAAGCAACCGATGACGAACCAATAAACACCGCGCCATGTGCGAAGTCCCGGCAGATGTGGCCCTTCTTCGCGCGCTAATTGCGAATACTTGTCAGGTGTTTCCTTCATTTGCCAAGGGAAACCAAATTGGCAAACAGGCGATACGCGCCGGGAACGCCTTCGGGTAATTGACGGAAGAAAACGAGGCCAGTGTAAACGAAATATCCTTTGCCATATTTAGCGACCAGCAGTGCGCCCTGTTTCGGAGCTTCGCCGGCATCATTACACGCGAGGATTGGCGTGAAGTGCTCGTCCCATTGGTTCGGAAAATAAATGCCACGTTCCTGAACCCAACCGTCAAAATCTGCAGGGGTGATCTTATTGGGCGTGTTTAACGCCGGATGCTCTGGTGCGAGAAACGTCATCGCCGCATTTTCGTCGGTCACACGATCCTGCGAAAGCCGCAGGCTGTAGGGCGCGAGTTGCTCGGTCTTGAGATCATTACCCGGCCGGTTGTATTGCTCGATTACATTACCGCCCGCATCCACGAACGCAAACAACGCCGGCAGATGTTCCACCAAGTCGGTGCGTGTGTTGAATGCCCGGATGCCGACGACGATTGCGTCAAAATAAGCTAGGCGATTGGTTGTGAGATCGGTGCCAGCCAAAGTCGTGACATCATAACCCATCTCGCTCAGGCATCCGGCGATATCATCACCCGCCCCGGGAATATAACCGACGTGTTTTCCGTGGATCGTGAGGTCGAGGCTGACTGCCTTGAGACGTGCGGGTGGTTGGAGTAACTGCAATGGAATATGCGAGTAATGGATCTCAATGCGTTGGTTGCTGAAGCGCGCGCCGTCGATTTCCGCGCTGGCAACGATGCGCGTGCTCTCAGGCTTTTTTGGCGCGGTGACTGTGAAAGTAAAGCGCGCGCGCGCGCCGGTTTTTGCGAGATGAAATGGTTGCATGGCGGGTTTGATTTCCCAACCCGTCGGTGCCTCCAGTCGCAATGTCCCGATCGCCTCGTTTCGGGCAGCGGTGATTTCGACCTCGACCGTTTTCTTTGCTCCAGGAGTGAATAATTTCACTGCGGAGACAAATTTCAAGGAAACCGGCGCGATGACATCGAGTCGACGGCGCTCCATCGCGTTCGTGGAGATTTGTACGGCCTCATCGGGAATGACAAGCATTTGTCCGCCCACTTCAAAAACCTGTTCAACGGGAAAAGCCGGTGGATTTTCCGGAAGACCAATCAACGACGCATCGTCCACGCGAAACATGCCGGGCGTGCCGTCCTCGCGCAGCCAATAGGGCTGGCTCAACGGAGTATTAGTGGGGAGTGTTTGGATCGAGTCGCGCGCCGCTGGCTGGTTTGCGCTGAGCGAAATTGCATTGTTGAGCACGGACTTCGTGATTGGATAACGTGCCTCTACCCAACTGATCGGGACGCCAGAACTTACGCTGGCGGTTGAATGTAATTTTATTTTCTCGCCCGGCACCGCCTCCGCCTGTGCCACCGTTGTCTCAACCGATAAACCGAGACACTGTTGCAGAATGCGATCCAATTGCCGACGCTTCTCATCCACCACCCGGTCGGCGGGCAGGCCACCCAGCCACGCCTTGATCTTTAACAGTGCCGGAACATTTGCCGAGAGGTCCTGCGAATTGAAATTCGTGATAACGTCATCGACCAGGGTGTCGATCACAGCGCCATTTGGAACGCGGGCCCACGTAGTGTCCACGCCTTCCAGGATGTCGTTGGTGGCTGGTTCGCCATCGAGAAGCTGAAACGATTCCATTTGCGCGCCGCCGCGTCCGCCACTACCGAAATTGCCGAAACCCTGCGTCTTATGCATTGCGCGGCTGCGCGCAGCGATCTGCCCGAATGATTCACCCGTCACTGGATCATTGCCGCTCACGTCTATGTGCAATACAGGCACATTGGTCGCACCACGACTGAAGCCGCCGGAATTTTGCAGGATGCGCTTCGGCTGCCAGACGGATAATTCCTGCAACTGGTCGGGAAACGCATTCGTATCGCCCGCCAGCTTGAATGCCTCAATCGCCAGCACCGCCGATGCAGTGTGATGACCGTGAGTGTTGCCCGGTTCAGGTGAAAAGCGTGTGATCATGACATCCGGCCGGAATCTGCGTATCACTCTCACCATGTCCGCGAGAACTTCTTGCTTGTCCCAGATGTTCAGTGTTTCACGATAATCTTTGGAAAAGCCAAAATCAATCGCTCGCGTAAAAAACTGTTGCCCGCCATCCAATCGTCGCGCCGCGAGCAGTTCTTGCGTACGTGCGACGCCCAGTTCCTCGCCGAGCTGTGGTCCAAGCAGATTCTGTCCGCCGTCACCACGGGTGACCGAAAGATATGCAGTGCGGTAGTTGCGACCGCGCGCGAGATACGTGATGAGCTGGGTGTTTTCATCATCCGGATGCGCCGCGATGTAAAGCACGCTGCCCATTTCGCGGAAAGCGCGCAGTTCCTGTAAGACGGCTGGACCTGACATTGCTTCGGCGCCCTGAGCTGAGCCTGCGTCCGAAATGATAGCGGCTAATCCCAAAACGGTGACCGAACACAGCGCGCGTGTTTGGCGCGATGGTTTCAGCCAGGGTAGTTTCATCACGGCTGGATTGCGAAGAGCGATACTCGATTTAGGCGCGTCACTTTTGGATGGTGAACGCCACGGAGAGCGCGTTCGTCTCCCACATCATCTTGATGATGCCGCCGCCGGTGGGATTTTTCTCAACGGCCATCGTGAATTGGTCCACTGGCTTGTCGGTGGTATCCTTCTTCAAGTCCACACGCGCCAGTTCATTGGCCGCTTCCGCTTTTTCATTGTACGGAATTCCCCATTGGCCGACTTTTTTGTTGATGATCAATTTGGACGTGCCGGTTTCCGAAGGCACGGTGAACAGTGTGTAAGCGCCTGCAGGAATGGTTGTATCACCGATGACGATCCCCTTCTGCGCGATCAGCAACGTCGCTTCATCCGCGCCCGTCCGCCACACTTTGTCATAAGGCACCAACCCGCCCCATATCTTGCGGACTTCGCCCGACTTTGGGTCTTTGGAATAAGGCCGGCCGTAAATGAGCATCACGCGATTGTCGCGTTTGCCATCGAAAGTCTCGCTGATCGTCTCATGCGGGCTGACGCGTTTCTGTTGCGCCATCAACGGCAACGCGCTGATGACAATGGCCGCGATGGCCAGGGCAGATTTGATTTTGTTCATGGGCAGTAGTGGTTGTGGTTTATTTCAAGGTCGCGATAAGATCATTGTTCATCTTCACATAACCGGGGTCGTTCGCTTTGACCGCGAGCTCGGAAGAACGTTTGGCCGCGGCGATCGCGCCTTCTTTGTCGCCGAGCCTGGCGAGGATCTCCGCCTTCAGATAAACGATGTAATGCGCCTCACGCTGCGCGATGGCCGCATCCACCCATTGTTTCGCCTTCTGCAGGTCCTGACCGTGGTCGTAATAAAACATCGCCGCCTGGTAATAGGGTTTGTTCTTCTCAGCCGAAGCCATCACCGCTTCGATCTGCGGCACCAATTTGCTCGTCAGGTCCACTTCCACTTTTATCGGGACCAGCGTTTTATCCCAGACCAGGTCGAGACTGGCGGATTCATCGCGGATCTGGTCGAACTCGATCGTGAACGATTCGACCGCGGCCGGAAACGGCACCGGCGTCGCCTTGAACCGCACCACATCGTCATTCGATTTATATTGGAACGCGCCCCATTGCGCCGCGCCCTTGTTGATGATGATCGTCCATTCCGTCTCGCCCGGGATCGTGAACAACGCATACGTCCCCGCCGGAACCGCCGCCCCATTGAGCTTCACGTCCGTGCTGAAAATGATCTTCGTCGCATTATTCGCCCCGGTGCGCCACACCTTGTCAAACGGCACCTGGCTTCCGAAAATCTCCCGCCCCTTCACCCCCGGTCGTGAATAATCCACCTCGATATCCGTCAACCCCACCCGCTGCTTGATCGTGCAAGCCGGGCTCGGCGCCGGAAACTCCACCTTGTTTGTCTGCGCCACCACTTCTCCGGCGAACAACGTGCCGATAGCCAATGCGATACAGGAAACGATTCTTGGGTTCATACCTTTGTGATACTAGGGTGGCAGACGGTTTAGGGAAGCGGAAAGTAACAGCGGGTCCGACCGATCCATCCGCCGATAGTGAATTTTTTCCCCATATCAAACTTTGCGCGCTTTTTAGTCCACCTGTTCTTTCTGTTCTTTCTGTTCTTTTCGTTATTAACGTCATCACCGTCATTCGTCCCAATCCAGCTTCCGCAAAAATTCTCCCTCGATTTATCGCCATTCCTCACGATTAGTCCGGCAACGCCCAACCCTTTTTGACCACTCCCACCCGCCTTATTATTTAATATATCAAATAACATACTTAACTTATAACTCAAAGTCAAATTTTGTCAAGAATTCCCTCTAAATATTTACAATGCATTCTACTTCAATAACTTCCATGATTATTCCCGCCACCCATTAACCCCGTAATTCTAGACTTTTGGAGCTTTTTTGGAATTTGGAATTTGGAGTTTCCCACCCCTCCCTTGGCCTGTTCATTGCTAAACAGCTTCCAGTGAATATTTTTCGCCGTCGGTTACTTTTCTCCATGCTCACTCTCGGCTTATATCTTGGCCCCTATCATTCTGCGGCTTATCTCCTGCTTTTCTCACCCAGTCCCGATTTCCCCTATAACCCCACCGCCCTTGCCATCTCTGGACCCGGTTGGTTCAGCGTCCACGACCCCGGGCACGCCGCGACATACGCCACTCGCTACGGCAAATTCCACATCGATCAATACGGGTACATCGTCACCGAAAATGGCCTTCGGCTTCAGGGCCTAACCCGTTTTGCGCCGCCCACAGTCGGCGATTTGCGCATTGATAACTCAAATGCCACCAACAGCACCGCTCCCATCATGAACTACACCATCGACTTCGATGGCACCATCCGGGCAACTCTTGCCGATTACACTCCGGTCGTCTGTGGGCACATTCTGCTCCAAAACCTTCAATCCACCCAGCAACTCACTCGTGTGGCCTATCATTATTACCTCATCACGCCCGCCGATGGTTCTCAACCCTCCATCGTCCCTGGCACCTCTGGCACCGGCCTACTACTCGCGGATGCGCTCGATATGACCCCTGAACCCGTCGTGCTCAATCTCGAGCCTGACGCCGCGCAAGCCGGCCCGCTCGCCCGGGGCGTGCTTACCGCCACCGGCATCCCGACCGATCTCGGCATCGCCGGCCCCGGCCTTTTCCTCGTCCGCAACCCGGCCACCTCTGAACTTTTTGCCACCCGCGCCGGACTTTTTCTCGTCGACGGCGATGGCTACCTCATCACCTACGACCGTCTCCGCGTCCAGGGCTACACCGATCCCGACCTTGCCATCCGTGGCGATGTGCGCATCGATAACACTGGCGCTCCCATGGAATCTGCCGCCGCGCTCCAATCGTTCGAGATCCAAACCGATGGCAAAACCATCGTCCGCCTCGCCGACGGCATGGAATTCATCCGCAGCCAGGTCCTCCTCTGGACCTTCGACCAGCCTGCGTCGCTCACCGCCACCAACCGCGCTCGCTATATCATTGGCGCCAACGCCTCGCCCGAGGTCATCGATAATCCCGGCGGCATCTTTGAAGACGGCATCCGCTCCGGCAATCTGGAACTCATCAACGTCACCCCCGACCTCCTCGCCATCCGCCAGACCTTGAACCTTCCCGTGCAAGGCAGCATTGTTAACACCGGCGTAGCTACGGACCTCGCCATGAGCGGTCGTGGTTACTTTTCGCTTCGGGATCCCGCCAGCGGCAATCTGTTCGCCACCCGCTGCGGCACATTTCATCTGGATGCCAACAATTACTTCGTCACCTCCGGGGGCCTGCGTGTGCAAGGCTTTAGCAATTCCTCTCTCACCCTCCGCGGCGACGTGCGTATCGACGGCAGCGGCCGGCCGGTCGGCGCCGACCCCAACGCCCCGCTGGAGTCATTTGCGATTAATCCCGACGGCACGATCGACGAGCGCCTCACCGACGGCACCGATTTCATCGGCGGCCTGGTGCTCTTGCAAAACTTTGGCGAACCATTTCTACTCATCCCGGACCAAAACCACATCTATACGAACGCCGCCGCTGCCCTCCCACAACCACTCGCTCCGGCCGGCACGGCTGGACTCGGGATAATAGTTTCAGGCGCGCTGGAGATTCCGACGGACGAACAAACTTTCACACTGCCCGCCCGCGCCGGCTTCCGCCTCCGCATCACCGGCGAACCCGGCCACACCTGGACCCTCCAGGCCACCACCAATTTCACGTGTTGGGAAAACCTCACCATCACCACCAACAACCCCGACGAAATCGAATACACCGACGCGCAATCCACCAACCACCCCGCCCGCTACTACCGCATCGCCATATCAGAGTAGCCCAAGGTAGGGCGCGTCACTCCCGTGACCGCCGCATTCGAAATATCGCAGGAGCCGACGTGAGGAGGCTCTAACTAATCTTTTTAATCCACCCTGCCGAACCCCTTTCAAAAATGAGCGCCCATGAGCATTAATCAGCGGTAAAACTTTGAAATTTGGAATTTACCCTCGTCCCCGCCCCATCCTGCCACAAGCAATCGCATCGCGCATCGGGATGCCCCTGTTCCATGTAAGTCATACCCGGATACCACGCATTTTTTGAGGCTGATTTGTACCGTGCCGGGAAAGATTGCGTGGATTTCACGTCCCAATGCGCGAACTTCACGCACGCCACCCCGTTATTATTTAGCTGGACGGGAGACGTTTCGAAGTTGGGAGTCAGGCTCCTGGTCCCACGAGGCCCGTCCCTGGCACCTCATTGTCATCCCTTTCATTACAAAACCTTCATCATATTACAATAGCGTCATCAATTGAACGATGCATTTGGGGTCAGGTCTTTCCCATCAACAATGATTCGAGTCGTTACTTTTACAAATACTGAAAAAATGATTTTGGTGCCGCAGCGTTTGGGCATCAAGCAGGGCATTCGACGGGAAGAATTGCTGGCGGTCTTGCTTCTGGTCCTCACTTTTGTGCTGAGATTCGCCCTGGTTTTCCACATGAAGGTCAACTCAGATGAACCCCAGCATTTACATGTGGCCTGGGCGTGGGGGCAGGGGCTGCTTCCTTATCGCGATGTGTTTGATAATCATTCGCCGCTGTATGCGTTTTTATGGTCACCGGTCCTCCGCTGGGTCGGAGAACGACCAGATATCATCATCTGGATGCGCTTGTCAGGATTGCCCTGCTTTGGCCTGGCTCTCTGGGCGATTTACCGGATCGGCGCCACGATCTTTGACCGGCGCGCGGCCTTTTGGGGAATGATTCTCGCTGGACTGTTTCCGTTGTACTTCTGTGGCTCGCTTGAATTTCGTCCCGACGGCTTGTGGGCAGCCTGCTGGTTTCTGGCGCTCGCAGTTCTGGTGGAAGGACGCCTGAACCTCTGGCGCAGCTTTATCGTGGGCTTTTTACTGGGAGTCACCATGGCCATCTCCATGAAGACCGTGTTGATGTTGATGTCGCTTGGCGTTGCGGGGCTGGTCGTCGGGGCGGCAGCCTGGCGGAATGGATGGAAGATTCCCGTCCCTCGGCTTTGCGGACAGGGGCTGGCCGGTTTAGTCGGGTTTATGATCGTGCCCGCTGCCGTGATCGGTTTTTTTGCGTCACAAAATGCGCTGCATTCGCTCTATTACGGAACCATCGGATTCAATCTCCTGGCGAAGTCCCACCATACCATCCCCTTGGTATTACGAATCATTTTCTTCACGCTGGGATTGGTGGGTTCGATCTGCCTCGCTTTCATCATCATACGCCGCAGCCGAACCATTGAAACGGGCGCCCGGCGAGCGCTGATCCTGATGGCCACTTCGGCTTATTGGTTGTTGCTTATCTGTTTTTGGCCACTGCTGCAGCGCGAACATTATTTGCCGTTTTATCCGCTACTCATGCTCTTGATGGCCGGGGCCATTTTCTGTATACCGCGCGGACACTCGGCCCGCCGGTTTCCCAGATTTTTCATTCCGGTCTCCGTGGTGGCGATGGAACTGGGCTGGATGATGGTCACCACCCCGCCGTGGCGAAACCGGGCCAAGGAGGAAACCAAGTTCATTTCCCAGGTTTTGGCCGTGACGGATCGCTCTGACACCATCATGGACTCGAAGGGCGAAACCATTTTCCGTATCCGGCCCTTTTACTACGGACTGGAAACAGTCGCTCGTAATGCCATCAAACGCGGGGAGATCGCTGACGACGTTCCGCAACACTTGATCGCCAGCAATACCTGCGTGGCGGTTTCCGACAAGAACAGCGGATATTCTGAGCAAACCCGGGCCTTCATCGAGAAAAATTACCTCAAGGTGACCCGGCTGCGCGTGGTCGGCGTTGCTTTTCATGCCACCAACCCGGTGGCCGTTCCGTTTGATATCGTCATCCCCACCCGTTACGCAATCGTTACGCGGCAAGGTGTTGCCATGGGACAGTTGGACGGGGAACCCTATCACGGCCCGCTGTTCCTGGCGGCTGGTCACCACGAATATCTGCCTGCAAAGGGTGAAACGCCGGCGGGAATTCTTTGGGCGCAGGCCGTTGAGCGAAACTTTCTCCCATTGGAATTTCAAAACCCATGACCACCGTACGCGCCCCGGGCGCCCCGGCATGGCCACGTTTCATGGCTCATTCATAGAATTGCTCTAACCACCGCTTGATGCAGCTGGTTTTTAACTTCCAGCCGCTCCGGTATGACGCTGGTTTTCACCAGCGTTTTGAGCAGGACATCCAGCCATTCCCGGGACGCCTCGATCACGCCAAATTCCACGACCGGATTTTCCCCTGCTTCCTGGATGAGCCGATAGTTGGTCAGCATGATCCGAATCCCCTCTTTTTCACCTTTCAGCTCCAGCTCCGCCTTGATCGTTTTGCTTTCTTTATCCACCTCGAGCTTGGTCATCCGGCCAAATTTTTTTAATAGACCATTGTTGATTTCCGCCCTGACCTTTTCGATCTGTGCCCGCCTGGGCAACATGCCAAAAAGAACTTTTCGGAACGAATCACCCCAGCTATTGACCGCATTGAAGAAATCACTCAATTGCATGGATTTGAATATCGGCCCGGTGAAGTTGCGTAGCAAGATTTCAAACCTCATTGTTCCTTGTTGAGTCCAGCAGTGGCGATTCCCCACCAAGGGGTCACCCATTAGGGCGAGCGGTCAATCGATAAAACGTCTGCGGCCCCGATTTTCTTTCCTCGGGTCTGCCATGCGCACGGCGCACAGCTTTAAAGCCATTGATTCAAACCCGTCTTTTCTTC
>Ga0265338_10000178_pt1 | contig 118345 bp, 126 predicted proteins | sample 42126metaG_FD_193579 | JGI IMG/M metagenome (GOLD analysis project Ga0265338, IMG submission 193579) | Rhizosphere microbial communities from Carex aquatilis grown in University of Washington, Seatle, WA, United States - 4-21-26 metaG | ecosystem: Host-associated > Plants > Roots >...
CTATAGATGTATTAGAGAACGTTCCAATTGCCGTAACACCTCCACCACCTCCAGCGACGCACGAGCCGCCGGTAACGATACCACCAGTAGTCACTGGGTTTTGTAGAAATTGTCCGCCGGAGCAGGTGGTTGTAGAGCCAGTAGAAGCTCCAACCGCATAAACACCGCCAGTATCAAGTGAAAGTGTAATATTACCGGCGCCACCAGTGTTAGAAATTGTCAGCGTGGAATTACTGGCGCCGTTGCTAACATCAAGCGCAAAGGTAGCAGCAGCCTTCTGCAGGCTAGTGGTGGCGCTAGATAACTTTATGGTGCCCGAAGAGGAGCCTAAAGTTAGGTCGCGTGTTGCCCCGACCGATGATATGGTTACTGCCGCTTCATTCAAGGCCGGACCAGTCACCTGCAAGATGTTGGTGGCATTCTGGGTCTGGACGTCTAAGATATCGGCTGTTGGCGTGCCATTACTGTTCTGTTTAATGACGGTGCTGACAATATTAGTGCCCGGCTGGAAAGTGTTTGTACCAGTCCATCCTTGAGTGGCACCCAACTGGCCAAAAGCAGTGGAATCAAGGCCATCGAGCTTATCGGAGTTCAACGCTTGAGGCACAGCCGTCAGTCGAATGTAGGGACTCATCTCGCCGTCGCCACCGCAAGCAGTGTTAAAACTGGTCGTCGAAGACGTAACCGTACAGGCGCTGGTATTGCCAATTTGAATCGACACCCAAAGTGTCTGTTGGTTGAAATCTATTCCCGTGTTCGTTTTGGCCCCGCAAGTACCGCCGCTCAAAGCACAAATCGAGCCGAAATTTACCTGGAAAGTCCCAGAGGTCAGAGTTACTCCGCCGGTAGACGGCATGCCGGAAGAGCCGGCGACCAAGTAATCTTCTGTCCATTCCAGCGTACTACCAACACCGGCACTGGTGCCGTCCTGGTAGATCTTAAACTCCATATTATAAGTACCGTTGGTAATGTTGGTTCCGTCACTTTTTACCAGTTTGCCGCTGAAACTAAGCTGTTGGTTAGTACCTGCGGCGGCCATAACTGGTTTAGCACCGGTCGCAATGACCAGTACAAAAAAGACCGCTATAACAGGGGTGGCGAATAAAAAGCTTGCGAGAGACTTTTTATCCTTGGCTCGAAACCAGTGCATACCTTATGTTTATTTTCCTCCGTAACTGTTATAAGCATAACAACTTAACAGGAGTGTGACAACTGTAATATGTATGTGAAGTTTTTAACCTCACTATTTTTGCAGCCTGATACCGCAACTGGGAGTTTAACTAAGTTATTATTTTTTATTTTTAATGGCTTTGGTTGCCCATATCTCTAGTCGTCGCAGCTGCCGGTCGGCCTTCAAACCTGTCCATCGCAGCACTCGGCGACCTATCTTTGCAGATTTAACAGTCAAGATCTCTAGTCGTCGCAGCTGCCGGTCGGCCTTCAAACCTATCCATAGCAGAGTGCCGCCGTCATGTATATCGGATGCAGTTGAAAGAGTTTGTTTTTTGAGAGGCTTCTTTAGAACTTTCTTTTTGCTTTCTTGTAGCCCTAGCTTACGTTTAAAGAGCCTGACTAGCGCTTTAATAAATCTCCAGAGCAGACCTAGCGTCCAGGTGACAACTTTAGCCGACCAGCGCAGTATCAGCCGCACCCGGCGCGAAACAGATGCCAATATGGCTATTGTTATGACCAACACGGCGATGTGCCAAGGGCGAACGTAAAAGAAGCTTATATCTGCGCTTTTGGTCTGGCCGTCAGCATCGGGCCGGTAGCTAATGGCTATATGGCGAAAGCCGGGCAAAAGACCGGGCTTGGCGGCTGCCAGATCTGTTTCGTAAAGCCTAGTGCTATCTGGCAAAGTTAAGTTAGAATCCTGATTCAAGATAAAGGAAGTGCCGCCTAATTTTATAGTTCCGCGGGGTGCCGTTTGGGTATTACCGTCGTTTTTAAAATATAAATCGGCTTTTGTTGGCCAGCCAAAATGGTTGCGAACAAGCTGTTTTTTTACGAGACTAAGCGAGTATGTCTCGCCGCTGGTCTTACGCAAAAATATCAATGAAGAAATCACTTGATCGATATCGGCGTTATTAGCCCCAGAAAAACCAGTTGGCGACACAACTTTAAACAAGACGGCGGCGTAATGGCCTCCAGGGCTTAGGTCGCTGCGGTTATCTATGGTAACAGTAACTGTTTGACCAGCTTCTGGCGGCAGGGTAATGGTGTTTGCTTGCACGCTAATCCAATTAGCTAGTCCGTGTTTATCTTTTAGAGACGATACATTGGAAGTTATAAATGCTAGGCCGCCACTGTCGTTAAGCGATTTAAAATCAAGTGTGCTAACTTGTAGAGTTAATGGTGTATTTTGGTTGTTATCCAAGCGAACTTGGTAGTTTAGGCTAGTTTGGTCTGGGTTTACAACCAACTGCTCGATGGCTGGAGTCAGCGAAACCCCTTTGTAGCTGATAGTCGCGGCTTGCGCGGCCTTTGGCCCTAACCATATAAAAGCCAAACTGCCGATAGATAAGATCAGTAACCTGCTCTTCACTTCGCGGCTCACCGACGATTTTTATTAACGCGCTGCCACAAGCCCCTGCCGCTTGTCCATAGTCCAACACCGAGCAGAGCTATTACTAAGATGATTATTGGTAATATTTTCCATGGCACCACCCAGAAACTAACATAACTCTCTATCGGTACATCCCGGCTACCGTTGTCATAGGTCAGTACCATGTGGGCGGTATAATGTCCAAAGCGCAGTTTGCCCATATGGGTAAAGTTCCAGCTCAAGTGTTGGACCGGCTGCGCGTGTTTGTCTACAACCACTTCGCCGTTAACCAGTTTCGGCTCAAATACGGGGAACCCATCCTTCCAACTAGTCTTAAAGATCCGGTTGGTGCTGGGCAGGACATTGCCGCCACTTGGGTTAACATCTAAGGTAGCTATGGTCTTGCCGCCTTTTTGGATGAAGATATTTCCAGATGGTATGACGTGGACGTTACCAGTGTTCTTAACTTCAATACTAAAGTTAGCCGGAAGGTACTCGTAAAGCCCGTGAGCGCTCTTAAAGTTAACTACGTCTAGTGAGCGTTTTTCTCCAGGAGCTTTAACGTCCAGCAGAACCAGTGTTGCTACAGCGCCCTGCAGTTGAGCCGCAGTGGTTTTACTGGCTGGCCCAGGGCTGGCATTAGAAAAGACTACCGCGAAGTAGTAGCCAAAGGCTGCTCCTACCGGTGCATTAACGGTCATAGTTACTTCGTTCCATTGGCCGGGCTGAGCTACGAAAGTGGTCTTACTAAAGCTAACCCAGTTCACAAATGTGTCGGCTGGCCCAGGACTTAGTAGCTGTGGTGTGCCATTAGTGCCTGCAGCCTTAAATTTCTTAAGTGAGATTTTTATGTTGGCTGCCTGGGCACCGCTGTTTTGAACCCTAAGAGTAGTAGAAACAGAATGGCCGGGCGTAGTTACCAAATCTACAGGTAAGGGCGAAGTGGTCAGATTGAATTCAGCAGCGGCCAGGGCGGGGGCAAATGATAAAAAAAAGCTTGTCAAAAGTATTAGACCAGCCGACAGTAGCGACCACGATCGCACATTTCTCCCCTGCATAAAGACTATTGTAACTTAAGCGAGCGCATGTCTAAAAGCAATCCGTAGCTCTCCCTCTGGAAAATAGCCCGAGAGTCGGATCTATTCCGCACCCGGCGCGATAAGAAACATTAGGAGAGGTGTCTCAAAAGTTCTTAGAAGTATCCGGCGCCTGTTAAGGTAATAATGTCTTGGTAATCTGCAGCAGCCTTAGTAACGCCGCTGATAGTAGTGCGTTCCTGGATGTTTAGAATTGCACCATTGGCGGTTCCAGTAGATGAGGCAAAAGCGGTAGTCGTAGTGTTGAGGCCAGCACCACCCGTGCATGAAGTTGAACTACCACTAGTACAAGCTGTAGCCGAACCGCCAGAACCATTGCCGAAACCAAGCAGACTGCTCGTTGTGCCGCCACTTCCTGAACCTTGAGTAATTCCAGTTATGGCAAAGACATAGCCCTCTGCTCCATTATTAAGTGTCTGTGCAGATGCGTTGTTCGGGTTGGTCGATGCTATTGTTGCACTTGCGGCTGTAGAGTGCAGGCCAGTAGAAGAGTCGGATGCCCAGGCGAACCAGCCGTTAGTAGAGTTAGTATTTACTGTTACTGTACAACCGGGGCTGGCGTATACAAACGCAGTTGTTAAATTGGCGGCAAAAGTATCATTGTTACTGGCACAACCACCAATGGCAAACGTGAACGATGGTGGAACTACTGCACTAACGGTAACTTGATCATTAGAAACGACATTCAAAGAAACCGTGGTAGAGTCTGTCACAGCACCGGTCTCTGCAACAGTTGGGTGGTATTGGCCTTCGTGGCCGCCGGTTGGGTTAGTTACTACATTATGTGAACCATTAGTAATGTCATAACAGTAGATGCTTCCACCAGATATGCCCGTTATGCTCGACACGGTTATTGTTCCTGCGGTAAGTCCAGCGGCAGTTGGTGAACCAGTGCTGGTAACTGCTCCAACGTCACAACCAGCAACGCTAGTGACAGTATCGGCGCCGTTAAAAACTATGCCGCCTGGTGTGGCGTTAGTCCATTGGGCTGTACCACTATCGCCGCCATTCATATTTACTACAAAGCCAGTAGCGGCTCCAGTAGCCTTAAAGATAACTCTTAGTTCAGCCGTTTGGGCAGACTTCATACGAGTCTCTCTCACAATTGTGTTACCAAGTGATCCGGCCGATGAATGGCCTGCCATAACAAACAAGCTGACGCTTGCCAGAATCAAACATATAGCTAGGGATGAAAGTCGCGATAATCTATTGAATAGTTTTGTTTTTTTCATTTGGGCGGGAATCTATAAATTTTAACTATATTTATACCTTCCCAAAGCATAACCGTTACCGGTACCGATGTCAAAGTGATAATTGTCGTTTTTCCACAGTGGATTAATAGGAGGCCGCAGCCACAAATGTTAGCGTGACTGTGTAGTCACTGCCAGCAGGCGTTGTCGAGAGGGCCCGGGCGAGCACAACAGCCGTCGGCGAGCCCGTCGTAACCGGCGCACTAGCGATAAATAGCGGCTGAAAAGTCGTAAAGAAAGCGCCAACTGTATTGCCAGTATTGTTATAAGGTGTTTGGGCAACAAGCGAGGCTGTACCGGTGGCCTGCAGCCCAGCGCCTTCTATTGAGGTGATATCCTGGCTTGGTGGCGTTACGTGGATATTGTAGTTGCCGTTATAGGGACTAACCAGTCCAGTCTTCGAGCCGGCCATATATATAAAGCCACCGTTGGCCGCGTTGGTGGTGTAGCCAAAAGTAATTGTTGGGCTGGTAATTACAGAACCGGCATTAAGATTTCCCATATTTACAGGATTGGGCGAGACCGAAAAAGTCAGCGACGGGTTAACGGTTGTTGCGGTGCCGTCGGCGCCCAAAGCCGAAGCCGTAAACTTGCCCTCTTGGGCCGCGACGCAGAAATAATAGGTCGTACTAGGCAACAGCCCAACAGCAAAGCTTCCGCCAGCTCCGCCCCATGCGGTATAGTTTTGCCACAAAACAGTAGCTCCAGAAGTACCATCAGACTGTATATAAGACGGGCTGGTGCAGGTGCTGCCCGAGATGGTGGTAGAAATAGCCACGGCAAATGTTGAGTCTGATGGGTTGGCGGTATTGTTTAGTACAAAATGCAACTTGTTGTAGTAGGTACTGGTGCCGTTATCGACCGTTGGTGCCGGTGGTACGCTAGCTTGCTCGGTCTGGACCGAGGTAGAAAAAGTTTTGTAAGTTGGGCCAGTAGTGGCCTGCCCACTAATTTCGCCCGTCGTAGCCTGTGCGCTGTAAGTCGTGCTGGTAGAGCTGTTGGTAGCACCAGAATTAACGCCGTAACTCTGCAGCTGGTAATGGCTACTGCTAGAAAAAGCTCCAAAAAACAGTCCGCCAATTAGGATCCCAAGCACCTGGCCTATATTCATATTCTTATTCTACCCGTTCTTTAACCATTTTAAATTAGTCAGCACCGTTTTCAGGTCATTATCTAGCGTAACCTCGTTGCTTGAGCCGGCAGAAGATATGGCGACCTCGGCGACCAAGGACTGGTGGGTCACAAAAGCTACTTTATAGTAGCCGCCACCTGTATCGTCCATTAGTGTCACGGGGCTGCCATTAATCATCCAGGTTTCTGGTTGGTACTTAGCTGGGCTCTTTAAGCGGAATTGATACGCACCTTCGTCAGCTAGGCTGCCAGAAGGCAATGGCAAGACTGATATATATAAGTTGGCAGAGGGTATTAATTTATGGTTAGAAAAAGAAAAGTTTTCTAAAATAGCATCCGACGGCTTTTCGCCTGGCATGGCGATATAGTCCGACGATTGCTCAAAGCTAACGTACGAACCATGTGTGGCGACCAAAATAGCCGCCACCTCTGCCGGACCCTCTGGCTGGTTGACACGTATATTGCCGTTTACTGGTGCGCTTGCAGAGTGCAGCACAAGCATAGTTGCCAGGATAATCAACGCCAAGGCCACTGCCGGCACTACCATTTTTAGGCGCAACAGTTTCTTTAAGCCAGCTAAACTAACCATTCCCATTAGCTAGTTATTATATCGCGTATGGCTCGTAATGCTTATGGCAGTCCATGTGTCCGCACACCTTATAGCTGCAGAGCAGTATAATAAGGACTATGGATAGACCACTGGCGGAGCGCATGCGTCCGCAAAAATTGTCCCAGGTGGTTGGGCAAGAGCATATTTTGGGCTCTGGCAAACTGCTAGACGAGCTAGTTCGGGCTGGTAAACCCTTTAGTCTAATTTTCTGGGGTCCGCCCGGCTCTGGCAAGACCACGCTGGCGCGCATTATCGCAGGCGAGCTAGAAGCCGATTTTGTAGAGATCAGCGCTGTTACTGCTGGCAAGGCCGATGTAACCAAAGTTGTAGAACGGGCCCGGGCCAACGAGCAGGGCAGTACCGTAGAAAAACCCATCAAAACTGTCCTATTTGTAGACGAGATTCACCGCTTTAACAAAGCCCAGCAAGACGCCTTTTTGCCCCATGTAGAATCCGGCCTTATAACCCTTATTGGCGCCACTACCGAAAACCCCAGTTTCGAGGTCATAACCCCACTGTTGTCGCGCAGCCGGGTAATTGTGCTAAATGCTCTAACCAAACAAGACATCATCAGCATTTTAAAATCCGCAGCCAAGGCAGAGAAAATTGCTGCCAAACGCTTGCCGGCCAAAAGTATAGACATGCTGGCAGAGCTTTCTAGCGGCGATGCCCGCGTGGCTCTGGGCAACTTAGAGCTCGCTAACCAGCTGGCTGGCAAAGCAACCATTACAGATAAGGTTGTAGAGCAAGCCGCTCAAGCCCGCATCCCTGGTTACGACAAAGCCGGCGAGCAGCATTACAACATCATTAGTGCTTTTATAAAATCTATGAGGGGCAGTGATTCCAACGCCGCTCTTTATTATATGGCGCGCATGCTGCAAGCAGGGGAAGACCCCAAGTTTATTGCCCGGCGCATGGTAGTTTTTGCATCGGAAGATATTGGCATGGCGGCTCCGGCCGCACTTAACTTAGCTGTTTCAACGTTTCTAGCGGTAGAGCGTATTGGCATGCCAGAGTGCCAATACAATCTGTTCCACTGTGCCACCGTTATGGCACGTGCGCCTAAATCGCGAGAGGTTGCCGGTGCAATGAGCGCCGCGCAAGCAACAGCCCGCCAATACCCAGACTTGCAGGTACCGATACATTTGCGCAATGCGCCAACAAAACTGATGAAAGACCTAGGCTACGGCAAAGGCACCAAGTGGGAAGCTGGGTTTAAACATCCTAAAGGCTTTTTGCCAGAAGAACTACAAAATCTAGACTTCTTTCAGAAGTCTTAGGATTCTTCCATTTCTTGGTCGCAAGAAACGGAAGCCAAAGAACGACAGGCGTTCAAAAACAAGATGGTCGCTCGTTGCTTGCCAAAAGTGAACCTGCGGAACTCGCGCTTTAGCGCTCAAACAGTCCTCGGTTCAGTCTTTTGTCTAGCTCTGCACTCCCTCTGTTTTCTCAGGCCTGATTTATTGCTCGCTTAAGCACGTGTATAATTCGCCTATAAGGAGTTAGTTATGAGCGAGCTGAGGTCGGAACAAATAGTACTGTCTGCGCCAATGTCATTTCATGGATCAGCGGTCAGAATTTGGAAAATAACAGATAAGTCCAGCGTAGCGTTAAAAATTCTATTGGTCTGTATAGCCCTGGTTGCAGTTCTCTTTGCCTGGGTAGTTGTGCTGTGCTGGTATTTAATATTTGGCATCCTGTTGATTCCTTACAGACTTACTAGGCGCGGACAGAGAAAACGGAAAATGGAAAACCTTCGACACCGCGAACTTATGGACGCTGTCCAGAAACCTAAAGAATAAAATATGAAGAAATCTGACTACTACTCTGAGATAACTGAACTAGAAGAAGACATAAAAGATGCTAAAGCAACCACGGAGAATCTGGTTAGTTTTCAATCGCGACTTGATGGTTTGATGCGCCGTTTTGAAGAAGACGACAGCCTAGGTAGCGACAGGTATGCGCTATATCAACTGCAAGCCACGATAAGCTACTTTAACGGTAAGTACGGAAAATCGAAAAGATACCTAGACTATTCAATTTTAATGAATGGTACAGTCAACAAAACAGCAGGAAGCTTGAGAGGGCATTTATTGCAACGAGACTTCAAACCAAAGAAAGAGAAGATCTGGTGGATTATGATTATTTCCCCCTTTGCTGGGTTGCTTGTTATAGCAATTCTGCAAATGTTAGTTCATTTTGTATTATCTACGACTACATCTTCATCTTTATACGGCAGTTATTCTACGGAGGGTCTAGGGGCCAATATACTTAACATCCTAAGCGCAATAGTAGGTATTGTAGCCGTTGTGGTTCTTCTTTTCATCCCAATCTGGATTATTGAACTTAGAAGAGTTAAGAAATATAACAGAGACCGTGGTTACGATGATGCCCTGAGCCGAACTAAGGGAATTTGGATTGCGATAATTTTTGGTTGGTGGTATTGGGCGGTATATACCTATGAAGTAGATAAGAAAAAGATGTGGTGGAACCTGTTGGGTATCATTGTTTCGGTTGGATACTGGAGTTTTGCCGTTTGGATATGGACGATCGTGAACGCAGTTAGTCGCCCAGCGAAGTTTTACGCCCTCTATCCTTATTACGATTCAAAAAAGATATAGATAAAATCGAGTTAGCTTTTTAATTAACCTGTGGTGCCTTGGCCAAGGTCGTTTAGCAAAATAATCAACTGCCTTTTTTCTATGGTAGAGCAGTCAATTTTTCTATGGCGGGCTATCATGTAGCCCTGGATTAGTCGTTGAATTCTTAGGGCGCTATCTCGCGTTAAATAACTAACCGATTTAATGTCGTTGGTAAAAAACTTAGAAAATATATGAATAGAGCCAAAAAACGGTCCAACATGAGACTCGACATTCAAGACGTCCTCAATACGAACGCTTATTGTATTGGCTACTCTAAAAAAATCGCGGTGAACAATAGTTAGCTGCTGCCTATCCATGCTGATGTTGTCCGGGAAAAGCGTAAACGGAAAGACCGTCTTGGCGCTAAAGAGTATATCGTGAGCCCCGACTGTAACATCTACCAGCTTTTCTTCGTTGGTTTGTTTAGGTTCTTCTTGTTCCGCAATAGCGGGTCTGCGTGTTCTTAGGCGCACTGGGTGTCTTACCAGGGCTGCATGAATCGCTTCCACCGGATTAATTGCAGCGAATAGATTTATTCTGCGGGCCATTAGGGCAACCTTTCTAAACTTACAGACTTCTAAAGTCCAACAGCTTAATATCACCCCTGGCAAGCAAAGTGTACGACTAGTGTTGACTGGTGCACTAATAGTAGCATATTTGTTGATATATTTACAACTACTTGCAAGTTACCGCAGCCGTTTTATAGCGAAGCTGGTTAAGGCTAGCTGGCACCACGTCTTAACGATGACAAATGAGCATAGGCAATGATTAAAGCTCCCAAATTGACCAGTGTAATCACTTCGGAGCCATAGGCGGACGATCCTAAAAGTATCTCGCTAATATTTATAACCAATAATATTTTTAAAACATCTTTGCACATACCGGGGTCTCTGGCGGTCGCTAAATAACCTGCTGTTATGGCTAGCAGTGGGATGTTAATAACAGTATATATATCGATTCCCGCACCTTTATCACGCCAAAGAACCGGTAAACTGGCAAACAAACCGTACAGCGCTAACATTACAAGCAAGAGTATAGGCTTAGATATTTTAATAAGCAGGACATTGATTGGCGATGATTGTTGTTTGGCGAGTTCTTTAGCGGCCATCTGTTCGGGAGTTAACGAACTATGCGGTGGTTCGACTTCGACCCCTTTAGGTAATTCTTGTTTAAGTTTGTGCGGAGTTTTCATGGAGATATTTGTTTGAATTATACGCTCAAACTGGGCGGGCGGTTAAGCTTTGGTTTCGACGGTGGTCAAGAATTATATTAATTGATTAGGGTCGGCTAAATCAGGTTTTTTGCGCAATATTTGGTTTTTAATTCCCACCTTGATAGCCTTACTAATTACCTTTGGAGGAGTTTTGGCTACGGTATAAATAGTCTGTTTTAAGGCAGCTGTCCCAACCGCAGCTTTTACGCCAAGGTTCGGCTTGATGATGATCTTGCCTGAGTCATAGTCTTCACCCAGGTCCCTAAAAGAGTCAATCAAATATCCAGTGCGGCTAACCTCCACCAACCAGGTATTAAAGGTGCTGCGCTGTGTTTCGTCAGGTCTACCGTCACTGGACAGCGCTAAAAGGTTGGCCATCAAATCTGCCTCTGCCTGCCTTACTTCCATAAGTTCACGAATCGTTTCAGCGGTCTCCTGCTGCTCTACTAGTGTGCTGACTTGGCCTAATTTTTTAATAATCTCAGTCTGGCGGTTCTCTGACTGACGCTGCATGTATTCCCGACAGCGATCTTGGAAGTCCTGTGATATTCCCAATATTTCAGTACCGGCTAATATCGCAGAGACGTAGGGCATAATGTCAGCTTTTTCTTCGTCAACATACTGGTCAATGATATGTACGGCCCGACCCATCATCAGCCAGTCTTCGCGCTCTTGATCTTCCAAATCAACTCCGAAAGCTATCGCTGCATCAATAAATAGACCCATAGAGCCGCTGAACTCTACGGGAGCCTCAGCAATATTAATAGGAAGGTTTAGAGACGGTGCCGCAGCCTCCACTGATGCGCTCATGGAGTAGATTATCCATAGACGCCTACCAGCATGCAAGCATAAGCATACTCAAAATAAGTGGGGGGTTTTCGCCTCAGGCTTATTCCCTTAAGCCTAGCCTCAGCTTCCAGGGCTATTTTACGAAGTATAAAGGAGATGACTTTAAATGCCCGACAAAATAGATAAACCCGAAAAACCAGCTGTGAATGTATGGAACTCGCAGCCGCACTGGCTTGCTGCTCTGCCAATTGCGCTTATCTTGGTAATCTTAATGACCATAGCCTTTTGGGCGGGGAACCACCACCGTGAAGTAGTTCGCGACGATAGTTTAGGTGGTTTTAAGGTTAATACCATGATGGGTGGCCACTCAGAAATGGGTCTGCATAGAACAGGCGGTTTTCTGGACAGTTCTAACCGCGCAGCAGGTGTCGTAACAGAGGTAAACGGCAGCACATTTACGCTGGCTGGCAGTGGTGCTACTAAACAAGTTCAAACCAGCAGCTCAACCACTTACACCGGCGGTGACCAGGTTAAGGTAAACGACAGTGTAGCTGTTATTGGTACGACCGACAATAATGTGCTTAAAGCCGACCGAATCATCATTAATCCATAAAATAAATTACGATGCGCTATTTGTTCTAAATTAACATCCACAGGCTTTCCACATTCTAACCACAGGGCTAAAAAGGGTTAGGCGGTACTGTGGATGTTTTATGTTCTTGGGCCAAAATAATGTCGTTGACGCCAAAACCGGGGGTCTGTATAAATATAAGTGTCACTGTGAGGTGACAAAGCCAAGTACTTCTTCGGAAACAACTGGCTCGGTAACCCTCCCTCGTGGAGGATTACCAACAAGAACGAGCTTTCGGGCTCGTTTTTGTTTTGTTTTTTGATGTAAAAATAATACTTGATTCTTAGAGGTCATTGGGCTTATGATTGACCTAGGCTAACAAAAAGCCAAAAGTACACCTCACTAAAGGCGGAGCACTCAAAGCTCCGCCTTTCTCGTTACCTTAAAGATTTTTGCTTCTTCTCAAGTTTTTCTAAGCTAAAACTTGCTACTATAGGAGCTGTGAAGAAAACAGTAGTAATACTAGCCACCTTAGCAATCCTTGGATTAATAGGTGTTATGGACAAAAGCCAGAGCTCTAACCACCAGCTGGTCTCGCCGTCTCAAACAAGTGCTGCAACAAATATGAGTAGCAACACCTCTGGCTCTTCAAATATGCCAAGTGGTTCTGGGATGATGGCGTCTTATAAAGACGGCAATTATACCGGTTCGACAGCACAAACACCTTATGGCCCGGTACAGATATCGGTTCTTGTTAGCGGTGGCAAAATAACCAATGTTAATTTCTTACAGATGCCAAGCGACCTAAGCGAATCACAACGCCGCAGCCAGTTTAGCGCCCCATTGCTTAAACAAACCACCATAGCCAAACAAAGTGCCAACATTGACTTTGTAAGCGGTGCTACCAGTACTAGCGAGGGCTACCAGATGTCCCTGCAATCGGCCCTAAACCAAGCAGTCTGATGCCTTGCACAGGCCTAGCTATAAGAAAGGGTTAAACTATAAATATGCGTCAAGTTAGGCAAATTATGGGCATGCCCATAACCATAGATATTCGTGACTGCAACGACGAATCTGCCTTTAAACCAACCTTCGATAGGTTGCGCCAGATCGACGAGAACTTTAGTACGCATAAGAAAGATAGTGAAGTTTCCAGGTTCGCCGCAGGGCAAATAGCCGAATCTACCTTAAGCAGTGAACTTAAGGAAGTTATTAAAGCCTGCCGAGAGGCCGAGGTCAAAACCGGGGGCTACTTTTCGGCCTGGGCCGGCGGCAAATTTAACCCAAGTGGCTATGTAAAAGGCTGGGCTATCGCTCAAGCAGGGCAGGCTATTGAAAAACAAGGCTTTAAAACCTACTGCATTGGCGCTGGCGGTGACATCCTAGCTCGGTCCGACTCTGATTTTGAGTGGAAAATTGGCATTCAGGACCCCAGTGACAGATCAAATATACTTAACGCGTTAAGTATATCTAACGGCGCGGTGGCGACTAGCGGAAATTACGAGCGTGGCGAACATATTATTAATCCAAAAACCGGCAAGCCCGCCAACGAAATCTTAAGTTTTAGTGTTACTGGCCCAGACATTATTAAGGCCGACATCCTGGCTACGGCCGGCTTTGCAGCCGGCAAAAAAAGCCTTGAGCTCGTTGAGGCAGTTAGTGACTACGAAGCCCTGGCTGTTTATAAAGACGGCAGCCTTGTTATGAGCAGCGGAATGTCTAAGCTGGTCGCCTAAGACCCATAGCCTGGGAAATAGTCTGTAACAATGTGCGACGGGTGCACACTAAGCTCCAAAAGCTGTTTTTCTACCATACCAACAAAGCCATATGGCCCAGATATGTAGAAAAACCGGTCTTTATAATCAGGCAAATTAGTAGTGATTAACTGGGGTGTAAGGTTAGTGGTAGAGAGGCTTTTTAGACCTATTGAGCTAGCTTGGCTAAACAAGTTTTTAAAGGCAATTTCTTCGGGTTTAGACACGGAATATATCAGGGATATATCACGGTTTTCGTGCCTGTCTAGCAAGCTCTTAATCATGCTATGGAACGGCGTAATACCCACACCGCCGGCTATTAGGGTAATTTTTCGCTGCGCGTCCTTTGGCAGGATAAAACTGCCAGAAAGGTAAGAGGCGTACATAGGGTCGCCAGGCTGCAAGGCCTCAAGACTTTGCTTAAAGGCGCTGGGTTTTTCGGGCAGCTTGACCGTAAACATCAACTCGTCTTCGGTGGGCGATGAAGCAATTGTTAGGTAGCGCCGGTTGCCGCGAGAGTCGGACTTGGCTTGTGCGAGCGTCCATTCCATATATTGGCCAGCTTGGAACCTTGGTTTTCGCGGGGCTGCAAAGATATAGCTCATAATGCCCTGAGCCTCCTGCACTTTGCGCACAAAACTCAGTTTGTAACGCCTATTGGGCGCAATCACGAGCGTTAAGGCATTGCCAAGTAGCAGTGCCTCTTCTGGGCTGGCATGCAGTCTATGAACAGAGTAAAGGGCGCCCACGGCAAGCGCATATATAAGAGTGGGGTTAAGGGTGGCTGGGCTTGTTAGTGGCTCGGTAAGCATAATAGTTGCAAAGAATAAAAGAGGTGTAGAAATTATGCCGAGCCAAATAAGATGGTGCGCAGCATCGGTTGAGCTACCCGCCGGCAGACTCCAGATCATTGCCAGTACAAAAACGGCGCAAAAGACAGCAACTAAGCTGTAGCGTTTAATTTTACGGAGTATAAAGATTGCTAAGAAGGCTATTAGCGGCGTAGTAAATTTGGTACCTATCCACCACGAAGCATGGTAATTAAAGGCAACACCGGCAATAAAAGCACCAAAAGCTGCCGGGTTAAAAACGTGCGCTCGGCGCCAAACCAAAATGTATTTTGAAGCAATAGCGACTAGAGCTGCTCCGGCTAAGAACAAGTAATCATTGAGACTCGCAGCGGGCGTCATGATGAGCGCCAGAATTAGCCCGCTAATCAGCCCCGACTCTTTATTAGCAGGAACGTTCCATAGACTAGAAAATAGTTTATTAGCTCCCCAGCCAACGCCCATGAGTACCGCGGCAGAAAGGGCAATTGACCCGGCACTATAAGAAAATTGGTGGGTAAAACTGCCAACAATGCTCCAGCCCAAAATGGCTAACAAAGAATAAAGCAGCAAGCGGTAGCTGGTAAAGTGGTCGTTTACCTTATCTACTAGCGAAACAAGGTGTTGCCAGAGAATGCTAGGTTGATTCATTTTATTATAGTATTTTGCCTTATATTAGCTGAGACTACGCTTAGTACTTACTTATAGCTTAGAACACGTTGGGCAATATGCTTCATCACGGGCTTCTGCCATTAAAAGTTTAGAAGAGTTCCACCATGGTTGGTAATCGTTATAGCCAGAGAAGTCCGCCGCGCCCCTAAGTAGCCAGCCAACCCAACCTTTAAATAAAAATCTGCCCCATAAAACTATTGCCCAACGCGGCCCGACAGGTGTTATGTAAACCGGTTTTTTTGGCTTGTAGACTTTAGGTAGTTTGCCGCGTACTAAGCGCTGCAAGTTGTGGCTCACGAACATGGCGTCGTAAAGCGCCGTCTGGGCCATGCCAGAGTATAGCGTGTCGGCATTGTCGCCGATGACATAAATATTATCTTCAGCTTGCAAATAATCATCGACCAAAACTTTGCCGTGCTCACTCAGCTTAAACTCATTAGCGGCAAAAAAGGGATGATTAGTAACGCCGGCTGTCCAAACTACGGTATGGCTTTTTATAGAATGCCCGCCGAGCTCGAGCTCATCGGCAGTTTCGGCGTTTACAGCTTGTCCCAGATATAGTTTGACTCCTAGCTTACGCAATCGTTTGGCTATCGCCTTAGAGTAACTTTTGGGCATGCGGCTCATTAAACTCGGTGCGGACTCTACTAGGTCTATATGAAGCGAGTGCTTTTTAATGCCGTGCCGTTTCATGATGTGATTAAGATAGCCCGGCAAGGCTCCGGCGAGTTCTACGCCGGTTGGCCCGCCACCAACAATTACATAATTAAGGTCTGGCTTACCGCTGTCTAGCAACGTTTTATGAAGGTGGTCTCGCAGGCGGGTTGCTTCCTCTACACTCTTAATTCCATAGGCATAATCTTTCAAGCCTTTAATCCCAAAGTAATTTGTAGTGACGCCAAGGGCTATAACCAGCTGGTCGTAGGGGTAGTGTTGGCCACTCTCGCCCACGACTAGTTTGTTTACGCGGTCTAAGCTTTTGGCGGAGTCTTTAGTAAACTCGATATCTCGACTGCCTATTATTTGCTTAATGGGGATGGCCGAAGCTGCTAGTTTACCGCCGGTGGCCGCGCGGTAAAGGGTTGGGTAGTAGCGGAAATCTTCCTGGTTGCTAAGCAAGCTTACTTTTAAACTTGGGTTTCGGGATAATTCCAGCGCGGTTTTTATACCGGCAAAACCGCCGCCTAAAATCAGTAACCTTTTTTTGTTATCTGCCATTATGCTTTAGTTTATAACATTTTTAGCTAATTTTAGTTGTTACGGGTAGCCTCGTCCTGTATCATCAAAAGACAACTTTTATAAGAGAGGGAAGGGTTTTAATTAGTGGCAAAAAGAGAATTAAGCAAGCACGCGACCAATAAGTGGATGCTATTAGCACTACTGGTGATCGCACAGTTTATGGTGGTTTTGGACGTATCAATTGTTAATGTAGCGTTGCCGAGTATGGCCAAAGCGCTGCACTTCGCATCTAATAACTTGCAGTGGGTAATTACTGCTTATACTCTAACGTTTGGCGGGTTCTTGCTGCTTGGCGGTCGTGCTGCAGATATCTATGGCCGCCGACGAATGTTTATCGGCTCGGTATTTTTCTTTGCTCTAATGTCTTTTCTTTGCGGCATGGCAGCTACCGATACTCAGGTGATTATTGCTCGCGCAGCTCAGGGGTTAGCCGGTGCATTTATGTCGCCAGCGGCCCTTTCTATAGTTATTAGCGAGTTCCGCGAGGGCCAAGAGCGTAATACAGCGCTTGGTATTTGGGCGGCTGTTTCGGCTGGTGGGGCTGCAGTTGGGCTACTGCTGGGTGGCGTCTTGACGCAGTACCTAAGTTGGCGCTGGAACTTCTTTGTTAACGTGCCTGTTGGTGCTTTTGTGGTTTTTATGGCAATTCGAATGCTACCCCATCACATTGGCGAAGAGAACAAAAAAATGCATTTGGATTTGCCGGGAGCAGCCATGGCTACTGGCGGTTTAATGAGCCTGGTATACGGGCTTTCTAAAGCTCCTAACGACGGATGGGGATCTACTACGGTCTGGTCCTTCATAATTGCTGGCATAGTGTTAATAACCGGTTTTGTACTTAATGAGCGCCGCTCTGACCAACCCATGCTACCGCTTAGTTTGTTCCGCACGCGGAATGTTCTGGGTGGTAATGCTGCTTTCTTGGTCATTGCCTGCACCATGTTTTCTATGTTCTTTTTCATGACACTCTATGTGCAACAGGTCTTGGGCTTCTCACCAGTTAAATCGGGCTTAAGTTTCTTACCGGTAACCTTCTTCATCGCCATCTTGTCTGGTGTGGTTGCCAAGCTTGTACCTAAAATAGGCTATAAACCTCCTATGAACTTGGGGCCAATAGTACTGGCTATTGGTTTGTTTACTATTGCCCACACCATGAAGGTCGACGGTAACTATTGGCACAACGTCTTCCCCGGGTTAGCTCTTGCAGCTTCTGGAATGGGCCTGACTTTTGTTTCCGGTACGTTAGCTGCAACTTCTGGGGTGCCTAAGCGTCTCTCTGGTATTGCCTCTGGCGTGCTAAATACCGCCCAGCAGGTAGGTGGGGCGATTGGTTTGGCCGTATTGTCCGCAGTAGCTTTCTCTACGGTAAAAACTCAACTGCACGAAGGGGTGGCGGCTAAATACGCCCAAGTCCACGGTTATCAGTCAGCTTTGCACGTAGGTATGGGGCTCGCTTTAGTAGCAGCTGTAGTCGTCTTCTTGGTCGTTAAAAACGAGAAAATAAAAGCCGATATTGCCCCCGGCGCTTAAAGTCCTTGGCAGTTACTGCACAGTCCTGAGATTTCTAGCTGGTGGCCGCGCGGGGCATAGCCTTCGCGTGCGGCAATACTGTCAATCATTGTCTCTAGCATAGAATTTCCGGCAAGCTCGTAGGTCTTGTTGCAGCTGGTGCAGTGAAAGTGGTGGTGATGGCCAGAGAAAATGTCGGATAGCTCTAGCTTATACTTCCAGCCTATATTCAAACGGTTAACAACCCCAACTGACTCGAAAAGCTCAACGGTACGGTAAACGGTCGCTCTATCTACCTGCCCGTCAGCCCGCTTGAGCAGTTGTTGTATTGTTTGGGGGTCTTGGTTAAGCAACAGATCAAAAACCATCTTTCGGGGTTTGGTTAAACTGGCTCCATTGCTTTTTAGAAGGGCGCGAAGATCATCATATTTCATAGCAAAATCATAACAAATTGCGACAAATTTGCAAAAACTGCAAAGCCGGCTAAAATTTAATTAATGTTACCAGTACTTTTGTCTGCTGCAACCTTTCTGTCTACTCTAGGTGGTGGAATAACGGCTTTAAAAAACCAAAAATGGCTACACCGGATCATGGGTTATACGGCTGGCGTTCTACTGGGTGTAGTAGCGTTTGACCTCTTGCCCGAGATAGCTAGTGAGGTTAATAGTACCCATACGGACTTCGTGCGTCCCATGGTGGCGCTGGTTGTGGCTTTCTTGCTCTTTCATACCCTGGAAAAGACTATTTTACTCCACCATGCCCACGAGAGCGAATATGGGAGTCACGTCCACCCCAAGGTAGGTCTGGCTAGCGCTCTGGCTTTATCTGGCCATAGTTTCCTAGACGGCGTCGGGATTGGCCTAGGCTTCCAGGCCGGCCACGCAGTTGGTATTGCGGTGGCAGTTGCGGTTATTGCCCACGACTTTACAGATGGCATGAACACTATAATTCTGATGCTTCACAACAAAAACACCGTTCAGAAAGCCCGCAAGTTACTGCTTATCGACGCCCTTGCGCCCGTAGCCGGCGCCACCAGCACACTATTCTTTAGCTTGAGCGATAGCTGGCTAGTGTTATATCTTGGGTTTTTCGCCGGATTCCTTTTATATATAGGCGCGAGCGATATTTTACCCCAAGCCCACAGTAAGGACTCTTCACGTTGGACCATAGCCCTGACCGTATTAGGGGCTTTGTTTATGTTTGTGGTCACACGATTTGTATAAGTTATAATTAAACGGCAATGACAAAAATAAAGTATCTAATTTTAGCCATCCTAATAGCCGCGCTTGGGGGCTTTTTATACACACATCATAAATCTACCGTCAAACAGAACGCCAAAGAGGCTGCAAGCGTTGCCAAAGTCCAGGCGGCCCAAAAGGCAGCAACCGAACTGGCCAGCCACTGCGCCGATAATGCGTCAGGCAAAAACATTATAGTTAGCATTTCTAAACAGCACCTTTGGGCCTGTAGCGATAAAACGGTAGCTTACGACACAGCAGTAATTACGGGTATGGAATCTTACCCGGCCGACTTAACACCAACCGGTACGTACCAAATCTACGCAAGGGCCACTAACCAGACGTTGGCCGGTTCCGACAACACCGGCAGCTGGAGCGACGCGGTTAGCTATTGGATGCCGTTTCTAGATAATCAATATGGTACTTATGGTTTTCATGACGCCACTTGGCGTGCTCCGGCCGATTTTGGCAGCATAAACGTTAACGCGCCTTTTACAACTACCGCCAAATCTGCCAGCCACGGTTGCATAGAGCTAACACTAAGTGCTGCTAAATGGCTATATGACTGGGCGCCCGTTAACACCTCGGTCACGGTTCAAGGTTAAAGAGGGACCTAATGAGTGAAAAAGGTGTCCCCATAGAAATCCGGGTTGGTGACAGAGTGAATTCTCACCTTGGCGATTCTGTAGTTGTTAATATAGAGCCTCCAACTGTAGCTAAAGTCATTGAGCACGAAGATAGTGAAGCCCTGCATCCCATTGCGAGCACTATTATGGAAGGTGACTCGGTGGAACTCTCCGGGGAGTCTTGGCCGCCGGAAAAAGTCGGCGAAGCACTAATCAAGGGCCATGATGCGGTAGATATGCCCCTAGAAACCCCAGAGGATAGGAAAGAAGTTCATGAGCAAATTAGCAATAACTATGCTAAAGGAAGCCGGACCTTGCCAGAAAGTACGCCTTAACGGGCTATTTATATCTTCAATAGGTAGATTAAGCTAAAATATAACTATGATTGTGGCAGTGATTATTCTAAGCGTTCTGGTTGTAGCTGCGGCTATTTTTATGTTTTGGCAGTTTGCCCGTCCGAAAAACCAAGGCGATGCGGCTCTGCTTCTTAAAGCCGACATGACAGAGCTGACTAAAAGCATGAATTCGCTCAAAGACGGTTTGCAAAAACAGCTCAGCGAGCAGCTCGGTACCAGCAATAAACAGATGCAGGCCCAATTTGCGGCCAGTGCCAAAATTATTGCCGATGTTACGCAGAAGCTAACAGAACTGGATCGTACCAACAAAAGCGTTGGCGATGTAGCCAACGAGCTCAAAACTCTGCAAAACGTCCTGCAAAACCCTAAGCAGCGCGGAGTCTTGGGCGAATATTACCTTGACCAGATACTTAAAAATCTGCTCCCACCAGGTAGCTACGAACTGCAGTATAAGATGGGCCCGGGCATGACAGTCGATGCAATTATTAAACTAGATGATCGCCTGTTGCCAATAGACAGCAAATTCAGCCTAGAAAATTATAATCGCCTTATTGATGCCAAAGAGGCCGAACGCCCGGCGCTAGAACGGGCTTTTAAAGAAGACCTCAAACGCCGAATTGACGAGACGGCCAAATATATCCAGACCAACAAAGGCACACTGGACCAGGCGCTAATGTTTATCCCGAGCGAAGCAATTTATTACGACTTGCTAGCCAATAAAGTTGGCGCTGCCGGTGTATCTGGCCGTAACCTGATGCAATACGCCGCCAAAGACAAAAAGGTAACCATCGTTGGCCCCAGCACCTTGTCGGCCATGCTACAGGTAATTGTGCAAGGACTGCGCAGCCTGGAAATCCAAAAAGACACCGACAAGATCCGTAAAAACATTGAACAATTAAGTAAACACCTAATGGCCCATAACGGCTATATGCAAAAACTCGGGAGCAGCCTGGGCACAACAGTCGGGCACTTTAATACCACTTATAAAGAGTTGGGTAAGATCGACAGAGACATTGTTAAGATTGCCGATACTGAGCCAACGGTCGAGCCAGTCCTAATAGAGCGCCCAACCCTAGACGATTAATGGAAAAAATTTTTGCCGTTATTTCGGGCCTGCTAGCACTTACGGCTTCGCCTCCTTACATCCTGGATATTCTTCGCCATAAAACCAAACCGCAACGCATGACCTGGTTAATATTCACTACGTTAGGTGTAATAGCATTGATCTCTCAGTGGAGTCTTGGTGCTACTTGGTCTTTGGTTTTTCTAGCACTTGATGCCGCAGCTAGTCTTCTAGTCTTATTACTCTCTTTGAAACACGGAGTTGGTGGCCACACAAATATGGACAAAGTGGCTCTTGGCATAGCGGGTCTTGGCGCAGTTATCTCCTTGCTTGAGGGCAGGCCGTTGGTTGCTTTGCTAGGCGTGATTATTGCCGATTTAGCTGGTTTTAGCTTAACAATTCGGAAGACCTATCTTGAGCCAGGTAGCGAAACGGCTATTAGTTGGATTCTTTTTGGTTTGGCTTCTTTGTTCGGTGCGCTGGCAGTAGGCGGATGGAAATTGGATCTTCTGATTTACCCTCTTTACGTAGCCGCAGTTTGCTTTGCGGTCCCACTTGTTCAGCTGCTTGGCACACGCAATAGATCAGACCGTTCTCCCATTAAGAGTTAATTGTTATACTTAAAACTAACTATGGATTATCAGGACGAGCAGATAAAAGCTGCTGCTAAGAAATTGCTGGCCAAACAGTCAGCCGCAGAAGATAAACGGGCGATCTTGCGGAGTCCCGAGCTTGGTGCTCTGTACGACCAGCTAAAAACCCTGCCGGCTGGTATTGCCAGGGCCAAGTTTGGCAAAGAGGTTAACCACCTTAGAGCCGCCCTTGAAAAGGTAGCTAGTGATATAAAAGCGTCAAAGCTAGATCTGCCGCCTATTGATGTAACTGCGCCTTTTGACGTTAACCTAGCGCCAGAAGAACGCCCTACGTTATTTCCAGCAGAAAACAGCAGTCAACACCCGCTAACGGCAGAGATAGAGCATATTATCGACATATTTGGTCGCATGGGCTTTACATCGGTAGAGTCGCGCGAAATCGACGACGATTACCATATGTTCACTAGCCTCAATTTCCCGCTGGGGCACCCGGCGCGAGACGAGTGGGACACTTTTTTGACAGACGAGGGCCTAATTGCCCCAGCCCATACCTCTACAATGCAAAATCGTGTATTAAAAGCTGGCAAAAAAGATCTGATTGCCGGTAAGCCTATAGCGGTAATTATTCCCGACAGGACCTTTAGGAACGAAGACTTAGATGCCCGGCACGAGCACACCTTTTATCAGCTCGAAGGGGTTTATGTTAGCCAGAATGTCCACGTTGGTCAGCTGGTCGCCACCCTCAAAAGCTTCTTAGAAGCTTATTACGAAAAAAAGCTTGAAGTTAAAATAAATCCTTTCTATTTCCCATTTACAGAACCTAGCTTTGAGTTCATGTTGTCATGTCCGTTTTGCGACAAAAAAGGCTGCCATATTTGTAGCCAGCTGGGCTGGATAGAACTGCTTGGTTGCGGCATGATCCACCCCAATGTGCTTAAAGAGGCGGGAATTGATGCGGCTAAATACACAGGCTTTGCCTGGGGTTGTGGCATTGACCGGCTGGTAATGATGAAGTATGGCATTGAAGACATTCGCCACTTTATGAGCGGTAACTTAAAATTCTTGAGGCAATTCTCATGAAAGTCAGCGTAAATTGGATCAATAAATTCACAAAGGTAACCTTGTCGGTTGATGAGCTGGTAGAAAAAATTGGCGCACAACTTGGCGCTATTGAAGAAGTCATAAACCTGGGCGAGCGCTACAGGGGCGTTGTAGCTGTCAAAGTAGTGTCTTGCCAAAAGCACCCAGATGCAGACAAGCTTCATGTTTGCTTAATAGATGATGGTGGCAAAACTAAAGAAGTTAAGCGTGACGCTAAAGGCCTAGTGCAGGTAGTTTGTGGCGCACCGAACGTTAAAGAAGGTTTAACCGTTGCTTGGATCCCACCCGGCGCAACGGTGCCAAGTACGTACAACAAAGATCCGTTTGTGCTTGAAGCCCGCGAACTACGTGGGGTAGTCAGCAACGGTATGCTTGCCAGTGCTAAAGAACTAGCCATTGGCGATAGCCACGAAGGATTGCTTATTATCGACGAGCCCGCCAAGCCCGGCACCCCGTTTGCTGAAGTCTACGAACTTAATGACTATATTATCGACATAGAAAACAAAATGTTTACCCACCGACCTGACTGCTTTGGCATCTTGGGTGTAGCCCGAGAGGTCGCTGGCATCCAGGGCAAGCAGTTCAAGAGCCCGGATTGGTATAAAGAAAATGAACATCCTGCAGAAGGTTTTGGACTGGAACTTCGAGTTGATAACGAAGCTAAAGGCCTGGTACCGCGCTTTAGTGCCATTGCCATGAAAGATGTAACTGTTGGCCCCAGCCAGGTTCGGCTGCAGACTAATTTAGTCCGCCATGGTATCCGGCCAATCAATAATATCGTTGACATTACCAACTTTATAATGCTTCTGACAGGCCAACCTGTACATGCCTATGATTACGACAAGGTAAAGACAGGCACTCTTGGTGTCAGGCCGAGCAAAGCTGGCGAGTCACTTGCACTTTTAAATGGCAAAACTATCAAGCTAAAGAGCGGGACTCTGATAATTACCGACGGCCAAAAGCCCATAGGCTTGGCCGGCGTGATGGGCGGTGCGGACACGGAAGTTGATGAAAATACTAAAAACATCATCCTGGAATGCGCCAATTTCGACATGAACCTCACCCGCCAAACCGCCATGGAATACGGGCTGTTCACCGATGCCGTGACCCGTTTTAGCAAGGGTCAGAGCCCCCTGCAGAACTCCGCCGTACTAAATCATCTGGTAAGCAGAGTCGAAACGCTCGCTGATGGCAAAATTGCTAGCAGGCTTATCGACGAAAAATCCGCCCGCGTTCAAGCGCCCAAAGCGGTCGAGGCTGAGACCATATTTATTAATAGCCGTCTGGGTTCTAAGCTTACGCCAGAGCAAATTAAGAAACTGCTTGAAAACGTTGAATTTAAAGTGGCTATAAAAGGCCAAAAAATAAGCGTTACCCCTCCTTTTTGGCGGACAGATATAGAAATTGCCGAGGATGTCGTAGAAGAAGTCGGCCGCTTGTATGGTTACGATAAATTGCCGCAAGATTTGCCTAGCCGGAGCTTAGCACCAGCTAGCAAGGACCACCGCTCTACATTCAAATCCCGCTTGAGAGAGATAATGGACAAAGCCGGCGCCAATGAAGTTTTAACTTATAGCTTTGTCGACGAGAAGCTACTAAAGGCCGCCGGGCAAGATCCCGACGAGGCTTACCATGTTAAAAATGCCGTTAGCCCAGAGCTGCAGTATTACAGGTTAAATCTTGCTCCTAGTCTTCTTAGCAAGGTGCGCCCCAATATAAAAAACGGCTACGATTACTTCTTGCTTTTCGAAATAGGCAAAGGCCACGTTAAAGGTGCTCTTGACGACGAAGATTTGCCAGAAGAAATCGAAACTCTAGCTGCAGTAACCGTAAACCCATTCTACAAAGGAGCGCCATATTACCAAGCTCGCGACGTTGCCACCTACCTGCTAGAAAAACTAAATATCACCGAGCTTACCTACCAGCCTATGGTCGAGGCTAAACCCGCCAAGAAAACTTCCTGGCTAAACTGCTACGAACCAACCCGCTCGGCAATTATCTGGTCGGGTAAAAGTATTGTTGGCTTTATTGGTGAACCCAACCAAAGCTTAAGAACGGCGCTTAAACTTCCTGCTCATGTGGCTATGTTTGAGCTGAATATCCCGAACCTATATAACCAGCAAAAGGAAAGAATCTATCAGGCGCTAAATCGTTTTCCGTCATCTAGCCAAGACATTTGTTTGAGGTTTCCCGCATCTACCAGCTACGGAGAAGCAGACGAGTTTGTCTGGAACATGGTAGATAAACTTTGCGCCAAAGAAGGCTTTATTTACGAGATGGAAACACTAGACATATTTCAACGCAAAAACGATAGCACTCATCATCAAATAACCTGGAGGATTACCTTGTATCACCCTGAGCGTACCTTAACCACCGAAGAAGTTAATACTTTCCTGGACCAACTAGCCGTACTAGCTAAAAAAGATCTAAAGGCAGAGAGGGTGTAGCTAGAATGAAAAATTTCATGCGTCGTCTAGGCTGGGGTCTAATGGCCGTAATGTTGCTTGCCACCGGAGTTGTTCTAAGCGTGGTGGTAATTTGGCAGCAAGCCCACCAGTCTAATGATCCTGCCCAAGCTGCCGCCAATGCTTGTACCTTTAGCTCTACCCAAACTGGGCCGGTTGTAGCTGCCCCGGCTGCCTACAAGCCAGAAACTAACGCCACGCAGCTAATTATTTCCGATCTAAGCACCGGCAACGGCAAAACTGTTAAGTCGGGCGACTGCATAACGGCCAAGTACTATGGCACGCTGACAAATGGCACAGTTTTTGACCAAGATTACGATAGTCCTACCGCGCTTCAGTTCCAATTGGGGGTAGGCGAGGTTATCCCCGGCTGGGACCAAGGCCTAATTGGCATGAAGGTTGGCGGCGAAAGACGCTTAATTATTCCGCCGAGCCTGGGTTACGGCAGCAAGGCCCAAGGCCCCATACCGGCTAATTCGACGCTGGTTTTCGCAGTTAAACTGCTTTCTATCAAATAATATAATTTAGTGTTCCGTTTATGGTAAAAAGCACAATATATAGTGTATTGACGGCCTTTAGACGCGGGTTTAAACTATAAGAAGTTTCAACAAAACTAAACAAAAACAATTAGAAGGGGACCAATTAAGATGACTAAGAACATCACCGTTTTTACCACCAGCACTTGCAGCTACTGCCCCATGGTAAAACGTTATTTACAAAGCAAGGGCTTAACCTACGACGAGGTTAACCTAGAGGAAAACCCCGATCGGCAAGCAGAAGTTTTGCAGATGAGCGGGGCTCTGACTGTGCCAGTAACAATCGTTACTAAGCTAGACGATTCTAAAGAAGTTATTGTTGGTTACAACTTGCAGCGCTTGGCACCAGCCATAGCTTAAAGTTAAGCCATGAACGCCCTTCTTTTTGGCGGTAATAGTTTCAGAAATAAAGATTGGGTTCACCGGGTAGGTGAATCCTTTAATTCTATGTTTGATAAAGTTGTAGTCCACGACTACGCCCACTGGTCTAGCGGCGAGCCGAATATCGACTTTAAAACCGAGCAAGAGAAGCTTAAAGCCGAAGTGCAGGATCTAGCAAACTATATAATTTTTGCTAAGTCAGCCGGAGCGGTTTTGAGCGCCAAAAGTATACATGATGATATTGCTCGCCCCCAAAAATGTATTTTTGTTGGCACAGCGCTGGCTATGGTAGAGAATGGCAACTATCCCTTCCCGGATTGGTTAAAATCTATAAAATGCCCGGTACTCTTCATCCATAATAGCGGAGACCCTGTGGCCTCGTTTGAAAAGTTAAGGGTCTACCTAGAAGCCCATGGGCCGTCGGCTTACGAGCTAGCCGAACTACCTGGGGATACCCATGATTATGAAGATTTTGAGTCGCTTAGCACGCTGGTTAATAACTTTGTTTTCGGGTAAGATAGAGGTAAGTTATGGAAGATAAAAAGGTGCACGAACTGGTAATTGTTGGCGCGGGTCCGGCTGCCCTGTCGGCGGCAATTTACACCTGCCGCGAAGATATCGATACTCTTTTATTCGAAAAAGGCGCCATTGGCGGCCTGGCGGCCGTAACCGACTGGGTAGATAATTACCCTGGGTTTGAAAAGGGGATTGCCGGCCTTGAATTATCTGAAGAAATGCGCAAACAAGCCGAGAGGTTTGGCGCCAAGATAGAACTTGGAGAAGTGCTTGGTATTAAGTCTGATGATGGGCTTCACAAATTAGATACTACAAGCGGAGAAATCACAGCTAAGGCCGTATTGATTGCTACTGGCAGCGAATACCGCAAAATTGGTGTGCCTGGTGAAGAAGAATATTATGCCCGCGGTGTTCATTACTGTGCAACCTGTGATGGTGCTTTTTATCGGGATAAAAAACTTGCAGTCGTTGGCGGTGGCAATAGCGCCGTGCAAGAGGGTATGTTCCTGACCAAGTTTGCCGAACATATAGATATGCTAGTTCGGGGGCCTAAATTCCGCGCCAGCGATGTATTACAAAAAGAACTAGCCAACCATAAAGATAAAATCACAGTCCATTTAAATACAACTACTGATGAAATTGTTGGTGAAGGTGGCAAGGTTACAAAAGTCCTCTGCACCGACGTAACCACCGGTAAGAAAGTAGAGTTCAGTGTTGACGGTGTGTTTGTGTTTGTAGGTTTAGACCCCAACACTAAGTTCCTAGAAGGTACAGCTGTAGAGTTAGATGAGCATAAGTTCGTTAAAACCGACACCCACCTAATGACATCGGTGCCAGGCATATTCTGCGCTGGTGATGTACGCTCTGGGGCTACCCTACAGATTGCTAGCGCCACCGGCGAGGGCGCCACAGCTGCTCTTATGATTCGCGAATACCTTGAAAACCATCAAAAGATTACCAAGACCGCGGTTCAAACCCTAGCCGTTAGCCCCGAATAACAGGTATTATCTTGTCCGGGTAATTACTAATGAAGTTAACTCGCCAATTCATTTTTTTGAGCAAGCGCGCATAGGCCGGCCTATCAACAGAGAAAAGCAGGATCTCAAGGCCGTTTAGCCGGGCATATATATAGGCCGGTACAGTAAAGGTCCGCCAATTCAAATTTACACCGTGAAATTTGTGGACTTTAGCAAAATGAATTGCAGCTAATTGATTAAAATGCGACGCGGCAAATAATCTTAAACCTGGTAGCTTTTCCTGTAGTTCGGCTAAGATCTTATGATTAAAGGAGGTTACAGAAATATCACGGCCTTGATATTTAGTGAGCAGATCTACAATACTGTCACCTAGGTACTGGTCTTTGATCTCTAGAATTATCGCAGTCTTGCCAGCCGCCTCTATAGCTTCTTCGGCGGTTGGTATTTTTTGGCCATCGTGGGTTCTGAAGCTCTGTATCTGTTCTAGCGTCAGGTCAAACACTTGAGCTTTTTCGCCGGTCATGCGCACTAAGCTGCTGTCGTGAAGCAGTATTGGCACACCATCTTTCGTAGTCCAAACATCAAACTCAACAGCGTCAACCTTAAGTTTGATGGCTGTCCGGATTGCTTCAAGAGTGTTTTCTGTTGCTAGGCCGGCCGCACCGCGGTGCCCGATAATTTTCATCACTAATTAGTGTACAATATCTGAGTATATAAAGGAGACAACTATGGCTGATTTTAATCAAATTTTAGAACCAGGCGATTACCAAAACGGCATCGTCAATACCGTTGTTGAAGTCTCTAAGGGCTCAACAATGAAAATTGAGTGGGATCGTAAGCGCGCCGCTTTTGTTGTTGACCGCGTAGAGCCCAAAATTTTTGCAAAACCTGTTAATTATGGCTTTATTCCACAAACGCTAGACGAAGACGGAGACGAACTTGACACTCTAATTGTCTCGGAAGAGCCAATGCCTACGGGCGTCTATTTAGAAGCTAGGATTATTGGTATCTTGAATTTCGAAGACGACGGCGAAGCCGACCATAAAATTGTGGTAGTACCAGCCGATGATCGCCACACCGGCGACGCTATCAAAACCCTTGAAGACCTGGGTTCGCGCTGGAAAGAACAGATCGAACATCACTTTAACCACTACAAAGAGCTCTATAAGCCAGATAGCACTAAAGTTCAAGGTTGGGGCGATGCGGAAGCAGCTAAAAAAATTATCGCCGAATCCATAGAGCGATATAAAAAATAATGGAAGGTCGATCACTACGTTTTCATCGTGATCCAGATGTGGGCGAGACTTGGAGTACTGAACGCAGAGGTGTCCATGAGCTATCTGGCACCAGCGAAGAGATACCAGAACTGCTTCGAAGGCTTGCGGCAGCCACAGAAGATGCTAATTACCGGGTGCAGATTGCTGTGAACGATCAGCTAGCCGCCATTTATTCAGGTATGGTAGGCGAACGCCGAACTCTTACAGGTTTTGCCGATGCGCTTTATAGCAACACAACCGGACAGTTTCATAGGTTCCTCGGGCCGGAGAGTTATGGCCATTCGCCAGCTGTTGAAGTCGCTGTGCCCGAGCAAGATTTAGAAATCCTTGGCACAACCCCTGAAGGCGTAGCTGTTCGCCTGGAAGATGGCCAGATTATGCGCATGCCCTTTGGTTCGATACTACCTGAACCTCAAAGAGATTTTTAGACCTCTTATGAGGGCTTACTTTCCCGAAGAGTTGAAAGCTTAAGCGTAAAGCCCTACAATTTAAGACAGTAAACAGGATGGGCATCTAATTCATGAAAACCAAAATTGCCATAAATGGGTTTGGCCGAATAGGTCGGAACGCTTTTAAGATTGCTTTTGAGCGTCCTGATATTGAAATTGTGGCCGTTAATGACTTGGCCGATACAAAGACTCTGGCTCATCTTTTAAAGCACGACAGCAACTATGGTACATACGCTGCCGAAGTCAGCTCTGACGAAGAAAATATAATTGTTAATAACCAAAAAGTGCGCGTGCTGGCCGAGAAAGATCCGACCGCTTTGCCCTGGAAGGCTATGGGTGTCGAAATAGTTGTTGAGTGTACCGGCCTGTTTGTTGACCCAGCAAAAGCCCAAGCGCACATTGCCGCTGGTGCCAAAAAGGTTATTTTATCGGCCCCGGCCAAAGGCGATGGCGCGACAACAATCGTGCTTGGCGTTAATGAAGACAAATTGAAACTAGCCGGCGAGATTATTAGTAACGCATCCTGCACAACTAACTGCATTACCCCAGTAATGGCAGTACTCGAGCAAAATTTTGGGATCGACAAAGCCATGATGACAACCGTTCATAGCTATACAGCCAGCCAAAAATTGCAAGACGCTCCAGCCAAAGACCTGCGAGAAGCGCGGAACGCTGCCGAAAATATTGTGCCTACTACCACTGGCGCCAGCATCGCGGCGGCTAAAGCAATGCCAGTGCTTGATGGTATATTCGGAGGTCTGAGTGTGCGCGTCCCAACACCTGTAGTATCTTTGAGCGATTTTGTAGTCGTTACTAAACGCGAAGTCACAGTCGATGAGGTTAACGAGGCAATGAAGAAGGCCGCGGGTGAGCCGTTTTACCAAGGTATTTTAGACGTAACAGAAGAAGAGCTGGTGAGCTCTGACTTTATAGGCAACAGTCACTCAGCCATAGTTGACCTTAAGCTAACCAATGTAGTTGGCGGCAACTTGGTAAAAGTGGTTGCTTGGTATGACAACGAATGGGGCTATTCTAACCGCTTAGTTGAGGTCACTGCCGACGTTGGCAAGCTGTTGCACGAAAGCGAAACACCAGTCCCTGAGCCAAAAGCAGCCACGGAACCTTTGCTTGAAGCACCGGAAAAAGAAGAACTTCTAACACCCCCCACTGCAACTCCAACCCCACCGGCAGGCTAGGCGATGACTATAGCGCTCGCTACGGACCATGCTGGATATGAACAGCTTTTAGAGCTCCAAAAATACTTAACAGGTCTAGGACATACGTGCCATAACTTTGGACCTACTAAGCTCGACCCGGGCGACGATTACCCTGACTTTATAAGCATGGCCGCCAAAGCCGTAGCTAGCGGGCACTGCGAGGCGGGCGTGATTTTAGGTGGTAGCGGTCAGGGCGAAGCAATGGCCGCCAACCGGTTTAAGCGTGTCCGCTGCGCTGTTTTTTATGGTCCGGCTGTACCAAAGGGCGTAATTGATGCAGAAGGTAGTATTAGCCATGACCCTTACGAGATTATTAAACTTAGCCGCAGTCATAACAATGCCAATATGCTCAGCCTGGCATCCCGGTTTGTAAGCTTTGCCGAGATGAAACAAGTCGTGAAAATGTGGCTAGATACACCCTTTTCTAATGCCGAGCGGCACACCCGCCGCATAAGAAAACTTGACCAGGAGATCTAAGATGCCAGTAATTTGCCCTGCAATTTTGGCCAACAATAAAGAGCAGTATTCTGCCCAGGTAGAGAAGATTGCACCCTTTGCCCATCGCATGCAGATAGATTTAACAGATGGGATGTTCGCTAAAAATAAAACAGTTGAGCCCAGTGATGCTTGGTGGCCGGTGGGCGTAAAAGCCGACATTCACCTGATGTATAAGAACCCGTTGGTGGCGGCTCAGACTGTCTTAAGGCACCAGCCCAACCTAGTTATAATTCACGCCGAGGCCGAAGGGGATTTTAATGTAGTAGCCCGTGCTTGCGAAGACCATAACGTAAAAATTGGCTTGGCGTTACTGCCTGGGACACCGGTGTCTTCTATTGTGTCTGTGCTTGATACGCTAGATCACGTACTTATTTTTAGTGGTGACCTGGGCAATTACGGAGGGCACGCTAACTTGTCGCTTCTAGATAAAGTAAAAGAATTGAAAGATCGCAAACCCAGCCTGGAAGTCGGTTGGGACGGCGGAGCTAATAGCTATAATATCTCCCAGCTGGTTTTTGGTGGGGTTGACGTTATTAATGTTGGAGGGTTTTTACAAAAAGCCGACGACCCTGCTAAGGCATACTCTGCCCTAAGGCGCATCGCTGAAGAAACAGGCACTACCTAGTGCCGGTATAGCCGCCAATCCCAATAGAGGACAAACCCTCTAAAAACTTCCAGAGTCCCGGTATGTAGTCTGAAATAGCTTGATCCCAAAGTTTAGCGGTGTTAAACATTTGTACGCTCTTGATTCTCTCTAGACTATATATCGGGCCATATATCTCGCGTTGTTCCTCGCGGTAGGTAGTTTGGCCTACTACCGTGTTGTCATGAGAGGCGGGGTGGAAGGTGTCCATACTAAAACTAGTATTCTCAGCAATTCTTGGCAATTGGTACAGTCTACCTCCGTCGGGAGTTTGAACGACTAGGCCAAACCAGGCACTGCGTGAGTATTCCCAGTGTTTTTTATATGGGTCGTCTGCATCTACCTCTTTTTGTATCACTATATTGCCAGGCTTTATTCCAGTCTGGGCACTATTAAACCTGCGCCAGCGGATAAGTTCTATGGCTGGTGCTTGCAAGTAGTAAGCTTCGTGGGTCGGAAAGTCGCCATTGTAAATTGCCGAGGGGCTAGTAGAAGAAGCCAATTGAGTATTTTGCAGTCGCTCGACATCTACCAAAAGAACCGTGCCGGTGGCATGGTTACTAAGATCTAAGAAATTAGACTCATAAGTGGGCCGAGTATTGTTGTCTAACACACTTCTAATAATTGACGGCAAAAAACTTTGCGCCACTTTGGCAGACCTTCTAGGGGCTGGGGAATAGTCACTAGGCCATCTATCGGCCTTGGGTGTGGCGTTGTCCCATCCCCAATATTCTGCGGTAAAAACAAGATCTTTAGGATCTGTAATCTAAGATGTAGCTACATTTTCTGGCCCTAGCATGGTGCATCAACGATAAATCTTAACATTCTGACTGTCAATAACTCTTTGAGGTAGGGTATAATCGTAAGCGTAATGGGTGTGGCACCAGAAAAACTAGTTGAACTCGAAGGAATAGCTAACCAGATACGGATAGATATTATCCGTATGTTAGAAAAAGCCGGCAGTGGGCACTCTGCAGGCTCTCTCGGTCAAGCCGATATTTTTACAGCCCTTTATTTTTATTTATTGAAACATAACCCTAAAAACCCAGATTGGTCAGACCGCGATATTTTAATTCAGAGCAATGGGCATACTGTGCCTGTACGCTATGCGGCTATGGCCCACGCTGGCTATTTACCCAAACAAGAACTACTAACTCTCCGCCAGCTTGGTAGCCGGCTGCAAGGCCATCCGGAGCGCTTGCGCCTGCCGGGTCTTGAGACAACTAGTGGACCGCTGGGCTGTGGCCTAAGCCAAGCGGCCGGCATGGCCCTGGCTTTTAGGATGGATAAAGAGCAACACAGGCGCGTTTATGTGACCATGGGCGACGGTGAGCTAGACGAGGGTAATGTCTGGGAAGCGGCAATGCTAGTTGGCAAGTATAAACTTAGCAATATCACGGCCATTATTGACCGCAACAACATCCAAATCGACGGTCCTACTGAAAGTGTGATGCCGCTAGAAGACCTGCACGCCAAATGGCAATCTTTTGGGTGGCATACGCTAGAGATTAACGGAAATGACATTGCGGCTGTTATAGATGCGTGTTTGGCTGCCAAAGCTATTAGTGAGCGCCCGGTTGTTATAATTGCCCACACAATTCCAGGCAAAGGCGTTGATTTTATGGAGCAAGACTACCATTGGCACGGTGTAGCACCCAACCACGAACAAGCCAAAGAAGCCTTGCACGAGCTCAGGACTCTAGGTGGAAAGATCCGTAGCGAACATGAGTGATATGCATCTTGCCCAGGGGCAGCTTAAAAGCGAACCCATCAGAAAAGGCTTTGGTCTAGGCTTACTTGAAGCAGGCAAGAGATTAGACAACGTAGTAGCTGCTTGTGCCGACCTAACGGAATCTACCCAGATACACCTATTTGCCAAAGAATTTCCAGAGCGTTTTGTCCAGGTGGGCGTTGCCGAGCAAAACTTGGTTACGATTGGTTCAGGGCTGGCAGCCGCCGGCAAAATACCCTTTGTAAGCAGCTATGCTGCTTTTAGTCCGGGCCGCAACTGGGAGCAAATCCGCACTACTATATGTCTTAATGAGCGCCCGGTTAAGATTGTTGGCTCACATGCCGGTGTAAGCGTTGGGCCAGACGGCGCCACTCACCAGATGCTAGAAGATCTTGCGCTTATGCGGGCACTACCAAAAATGGTCGTCATTGTGCCCTGCGATAGTGTAGAAGCCTATAAAGCTACTCTTGCTATGGCTCACGATAAGCGGCCCAACTATTTGCGCCTGGCCCGTGAGGCGACACCGGTTTTTACTACAGATAAAACACCTTTTGAAATCGGTAAAGCCTATGTATTCTGGCCAGGAGAACACGTGAGCTTAATTGCCACAGGCACTATGACTTACCTGGCAATGGAAGCTGCCGATGAATTGCGCGAACACGGCATTAAGGCAGAGGTGGTACATGTGCCGACGCTTAAACCCTTAGACACTAAGACCATTATAGAAAGTGCTGCCAAGACTGGGCACGTTATAACGATAGAAGAAGCTCAGATAAATGGTGGCTTGGGTGGAGCTGTCGCAGAAGTTTTGGGCGAGAACCTGCCAACGCCTATGATCCGTATGGGCATGCGCGACCATTTTGGAGAGTCTGGCGAACCAGAAGAACTGCTCGAGCATTTTGGTTTAACCTCTCGGCATATTGTTCAGGTTGCCAAACACTTTTTATCAGAACACAAAGGTCATAAACACTAGGACATATATGCCGCTAACCTTGCCAGAAATTAAAGCCAGTTGTCAAAAAGCCCGCACCACATTTACTCGGGCTCGCCGCGAGCATTTTGCCCTTGGTGCCTTTAATTTAGACAACCAAGAAACGCTTATTGCCGTGGCGCGGGCCGCTGCAGCTAAAAAGGCTCCGGTTTTGGTAGAGGTTAGCAAGGGCGAGGTAGATGCCATGGGCCTAGATAACATCCGCGATATGGTAGACAACTATAAGCGTGAATATAACCTAGAGATGTATATTAACCTCGACCACAGCCCGAGTGTAAAAGACGCTATTGCCGGGATTATGGCTGGTTTTGAGTGCATTCACATTGATATATCGCAGGCCAACCACGATGCTACCGACCAAGAAATTATTACAAAGACCCGCGAGGTTGTAGAGGCGGCCAAAATGACTGGTGCCATGGTAGAGGCCGAACCGCATTATTTTGGCGGCGGAAGCAATGTTTTTACCAAAAAGTTCGATTACGAAGAAATTAAAAAAACTTTCTCTACGCCAGAAGGCACTAAGGCTTTTGTAGATGCAACAGGGGTAGATACTTACGCGGCGGCCATTGGCAATCTGCATGGCCATTACCCGGTGCCCAAAAAACTAGATCTGGAACTTCTTAAGCGAATCCGTGAGGCAGTTGATTGTAACATTAGCTTGCACGGCGGCAGCGGCACGCCGGGTCATTATTTTATAGAAGCCGTCAAAATTGGCGTAACCAAAATTAATATAAATACCGATATGCGTATTGCTTACCGCGAGACTCTAGAGAAAGTTTTGGCAGACAACAAAACAGAATATGCCGTCGTTAAGCTTATGGGCATAGTAATAGACGAGGTGCAAAAGGTAGTTGAACGTAAAATTGATGAGTTCAATAGCGCCGGCCACGCCCGACCTTAATTTCTAACTCCAAAACCTACAAACACGAGTTTATAAACTTTGGAGTTAGCTCCGCCTGGTTTCCCAGGCGGAGTGTCTCCTTGATCTAGCTGTGCTCGAGGTCGTGCCCGCATGCAGTGATTTGCGGGCCGTCGTCGATCTGGACGATGCAGAGCTCGTTGGGCTCATCATCGCGGTTCACGTTGATGACGCTGCCGTACTGCCCGATGTGCTCGCCGATGTTCCTGCCGACACTGCCGGCTCCATGGCTGGACTTGACGACCACGCGGTCGCCATAGGCCATGTATCCGAAGAGCCACCGATTGGCGGTCTTGTGCGCGAGCTCGTGGTCGTCGAGTTGGTCGCGACCAGAGATTCCAACCGCCCCGAGGACTTTGCCGTAGCGGAGTACGCAGGCACCACCGGCCCAGGTCACGTAGGTCGTGTGGCCGGCAGCTCGCCGACTGGCGGCTGCGTTCTCGGCTTCAGTGACCTCTTCCGCTGAGCGAGGATGCCATTCCTGGCGCTCCTCTGTCCTTTGGAAGAGGATCTCGGCGGTGTCCTTCTTGCCGCGCGCGGCGGCTCGTGCTTTCGCGATGCTGATGTCTCTCGAGTCTAGGCTGGCGCCGTCCATTCGCATGACGACGAGCTGTTCCCCGAGAGCATCGGCGACTGTGATCGAGACAGGCTTCCCGCCATCTTCCGACGCCATGTCGAGCGCGATGTGCGCAAGGAGCAGGGCATCCTCCAGACCGATGGTTTCGATCTGGGTGGGCTCTGTCGTTACTCTTCCAGGGGGCACTTACTTCCTCCTTTTGCTGGTAGATACCACTAAACTGACCAAGATTAATCACCTTAGCGGTAACTACCAACGAGCTAAATCAAGGGGCATTCAATCAACAGATTGAAACGTCGCTAATTATACCATTTTATGAGCCAACGGTCAATAGAGGTAATGCTTAAGTCTTTCTGCTACAATAACAGTAGTTAAGCGTGAGCATATTAAGAAAAGAAACATGGCACAATCGCAGCTAGACGTATTATCGGTGGGCGACGTCGTAATAGACGTCTTTATTAAGCTGCTCGATAACGAAGAAAGGGTAGAACACCGACCTGACGGCAACTGGCTAGCCCTGCCGTTTGGCTCCAAAGTGCCTTTCGACCATGCCGAGATTGTAGAAGGCGTTGGCAATGCCTCTAACGCCAGCGTAGCTTTTGCCAAACTTGACCTTAACAGTGGACTGGTTAGTAATATAGGCGAGGACCAATATGGCAGGGATATCCTTGCGACTCTCCAGAAAAATAGAGTAGATACCCGCTTTGTGCATATTAACCCCGACAAAAAAAGCAATTGCCATTACATACTTTGGTATAAAGAAGAGCGCACAATCTTAATCAAACACGAGGATTACGATTACCATTGGCCGCATTTTAGGATATCTGACATTCCTAGGTGGGTTTATTTTAGTTCGGTTAGCAAAAACGCCCTTGAGTACCACGATCAGCTGGCTGCCTGGCTAGAGGGTCATCCGCCAGTAAAACTAGCCTTCCAGCCCGGTACTTTCCAGATCGCGGCCGGTGTGCAGCGACTAAAGAGGATTTATGAGCGCACAGAAGTCTTAGCTGTGAATAGGGAAGAGGCGGCAGCCATATCTGGTGGCAACCACGCCGACATTCATGATCTGTTTAACCGATTGCACGCTCTTGGACCGAAAATTATAGTGATTAGCGACGGCCACGCTGGCGCTTATGCCAGTGATGGAACGAACCGCTTTAAAATGCCCATTTACCCGGACCCTAAGCCGCCATTTGAGCGCACAGGGGCAGGAGATGCCTTTACGAGCACTTTTGTAGCAGCTTTAATTAAGGGCTCAGATATAGAAGCCGCGTTGCTGTGGGCTCCCGTAAACGCCATGAGCGTGGTTCAAAAGGTTGGCGCCCAAGCGGGCTTGCTCGACGCGCATGAAATTGAACATTACCTTCGGATTGCCCCCAAGCATTATTCTCCAGAGAGGCTTAAATAATGAAAGCTATTGCCGATTTGTCGGGCAAAGCACTGCGAGAAGTAGAAAAGTCGGTTGGCAAGTTAGAGCAAGCCTGTGGCTTCCCCAGTGAAGATGTGCGGGCTCTGGTTGAATCTAATCAGTTATTACGAACAAAACTCAGCCAGCTGGGCTTAGACCCAGACGATACAACTGGCGAAGAACTCCACTACACCCTTATATCTAAATACCAGAAGGATTGTGCAGCAGTAGATAGCGCTATAGGTATTACTAGAACCACTAGCCCCGGGAACAAGATTAGTAAAGCTATTGAACTTGCAGAGCATTCTTTTAGGGCTTCGGGTGTTTGGGCCTTGAAAAACACTAGTGCCAGGGCTTTACTGCGCTCGAATTCACCCAACAAATTAATGAAAAATTTAGGCTATAGGTCAGTGGATTCCTTGTTAAAACGCGAGGATGTCCAAAGCGTCTTTGCCGCTTGCGTTGCCATAGAGTCCGAGACATGGCACAAGAAAACTAACTCGCTTGCTTCTAAGCTCGGAACTACCAGCTACGAGATACGGCAACCCAAGGTTGTTACACTAAGCAGCCGCCTTAAGATAGATAATATCGTAATTGAAAACCAGATGGTCGCTGCCATAGGGCTTTCTAGTAAAAAGGCAGAGTCTTTGCCGGCTCTATACTTAGCTTTAAAGATTGTAGATGCGTTAACCGGCTTTGGTGAACAGTACAAAACGACCGACCTATCTGCTGCACACATAGCTCTGCACTGGTGGAAGGACACCGAACACCTACTGATGCCTACCGACGCTGGGCCTGTATCGCTTAACCTTAAAGATGTGGCTGAAAACCATGCTAATAACTTGAACTTCAATAATGCTAGCCGGCAGCACGCCCATCAGGCTTTCTGGAATAATCTAATGAGCCGCTATAAAGAATATGTCGACGATCTTCCACTCGAGATAGAAGCGACTAAACAAAGAATCTACCAGCCCAAGAATTTTGCCGCGCTTGCGTTTGAGCCGGTGGAGGCTTAAGCCTTATGTATCAAATCTGTGTGTCTGGGGCTGCTAAGGGTGAAAGCGTAGAGCAGGGCAAAGAGCTAGCTATCAAGATGGGAGCAGCAATTGCCCGAGCAGGCCATTCATTACTAACGGGAGCCACGACGGGATTGCCTAATTATGCCGCAGAAGGTTACAAAAAAGCTGGTGGCAAACACAGCATTGGCCTTAGCCCGGCGAGCACCAAAGTCGAACATGTTCTTAAATACCGCTTACCAACAGAGTCATACGATTCGATTATCTTTACCGGTATGCACTATATTGGCCGGGACACGCTGCTCATCACGAGTGCTGACGCAGTTGTTAGCATCGGCGGACGCTTAGGTACACTGCATGAATTTACAATTGCTATGGAGACAGAGACGCCCATCGGCTTTTTACAGGGTGCTGGTGGGATTAGCGAAGAGATACATAAAATTATAGAACTGTCTAAGCCCTTAACTCATTCAAGTCCGATGATTTTTAGCGAGTCTCCAGACGAGTTGATGTTATCGCTAACCAAAATCCTCAATAATGAACACGCCAAATATAAGGGTATTTACTAAACTGTCCCAATAAAGCAAATCTGCAGTTTAAATGGGCAGTTGTTACAATTAAAGAATGGCTAAGTTCCATCTTAAAAGTGATTACAGGCCCGAAGGCGACCAACCTTCGGCTATTGCTAAGTTAACCGATGGATTAAATAAAGGTGCAAAAGAGCAGGTGCTCTTGGGTGTGACTGGCTCTGGCAAGACCTTTACCATGGCCAACTTAATCCAAAATACCGGCAAGCCCACCCTTGTGCTCAGCCATAACAAAACATTAGCTGCCCAGCTTTATAATGAGTTCCGCCAGTTTTTTCCAGACAATGCCGTACATTACTTTGTTAGCTACTTCGATTATTACCAGCCAGAGGCTTATATACCAAGAAGTGATGTCTATATAGAAAAAGATAGCGATATTAATGAAGAAATCGACCGTCTGCGCCACGCTGCTACGGCTGCGCTTTTGTCCCGCCGCGACGTAATTATTGTAGCTAGTGTTTCCTGTATCTACGGCATTGGCTCAGTTGAAGATTATGACAATATGGCCGTTAGGCTTAAAAAAGGCGAGCGCCGAGTACGCGACAAGCTTCTGCGCCAGCTTACAGACATTCAATACAGCCGCAACGACATTGATTTTCACCGCGGCACTTTCCGGGTGCACGGCGATGTTATAGACATCTTTCCGGCCGGCGAGGAAGCTGCTTACCGCGTCGATTTATTCGGCGAAGAAATTGACCGAATTACCCGTATTAACCCCCTAACTGGCGAGATCGAAGCAAGCCTTAACGAGACAACCATCTTCCCGGGTAGTCACTACGTTACGCCCGAAGAAAAGCTCAAGAAAGCTCTTGGCAAAATAAGGCAAGAAGCCGACGACCGCATCGCCTGGTTTAAAAAAGAAAATAAACTTTTAGAGGCCCAACGTTTAGAACAACGGGTTAAGTTTGATATTGAGATGTTAGAGCAAACTGGTTTTGTAAAAGGCATCGAAAACTATAGCCGTTATCTAACCAACCGCGAACCGGGTGAGCAGCCAGCCACACTACTAGATTATTTTTCGGATGATTACTTACTAATTATTGATGAGTCGCACATGAGCATCCCGCAGGTGCGCGGCATGTATCACGGCGACCGGGCTCGCAAGGAAGTCTTGGTGGAGTACGGCTTTCGGCTGCCTAGTGCACTAGATAACCGGCCACTGACTTTCACAGAATTTGAAAGACATGTAAACCAAGTCGTTTACGTGAGCGCTACGCCGGCAGAGTACGAGCTAAGCCGTAGCCCAGAACCAGCCCAGCAAATAATTCGCCCAACCGGTCTGCTTGACCCTGTTATAGAAGTGCGGTCAGTAGAGGGCCAGGTCGACGACCTGATAGCCGAAATTCGGGCAACAGTAGAGAAAGGCCAGCGTGTTTTGGTGACCACCCTAACCAAGCGCATGAGTGAAGACCTAGCAGAATACTTGCAGGAAATGGGCATTAAAGTTGCTTATATCCACAGCGAGATTGATACGCTGGAGCGAACTGATATCTTGCGTGAGCTACGTCTTGGCGTCTATGACGTGCTGGTTGGCATTAACTTACTTAGGGAGGGGCTAGACCTGCCAGAGGTAAGCTTAGTCGCAATTCTAGATGCAGACAAAGAAGGCTTTTTGCGTAGCGAACAGGCCTTAACCCAGACGGTGGGTCGCGCGGCGCGCCACCAAGAAGGCCGTGTCGTCATGTATGCCGACCATATAACTGGTTCAATGCGCCGTACCATTGACGAGACTAACCGCCGCCGGGAAATACAGGCTAAATATAACAAAGAGCATGGCATTACCCCGACAAGCATTAGCCGCGCGGTCAGTGAAGGTTATCTGCCGCACGATACTAAAGAAGAAAAGCCTAAACTCGATTTACGCAAGATCCCCAAAGACGAGTACAAGCACCTTATAAAAGACCTGACTTCCCAAATGGACTTAGCAGCTGCTAATCTGCAGTTTGAAAAAGCCGCGGAACTGCGCGACTTAATTAGCGAGATAAAATCTAAACTATAGCTAAAACAGCTTGCCTACTCTGTTATACTAAGTATCAAATGAGTAAACTCTCGTGTGAAGATGTTTTAAAATTGGCCCGTTTGAGTCGGCTGAAACTATCTGAGGAGGAAATAAAAAGGTTCCAAACTGAACTTTCAGAAATACTTGGTTATGTGGAAGTTCTTAGCAAGGCCGATACCACAGGTTTAGAACCTACTTACCAGCTAACAGGCCTTAAAAATGTTACCCGCAAGGATGAAATTAGAGAGTATGAAGCTTCTCCAGAGGGCTTACTCGCCCAGGCGCCAGCAAAGCAAGACAACCAATTTAAGGTTAAAAGGGTTTTATAAAGTTTATGAGCGAATGGCTACCAATAGCTGATATTGCTGCGTCCGTACAGAGTGGTGAGCAAACCGCAATTGAACTTGTAGAAAAAGCGTTGGCAGCAATCGTAAAGCACCAAGACTACGACGCCATAATAAGCGTATTAGGTGACCGAGCCCGAGCCCGGGCACTAGAGATAGACAAGCTGGTTTCTAGCGGTAAAAACCCAGGTAGACTGGCTGGCGTGCCTTTTATAGCCAAAGATAATTTCTTGGTTTCGGGTGGTAAAACTACTGCAGCCAGCAACATATTAAAACCCTTTGAAGCACCATATCAGTCAACTGCCATTAAAAAGCTCGAAGCAGAAGGTGCTATTTGTGTCGCCAAGGCTAACTTGGATGCTTTTGCTCATGGGTCTAGTACCGAGAATAGTGATTTCTTTGTTACGAAAAACCCGCATGACAAAACACGTGTGCCGGGCGGCTCAAGTGGCGGTTCGGCCGCGTCGGTAGTCTTGGGCATTGTACCCTTTGCGCTTGGCACGGATACTGGTGGCTCTATTCGCCAGCCAGCTGCTTTTTCTGGTTGTGTGGGATACAAGCCGACATACGGACTTGTTAGTAGAAGTGGAGTTGTGGCCATGGCGAGCAGCACTGATGTAATAGGTCCCCTGACTACCAGTGTTGAGGATGCGGCTTTAATTTTAGACATAATTGCCGGTCAAGACGAGCTAGATTCGACCACTATAACCCGTACCAAAAGCTACACAGACTTAAAAGGAGACTTAACGGGCAAAAAGGTCGCTGTCATTAAAGAATACATGGCCGAAGGTCTAGAACCGGACGTTCAAAAACAGATAGAATCGGCTATTGAAAAGATAAAAAAAGCCGGAGCGATAGTAGAAGAAATTAGCCTGCCCAGTCTGCCTTTAGCGCTGGCGGTTTATTATATTATTTGCCCCGCCGAAGTCAGCAGTAACCTAGCGCGCTACGACGGCCAACGCTATGGATATAGCGCGCCCGATGCTAAGGATCTCGACGAGAGTTACGAGTTAAGCCGCGAACAAGGCTTTGGCGCAGAAGCAAAACGTCGCATTATGATTGGTACCTATGTACTTTCGAGCGGTTATTACGATGCTTATTATAAAAAGGCTCAAACAGTCCGCACCAAAATCATTAAAGAATTTGAAGCAGCGTTCGCTAAGCACGACCTGTTAATCGGCCCAACTGCGCCAACTGTTGCATTTAAGATTGGTAGCAAGACTAGTGACCCATTGCAGATGTATATGAACGATATATTAACCGTTGCTGCCAACGTTAGCGGTAACCCATCTATAAGCATCCCAGCGAGTGAATCAGAAGGCTTGCCGGTGGGTCTGCAAATTATCGGGCCAATGCGCGGTGATGCTGAGGTTTTATCTGCCGCCAAGGCCATTGAGGAGCTAGCATGACAATAGTACTTCTTTTGCTAGTTATACTGTTTGGCATTTTGGTGATGGGACTCGTTGGTTGGTTTGGCAAGAAAAATTTTGGCGGCCAGCGCCAAAAACACTATCACCAGAAATGGCTAGAGCTACTCACCCGGGTAAAGACGCCAGAAGGCATGATCTTAGCCGTCATTGATGCCGACAAACTCTTAGACGAAGCGCTCAGAAGTAAGCATTACAGAGGTAAAACTACTGGCGAGAGGTTGGTAGCTGCTCAGCGACTGTTGTCTGATAATGACGCCGTTTGGTACGCCCACAAGCTCCGGAACCGGTTAGTTCATGAGCCGTCTATTAAGCTCAAAAAACGTGAAGCCCAGAATGCTCTGGCGGGCTTCCGCCAAGCACTGAAAGATTTGGGGGCTCTATGAGTAAATACACCCCAACGATAGGTATTGAGACGCACGTGCAGCTTAAAACTAAAACTAAGCTTTTCTCGGCTGTATCTAACGACGCCCGAGAAGCTAGCCCCAATACTTTAATTAGCCACATATGCGTTGGTATGCCAGGAGCTCTGCCGGTGCTTAACGAAAAGGCGCTCGAGCTCGCAACCCGTGCCGCGTTTGCGCTTAACACTAAACCCGAGAAGTTCTCTAAATTTGACCGCAAGCACTACTTCTACCCGGACCTACCAAAGGGTTATCAGATTAGCCAATATGAAGACCCAATTATAAAAGGCGGCTATGTAGAGATATGGGTTGGTGACGAGTTAAAAAAGATAGGTATAACTCGTGCCCATCTTGAAGAAGATGCCGGTAAAAATACCCATCCGACCGGTGCCGACTATAGTTTAGTAGATCTAAACAGGGCGGGCACGCCGCTACTTGAAATTGTTAGTGAGCCGGATATCCATAGTGCCGCCGACGGTAAGGCTTTTGTGAGGGAACTATACCTACTTATGAAATACGCCGACGTCAGTGACGTTGACCTTTATCACGGCAATATGCGCTTTGACGTGAATATAAGTATCAGCAAAGATCCTGAAAAACTGGGCACTCGCTCTGAAATCAAGAACTTGAATAGTTTTAAAAGTGTTGAGGCTGCAATTGAGTACGAAATTAAGCGCCAAACTGAGCTGCTAGAAGCCGGTAAAGAAGTTGTCCAAGAAACACGCGGTTGGGATGAGGCTAAGCAGAAAACTACTGGCCAGAGGGGCAAGGAAGAAGCCCATGATTACCGCTACATGCCGGAGCCAGACATCCCGCCCGTTGAGCTTGACGAGGGGTTTTTCTCTGGGGTCGAAAAAGAAATGCCGGCCCTTCCGGCCGAATGGCGAAAAAAGCTAAGTAGGGCTGAGCTTACCTTACCCCAGATAGATACTTTGCTTGAAGCCGAAGTCGAAAGAAGCGATTTTACTTATCTCTCTTACCTTGAAAGGAGGTTGGATGACCCGGAAGAAGTGAAGTTTGTGGCGAATTGGTATATAAACACGTTAATACCTATTGTAAGGGAAGAAAAATTTAAGTTCGAGGAAAAATATCTTAGTCTTGTGTCGAATATCTTTGAACTAGTTAAGGGGGAAAAGCTTAATTCAAACAATGCAAAAGTGCTATATGACGAACTACTGCATAAAGATATTGGCAATTGGCCAGAAGCTATAGAAAAATATGCTGAGCAAAGAGGTTTCATCCAAGTCTCGGATGAGTCTGTGATTGAAAAAATTGTTGACGAGGTGCTGGCCGAGAACCCTAAAGCTGTAGCCGATGTCAAAGCTGGCGAGGCCAAAGCAATTGGCTTTTTGGTCGGCCAAGTGATGGCTAAAAGCAAGGGCCAAGCTAATCCAGGATTGGCCCAAAAAATTATAAAAAACAAGACCGGGCTGTAATTTATTCGTTTGCGTGGCTTGACTTAATAGAGCTATAATGGGCTTATGAATGATACAGCAGTAATTACTCTCATTGTCGTAAGTGCAGCATTAGTAGTTTTCTTACTTTTGCTAAGCATCGCGCTAGGTTATTTTATATCAATCCTAAAACAGGTTAAAAGAATCACAGAACGAGCTGAGAACGTAGCGGATACTATGGAATCAGCCGCCTGGACATTCCAAAAAGCGGCTTCACCGCTTGCTGTGCTCAAGATAATTGGCGGCATAGTTGAGCACGCCGCTGGCTTTAAGAAGAAAGGCAAATAATGTATATACGAAAAGATCCAAAGACTGGTCAGAAAATCGCCCTAGGTGCCGCAATTGCTGGCATTGGCGGATACTTGGCTGGAGTTTTGACCGCACCAAAGAGCGGCAAGGAAACAAGAGGAGAATTAGCAGAACAAGCCGGCGTTCTAAAAAACGATGCCGAAGTTCAGTTAGCAGTTGCTCAGCGTGAGTTGGGCGTGGTTATTAAAGAAGCCCAAGAAAAGACGGTTAGCCTTGGTGCAGCCGCCCGCGGAGAGTTTAACGAGACCCTAATTCGAGCCAAAGACGCTCAGAACAGGGCCAAGATAGTGCTCAAGGCCTTCAAGAGTGGTACGGCCGAGGACCCCGAGCTTAACAAGGCAGTTAAGCAAGCTCGCCAAGCCCAAAAGAATCTATCTAAATTTCTAAAGTCCTAAATTAACAACTTAAGCGTTGTTAAAAAAGGTAGCCGGCTAGCTTGTCAGCCGGCTATTTCTTATAATTAGACTTAAGATGTCCGAGAGGGAAAAACTAAAATCATCTGATTTTGTGCATTTGCACAACCATACGCAGTACAGCCTGCTAGATGGTCTAACAAAAATACCTGCCCTTATCTCACGAGTAAAAGAGATGGGCATGGATGCTGTCGCTATGACAGACCACGGGACAATGAGCGGCGCCATAGAATTTTATAAAGCCGCCAACGAAGAGGGAGTAAAACCACTCATCGGCATGGAAGCATATGTAGCGCCCCGCGCCCACACCGATAAAGATCCCAGCCAAGACCGTCAATATTATCACCTAACGCTCCTCGCTATGAACTTTAAAGGCTACCAAAATTTAATGCGCCTTAGTTCAATTGCCAATCTAGAAGGCTTCTACTACCGCCCACGCATAGACCACGCACTGCTAGAAAAATATAATGAAGGGATTATTGTTTTAAGCGGCTGCATGGGTGGAGAGGTTAGCGACGCCCTAAGCCAAGACCAATATGCCCAGGCCAAAAAGACCGCCCAGTGGTACAAAAAAGTTTTTGGCGACAGATATTACATCGAACTAATGGACCATGGGCACCCAACCCACCCAACAGCCTGGGCCCAGCAAACTACAGTTAACGAGGGCTTGCTAAAATTAGCCAAAGAGCTCGACTTGCCAGCTGTCTTAACTTGTGACGCCCATTATCTTAACCACGAGGACCAAGAGGCTCACGAAATACTTTTATGTGTTCAAACTGGAGCTTTCTTAACAGATGAGGGTAGGTTTAGCCTAAAAGAGTTTGAACTTCACGTTGCTGAACCAGAAGATATCATTAAACGCTGGGGGGCTGAACATCCCGAACTTATATTAAACACTAAGAAAGTGGCCGAGCGCTGCGATGTGCAAATTAAACTTGGTGGGATATTAATCCCTAAATTCCCAACTCTGCACGAGCAGAGCGAGAAACTACTGCTTGAAAAATCAGTATGGAGAGGACTTGTTTGGCGTTACAGCGATATGAGCCGGCCTTCGGCTGCAAAACTAAAAATCGAAGAGGCTAAACAAAAGCTTCCACGCGAAGTTGTGGAACGCGCCGAATACGAACTACGAGTAGTAGATAGCATGGGTTTCAACGGTTACTTTTTGATTGTTTCGGATTTTATAAATTGGGGCAAAGACCGGGGCATAGTTTTTGGGCCGGGACGAGGCAGTGCCGCCGGCTCGATTATGGCCTATGCGCTGCGCATTACAGAGCTGGATCCGCTCGCCTTCGAACTGCTTTTTGAGCGTTTCTTAAACCCAGACCGCATAAGCATGCCCGATATGGATATTGACATCCAGGACTCACGCCGCGACGAAGTTATTAATTATTGCATAGAGAAATACGGCAGAGAGCAGGTAGCTAACATTGTGACGTTTGGCCGGATGGCGGCGCGCAACTCTGTCCGCGATGTGGCCCGGGTACTGCAGGTGCCTTATGCAGAAGCAGATAGGTTAGCCAAGATGATTCCGGCGCCAATCCAGGGGCGGCACATACCACTTGCCCGCTCCATCCAGGAAGTCCCTGAGCTAATGGAAGAAAACAAAAACGAACAGTCAGCTCGCGTTTTTGACCTAGCAACCAAACTAGAGGGCACAATCCGTAGCCACGGGGTGCATGCCGCTGGAGTGGTCATTGCGCCCGACGACATTGTTAAATACACGCCGCTAGAAATGGCTCAAAAGGGCGTAGTCGCCACCCAATATTCGATGAACCCGGTTGACGAAATCGGTCTTCTTAAAATGGATTTTTTGGGCCTATCTAACCTAACCATCATTAAAAATGCCCTTAGAATTGTAAAAAAGGTTTACGGGCAGGATATCAATATTGCGGATATACCCATTGACGATAAAGCAGCCTATGAACTTTTCCAAAAGGGCGAAACAACCGGAGTTTTCCAGTTTGAGTCCGCTGGTATGCAGCGTTACTTAAAGCAGCTCCAACCGACCGTTTTTGATGATATTGTGGCCATGAACGCACTGTACCGACCGGGACCTATGCAATGGATAGATGATTTTATCCAACGCAAAACAGGCAAGAAAGAAATCGAATATATGCACCCTGCCATGGAGCCGGCTTTAAAAAGCACCTATGGGGTTATTGTTTATCAAGAACAGGTCATGCAGATCAGTAAAGAAATGTGTGGCTTCACTGGTGGCCAAGCCGATACCCTCCGCAAAGCCATTGGTAAGAAAATTCCTGAAGTCATGAAAAAACTCAAAGAGGATTTCATAGAGGGCGGTGTTAAAACTGTGGGAGCTGACAGAGTCTTAATGGACCGTTTCTGGGGGCAACTAGAAGACTTTGCTGCTTATTGTTTCAACAAGAGCCATGCTGCCTGTTATAGCCTAATCGCCTACCAGACAGCCTACCTAAAAGCCCATTACCCCGCTGCCTTTATGGCGGCCTTAATGACAAGCGACTATGATGACACCGACCGACTGGCCATAGAAATTACAGAGTGCAAGCACATGGGTATTGATGTTTTGCCGCCAGATATCAACCAATCATTCCACGAATTTGCTGTCGTGCCTGGCAAAGAACAAATCCGTTTTGGTCTTGATGCCATTAAAAACGTTGGCCATGGTGCCGTAGAAGAAATACTGCGAGCTCGCGAGGAAGCCGGCGGGAAATTTGATTCAATAGAGGACTTTTGTAAACACACTAATGTCCGGATCACTAACAAGAAAGCCCTAGAGAGTTTAGTTAAAGCTGGCGCTTTTGATGTTTTCGACGAACGGTCGGTAATTTATAACAACATTGAAAATATCTTAGCCATGGCCAGCCGCATCCAAAAGGACAGCATTAGCGGGCAGGTAGATCTGTTTGGCGAGTCTGACACGGTTAGCGAAATGGCGTTTAGCCTGGTGCTCGACAAGACCGGGCCAGAAATTAGCCAAAACGAGCAACTGGCCTGGGAGCGCGAACTGCTTGGTCTGTATTTGAGCAAAAATCCTCTAGAAGATTACCAGCATATTATGGAAAGCGAAGCTACGCCCCTTGCCGAAATTATTCCCGCTATGCAAAACCTGAATGTTACAGTAGGTGGTTTTATCGGTGACGTAAGAGAAATTACTACCAAAAATGGTTCAAAAATGGCTTTTGTTAAGTTAGAAGACGCCAGCGGCGAAATCGAGCTGGTTGTTTTCCCTAAAACTTACCTTAAATTGGCAGACATATGGCAGCGTGACGCAGTAGTGCTCGTAAAGGGCAAAGTTGGTGGCGGCCGGGGAACCCAAGGAGGTTCAGAAGTTAAAGTTCTAGTCGATGATGCCAAGACTCTAACCCAAGAAGACATAGAGGGCTATAAAAAGAACAAAAAAGGCACTATTAAGAGCCAACTTAAAGAAGTTAAATCGCTATCTGCACGGGCAGCGGCTGCCTCGCAAACTCGGCGTCGTTTGTACCTAAGGCTGGAAAATAGCGGTGATGAAGGTATGCTTACATCTCTTAAAGAGAAACTAGATAATCATAAAGGTTTAACAGAAGTAGTTTTAGTAACAGGGCCAAAAGATAGCAAACACATCATTAAACTGCCACAAACAATTGATATTAGCGAGCAGTGTTTGCGAGACCTTGCAGCCATTTTTGGTTCAACAAACGTAGTCGTTAAGTAAAACTTTAAAGTGTGTAGCCAGCAGTTTGTAAAAGCAGTACCGCTAGCAGAGTTATAGCTAGCAAGCCTAAGTCTGTTAGGGGGTGGCGCAGGATGTAGCGCTCGCTTTTTGCCAGAGAGTTTTTAAAGTAGCGCCTATGTTTTTCAATAAAGATCACAATTCCCGCACCGGCAGCCAGGAACAAAACAACTGGCGCCCACCTAGATAAAGAAGAGTTGCTTATGACTGTAGCTACTCTAGAGGCATGTTGGGCGCTATTGTTATTGATCAAGCTAGCTTGGGCAATAGTTGGGTTTGGTGCGCTAGCTACCACGATAGAAGCTGCTGGCTGGGCATAATAAGCTACCACAATAGTAGACGGCCCTCCGGTTGCTTTAAAGTCTGGACTATTTGCATAGCCAAAACCAACCTCTGAGTAGTTGGAGTTTAGAATATTATCACGGTGATGTTCGCTAGCCATCCAGGCATTAACCACGGCGTCGTCGTCAGCAAACCCTGCTGCTAAATTTTCCCCGACTGCTCTATAGGAATAGCCGCTGGCCGAAACAAAGGTCCATGGCGCCATGCCTTCTGGTGTGTTGTGGCTCCAGTAATTACGCTTGGCCATGTCCTCTGCCTTGGTCTGGGCTGCGCGCGTTAGTTCACCGTTAAGCTTTAGTGAATGCTCACCAGCCGACAGCCTCTGGGAGTTGGTATCTTTGAGTAAGGCGTTAATGTCCTCGCTAGTCTGATAACCCATAACATGACCGGTTAGGTGGTGCAATGGAACGGCCTGTACAGCTAGGGTTAGCAGTAAGCAAACGCTAACTAAAACCGGAATAAAGGGCCAGTAAACCTTTTCAAAGGCGTGGTGGCTTATGCCTTTTGGGCGGCCGTGGTGTTCGCGTTTGTTTTGAGGTGATTTTATTTTGGCTGTCATTGACTAATGCTCTTAACAGTTATTTTATAGGGTACGACGGGGTTTGTCTAACCTTAAGCAATAAAAGTTAAATGGTATAGAGCCACTGCCGCTGCAGAAGCTACGTTAAAAGATTCTTTTTTGCCAGACATGGGTATTTCTAGGTGTTTGTCTGCAAGTTTTAAGGTGGTGCTATCGATACCGTCTACTTCGTTGCCAACAATCAAAACCATCGGCTGGTTAAGCTTGAATTTGTTAATTGGTTTAGAACTGCTCGATTGCTCTAAGGCAATAATTAAATAGCCCTCGTCTTTTAGTTCAGTAACCAAGCCTTCTAGGTCGCTGGCGTGCTGCCATTTTATAGATTGCTGCGCGCCCAGGGCTGTTTTTTCAATTTGCCGGCTAGTTTTTAAAACCTCGTGAGGCAGTCTTTCGTCATCTGTCGCAGTGGGGTAGGGGCTATAGCCCGTTAAGTAGAGCTTTGATACTCCAAAACCTTCGGCCGTTCTAAACAGGCTGCCAATGTTATGCGCCGAGCGGATGTTATGAGCAATTAAAATTATCGGTTTTTTCATCTCTAAAGTAACTATAACCTAACAGTGTTAGGCTAGACGTGCAACTCTTGCCGCTAATGCTTTATACTGTTAAGCAAATGGTGGACACTGCTCGTATAAATGAAGAGACCGCAACCGCCCGTCGTGCCGATGTGCTGCGGATGCCCTATGTTGACACCTCGCATATACAAAAGCAGCTTTTTACTAGTGTAATGCCGGTTAAAGAACTGTACAGCTTAAGAATAATACCTTTGGTAGCTGATGAGCATTATATAAATTTTGGCGCTACTACAACCACTTCCCAACAAACTATAAACGGCTTGCGGGCTCGCTTTAGCGACCAGCGCTTAGATTTTTCCCTAATTTCTGACACGGGCTACCGCGACTATATGCGCCTATATGACCCGCCCAAAGAAGTCCATTACGAAAATATCGAGATAGGTAAAGAAGAAAATACTAATTCTATCGTTGAGCAGGTCAGCGCTACGCTTGACCAGGTCCGACCAGACGATATGCTAGCCTTCCTGGTTCAGCAGGCCTACAAACTGAAAGCCAGCGACATTCACCTAGAAAACATGCGCGAGAACGTCCGCATTAGATTCAGGGTTGATGGTGTGCTCCACCCTGTAGCTTATCTAAGCCGCGAGAAGTACCATCACTTAAGCTCAAGCCTGGCCAGCGCTGCCAACATCTCAACCTCTGCCAAAGAGCCGCAAACCGGGCATATTAGCCGGCAATATAAACTGGCCACAGGCGAGGAAGTCACCCTTAACCTGCGCATAGAATCAGTCACGTCAGTCTATGGTATGGATGTCGTGATGCGCTTATTTAATTTAAAACTAGAGTTCTTTAAGCTCGAGAACTTAGGCTTGAGCGCCAACGAGTCAAAGGTGGTCGACGATGTTATTAAGCACCCTACTGGTATGGTTTTAGTAGTCGGGCCTACGGGGTCGGGCAAAACTACTACCCTTTATTCACTGATTAACACCCTAAATAGCCCAGAGAGGAAGATAATAACCCTGGAAGACCCCGTGGAGTACAACATGCCAGGGGTTGTTCAAATACCGGTGCAGGGCACCCTCAAAGACCAAAGTTTTGCTGAAAGCTTGCGAGCAGTGCTTAGGCTCGACCCCGACGTTGTAATGGTCGGTGAGATACGCGACCAAGATACTGCCAAAACTGCTCTGCAGGCAGCCTTGACAGGTCATTTAGTTCTATCTACCTTCCACGCTGGGAGTGCTGCTGCAGCGCTAACTAGAATGCTCGACATGGTCGGCATTAACCCGCTTTTTTCTAGCGCCATACGTCTTATCATGGCCCAACGGCTTGTGCGCCGGCTCGATGATACTACCAAACAGCCTTATCAGCCCGACGATGTACTAAGAGCTCAAATTAAAGCCGTTATAGACACTTTGCCAGCCAGCGTACAGAAACCCAATATTGATCAAATAACGCTTTATAAAGCTGGCTCCTCGCCCCAGGTGCCATTTGGCTTTAGCGGGCAACTCGCTATCCGGGAACAACTAATAATGACCCCCGGAGTTCAAAAAATGCTAACCCGGCCAGTTGGTACAATAACGACAGAAGAGCTAGAGGTCCAAGCCGTTCAAGATGGTATGGTCACAATGCTTCAAGACGGCATTTTAAAGGTTTTGGCTGGCCAGACGGCCATTGAAGAAGTATACCGAGTCGTTAGCTAGCCCTCTAGCCAGTTAGCAATGTAACTCTCATATCGATCCTGGGCTTTACGCCCAGAGGCTGTAACTGAATGCTGAATCCCAGGTGCCACCCAGTAGTCTGCTTGAGGTAAAGCTCTACGATAAGCCTTAAGTACTTCTAGTGGAATTACTTCATCATCCCCGTGTTCGATCAATAGAATTCGACCAGTAAACTTAGAAAGCTGAAGGAAAAGCGGATTTCTAACCATTGCTTCTATATCTCGGCGATAACCCTTAGTTAAGTTATCTATTTCGGGCTCAAGGTTAGTCCATTTAGTGTTAAGCATCTCAAAAGGGAATAGGGCTGGTGCTCTCAAGATTAGGTTATCAGCCACATGTTCGTTTGCCAGAAGCGCAGCTATAAAACCGCCATAACTGGCACCCGTAATGGTCATAGGTTCAGTGCGGTTGTCACGAAACCATCGGTAAGCCGCCCGTGCTTCGGCAAGGTGACTATTTATTGTTGTCTGCCCGAAGTCTCCGGTTGTTTCCCCCTGGCCTGTGTAGTCAAAGGTCAGCATGTTGCACTTAAATAGTTCTGCTTGTCGTTTGCGGTCGTCTAGGCTGTCGAGGCGGGCAGCACCGCGGCCCAGTAACCAAAGTACATTGCCGTGACCACCGGGAAGCGACTCAATAGTTGCTTTTACGTAATTTCTACCAACTGGTAAATCAAAATGTCTGGTCATGGACTATCTAAATAATAGCAAACTGTTGATTTCAAGGTGTTTTTAAGGTAATATGGGCTCTGACTTATGCAAAGTATTGCCCAGAAAATTAGTGATAAGTATAAAAAGTCGGCCGTTGTAGACGTCCGGAGTGGTGATACCGTGCGCGTTCACCAGAAAATTGTTGAAGGTGGCAAAGAGCGTATCCAGGTTTTTGAAGGTTTAGTTATCCGTGTTGGCCGTATTAAAAGCCTAACTAGCACCTTTACTGTTCGCCGAATTGCTAGTGGTGTAGGTGTCGAGAAGACTTATTTAATCCACTCGCCAAACGTGCTCAAGGTAGAAGTTGTTCGCCGCAGCAGAGTTCGCCGTAATTACTTAACTTACATGCGTGAGCGAACAGGTAAAAGCGCCCGCCTTTCAAGCGTTGATTTTGACCGCGAGAGTGTGAACACTATCAAAGACAAGACTGCCGAAGCAGAGCAAGAGCGCATCAACGAAGAGCAAGCAGAATCTTATGACCCTGTAGCCGCTAAGGCTGAAAAGAAAGCCGAAGAGGCCGAGGCCGCTGCAGCCAACGCCGAGCCTGCAAAATCCGAATCCCAGAAGCTTGAGGAAAAACCAGTAGAAAAACCATCTGGCAAGGCCCCTGCCGAAGAATCAAACAAAGAATAATAGTTAATTCTAAATAAAGGTCCTCTTAAAATCGAGGGCTTTTATTATACTAAGGTTATGATTGGCGTTGATGAAGTTGGTAGGGGTTGCTTGGCTGGACCGCTTTTAGTAGTTGCTGCTCGCGTTAAGTCCAACCTGCCAAAGGGCGTTAAAGACTCTAAATTATTAACGCGCTCGCAAAGAGAAGGCCTGTTTCCATCCCTGTTAGAGGCGTGCGAATTTGGCGAAGGTTGGGTAAGTGCTGTTGAGATTGGTAAATTGGGCTTGGCTGGGTCCTTAAAACTGGCCACGGAAAGAGCTTTGCAGGGTCTTGTGCTTGATCCCGGCGAAGAGGTCATCATGGACGGCTCTGTTAACTACTTGCCAAAACAAGTTACCAATGGCCGGGTAATGGTTAAAGCCGACCAATTAGTGCCAGCAGTAAGCGCTGCTAGTATAATCGCCAAAGTAAAAAGGGATAGTTATATGGTCGAACTTTCTAAAAAGTACCCAAATTATAGTTTTGAAGATCACGTGGGTTATGGGACCAAAAGGCACCTAGCAGCTATCAAAACGTATGGACCGCTCGAGCTTGTGCATAGGCTCAACTTTGCCCCTTTTAGGGGACCTCTATGAAAACAACAGCTCAGGGTAAGACAGCCGAAAAAGCGGTAGCCGCTAAACTTAGGGAGGATGGATTCAAAATTCTAGATTTTAATTGGCGGCGGCGAACTTGCGAGATAGATATTATCGCCAGGAAAAAGAAAATTATTTATTTTATAGAGGTTAAATACCGCCGGGTCGACGATCAAGGTGATGGATTTGCTTATTTAACTAGTCGAAAGTTGACTCAAATTCGCTATGCCGCCGAAATTTGGATCAATGAGTATAATTACCATGGGGATTACCGGCTTCTAGCCGCAGCCGTTAGTGGCCCAAACTGTGAAGAAATTGAGGTTATAGAACTCTAAATTTGACTCACGAAGAAGTCTTTTATGTCTTTTAGGTCTCGGTTGCGCCAAGCAGTTTGCCACTCTACCGTCTCAAGGGCTTTTTTATATTCACGCCGCAATGAAGGTGTTAGCTGGGGCTCAAAGAATTTAACAAAATCGTCTCGGAATTTTTTATTGGCAAAAGCCCGGGCTGCGTATAGCGGCAGGCGGGCAAAGCCAAGTTCTGCGCCTATACTTTGTTCTAACCACTTCCAATTTTCTTTCATCCAGGCCCATGTTTCTAGTTTGGCGTGCCTGTTAGAAAAACTGGCAACAATCCAGTAGCTTATATCTTGGATGCGCACCAGAGGACTGTTAATCATCTTTAGTGATTCTTTGTATATTTCGGGCTGCTTGAAGGCGCACAAGGCTCCTGCTAAAACTATTTTCTCGGTCGGTGAATGGGTTTTTTCGTATAGCATTTTTAGCTTTTCAAATTCCTTTTTGCCACCGTTACGAGCAGCCGCATAGTAAATAACGGATCTAAGGTCGGGGTCTTGATCTTCTGATTTCTTAATTGACTCAAACCTCTTTAATGCTTCTTTGACTACATCCGGGTTGTTCCCGATCGAACTAAGTCCCAAGGCTATAGGACGCAGCAGAGTATCAAAATATGTTTCACTTTTGCTAGCTTTCCAACCCAGTCGACCTACCTGTTCGGCGCTGATTTTAGCAAGGTAGGGCTTCATGGACTCAAGCAACTCTTCGTCGTCAAAGACGCGGCGAATGTCGCCTAGAACTAGCGAAATAGTATCCCAAACCGGCGCACTATGCTCGGCGTGGTAATGCTTTAGCATACCCAAAACCTGGGGGGTGCCAAGATAGCCGGCTCTCGATGCCGAGAAAGCATCAAATAATAGTCCTAAGCGTTCGGTTTCGCTCAAGGCGCCAGCCTCTATCTGCAGTCCAAAGTTGGCGTAGGTTTCCTTGTCATAGGTAGTTATATAAAAGCCACTATGACCTTCATTGATTAGTGGTGTATCTGCAGCCCAGGGAACCTTGACAGTCGCAGTATCTAGAACATCTAATTTAGACAAAGGCCCTGAATTGAGCGGCACAGGCCATAAAGTTGTAGATGCGTGGTTTATTTCTTGGCTGGCGAAAAACCGTTGTTGCTTGAGTTTTAGGTTGATTTTGTCATTAGTAATTTCTACCAAGGGGTAGCCTGTCTCGCCTATCCAAACATGCATAAAATCACGCACCGGTTTGCCGCTAACTTCTTCTAGTGCCGCCCAAAGATCTTCTGTCTCAGTGTTTTTGTAGGCGTATTTTTTCAAGTAATAGCGTAACCCGTTACGGAAAACTTCGCCCCCAAGATATGCCTGCAACATGTGGATAACGGCGGAGCCTTTCTGATAGCTAATATCGTCAAAAATAGTGCGAATCTCATCCGGATGGTTAATTGTTACTGACACAGGGTGGCTATTGGCAAGGCTATCGCTTCTAAGACCCAAGAACTGGTCTTCTACTATGTACTGCGTCCACATGTGCCACTGCGGGAACAGTTCGGCGCAAGCAAGGTACTCAATCCAACTGGCAAAACCTTCATTGAGCCAAAGATCCGTCCACCAACTCATGGTCACGAGATTCCCGAACCACTGGTGAGCTAATTCGTGGGCAATCACCATTGCTACATACTGTTTCATCTCAATGCTAGTGTTAGCGGGGTCGACTAAGAGAGCTTGCTCGCGGTAAGTTACCAGGCCCCAGTTTTCCATAGCTCCGCTGGAAAAATCTGGCAGGGCAATCATATCGAGCTTTGGCAGTGGGTAGGGGATGCCAAAGTATTCGTTATAAAATTCTAAGCATTTCACCGCCGTTTCTACAGCAAACTCGGTATATTTAGCATTGTCCGGGGTGGCATAGGTTCTAACAATAATGCCGTCTTTGGTTTTAGCTTCGCGGTAGCCTAGTTCACCATGCGCGAAAGCCAGAAGGTAAGTGCTCATTTTAGGCGTGGTTTCGAAAATAGTCTGAACGAATTCTCCGTTTTTGGTTTGTTTTTTAACAGGAGTGTTTCCAAGAACTGTTTCTCCGGTCGATGTATTTAAAATCAGATCAAAAGTCGCTTTAGCCTCCGGCTCGTCAATACAGGGGAATACCTCGCGGGCATAATGACTCTCGAACTGCGTAGCGATTAGTTTTTTGTCCTTACCATTGTGCATAAAATTGCAGGGGTAAATGCCGTGCATTTGCTCAGTAATCTTACCGCTGAATGTGATAGTTAGTTCGTACTCTCCAGGGTATAGCATTTCACCTGCATGCAGACGTAGTTCATCAAAACTAGAGTGTTTATTAATACGGTCTACTTTAATCTGGAGCTTGCCGCGACGTTTATCGTTTTTTATAAGAGCGGCACTTTTTATGGCTAAGTCTTTTTGGTGGAGGGTAATTCGCTGGCTGGGGCGGCCTGTTTTTTTGCCAAGGATTTTTACAGTCCCCACAAAAGTCATTTTGTCTTTATTTGGTGTAATCGCAAGCTCATAGTGCTCCGGTTGGAATTCACTATATAGTCTTTTTACTTTCTTCACTGCTCTCATTGTAACAGATAGGAATTTGTCATCGGCGAGAAATTTGTTATAATAAAGTCATCGTCCGGCCGAGTTAGGTCGGATTTTTTCATGCCTATTGAACTTGATTATTAAAAAAAGGAGAAACTAAATATGGAAATGGATTTTAAGCAACTGGCGCAAGCTATCAAGCTTATAGCCGAAGAAAAAAATCTGCCAGAAGAGCAGATTCAAGATGTGGTACAGCAAGCCCTGGCCGCTGCATGGCGCCGCGATTATGGCGACCGCGAACAAGAAGTCCGCGTTAACATGAACTTAAATACCGGCGAAGTAACAGCCTATGTTACAAAAGAGGTTGTTGACCAAGTAGAAGACGAACATATGCAGATTAATTTAACGCAGGCCCAAGCAATTCGTAAAAATGCTAAAGTTGGCGAAACTGTTGAAATAATTCAAAAAGTTGAAGATTTTGGCCGTGTCGCTGCCCAGACTGCTAAGCAAGTTATCATGCAGCGCTTAAGGGAGGCTGAACGCGAGATTGTTCTAGCCGAATACGAAGACAAGATCGGTACTTTAGTTAACGGCGTAGTTACCCGTGTAGAAGGCCGTATGATTAGGGTTGAGCTGGGCCGCGCCCAAGGTTTATTGCCTGTTGGCGAACAAATCCAAGGCGAGCGTTACTACCCAAGCCAACGCTTAAAATTTTATCTTAAAGACGTAGAAAAAGGCTTTCGCGGTCCTCAGCTAATTGTTAGCCGTGGCAGCAAAGAATTTATCAAGCTGCTTTTTTCAGCCGAAGTCCCAGAAATGGAAAACGGCGCGGTAGAGATTAAAGAGATCGCTCGCGAGGCAGGTGTTCGCAGCAAAATTGCTGTGTCTAGCAACACTCAAGGCGTAGACCCGGTTGGAACTTTTGTTGGTGGCCATGGAACTCGTATTAACGCTGTGCGCGACGAAATCGGCAATCAGGAAATGATAGATATCGTAGTGTGGGACGCCGACACAGCGACCTTTGTCGCCAATGCCATGAAACCAGCCAATGTGGAACGAGTTGAGCTTGGCAAAGATAACAAAGCAACCGTCGTAGTGGCCGAGGATCAGCTAAGCATAGCTATTGGTAAGGGCGGCCAAAACGTCCGCCTTGCGGGTAAATTAACTGGCTATGAACTAGATGTAGAAGCCGATCAACCCAAAGATAAAGAAGTTGAACAACCTGCAGTAAAAGAGGAGCCAACTAGTACTGTTGCTCCTACCGAATCAAAGGCTCCTGTGCAAAAGCTTAAAAAGAAGAGCGAGCTAGAATCAAGCCTTCTTGAAGCAATTGAAGAGCACGGCACCGAAGAGTAAGAAATAACTAAGTTCTAAAATAATTAGCACTCTTGACTTGAGAGTGCTAATTTATGATATTATTAAAGCACTACTTAAGGCGCTTTCCGTAAAACTCCTTACAGCTAACCTTAAGATGTAAACAGTAAGATTTATAGGTATAAGGAATAAATAAATCTATGATTCCAAATTCACCAGATTTTCAAGAATTTTTGAGCCATTTAACTAACAATGCGCTCCATAGCTTAAAGCATGCCGACGCCATCGCCAGAGCTTCTGGTAGCGCCTACATCGGCACGGAGCACTTACTACTAGGTGTGCTGGCTCAAGAAGGCTCTATGGCTTCTAAAATCCTAGAGAACCAAGGTATTACACTGGACCGGGCCCGCCTGGCGCTTAACCTAACCCCCAAAACCTTAGTTATAAATATGGGGGGCAAGGGTCTTAGCGAAACAGCCAAACTAACACTTAAAATGGCTTGGGAGATCGCCCAAGAATTTAGCCAGGACTACTGCGGCACAGAACACATCTTATACAGCATCTTGAGCCAAAAAAATGCTCGGGCTACAACCTTGCTGCGTGATATGAGCATCGACGTCGATGCTTTGAGCACCGAAGTCGAACAATTCTTAAACCGTCAGCAATACGACGGCGACCAAGCCGGGATGGCTGGTACGCGCCGCCGGGGCAAGAATGGTAAAAAATCCGCCTTAGAATTTTTTGGTACCGACCTAACCAAGCTTTCCCGTGATGGCAAGCTCGACCCTGTTGTCGGCCGTGAAACCCAAATTAAACGAGTTATTACTATCTTAAACCGTAGGACCAAAAATAATCCTGTACTTATTGGCGAGCCCGGTGTGGGCAAGACCGCTATTGTCGAGGGCATTGCCCAACGGATTATTAACGAGGAAGTTCCCGATAGCCTGCTAGATAAGCGCATTATCACTCTCGATCTTGCGGGCATGATCGCTGGCACAAAATACCGCGGCGAGTTTGAAGAACGCCTTAAAAAAGTTATTGCTGAACTCGAAGAAGATGCTAGCACAATTGTCTTTATTGACGAACTGCACTTGATTGTTGGTGCTGGCGCGGCCGAGGGCAGCATGGACGCTGGCAACATCTTAAAGCCAAGCCTAGCTCGCGGCAAGATCCAACTAATTGGCGCCACCACCACAGATGAGTATGGGCGCCATGTAGAAAAAGACGCAGCTCTTGAGCGTCGCTTCCAGCCGGTCCAAGTGCCCGAAACGACCGTACCCGAGACCTTTGCTATCTTAAAAGGCCTTCGCAGTAATTACGAAGAGTACCATAACGTTAAAGCCAGCGACGATGTCCTGCAAGATACCGTCCAATTTGCGAAGCGCTACATAAATGATCGCTATATGCCCGATAAGGCTATCGATTTATTCGATGAAACCGCCGCATATTTGCGGGTAAATAAGGGCAAAACTCCGCCTCAACTCCGAAGCCTTCAGAAGGAGTTAAAACTGATTAATAACCGCATTGACGATGCCGTGGACAATGAAGACTACGAAAAAGCCGCTCGCGAAAAGCAAAAGGCTAGTGTTGTTAATGGGAAGATTAAAACTCTAGAAGAGACCCATAAAACTGGTAAGGCGATTGTAATGAGTAGCGACGATGTTGCCGAAACTGTCGCTCGCATGACGGGCGTACCTGTAAATAAAGTTATCAAGAGCGAAGCTAAATATTTAGTAAATCTAGAGAAGAATCTGGGCAAATACATTATTGGCCAAGACGAAGCTGTTCAAACTGTATCAAGAGCCGTCCGCAGATCTCGCTCCGGCATTTCGAGCGAAAAGCGGCCGATTGGCTCATTTATCTTTCTTGGTCCGACTGGCGTTGGAAAGACAGAACTTGCCAGGGTGCTAGCCCGAGAGTTCTTTGGTTCAGAAGAGGCCTTGATTAAAATCGACATGAGCGAATTTGGCGAGCATCACACAGTTGCCCGTCTAGTTGGGGCGCCGGCAGGCTACGTAGGCTACGATGACGGTGGCCAATTAACAGATAGAATTCGCCGCCAGCCATACAGCGTCGTATTGTTTGACGAGATCGAAAAAGCTCACCCCGATGTCTTTAATATGCTCCTGCAAATCCTCGAAGACGGTGCACTCAGTGATGCTAAGGGTCGGAAAATCGACTTTACGAATACAATCGTAATCATGACTAGCAATATTGGTGCAGAGAAGCTGCAAAAAGAAGCGAGCTTTGGCTTTGGAGCCAGCAAGATGACAGACCTTGATAACCTAGATGAGCTGCACGAAGCCAACAAAGACAAAGTGTTAGAAGACCTAAAGAAACTGATGCGCCCAGAGCTTTTAAACAGGATCGATAAGGTTGTTGTTTTCCGGGCCCTAACTAAGAAGAACGCTCTAGCGATACTAGACCTTCAGTTAGACGACCTGCGCTCGCGCTTAGTCAAAAAGGGAATAGGCCTCGAAGTCAGCAAAGCTGCCAAAGAGTACTTAATGGAAAACGGCTACGATTCCCATAACGGTGCCAGGCCAATGCGCCGCCTACTGCAGGAGACACTCGAAGACGCCATCGCTGGCGGCCTGCTCGAGGAAAGCTACCACAAGGGCGACATCGTAAAAGTTAACGCCTCTAAAAATGCTAAAAAGACAGAGCTGGTATACGCCGCCGCCTCCGAGGCGCATTCTCACTAGCCCAACGCTTGCTATACTAAAATCTGAATATGAATAAAAGAGCCAACACCTTTTTTAGTGTGCTAGGTCTAGTTATTTTGGTGAGCCTGCCTATTATTGCCATTGCTAAGCTGCAGTCCATTGAAGATTGGGCCAAGCTCTATAACTACAATCCACCAGTGGCGGTTAGCACCCTAGCTACCCAAGACACCATGACCCCCAGGGCCATACACGATTTTTATGTTAACCACCCTAGCCTTATGCAAGACACAAACACCTTCAATCAAGAATGTTTACAAGCAGAGCAGGCGATTGTACTGGGTTGCTACCATCCAAACCAAAACGGCATCTTTATCCATGTAGTTAATGACCCACGCCTTAATGGCATAGAAGAAGTAACTGCGGCCCACGAAATGCTCCACGCTGCCTATGACCGTCTTAGCTCTAGCGACAAAAAATATGTTGATGGGCTTCTGGAGGATTATTACAAGAACGGGCTAACAGACCAACGCATCCAATCTGAGATTAACGAATATAAAAAATCTGAGCCTACTCAGGTAGTCAACGAAATGCATTCGGTTTTCGGTACAGAGGCCGCAAACTTGCCAGCGCCGCTAGAGGCTTACTATAAACAGTACTTTGGGAGCCGTTCGGTAGTTGTTGGCTTCGCCAATAGCTATCAAGGCGAATTCACTACCCGAGTCGCTGAAATAGATGCAGACGATGCTAAGCTCAATGACCTTAAAAACCAGATTAGCAGTGAGGAGGCGTCGTTAAAAAGTCAATTAACCCAAATAAACGGCGACCGTGCCAAGCTTGATGAGGAGAGAGCCAGTGGCCAGATTAGCCAGTATAACTCCGATGTCCCTGGCTTCAATACCGAGGTGGACTCCTATAACCATGGCGTCAGCCAACTCCAAAGCGACATTGCTAGCTATAACCAACTGGTTATAGACAGAAACTCTATAGCCAGCGAACTGCGTAGCTTAGACAGCGCCATAGACACCCGGCTGACGACCCAAACCGCCCAGTAATGCTAGACTATTATTAATGGCAAAATCGTTAGGTGTTAAGTATGTTTGCAGTAGCTGCGGGGCAGCCTATGTCTCATGGGTTGGGAAATGCTCTAACTGCGGCGAATGGAACACTCTAACAGAGCAGGTAGAGATAACCACCGCTACTGCCAGGGCTAGTGGTGCACCTCTAAAAATTGAATCTTTAAGTGTGGCCGCCAAAGAAAAACTGATTCGGCTTAAGACGGGTATTGACGAGGTAGACACAGTGCTGGGAGGTGGTTTGGTACCAGGCTCTGTCAACTTGCTGGCTGGACAGCCCGGCATAGGTAAAAGCACCCTTCTCTTGCAGCTTGCCTATAAAGTTGCCGGCAGTCACAAAGTACTTTATATAAGCGGCGAGGAGTCCGCCAGTCAGGTGGCGCTTAGGGCAGAGCGTCTTGGTACTGATAAAAACAGCTTAAAGCTGGCCGTGTCTACTGTCGCTAACGATATTGCCTCGACCATCTCTAACGGCGAGTTCGAGATGGTTATTGTTGACTCGATTCAAGCTATTGCTGTTAACGAGATCTCTAGTGCCGCTGGCAATATTAGTCAAATTACCAACAGCGCGCAGCTTCTAAGCGCTGCTGCTAAAGCTACATCAACAGCTTTAATACTAGTTGGACACGTTACTAAAGAAGGTTCTATTGCTGGTCCCAAAGTGTTGGAGCATATGGTAGATGTGGTGCTGCAACTTGAAGGTGACCGCTATGGTGGTTTTAAATTGCTCCGGGGTGTTAAGAATCGCTTTGGCTCAACAAATGAAACTGGCATTTTTGAGATGTCAGACGAGGGTCTTAAATCTGTTCCCAATCCTTCAGCCGCCCTTTTAGCCGAGCGCCAAGCTAGCGACGGTTCCATAGTCCTTGCAACGATTGAAGGCAGTCGACCGATTCTAGTTGAAGTCCAAGCCCTGGTTAACCCCACAAGCTATGGCTACCCTAAACGCACAGCCAGTGGCATTGACCTTAACAGGGTAAATCTGCTTGTAGCCATGCTAGAAAAGCGTACCAAGTTAAAACTCGCCGATAAAGATATCTATGTGAACATCGTTGGCGGTATCCGATTGAGCGAGCCGGCAGCCGACCTAGCCGTTGCCATGGCTATAGCTAGCGCCGCAAAAGGCATGCAGTTAAAGAAAAACGCCGTGGTTTTTGGCGAGCTTGGCTTGTCCGGCGAAGTTCGCCATGTGCCATTCCTGGAAAAACGCCTTGCAGAAGTCAAAAAGATGGGCTTCGAGGCAGCTATTGGACCCAGGGTTCGTAGTGGCAAGAAACCGCCGCTACTAATGCCGGTTGCCGACGTACGAACTGCGCTCAACACCTTTTTAGAGGGCTAATTTAGTGCCGGCGAAGCCTTCAATGTGGCCCGCCAGCGGTTGTGCCAGTAGAAGCTGTAACCGTTGCGGTATCGCTATTTTGGTATAAGACACTATCGGTAATAGTGGCGCTGACTGTTAGCTGTCCACTAGTAGTGGTTGTATAGGTGAAAGAGTAGGGCCCACCACTTGCTGTGTCGATTGCTTTAACTTGCTGACCGTTAACAGAAAATGTAATCCCTCCTGGGTACTGAGGGTAGTTCGGATCGTCTAGCAGATGCGTGCCCGGGCTAATCGCAGCGGAGATCGTACAGCTATCATTACAAACATTTAGGGTACCAGTAGCAGTATCGGACACAGTTAACGATATAGCAGGTTTTTGATCACCGCAGTTATGGACATCGTCGCTATCGGATGTCCCGCTAGAGCTACTTACCGGCGAGCTGCCAACGCTTTGGCTACCACCATTAAATATGTCTATATTCCAGTTGGCTGTATTGCTGTTACTAACCGAGTTTTTAGCAAGATCAGGAGTACAAGAAGTCGCTAATTTGCCAGAAACTTTATCAAGGGTTTGGTTACCGCCGCTAGCAGTAGCTTTACCCACGTACCAGGAAGGGAAGATGTCTTGACTTGGGCTTGGTTCTATATCGCCGTAGTGGATGTGGTTTCTAACTACAAAGGCTTGCTGAATTTTAATATCGGTTGGTTGGACCCAGTTAACAGGTTTTAGGTTCTGGTGGGCATATTCCATTAAGTTTCGGGTTAAAGGCTCAGTCAGGTACTCCATAGAAGTGCCAAGAGTTACGCGGCGACTGTGATTACCAACCCAAGAGACCACCGCATACTTTGTTGACCAGCTGGTCATAAGTCCGTCGTAGCCGTCGTTAGTAGTTCCGGTTTTGACAGCAAAATTCCAGCCATTGTATCTCTGGAATTTGTAACCACCACTTCGCAGAGTGCTACAGCTGGTAGCGCTACAGCTACCGGGCAAATACGAGGCATTAGGGTCAGAAGCCATATTATCAACTATGTAGGCAGCGTCTTGTTTAACTACTTGGTCACCCTTGGGTTGTTTCCACTGGTAGACGGTTTTATTAGAAGCATCGGTAATTTTTAAGATGTATGTGTGGGGAACGGCCTGGCCCAAGCGCCCTAAGGTGGCTAAGCCGTTAACATGGTCGTCTAGGTAAAGAAACGCACCGTCACCAATAGCTGATGCACCATAACACTGTGTGAACTTAGTAAGAGCTTCATCGGCGTAGCAGTTATAGCTGCTCTGGTTTTTACTTTGGGCGTAAGTGTTATCCATCATTGCCGAAGCCGTAGAAATAACTTTGTTAATTGAATCTACGTGACCATTGCTTTTATCGTTAGGTAGGGCTTCAAGCATGGCCTTAACCGCTGGTACGTTGCGCGACCCCCCCATTGCATAGCGAAGGGTTAGTGGGCCGGGATATATAAAGTCGTAATCTTCAAGACAGTTGCCACCCTGTTTGGGTAAAGCCTTATTAGTGCATGGGTATCCAGGCAGCGGTCCCTGAGTGTCGTACAGTACCGATCCGGCGCCAACATTATTATTGTTATTGATCAGTGTCGTGTAGTCGTACGGTTTAAAACTAGAGCCCGGCGGGATCAATATGCCGGCCGCGTAGTTATCTTGGCCGTGATCTGGGTTGTTAAAGTCAGTTCCACCAACTAGAGCCATCATCTGTCCGGTCGGGACGTCTTCTAGTACGGTTGCTTCTTCGTCTGCGCCATAGCGTGAAACATTGCTCAGGTTAGCAGCTACTAATTGTTCGGCCTTAGTCTGGAGGTTAGTATCAAGAGTAGTTGTTACTTTCCAGCCGCCAATTTTAGCAGAACCGTTACCGTCGCTAGGCACAAATTGTTCCTGAAGCTGTTGTTTGGCGGCCAGAACGAAATACGGTGCCTGTATGCCGGCATATTTTGTTTGTTGTGGTTGTACTTCTGCGAGCACATCTACTTTCTTGGCATTAGCAGCTTGGGCTTTTGTGATCATATGTTGGGAAACCATCTGGTCTAACACGTAGTTTTTACGGTCTAAAAAGCCTTGCTTATCAAAGTTTTGAGTATCGTAGGGGGAATAAAAAGACGGAGACTTAGGAATAGCGGCAAGCATCGCGGCTTCTGCCAGTGTTAAGTCTTTAGCATTCTTATGGAAATAGTCGCTTGAGGCCGCCTGTACGCCATAATCTACGCCGCCGTAAGGCGCAGCGTTAAGGTATCCAGTTAGTATCTGGTCTTTGGTGTATGTCCGCTCGAGCTCTACAGCCAGAATAAGCTCTTTGACTTTCAGAGCAATATTACGATTTTCGTTAAAATCTTGGGTTAGCTTGACGAGCTGCTGGGTAATCGTAGATCCGCCTTGGGTACTACCGTGTTTCACTATGTCATTAACTGCTGCTCGCCCAATTCCGCGCACGTCAAAGCCGCGGTGTTTATAAAAGTCTTTGTCCTCTACGGCTACAGTAGCCTTCTTTAAGTAGGGAGAAATAGTGTTGCTTTGAACAGGCACCCTCTTTACAGCCCCGTAATCTTGCCATAGCAAGGTTTGGCCGGTGCGGTCATAATAACTAATACTGCCGCCAAGGTTATCGCCAGATATATCGTTAATGTGGGGCAAGTCTTTTCTAAAATAGGCAAAAACGGCCAGCGTAAATACAAACAAGAATAGGATAGCTAGTCCGGCCACTTTTAGACCCATTACAGCTCCATCTCGGCTAAACCAGTATTCGGTTAAGTTCTTTGGCTGCATACGCCAAAAGAACCTCTTAAGGCGCGATTTTGGCAAACCTCGCATCCTGTCGGCTCGGCGCAGGAGTTTAGCTTCCTTCATGGACATCCATTTTTGGGCTAGCGATTGGTTAACTTTTATAGTCTTACCGCTCTTTGTAGTCACTGTCTTACCGCTGCGGCTTGGTCGCTTAGTCATATAAAGTTTTCTTATACCCCTTTAGCTAACAATTATATCAAAACGCTTATATATTCTTGAGCTAAAAAATCGAATCAACTGCTAACATCGTTTATACTACTCATATAGTAATGAAAATTATGCTGAGAAATAACTTATGAATATAAGCAATGACCTTCTGTGGCGCGGCCTAATTAAAGATAAAACCTTTGAAGACCCAAGCTGGCTTGATACCCCGCGCAAATTTTACCTAGGTATCGATGCTTCTGGTGATAGCATGACCATTGGTAATCTAGCCGTTATTTTGCTGGCCCGGCGCCTAGTTGAAGCTGGTTGGCAGGCTGTCATGTTAGCTGGTGGTGCTACCAGCTTGGTGGGTGACCCAGGCGGCAAAGAAGATGAACGACAGCTAAAAACTCCAGATGAAATTGCCAAAAATGTAGAGCCCGTCAAAGTTCAGATAGAGAAGCTCTTTGCTGGCCAACCGCACGAGATGGTTAACAATATAGATTGGCTAGGAGAAGAAAAGTACCTCGATTTTCTGCGCGATGTTGGCAAATATTATTCCATGACAGAACTACTCCAACGCGATTTCGTAACAGCCCGCCTTGGCCAAGACGGCTCGGGTATCAGTTATGCCGAGTTCAGTTACTCTCTACTGCAGGGCTTTGACTTTTGGTGGCTGTTTAAGAATAAAGGCGTAGAACTCCAGATCGGTGCTTCAGACCAGTGGGGGAACATGCTGTCTGGTGTACCGCTAATCCGTAAAAAAGAGAGCAAAGAAGTTCATGCTTTTAGCATGCCGCTTGTTATAGACCGCTCAACTGGCCGCAAGTTTGGCAAGAGTGAAGCTGGCGCTATCTGGCTCGACCCAGCCAAAACATCCGAGACCCAATTTAGGCAATTTTGGATCAATGTAACCGACGAAGAAGTCGGCGACTTTCTTAAAATCTACACGTTTATTACTAAAGATGAGTTCGACAAACTTATGGCCGAGCACGCAACCCATCCGGAACAACGCCTAGCCCAGAATGAACTGAGCAAGCGTGTAACAGAGATAGTTTTTGGCTCTGCAGCTAGCTCGTTTAGCAAAATCCAGCAGCTTCTAACTGGCGAATTATCTTTAGAGAAGCTAGACCCAGAGCTACTAGCAGATATCAAAAAAGAGATTCCAGTCTTAAAATCTACCGGCAACGTAGTTGAAGCTTTGGTTAGCGGCAATCTTACTCCATCTAACTCCGAAGCTCGTCGACTGCTAGCTTCTGGTGCAGTCTATATCAACGGTGTTAGTGTGGACCGGGATAATTTTGAAAACTCAGATTTTAAAAACGGCTTCTTGCTGCTGCGCCGTGGCAAAGCCTATAAAGATTCAATACTAATTACGGAGTGAAAATGCCCGACAAGCAATTCAAAAAAGCCGACCAATATAACGACCCTAGCCATAACTACAAGAATTACTGGCATGGGCGAGAGTACGAACACGCTGCCGAAGAAATGGCTATTAGCCGATTGCTCAAACGTATGCATTTTAAAAATGCGGTCGATGTGGGCGGCGGCTACGGCCGGCTTAGCAAATTTTTGGTTAAGTTTGCAGATAGGGTGACTCTAGCTGAACCCAGTCAACAACAGCTAGATATAGCTAAGGATTACCTTAAAAACACGCCAGAGGTAGAGCGCAAACTACTGCAAGCGGCTGATCTTAAAATGCCTGATAGTTCAGTTGATTTGGTTCTAATAGTTCGCGTTTTGCATCATTTGCCAGATCCCCGGCCAGAGTTTGCCGAAATTGCCCGCGTGCTTGAACCCGGTGGGACTTTTTTGCTGGAATTTGCCAACGACGCCCACTTTCTAAACCGAGTACGTTATGGACTTCACGGCAAGCGCATTCCGCGGGAACCCGTAGATATTAGAAGTGAGGCTAATAAAAAGAAGGGCGAGATACCGTTTGTTAATCACCACCCTAAAACCGTTATTAAGCTTTTAAAAGATGCCGGCTTTGAAGTAGAAGCTTGCCTAAGTGGCTCTAATTTACGGTCGCCCACCCTTAAAAAGATCTTTGGTAAGCGACCACTACTAGCACTCGAAAAGATTTTACAACCGCTGCTGGCGCCGTTTTACTTCGGCCCAAGCGTCTGGCTAAGATTAAAAAAGCAATGAAAGTGCAACACATTGTCGTTGGCGGAATCCTAAAAGTTGACGGCAAGATTTTGATGGTTCGCCGGTTAATGTCTGACGTATCTAGCCAAGGTTACTGGGAATTCCCCAAAGGTCGGGTTGAATGGAGCGAAGATCCAGAAACTGCGCTTAAACGTGAGTTCATGGAGGAAACTAACCTGCGTATCGAGCCGATAAAAATTAATAACACTCTTAGCCATACTTACAAGCGAGATGGCGACAATATCCACATGGTCGTCCTAGAGTATTTAGTTGCTCTTGCTCCAGATGAAGGTATTACGGATATAAAATTGACCGAACATGACGCTTATAAATGGGTTGATAGTTCTAACATTGATGAGATTAGGCCTATTTACGAGTCGATGAAACAAAATCTACTTGCTGCGCTAGACTACTATTAGTGGAACTTGAATCTCCAATTATAGAGTTAAAGGGGGTCGGGGAAGAGGTTGCTAAGAAGTTAGCTAGCCTAGGCATCCATAACTTAGGCGAACTTATAGAGTATTTCCCCCGTCGGTACGAAGATTACTCTAACATCTCTAAGATAAAAGATCTGCGGCCCGGTGTAGTTACAATAGAGGCCGAAATAAAACAGGCCAAGGGCCGTTATGTACGCCGTGGCATGCATATTACAGAGGCTGTAGCCAGCGATGATACCTCTAGTGTCAGGTTAGTGTGGTTTAACCAGCCATATCGTGCTGGGGCGCTTAAAAGCGGTCAAAAGTACTATATCGCAGGCGAATATAAGCTCAGCCGCAACCGATTCAGCATTCTTAATCCCTCTGTAGAGCTGGTTAGCGACTTTCCGGTCAATACGGCACGCATAATCCCCATATATAGAGAAACAAAAGGTATAAAGTCGGCTCAGATTAGAAAGCTGGTACGAGAGGCGGTTACTCAGGTAAAAGCCCTGCCAGAACACTTGCCAGACTGGCTACGCAAGGAAAACGATCTGATAGTTTATGCCCGGGCGGCTACCGAAATGCACTTTCCATCCGGTGCTAAAGCACTCGAAATTGCCAAAAAACGTCTGGCTTTCGAAGAGGTGTTCCAGCTTACGTTGGCTGCACTCTTAAATAAGCAGGAAAACGCAGATGAAAAAAGCTTAAAAATTAAGTTTAATAAAAAACTGGCCCAAGATTTTGTAGCTAAATTGCCGTTTAAACTCACAGATGCCCAGCGCAAGGTCATATGGCAGATATACCAAGATATGGAACGCCCAAGCCCCATGAACCGCTTAGTAGAGGGCGATGTAGGCTCTGGCAAGACCGTAGTGGCCGCCATGGCTGCCCTTATGGCGATGGAGCAGGGCTATCAGGTAGCTTTTATGGCTCCTACGGAGATACTTGCTAACCAGCACGCCGAAACGCTCCATAAGCTCCTGCAGAGCGTTGGTTATGCCGATCAAGTAGGTTTGCTGACCGGTAGCCTAAAACCCAAGGCTAAAGCTCTAATGCACGCTAGAATTGCTAGCGGCGAAGTGCAGCTGATTGCGGGAACTCACGCGCTGGTAAGTGAAAAAGTGAGCATGGGTAAATTGGGCTTGATTATTGTTGATGAGCAACACCGCTTTGGTGTTGATCAGCGCAAAAAATTGCAGGCCAAAGCCGGGCATATGCCCCATGTGCTTCATATGACAGCCACCCCTATTCCGCGCAGCCTGGCTCTAACTCTTTATGGGGAGCTAGACATCTCTGTTTTGGACGAACTGCCTCCAGGCCGGCAAGCAATTGTGACCAAAATTGTCTCGCCAAACTCTCGCAAGCAGCTTTATGAAAAGGTCGAGAAAGAGCTCTCGGCTGGGCGCCAAATGTTTGTAGTTTGCCCGCTTATTACAGAGGATGATTTAAAAGCCGGCTTATCTGCTGAGGTGGTATATAAAAAATTAGCTGAGCATGACTTTAAACATCGCAAGGTGGCCCTGCTCCATGGAAAGATGAAATCTGCCGATAAAGACAAGATTATGGCCGATTTTTTGGCTCACAAGTACGATATTTTGGTCAGCACAACAGTTATAGAGGTGGGTGTAGATATTCCTAATGCCTCGGTAATGCTTATTGAAGGGGTAGAAAGGTTTGGTTTAGCCCAAATTCACCAGTTGCGGGGCCGCGTTGGACGCGGGGCCCACCAAAGCTATTGCTATCTGATGATGAGCGATTCTAAAGCGCCTAGCCAGCGTTTAAGGTTGCTAGAGACTACATCTGACGGCTTTAAACTGGCAGAGTATGATCTTGAGCTTCGTGGTCCAGGCGCTATATATGGTGTGATACAGCATGGGGCGCTAGACCTACGCGTAGCTAAGCTAACGGATACCAAACTGATTGCCGCCGCCCGATCTGCGGCCCAAGAGTTTATATATAAAAAAGAAAAACTCTCTAAGTTTGCTCACTTAGAGGCAAGGGTTAATTCGCTTCGTGCGATAACAAATTTGAACTAGGTACTAATTGACAATGTAAGGTGTTAATGTTATAATCTTTACCAACTCTAGAGAGGCTGGTGAAAACTCCTCTCCTGAGGAGTACTTCGCAGTCTTGGTCACCCGGAAGGAGACCCAGCATGTCCGGCCGCATCACCTTGGCCATCGCAGTTCTGTTCGCAGCGGTTCTCGCAACTGCTGCAACAGCCAGCACCACCCAGGCACCCGCGCACGTGACGGTCTACCTCTCGATCCAGGGCGCGAACGTCAGCGACGGCGGTGATGTGACCGTGAACGGACACGTCAGCAACCAGTCCTCGCAGACGCTCCGCTTCCTGACGATCGCCAACCGCTGGTCCTTCGACGGCCGCAAGCCGCGCTGGAAGAACGTCATCGAGACGGACAATCTCCAGAACGCGTACTGGTCGAACAAGAACCACGACATCCTCACCATCTCGGAGATCAAGCCGCACAAGCGCGGCTGGTTCCAGTTCACGGTGAAGGTGCCGAAGCGCGAGGGGACCAACCGGCCGAACGCGACGCTGTTCTGCTTGCAGAGCAACCTCGTGCACGTGACGCCGGGACCGGGGGCAGGCTGGAGCATCAAGTCCGGCATGCCCTGCAAGGAGTACATCGCCCCGTAGCCCTCGGGCTACAAACCGTGGCAGCCTCGTTTGCGCGAGGTTGCCACGGTGCACCACCCTGTTGCAGGGTGTTTTTTATAATTTAAGTTCTAGCTAGATATAGAATAGAAGTATGAGAATTATTGCAGGCACGCTTAAAAACAGAGAACTCAAAACACCACATGGTCGCAAAACCCACCCCATGAGTGAAAAAGCCCGGGGCGGGCTCTTTAATGTACTGGGCGATGTAGAGGGTTTAACTTTTCTAGATGCGTTTGCGGGCAGCGGCGGCCTGGCATTTGAGGCTGCCAGCCGGGGCGCCGGGGAAGTTATAGCTATAGAAAAAGACCGAGCTGCACACAGCATCATAGACCAAAACTTGGCAGACCTTAAACTGCCCAATGTTCATGTAGTGAGGGCAAATGCTAATGGCTGGAGCATTCATAATATGGAAAAACAGTTCGACATAGTTTTGCTGGACCCGCCATACGACGACCTGCAGACCAATTTGATAACCACACTCATAAAAAGGCACGTCAAGAAGAATGGTTTAGCAGTATTAAGCTGGCCAGGCAAGACTGCAATCCCAGATTTTGACCAAACAGAAGTAGCTGCCACTAAAAATTATGGTGACAACCAACTAGTCTTCTACCGAAAAATTTAGACATCCTAAGCAGTTTTGATCTGCAAGTAACGAACAGCCGTAGCACAGCTATAGCTCACGCTAAATGCAATGTCTATCACGTAGCCTAGAACTGGTATGTTGCCCAAAACTGAAAACAAGACGTTGACGCCAATGATTCCCCATAAAGCCTCTGAAAAGTTGTGAGAAACAGCTACGCTTTTCTTCATGGCCTCATTGATTCCTATATCTTCATCTACTAAAAAGTAAGGCGCCATCATGTATCTGCGGATCATAAAGAACCCCGGTACAATAAACAAAATAAACCCAACCAAAATAATGAAGAAGCGTGTGATTACTAAACCAAGCATGCGCCAGAAAAAGTGCAAACTTGTTTTAAGCGACGGCCAGTAACGAAGCTTTACACCCTTTGCGCTTTGTAACTTAACGTAATAGTACAAACTGCAAGAAAGAGGTATAGCAAAAAAGATTGCTCCAGCACCCAATATTACGCTAAGAATATTGGCTGTAGTTGTTACGGATTTACTTGTCCAAGAACTGCTATCAGTAGTAAGAGTAAAATGAACAGCTATCTCTAGTATTACAACGAACATAAGAATAGCCAGGATTGGCACAAATATTCCAAAAACAAATATAACCCAGTTCTTTTTAAATGCTTCCCAGCTTGGGTTGAACAGATCAAAAGCGCCTGGCAAATTTTGCTCTTTGTACATAGATGCTTCTTCGTGAGTTTTTGGCTCTTCTTTGTCGGTTTTATTGTCTTCCATATTGCTCGCTTAAATTAATTAGGCTAATAATGCATGTTCTGCCAGCCTAAAGCAATAGGATATGGCCAAAAGGCCTAAAAACCTATAAAATACATCTGTTAACCACACGGGGATGTGGTGAAATTGGTATACACGCGTGCCTTAGGAGCACGTGCCGCAAGGCGTGAAGGTTCAAGTCCTTTCATCCCCACCAATAAAAAATAGCTACCTTTTGAGTGGCTATTTTTTATTCATGAGATTAGGACTTGAACCGATAGGCATGAATAGCCGGTGGCTATTCATGTTTTCATTGCTTGGCCGCCTTGCGCGCTGCTTGCAGCTTGCGCATGCGCATGATAACTCAAGTCCTTCCTTGCTTTATCCTCAAATCAAGTGAGTGTATATTCAAACTATGGCAGAGGATAATAATACTCAAAAAACGGGGACATCTATCGCTAAAAAGACATCCGACATTGCATCTGCTGCTGTTACGGTTGCGTTAGGCATGGCATCTACCAACAAAGGTGATCTGGTTAAATTAGGAATCTCTACAGGGAGAATGATACTTAGACGTGATTTTAACAGGGCTCTTTCATCAACTTATGAATACTTCATGAAAAAAGGCTCACTAGATGAAAACTATTTTAGTTCGCCTGAATGGGCTGATTTATCACCAGAATTTGACATAATTAATGGAAATAACTTTGGGAAAGAGAAGTTGGATTATTTGAGGAAAATCTTTGCTAATCTAGCGCTAAACCCTAGAGATGCTAATAAGAAATACTTACTTGATATAGCTTTAAAGCTGTCAGAGCCACAAATAAAGATCCTAATTGCTGACTTTAATTTATCCAAACAGCCAATACCTCTTGAAAGAATCAGTAAGCCAATAGGTGAATGGAGGCAAGCAATAGCACAAGAGTCTGGCCTAGAGTATGCAGAAATGATTTCGCTGCATGATGGAGGACTCGTAGAAAACGAGCTATTAACGCACACTGTTGGCCGAAGCAACGACTATGTTGTAATTGATCCAAAACTCTCTAGATTATCCGACTTAGGTTATGCTCTTTGTTCGCTGATGATGCTTGAAGATGACCCCGTTAAGAGGGAGGATTAAACCAAATTCTTAAGCTGCTGGTAGCGCATTGCTGGAGCAATAGAGTAAAGCGCACCCAAAACAAAACTAGCTAGGCTGCCAATTATTGGCAAAATGCCAATCAAACTTATTACAAACAATACGCCTATTAGCCCCCAGACAGCACCGGTATTGCGGTTACTAATGGCATGGCTGCCTTCTAGCGCCTCTTTAATGCCGCATTTCTTGTCAATCATTACATATGGGGCAAAAAAGTAGCGGCGCATTAGTATCAAACCCGGCACAATTAGCAACGCAAAACCAATGCCAATAATTACCGCCAAAACTATATAAAGCTTCAAAAGTTCTAACCAATTAGTTTTGGCATACTGCCACAGTTGATCAAGCTCTACGTGCTTATCTTTAGATAGCTCTAACTGGGCTTTTTGCAACATCACCTGCACCAAGGTACCGGCAATCAGCGTAAAAATTAACCAAATGATAGAAAAGCCTATAAAGATACCAAGATAGGTAGTGGGTACTGTTGGCCAAGCAAAGTTGGCGTCTGAGAGTCTCTGCCAGTAATTACCACCGTGGGCAGGGATGGATATCCAGCTGTGGAGCCAAAGAATTAAAGGCAGCACGTACAGAGGTGCAAAAACGTTTATATTGTTCATAAACAGGTCGCGGCTAGGTTTAAACAAGCTCCAGGCGCTAGGCATATATAAAGGCGAACTACGGCGGGCTCTTTGTTTTGCCATATTGCACTTAATTATACTCTCTTCTCAAGCCCTGTATAATAAAAATAACCATGAGCCTAAACACACAACCTTATAAGGGTGCCCGGGATTTTTATCCAGAAGATAAGCGTTTGCAGAAGTATATTTTCGGCAAGCTCCGCTCTTGCGTGGAAAGTTTTGGCTACCATGAGTATGACGCACCGATTTTAGAATCTTTTGACATTTATGCTGCCAAAACCGGCGAAGAGATAGTTAACGAACAGCTCTATAGTTTTGAAGATAAGGGTGGCCGCAAACTAGCCATTAGACCAGAGATGACACCTAGTGTCAGTCGTATGGTTGCTGCCCGCCGCCAAGAGCTCGCATATCCACTGCGTTGGTATAGCATCCCTAATTTGTGGCGTTATGAACGGCCACAACGCGGACGGTTGCGTGAGCACTGGCAGCTAAACGTCGACCTGTTTGGAATAGAGGGTGTTGAGGCCGATGCCGAAATTATCCAGGTGGCCGATGCGCTTTTGAAGAATTTTGGCGCCAAAGCGAGTGACTATGTAATCCGCATAAATAGCCGCAAGCTAGTCAATTTCTTACTGGACGAGCACTTAGAACTGCCACCGGACGACGCTAAAGCTCTAACCAAATTAATAGACCGTCGCTCCAAAATGGAGGCTGGTGATTTTAGCAAGGCCTTAACCGACCAAATTGGTGCCGAACGAGCAGAACTAGCTGCTAGTTTGTTCGACGTGCCAAAAGTAGAAAACCTGCCAGCACTATTTAAAGAGCAAGACTCTGTTCGAAACCTAAAAAAGTTATTCGGACTACTGGTTAAAGCCGGAGTTAAAAATGCTGTTTTTGATCTGTCTATAATGCGTGGTTTCGATTATTACACCGATGTTGTTTTTGAAGTTTTCGACACTAACCCAGAGAATAACCGCTCTATGTTTGGCGGCGGCCGCTACGACGGCATGGTTGGACTATTTGGGGTAGACCCAGTACCAACAGTAGGTTTCGGCATGGGCGATGTGACCTTGCAGAACTTTTTAGAAGCTCATAGCTTGCTGCCAAAGCTGCCACCAGAAACAGAATCAATCGCCGTCTTGATTGGCGACGTTTACGACGAGGCCCAAAAAGTTCTAGACCAAATTAGAGCAGCCGGCATTAATCTAGCGGTAGATTTTAGCGAGCGCAAACTAGACGCCCAGATTAAAAGTGCTGTAAAATCTGGCGCAAAATATGTTTTGTTTATTGGTGAGCACGAGCTTAGCAGTGGCAAGTTCAAACTGCGCGAGCTAGCTCAGAGTCACGAGCAAATTCTTGAACTTAGCGACGTGATTAGTGCGCTAAGCTCAAACTAGACCTAGTAATAACAGATATAAATCTGTATAATTTCTTTTTGATGCAAATAACTCGTACAGATACTTCCCCTACAAATGTAACTTTAAAAGTTATAGCTACTGCTGTTGAGCTCGAGCCGATTAAAAAGCACGTTTTAGCCTCTCACTTTGCGGACGTAAAAGTGCCAGGTTTTCGTGGTGGCAAAGCCCCGCTCCACTTAATAGAGAAGAACATTAACCAGCAGGCGTTCCTAGACGAGTTTATGGAGCACTCCCTTAATGACCTTTACCGCCGTGCAGTTGAGCAGGAAGGCTTACGCCCAGTCGGCCAACCCGACGTCCAGCTTAAAAAATTTGTGCCTTATACAGAGATGGAGTTCGAGGCTACCCAAGATGTCATTGGCAAAGTAGAGCTGCCAGATTATAAGAAGATCAAGCTACCTAAAACCAAGGTCACGATTACGGCCAAAGATGTTGATGACGTTATTAAATCGCTTCAGGCACGGATGGCCGAGCGCACAGAGGTTAAACGACCTGCCAAAGACGGCGATGAAGTCGTTATAGACTTTGCTGGTGCCGACGAACAGGGCGAACCTATAACTGGCGCCACTGGCACAGATTACCCGCTTGTTCTAGGCAGTAAGAGCTTTATACCGGGCTTTGAGGAAGAAGTAGTTGGCGTTGAACCCGGAGCGTCTAAAGAGTTCAAAGTTACATTCCCGAAAGATTACGGCGTGGCCGATCTGCAGAGTAAAAAAGTTACCTTTTCTATAACTGCTAAGAAAATTAGTGAGCTGATTGAGCCAAAACTGGACGACGAGTTTGCCGCCAAGGTTGGACCCGTTAAAACGGTAGCTGAACTTAAAGCAGATATTAAGAAGCAGCTGGAGAGCGAAAGGTCTTGGCAAGCCGAGCAAGCTTACCAGAGTGAACTAGTTAAAAAGATTAGCGAGAAAGCCAAAGTTGATGTCCCGGAAGCTCTTGTTGAAGAGCAAATAAAGCGCATGGAAGACGAAGAGCGTCGGAACCTGGCCTACCGCGGCCAAACCTGGGAGGAACATCTAAAAGCAGAAGGTGTTGATGAAAAACTACATCACGACCGTATGCGTCCGGACGCTACAGACAGGGTTAAGGCAGGGCTAGTCTTAAGCGAAATATCTGAGCAAGAAGGCATAGACGTTACTCCGGCAGAACTAGAAGAGCGCCTTAAGACCCTGCGCGGCCAATACGAAGACACCGGTATGCAGGAAGAACTTAACAAACCAGATAACCGCCAAGAAATTGCCAGTCGCATTTTAACCGAAAAAACTGTCCAAAAACTAGTAGACTACGCTAGCAAGTAGTTGGCACTCTTGACTTGCGAGTGCTAATTTTTATAAAATTAAATTACATATGAATAAGCCCACGTCACAAGTTTTGATTCCAACCGTTATTGAACAAGAAGGCCGTATGGAACGGGCCTATGACATTTATAGCCGCCTGCTAAAAGACCGCATCATCTTCCTGGGTAACGATATAAACGAACACACTGCCAACCTAGTAGTCGCACAGATGTTGTTCCTTGAGAATCAAGATGATAAGAAAGACATTATTCTTTATATAAACAGTCCCGGTGGCAGTGTTTATGACGCCATGGCTATTTACGACACTATGGAGTTTGTTAAGTGCGATATCCAGACTGTTGGCATTGGTGTACAAGCCAGTGCAGCTGCTTTCCTATTAAATGCAGGTACAAAAGGTAAAAGGTTCTTACTGCCTCATGCCACTGTAATGATTCACCAGCCATCTAGTGGTACCCGCGGTAAAGTTACCGACCAAGAGATAGATCTGCGCGAAGCATTGCGGGTGAAGCGGATGATGGAAGAGATTATGGCAAAAAACACCGGTCAGCCACTCAAAAAAGTGCACGATGACCTAGAGCGCGACTTCTGGATGACTGCCGAGGATGCCAAGAAGTATGGTCTAGTGGACAAGATTATAGACAGCCGAAAACTCGCCGATTCTATACCAAAGCAAGCTTAAGTTGACTATTCTACAACACATTTTTTGCTAATAGGGTTGAACGTCTGTGGAAAACCCTTTAGAATTAAGTTCAAGAAGTAGTGTACTTTGGTGCTTGCTATGGTTATAACTTTTTGCATCGCCGAACGTAGTGGGCTTCGCATGTAAGCGAAACAACTAATTATTAAGGGAGTGTTGCTTTTAATGGCGAAAAGTTTAGGGCAAATTGCTAAACGCACGTACTTTACAAAATCAGAAGACATTATAAATCCGCCTAACCTGGTAGACCACCAGAACAAGTCTTTCCAGTGGTTTGTAGAAGAAGGTTTGGGCGAACTTTTAGCTGAAATTAGTCCAATTGACGATTACACAGGGACCAAGCTCAGCATAGTTTTTAAGGATTATCATTTCGAAGATCCAAAAATGACCGAGGCTGCAGCCCGAGAGAACAACGTTTCTTTTGAGGCTCCTCTTAAAGCTAAGGTCGAGCTGACCAATAAAGTAACGGGCGAAATTAAAGAACAAGAGATCTATCTAGGTGACTACCCATGGATGACTAGCCGGGGTACTTTTGTAATTAACGGCGCAGAACGTGTAGTTGTTAGCCAGCTAATCCGCTCTAGCGGTGTATTCTTCACAGCCGACCCACACGGTACCACCAGCCTATATGGCGCCAAGGTTATTCCCGTGCGTGGTGCATGGCTAGAGTTTGAAACCGCAGCCAATGGTGCGCTTTATGTAAAGATTGACCGCAAACGCAAACTGGCAGTTACTACCCTGCTCAAAGCCTTGGGTATGGACGAAGTAAAGATTAAAGACGCCTTTAAACACGTTGATACTGGCGAGAACAGTTATGTTGCCGCAACGCTTGCTAAAGACCCGTCAAACAGCAATAGCGAAGCTTTAATCGAAGTTTACCGCCGCTTACGCCCAGGCGACCTTGCGACCGTAGACAACGCCCGCTCACTGCTCGAAAACATGTTCTATAACTTTAAGCGATTTGATTTTGGCCGAGTCGGCCGCTATAAGATCAACAAGCGTTTAGATCTTGATGTGTCCAATATTGCAGACAACCGCGTGATGCGCTTAGAAGATTTGACGGCCATCATTGCTGAGCTTATCCGTTTGAACACAACTCAAGATCCAGCTGATGAAATAGATAGCCTGGCTAACCGTCGAGTTAAATTGGTTGGCGAGCTTGTACAGCGTCAATTCAGAATTGGTTTGCTTCGTATGGAACGCAATGCCAAAGACCGCATGAGCATGAGCGAGATCGAAACAGTTACTCCGGCCCAGCTAATTAACGCTCGCCCGGTTGTGGCTGCCGTTCGTGAATTCTTTGCAAGTTCTCAACTTTCGCAATTTATGGATCAGATTAACCCACTTTCCGAACTAGCCCACAAGCGCCGCCTAAGCTCCATGGGTCCAGGTGGACTTAGCCGCGAGCGAGCCGGATTTGAAGTCCGTGACGCCCATGCTACCCACTATGGACGTATTTGCCCAGTAGAGACCCCAGAAGGCGCCAACATTGGTTTGGTGCTCAACTTGGCTGGTTTTGCCCGCATTAACGAATATGGCTTCGTAGAAACACCTTACCGCAAGGTTATTAACGCCGTTTCCGCTAAAGAGGCCGCTGGGCACATTGCCCGCGTTGATCTTGCTGACGAAAAAGGCAAAGTTATTGTTAAGGCCGGGGCAACTATTACAGAAGCCGCTGCCAAAAAACTTGCAACTGTTAAATCCCAAGCAACTTGGCCTGTTAAGGCTAAAGTTACTACTAAAATTGTTTACCTAGACGCAGCCGAAGAAGAGCACGCTGTAATTGCTGGTGCTGGTAACGAAATTGGCAAGAATGAATATTTTGCTCAGCCACGCGTTGGTGCCCGAAACCGACTTGAACCGGAAGAAGTAGACGCCGACGATGTAACCCATATGGACTCGTCTATGGCTCAGACTATTGGTTCTAGTGCCGGTTTAATTCCTTTTATTGAGAAAAACTACGTTTTGCGCTCACTTATGGGTTCTAACCAGCAACGCCAAGCTGTTCCGCTTATCAAGCCAGAGGCACCACTTGTTGGTACTGGCATGGAATCTATCGTTGCTCAGAACACCGGCCAGCTGATCCTAGCCGAAGAAGATGGCACAGTAGTTAAAGCTACAGCCGACGAAGTTGCCGTTAAATATAAGAGTGGCCACACTACCAAATACGAACCAGTCCACTTTGCTCGCAGCAACGAAGGTAGTTCAATCAACCAAACCGTAGTTGTTAGCAGTGGCGATAAAGTCAAAGCCGGGCAACCACTGGTTGAAGGCATGAGTATCGCCGACGGCGAGTTAGCTCTAGGCAAAGACCTTCTAACGGCCTTTATGCCCTGGGGTGGCTACAACTTCGAGGATGCTATCATTCTTTCTCGTCGCTTAGTTGAGGACGACACTCTAACCAGCGTTCACATTGTTGACTACATGACTGAAGTCCGCGAGACAAAATTAGGGCCAGAAATCGTAACCCGGGACATCCCGAACGTTTCAGAAGAAAGCCTAAGGCATCTGGACGAAGACGGCATTGTGCGCATCGGTGCAGAGGTTCACCCTGGCGATATCCTGGTTGGAAAGATTACTCCTAAAGGTGAGCAAGAACTTTCTAGTGAAGAGCGGCTCTTGCGCGCTATCTTCGGCGAAAAGGCCAAAGAAGTCCGCGATACCTCTCAGCGCATGAGTACTGGCCGGCACGGAAAAGTCGTTGGCGTTAAAGTATTTTCTCGAGCTAACGGACACGAACTTAAAGCCGGTGTGATTATGCAAATCCAGGTCTTTGTGGCTCAAATGCGCAAAATTAGCGTTGGTGACAAACTTGGTGGTCGCCATGGTAACAAAGGCGTTATTGCCCGAATTTTGCCAGTAGAAGATATGCCATTTAACGAAGATGGCACACCAATTGATATCGTTCTTAACCCACTAGGCGTGCCTAGTCGTATGAACATTGGCCAGCTATTTGAGACTCACCTAGGTATGGCTGCCCGAGCTCTAGGCTTCAAGGTTGCTACACCGCCATTTAACGGCGTGCCCATCGACAAAATTAAGGAGCTTCTAAAAGAAGCTGGTTTACCAGAAGATGGCAAACAACAGCTATACGATGGCCGCACTGGTGAAGCATTTGCCGAACGCACAACCGTTGGCAGTATGTATATCATCAAGCTTAACCACATGGTTAGCGACAAAATTCACGCCCGCTCAACTGGTCCTTACACAATGGTTACCCAACAGCCACTCGGCGGTAAGGCCCAAAACGGCGGTCAGCGCTTCGGAGAAATGGAAGTTTGGGCGCTAGAAGCTTACGGTGCTGCTAATACTCTGCAGGAAATGTTAACGATCAAGTCAGACGATGTTTACGGCCGCAGCAAAGCCTACGAGTCAATCATCAAAGGCACACCAATTCAGGGTCCAAAAGTTCCAGAAAGCTTCAATGTGCTTGTTAAAGAACTGCAAGGTTTAGGTCTTAAAGTTGACCTTCTAACTGAAGGCAAAGTTGTTGATGCCGAGGAAATTTTAGCCAAGCACATCAAGGACGAGTCTAAAAACGAGCCCGTGGTTGCAACTCCGCAGACTGCCAGTGGTAACACTGAGGTAACAGAGGAAGCAGTAGAGCACGAAATGATGCTCATGGAGGATGCCGACGGTAACCCGGAAGTTGAAGTATCAGATGAAGAAATAGAAAGGGAGGCAGCCTAATGCGCCAATATTCCACAGGAACAAATATTGCAGACTTTGATGCTGTAAGACTGGCCATTGCCAGCCCAGAAGACATTCTGGAATGGAGTTACGGAGAAGTAACCAAACCAGAAACAATTAACTACCGCACCCAGAAACCAGAGCGTGACGGTTTGTTCTGCGAGCGGATTTTCGGTCCGGTTAAAGATATTAACCCACACGATGCTAAATATAAAGGTGTACGTAGCCGAGAGGCAGCCGTAGACAAAAACGGCGAGCTAGTTACCCGTAGCATTGTTCGACGCGAACGCATGGGACACATAACCCTTGCTACACCCGTTGCCCACATTTGGTTCTTGCGCGGCACACCTAGTGCTATTGGCCTACTTTTAGGCATGACCGTAAAAAACCTAGAGCGCGTTGCTTATTTTGCCAGCTACATAATTAAGAATGTAGATACCGAAAAGCGCGACAAGATTAAAGCTGACCGCGAAGCAGAATTTACTGCTGCCGAGCAAGCCATTAACACCCGCTATGAGGCAGAAGCCGCTAAAGAAGGCGCTGACGTACGAGCTTTGGCAGAATCCCGCACCAAAGAATTAGAAGAGTTAGCCCAAACAGCAGAAACTTTCAAAACCCAAGTAGATAGCCTTGAGAAGTTCCGTTTACTATCTGAGTCCGATTACCGCAACCTACCAGATGACCTACAGTCCCTAACTACGGTTGGTATGGGCGGTGCTGCTTTGAAAGAATTACTCGAAGAAGTCGAGTTAGACAAACTCATTAAAGAGCTCAGCAAAGAGTCCGAAGAAGCCAAGGGCCAGCGCATGAAGAAGATCATGAAGCGCCTGCGCTTGCTTGAAAGCATGCAAAAGGCTGGCATTAAGCCATCTAGCATGTGTGTTTCTACTTTGCCGGTTATCCCACCAGATCTTCGCCCGATGGTTCAACTTACTGGTGGCCGGTTTGCGACAAGCGACTTAAACGACCTATATCGTCGTGTTATCAACCGCAACAACCGACTTAAGAAACTTATGGAGCTTAACGCCCCTGAAGTTATCCGCCGCAACGAGCAGCGCATGCTTCAAGAGGCTGTAGACGCCCTAATAGACAACAACAGCGCCCGAAGTGGTCGCGCCGTAGCCGCTACTGGTCAACGTCGTCGCCTAAAATCTTTGAGCGACATGCTTAAAGGTAAACAGGGCCGTTTCCGCCAAAACCTTCTAGGTAAGCGCGTAGACTACTCTGGCCGGTCAGTTATTGTAGCTGGGCCTGAACTTAAGATGTTCCAATGTGGGTTGCCTAAAACGATGGCACTTGAACTGTTCAAACCATTTGTCATCGGCCGCTTAATTGACGAAGAGCTGGCTCATAACATTCGCAGCGCCACCCGTATGATTGAGGCTAATGAAGCTGCAGTGTGGGACGCCCTAGACGAAGTTATCAAGGGCAAATACGTCCTTCTTAACCGTGCTCCGAGTCTTCACCGCCTATCTATTCAAGCCTTCCAGCCAGTACTAATAGAGGGCAAAGCTATCCAATTGCACCCGCTCGTTTGTAAAGGCTTTAACGCCGACTTTGATGGTGACCAGATGGCTGTTCACTTGCCTCTGAGCCAAGCTGCCCAGAACGAGGCTCGTGACATCATGGCTGCCAACAAGAACTTACTAAAACCAGCCGATGGTTCGCCCATCTTGCATGTTGAGCAAGACATTGTGCTTGGTTGTTACTACCTAACTTACGAACGACCAGGTACCGAAGACGCTGTTCCTAAACCCTACAGCGATTTAAATGAGGTAGTTATGGCCCTAGACGCCAAGAAAGTAACCTTGCAAACCAAAATCACGGCACCTTTCCGCGGCGAAACCCGTATTACAACTGTCGGTCGCTTGCTCTTTAACGAGATATTCCCAGAGGATTTCCCATTCTGGAACGAGGCTATGACCAACAAGAAACTAGACAAAGTAATGTCCCGTGCATATCAGAAGTACGGCCAGGAACGCACAGCTGAAATCGCCGACGACTTAAAAGACCTTGGCTTTAAATATGCGACTTTCTCTGGCTTATCTATGGGCATGAATGACTTCTCCGATCTAAAGACCTTAGGCGTGATTGTAGAAGCTGGCGAAAAGCGCGCTGCAAAGATCAGCGAACAATATGCCGCCGGTTTCATTACCGACGACGAGCGCTACCGCCTAACAGTTGATACTTGGACCGATGTTGACGCCAAAGTGGAATCTGCCTTAAGCGAGCAGTTTGCGCTAGAGGACAATACTATGAGTATCGCTGTTGCTTCCGGCGCCCGCGGTAACATCTCGCAGATGAAGAAATCTGTAGGTATGCTAGGTATGTTCGCTGACGCTACTGGCCGCGCTATTGAGCTACCAGTAAGAAGTAACTATAAATACGGGCTAAACCCTCTAGAATACTTTACTGCCACCCGTGGTACCCGTAAATCACTAATTGATATTGCGCTTCGTACTGCCGACTCTGGCTATCTTACCCGCCGCTTGGTTGACGTGGCCCAAGACGTCTTTACTACCGAGCAGGATGCCGAAGACCCAGGTTTGCCAATGTACCGCGCAGATGCCGAGTTCATTGGTGTTGGCTACGCATTCCGCCTAGAAGGCCGTTTTGCCGCTGAAAATGTTAAGAAATACGTTAAGGCTGGCGAGTTAATCACGGCCGAAGCCGCCAAAGCCATAGAAGAAGATACAGCCGTTGATAGCGTCCGCATCATGAGCGTACTTTCTTGCACTAGCGCCCGCGGCGTTAGTCAAAAGAGCTATGGTGTCGATCTGGCCACTGGCAAAGTTGTTGCCCAGCACTATCCAATCGGCGTAATTGCCGCTCAATCTATCGGCGAGCCCGGCACCCAGCTGAGCTTGGACTCTAAGCACCGTGCCGGAGCTGTTACCGCTAGCGACGACGTGACCCAAGGTCTTACCCGTGTTGAAGAAATCCTAGAAGTCAGGACTCCTAAAGGACAGGCCTATCTTACCGATATTGCCGGAGCTGTTAACACTTGGGAAGAGGGCGAAAAATACATTGTACAAGTAACAGCCAAAGAGCAAAAAGCTCTTAAGATTCCGCTTAATGGTTTGGTTGTTAAGGTCAAAGACGGCGACGAAGTAGCAATCGGCGACGTTATTGCCGCTCAAGAAGACAATTCTGAACCGCTAACTGCAGCCATGGCTGGTAAGGTTAAGGTTAGTGAAACTACCCTAACTATTACGCCAACTGCTAAAAGTGTTGTCCGCTACGAAATCCCAGGCTTTAAGCAACTACTCGTCAAAGAAGACGACCAGGTCGTGGCCGGCCAGCGCCTGACTAATGGTTCTATTAACTTGCATGAGCTTATGCGCCTGCAAGGCGTAGAAGCTACTCAGCGCTACATCATGAATGAAATTCTCTATATCTTTGCCTCTCAGGGTCAAAATATCGCCGACAAGCACCTTGAGGTGATCGTCCGCCAGATGTTTAGCCGCGTTCAAGTTGAAGATTCAGGAGACAGCGAGTTCATTACGGGCGATGTCGTAAGCAAGTTGGCGGTAGATAACGCCAACGACCAACTTAAAACCAAGAAGAAGAATCCTATTAAATTTAACCAATTACTCCTTGGCATCACTAAAGCTTCGCTATCAACTGATTCGTTCCTATCTGCCGCATCGTTCCAAGATACAACCCGTGTCTTGATTGCTGCTGCAACCAGTGGCCGTGTTGACCACCTCTATGGATTGAAAGAGAACGTTATCCTTGGCCGCAAGATCCCTGTTGGTACCGGCGTGTCTAGTGGCGACGAGCCTGAAGAAGAACAAGTAGCTGAAGAACAGCGTGAAGCTGTTGCTTTTAAGGAGTAATTTTGTTAAGATTAACCACTGAATCTTTTAGGAATAAGAAGTAAATGCCCACAATCAACCAATTGGTACGCAAACCTCGTAAGTCTGGCAGTGAAAAATCTAAGTCACCTGCCTTACTTCGGGTTACCAATAACCTAAAGACTAGAAGCTACGAAAAGGCTAGTCCTTTTAAGCGTGGTGTTTGTGTGCGTGTTACTACTAAAACTCCTAAGAAACCTAACTCTGCGCTCCGTAAGGTTGCTCGTGTCCGCTTAACCAATGGTCATGAAGTATGGGCTTACATTGGCGGCGAAGGCCATAACCTGCAAGAGCACGCTGTTGTGCTAGTACGTGGCGGACGAGTTAAAGACTTACCTGGTGTGCGTTACCATATTGTTCGCGGCAGCCACGACCTTCAAGGCGTAGCTAACCGCAAACAGGGCCGATCTAAATACGGTGCCAAGAAAGAGAGCAAATAATGCCTCGTAAAACCACCAAAGCTTTAGTTCGCGAGGCCGCTCCCGATCGCCTATATAACAGCAAAATCGTGTCTAAGTTAATCAACCGTGTCATGCACGACGGCAAGAAACAGATCGCCGAGCGGCTGGTTTATGGTGGCATGCAAAAAGCCGCCGACAAAGTAAAAGTTCAAAACCCAATGGAAGTTTTCGAACAAGCTATGCGCAACATTCAACCATATCTAGAAACCCGCTCACGCCGAGTTGGCGGTGCTAACTACCAGATACCATTTGAGGTCAAAGGCCAGCGCCAACAACACCTAACCACTATGTGGTTTGTTGAGGCTGCCAGGGCTCGAAAGGGTATGAGTATGGAAGATCGGATTGCTCTTGAACTGATTGATGCCTATAACAATACGGGTGCAGCAGTCAAGAAAAAAGAAGATACCCACCGCATGGCCGAGGCCAACCGTGCCTTTGCCCACTTTGCTAGGACTTAGAGAAAGAGCGGTTAGTGAGTTGGAAAGTCTCCAAGATAGAATGTGCCCCGCAACCGGAAAAGCCTGTATTGGATTATGCAAAGGCCCAAAGCAAGTCGAGTTTCTGGTTAATGGACGACCGAGTAATAGTTTCCCGGGCGTGCTAGTTTGCTCTCGACTTGTAGAGCGGCATGCACCCAGCCCTACTTCAACCAGAAGTATATTAGGTGAAAAGGCAATGAAATTAATAGATATGGATGATTAGGAAAGATATATGGCAGACAAGAAGTACGACCTCAAACAAGTAAGAAACATCGGCATTATTGCTCATATTGATGCAGGTAAAACTACCACTACCGAGGGTATTCTTTACCGTACTGGTTTAAAGCACAAGATTGGGGCCGTACACGAGGGCGAGACTACAACCGACTGGATGGCCCAAGAAAAAGAACGCGGCATTACAATTACAGCCGCCGCCGTAACTTGCTACTGGAAGGACCACAAAGTCAATATCATCGATACTCCAGGCCACATCGACTTTACGGTTGAAGTAGAGCGCTCGCTGCGCGTTCTTGACGGTGCTGTAACTGTTTTTGACGGCAAGATGGGTGTAGAGAGCCAATCTGAAACTGTTTGGCGTCAGGCCGACAAGTACGGCGTACCGCGCATCTGCTTTATTAATAAGATTAACCAAACTGGTGGTGATTTCTATAAATCGCTGGAATCTATCCATCGTCGCTTAAATAAGCGCGCTTTTCCTATCCACCTGCCAATCGGTTTTGAACAGTCTGTATCTGGTGTTGTCGACCTTATAACTATGAAAGCCTACACCTATAAAGATTTCACCGACCACGAGTTGGTAGAAGGCGAAATCCCGGCCGATATGGTTGATGAAGCCAAGAAATATCGCAGCTTGCTTATTGAAAATGCTGTAGCCGAAGACGAAGCCATGCTCGAAAAGTACTTCGACGTAGGCGAAGAGGGCTTAACAGAAGATGATATTCGCCAAGCTATCCGCACAGCCGTATTGTCCAGTAAATTCTTTGCTGTGACCGGTGGCGACGGTCGCGGCGTTATTGTTGAAAAGCTTCTTGATGCAGTCAACGACTTTCTGCCGAGTCCGCTTGACCGGGGCAGTACTTGGGGTACAAACCCTAAGACCGGTGAAGAAATTGAGCGTAAGCCAGACGCTGCCGAGCCGTTTTCGGCTCTTGCCTTTAAGATCGCTACCGACCCATTTGTTGGCAAGCTAGCTTTCTTTAGAGTCTATTCCGGCAAAGTTACAGCTGGCAGCTATATTATGAATAGCTCTAGCGGCGAGCGCGAGCGTGTAGGGCGTATCGTTCGTATGCATGCTGACAAACGCGAAGACGTAACAGAGGTAGAAGCCGGTGATATTGCGGCCATCGTAGGCCTAAAAGGCACTACGACTGGTAACACTCTTTGTGATGTTAATAGCCCTATTATTCTAGAGAGTATTACCTTCCCAGAACCGCCAGTCTCTATCGCTATCGAACCAAAAACTAAGGCTGACCAAGAAAAGATGAGCTTGGCTCTTCAGCGTCTAGCAGAAGAAGACCCAACTTTCCGTATTCGCGTAGACCACGAAACTGGCCAGACCATTATCTCCGGGATGGGCGAACTACACCTTGAAATTATCGTTGACCGTATGAAGCGTGAGTTCACGGTTGAGGCCAACATTGGTGAACCGCAAGTTGCTTACCGCGAAACAATTCGCAAAGACAATGTCGAGCAAGAAGGTAAATTTATCCGTCAGTCCGGTGGCCGTGGTCAATATGGTCATGTATGGATACGTCTGAGCCAAAACGAGCCCGGAAAAGGCTATGAATTCATAGATAGCATTAAAGGTGGCTCAGTACCTAGCGAATATATCCCAGCTGTTAAGTCGGGTATCGAAGAGGCCATGGCTAACGGTGTTATCGCTGGCTACCCTGTAGTAGACATTAGGGCCGAGCTTTATGATGGCTCGTACCATGATGTCGACTCCTCTGAAATGGCCTTTAAAATTGCTGCTTCTATGGCCCTTCAAGAAGGCGTTAAAAAGGCTAGCCCAGTATTAATGGAACCGATCATGAAAGTCGTTGTAGTAACTCCAGAAGAGTTTATGGGTGACGTTATTGGAGATCTTAATGCCAAGCGCGGCCGCGTTGAAGGCATGGAAGATCTAGCTAATGGTATTAAACAGATTACCGCTTTTGTGCCGCTTGGCGAGATGTTCGGCTACACAACTAACCTGCGCAGCTCTACCCAAGGCCGCGCTAGCTCAAGCATGGAGCTCGACCACTATGCAGATGTCCCTGGCAACGTAGCCCAAGACATTATTGCTAAATCTAGCAAATAGTTGTATAAATTAGCTTATCAAACGGTTCCCAGATGCATCCACTGCAGCCATGTTCCCTGGTCAGAATAGCCAGATTAAAGGGATGGGAGAACAGGCTTATTACGCGAGTGACGAGGCTCGCAGGATTTTTTACATTGGGAGCGAAGTTTTCGAAACTGATCTTAGCGAAATATGCTTTGGCAGCGAAACAGACAAGCTTAGTACACCATTGGTTCAGCCAGCTATTGTTGCCTCAGAGCTAGCTAAGTACTCAGTAATGAAAGGGAAGGGGTTCTCACCCGTACTGCTAATGGGGCATAGTCTAGGTGAAATATCCGCTCTTGGGGCGGCCGAAGGCATATCTACCGAAGATGTGTTTAAGGTTACAAAAGCTCGTGTAGAAGCAACTGGAACAAAAAAAGTTCGCTCTGGAGTAATGGCAGCTGTTTTGGGTTTAACTAATGAACAGCATCTTGAGGTGCTAGCGCATACCAATGAGCGTCTAAAAAAAATAGGTAGTAAAGCTATGGCTTACACGGCTAACCACAACTGGCGCCTAGAGCAGGTCTTATCTGGGCATCCAGAGGCCATTGATAGGTTTCAGCGAGTAGTTAAACGCCTAGAAGGCTTAGACATAGTAGGAAGAGCGGGTGTACTTAAATTGAAAGTGCCCGGGGCCTTCCACTCCCCCTTTAATGAAGACGGTGTCGAAATATACCGCGAAGCCTTCCAATCGGTTGAACGTCGAATTCCGAGGGTTATGCTTCTTAATAACAAGGGGCAATACATGATTAACCCCGACCTCTATCCTGATTATTACGCTGGTCAACTAGTTAATGGTGTTAGGTGGGATCTAATGATGCACATTGCTGCTCGCGACGGCATAACTGACTTTGTGGAAGTTCCCCCAAGTGACGACCCCAAGAAGGCTGCACTGAGCGGTTTAATCAGGAAAGAATTTGAAGGTCACACTATAGAAGTGCCTAAAGATTACGGCCAGGTAGTACGCGTCGACTGGCGTCCAGAACTTTCTGAATACTTGAGCGCAGAGCTCGAAGCAGTTTAACCCCTTTACAAACGGGTTGTTTTTATCTTATAATGTTCGAGTATAACCGCATGGTGGCTATTGCTACGCATGCAAAAATATTAGCAAGTTTAAAGGAGCCCACAATAATGGCAGATTTTGATCGCAGCAAGCCCCACGTCAACGTTGGCACTATGGGCCACGTCGACCACGGTAAAACAACTCTAACAGCAGCTATTACCACAGTTTTAGCTAAAAAACTTCCTTCTGATGTCAACAAGCCTATCGCTTACGATCAGATCGATAACGCACCAGAAGAAAAAGCGCGCGGTATAACCATTGCAACAAGTCACCAGGAATATGAATCAGAGAAGCGTCACTACGCTCACGTCGACATGCCTGGTCACGCCGACTACATTAAGAACATGATTACCGGTGCCGCCCAGATCGACGGTGCTATTTTGGTTGTTTCTGCTGCAGACGGTCCTATGCCTCAAACTCGTGAGCACGTATTGCTTGCCAAACAAGTTGGTGTACCTTCTATCTTGGTTTTCCTAAACAAGATGGATCTTGCCGACCCTGAACTAGTTGAACTAGTTGAAGAAGATGTTCGTGATCTTCTGGCTAAGTACGACTTTGACCGCGAAGCTCCTATAATCAAAGGTTCCGCTACCAAAGCTCTTGAAGGCGACGCCGCAAGCGAAGATGCAATAATGGAACTCGTCAAAGCTATGGACGATTTCATTCCTGAGCCTAAGCGCGATCTAGACAAGCCGTTCATGATGGCCATCGAAGATGTTTTCTCTATCAAAGGCCGCGGTACAGTTGCTACTGGCCGTATTGAAACCGGTGTCGTAAAAGTTAACGAAGAAGTTGAAATCGTTGGCATTCGCCCAACTACAAAGAGCGTTGTTACTGGTGTTGAAATGTTCAAGAAAAACCTCGACCAAGGACAAGCCGGCGATAACGTTGGTATCTTGCTCCGTGGTATTGAACGAGACGACATTGAGCGCGGCCAAGTTTTGGCTAAGCCAGGTTCTATTACTCCTCACACCGAATTTGATGCTGAAGTCTATATTCTTACTAAAGAAGAAGGCGGACGCCACACCCCATTCTTTAAAGGCTATAAACCACAATTTTACTTCCGAACTACAGACGTAACTGGTGAAGTTGAACTTCCAGCCGACAAAGAAATGGTTATGCCAGGCGATACAGTAACTTTCAAGGTTAAATTAATGGCCCCAATTGCTATGGACCAAGGTTTACGTTTCGCTATCCGCGAAGGTGGCCGTACGGTCGGCGCTGGTGTTGTTACCAAGATTGAAAAATAAGAGATGGCATTTGATCTTCCGCACGAAACTAGTTCACCCAGAATAGACCCGATTGAGGTATATGGTTCTCAACTCCTACGGGCTGCGGAAGGACTTAGGATAGGTGTCTTTAAGTTCCTTATGGTTGAAAAGGCTGATGGCAGCAAAGAACCTGTGATACGTAGCAGTGCTGATAATTTGAAAGCACTAACTCTCGCTGACTTTGCTATCCAAACAATAGTGCATCCTACCCGGTACGATACAAGTGAACTGGAGGACTCCATAGATGGCCGAAACTAAAGAACCAGAAGTAAAGCAACGAATCCGTATCCGCTTAAAGGCTTATGATCATAAGGTCATTGACCAGTCTGCCAAGCAAATTGTAGATACAGCTCTGCGCACTGGTGCTAAAATTGCCGGACCAATTCCGCTTCCTACTCGTAAAAGTACGTTTACGGTTGTAAAAAGCCCGCACGTCTATAAAAAGGGCCGAGAGCAGTTCGAGATGCGCGTTCACAAGCGCCTGATCGATATTAGCGACCCAACGCCAAAGACTATAGATTCACTCATGAACCTTAGCCTGCCGGCTGGTTGCGACGCCGAAATCAAAATGTAAACCGTTTGAAACCAAGTTACAGCAAAAGAGCTCCTTATGGGGGCTCTTTTTAGTAGCTCACACCCCCGGGATGTATAATAGAATTAACAGCTTTAAGGACATAAACAAGTGGCAACTACAGGTATAAAAGGGCATAAAGTTACTTCTCTGGCTAAAGTGCGCAGCCGGATTGTAGGTGTTAATCAACCGGTGCCGGTTCTAAGCGGAGCTAAAAAACCCTATATCTTCTTTGATAATGCCGCAAGTACCCCCGTACTGCAGGAAGTGCTCGACTGCGTAAACCAATTTATGCCTTGGTACTCATCGGTGCATCGTGGCAGCGGTTTTAAAAGCCAAGTTGCAACAAAGGCTTACGAAGACGCCCGAGAGGTAGTAGGCAAATTTTTTGGCGCCAATAAGCGCGACCACGTCGTAATATTTGGCAAAAACACCACAGAGGCGATTAATAAGCTATCTTATCGTCTCGGGCTTAGCAAAGACGACGTAGTCATTATTAGTATGATGGAGCATCACAGTAACGACCTACCGTGGCGCCAGGTAGCTACCGTTAAACGTATTAAGGTAGATAGTGCCGGCCATCTAATAGAGTCAGACTTAGACGAGCTTCTAGCTAAATATGGCAATCGAGTAAAGCTAATTTCTATTACTGGCGGGTCGAATGTTACTGGCCAGCTTACTGACATTCATAGAATTGCCAAGAAAGCTCATGCAGTCGACGCAAAGATTATGATTGATGCTGCCCAGCTAGCACCGCATAGGCAAATAGAAATGAAGGATTTAGACGACCCAGAACATCTAGATTACATTACGATTTCGGCCCACAAAATGTACGCACCTTTTGGTACCGGAGCCTTAATTGGTCGCCGCGATACTTTCGAATCTGGAGTGCCAGAACTTTGTGGCGGGGGGACCATAGATTTAGTCACCACCGGGCGAGTAGAATGGACGGCCCCACCGGACAGAGACGAGGCCGGGACGCCAAATGTCGTAGGCGCAGTGGCTCTAGCAAAAGCACTTCAAACTTTAGCGAGCATATCTATGAGACAAATCTCTGCGCACGAGGCAGAACTTACAAGCTACGCTTTGGCTAAACTAAACAAAATCGCTGATATAGAGGTTCTTGGCGACAAAAATCCGGCTAACGCAGAATTTCGGCTAGGAGTAATTCCATTCAAGGTTAATAAGTTAGCTAGTGGCCTAGCGGCCGCTATTTTAAGCACCGAGTATGGCATCGGCGTTCGAAGCGGCTGTTTTTGCGCTCACCCATACGTGACAGGTTTATTAGATCTCCCATCTGAAGATATTGAGAAATTTAGGGGCGAAGTAATAGCTGGCGATAGGTCTCATATGCCGGGAGTCATAAGAATAAGCTTTGGCATGTATAACACCAAAGAAGAGATAGATGTGCTGGCAAGTGCCTTAGAACAGATAGTAAAAGGTAATTACTACCAGAATTACAATATCGATAAATCAACTGGCGATTATCATGCAGCTGGCTGGGAGCCAAGGCTCGATACGGCCTTTTCGCTATTATGAGCCCGGAATTGATCGTATTTGTAGATAAATCCGGTAAGCCAACTGGTAAAACCGGCCCCAAACTAGAAAGCCATACGAATGACACCAAGCTCCACTTAGCCTTTTCGTGCTACATCTTTAACGAATCAAGTGGAGAGTTGCTGGTCACAAGGCGCGCTCTAAAGAAAAAGGTTTGGCCAGGAGTTTGGACAAACAGTGTCTGTGGCCACCCCCTGCCTAAAGAATCACTAGAGGCGGCTATTAAACGGAGAGTTCTTTATGAGGTTGGGATCAAAAACATTCAAAATATAAGCTGCATTCTACCTTCATATACCTATACAACTCCTCCATATCACGGAATCGTTGAGAACGAGTTTTGTCCGGTCTTTATAGCTACCACAACAGATGAAGTAAATGCTAACCCAGATGAAGTAGAGGACTACAAATGGCTGAGTTGGCAAGAGTACAAAGATTTTATAGAAAACGGCAATAATGTAAGCTATTGGGCCAAAGATCAATACACTCAACTTGTTAAATCTCGTAAGTTTATAGACTTTCTAAAGTCTAACGATTTGTAATATTTGCAACAGATTGACAGAGGTGTACCCAGCATGTTAATCTGTTATGGTAAAAGCAGCTTTAGTACTTGGTTTCTCGCGTAAGTCTACACTCTAACAGGGGTAGAAACTGCCGGGACCAAGGATTTTTAAAGTGCAGACCTAGTTCCTACTGGGTTATTGCTTTTAGCGCCAATAAAGTAAAGGAACCAAAGAGTGAAGGCACTTGTAACGCGTAAAGTGGGCATGACTAGCGTCATCAATGAAGATGGCTCTGCTGTCGCTGTGACTCTGCTTTCGGCTACTCCCAACGTTATAACTCAAATAAAAACTGCAGACACCGACGGTTACACTGCTTTTGCTCTTGGTTTTGGCGAAAAAGATGCCAAGAAAGCCGGTAAGACGGCTCAGGGCCAGTTTAAGCTAGCAGGTATTATTCCAAAGATTGTCCGTGAATTCCGCATTAATGAAATAGATGAAGAGCAAAAGGTCGGCGACAAAGTAAGCGCCGACGTTTTTAATGTTGGGGACGAAGTTGATGTTACTGGCGTTACTAAAGGCAAAGGTTTTGCTGGTACGATTAAGCGCCACAACTTCCACCGCGGCCGCAAAACTCATGGTGGCCGTAGCTACCGCCGCCCCGGTTCTATTGGCTCTATGTACCCACAGCACATCTTAAAAGGTAAAAAAATGGCAGGTCATATGGGCCACGACCAAGTCACTATAAAGCGCCTTAAGGTAGCTCTTATTGATAATGAATTGAATGTAATTGGCGTAACTGGTGCTGTTCCTGGCCCCAGAAAAGGCATTGTCCTAATTAGGGAGGCCAAGTAATGGCTGTTATTGCTACCTATACCAAGAGTGGTACTAAGGCCACGACTGCTGCCAAACTTGATAAAGCTGTCTTTGGCGTTGAGGCTAAAAACCACCAGCTTATAAAAGATGCCTATCTTGCCTATCTGGCTAACGGCCGAAACAACCTAGCAGTTACTAAGAAGCGTGGTGAGGTTCGAGGCGGTGGTCGCAAACCATGGCGCCAAAAAGGTACAGGCCGAGCTCGCTTTGGTTCATCCAGGAACCCAATCTGGACTGGTGGTGGCGTAGCCTTTGGCCCAACTGGCGACGAAAACTATGTTCGCAAACTTAGTGTCAGTGCTAAACGACAAGCCCTGCGCCAAGCTTTAAGCCTGGCAGCCAACGAAGACCGCATTAAAGTGATTGAAGCTTTTGATTGCACCAGCGGAACAGTTAAGCCAGCGCTAAGTCTTCTAAAGAAAATTGGTGCTGACAAGAATGTGCTTGTAGCTCTATTTGAAAAAGACGCGCTAGTAGAACGAACCTTCCGCAACTTGCCAAATGTTAAAGCAGTTCAGGCCAAATATATGAACATTTATGACATAGTTAACGCCGACAATATTGTTATAGACAAAAAAGCACTCGAGATCGTGCACGAGTGGCTAGGAGGCAAAAGTGAGTAAGAATATCCTTTTGCGCCCCCGAATGAGCGAAAAGACTTATGGGTTAAGCGAAGCTAGCAACACCTATGTTTTTGACATTCATAGCGGAGTAAATAAGCACTCTGTTGCCGATGCTGTCGCCGTTCAATATGAAGTTACCGTAACTAACGTGCGCATTACTAACATCCCTGGCAAAGCTAAGAAAGCTTACCGCAAGCGCGGACGCAATGTAACTGGCAAGCGCAACGACATTAGTAAAGCCTATGTAACGTTAAAAGAAGGCGATTCTTTGCCTATTTTTGCGGCCCACGACCACGATGACGAGAAAGGGGCTAAGTAATGGCTATTAAAACTTACAACCCGACTACTCCCGGCAGCCGTGGCATGACTAGCCAGGATTTCGACGGCATTACTACCAAGAAACCTCTAAAAAGCCTGCTTCGTATTAAGAGCGGTGCTGCTGGCCGCAATAACCAAGGCCGCATTACCACTCGTCACAAAGGCGGCGGCGTTAAGCAGTATTACCGTATGGTTAATTTTAAGATGGCCGCTGGCTCTGAACTGACTGTAGAAGAAATAGAGTACGATCCAAACCGAACCGCCCGAATTGCCCGTGTTAAGGACCAAAAAGGTGTTTATCACTATGTGCTGGCTACTAAGGGTATGCGTCCAGGCCATAAATTTACTGTTTCAGACGAGTCAGCAATAGAAAGTGGCAATCGCCTGCCTCTAAAGAGTATTCCGGCCGGCACTATTATTCACTCTGTAGAACTTCAACCTGGCCGCGGAGCCCAACTAGTTAGAAGTGCTGGCGTTGGTGCTCAGTTAGTTGCTAAAGAAGAAGATTACGCCCAAGTTCGCCTGCCAAGCGGCGAAGTCCGAATGATTAACATCAACTGTATGGCCACCATTGGTACACTTGGTAACGAGCAACACCAGAACATCAAGTATGGCAAGGCCGGACGCATGCGCCACAAGGGTATTCGTCCAACTGTTCGCGGCGTAGTTATGAATGCTGCTGATCACCCGCATGGTGGTGGAGACGGCGGACGCCATGGTACAGCTAAGGATCCTCGTACTCCATGGGGCCAGAAGACCCTGGGCTACAAGACTCGCCACCGCAAGTCACCTAGCAGCAAATTTATTGTAAAAACCCGTCACCAAGGAAAGAGGAAGTAGATAATGAGTCGCTCACTTAAAAAAGGCCCATACATTGACCCTAAGCTAGCTAAGAAAATAGCTGCTTTAGGTGCTGAAGACCGAACCGTTATTAGAACCTGGGCCAGAGCATGCACTATTTCCCCAGATTTTGTGGGTCGCACAATTGCTGTCCATAATGGAAAAGTCCATGTGCCGGTGTTTATCACTGAAAACATGGTCGGCCACAAACTTGGCGAATTCGCTCCAACCCGTAAATTCCGTAGCCATGGTGGTAAATTAGCAAAGGCACAAGGATAAATTATGTCAGTTTTAGCATTACATAAAGGCGTAAGAATGAGCCCCCGCAAAGTTGGCGTGGTAGCTGATCTAGTCCGTGGCCGAACTGTAGCAGACGCCCTGACTATTTTAGAGCACACGCCCCGCCGCAGCGCCCTGGCTGTTATAAATGTGGTTAAAAGCGCTAAGGCTAATGCCGAGCACAATCACAACTACAAGCCAGCCAGCCTTTATATAAGTGAAATTTCTGTATCTTCTGGACCAAGCCTGAAGCGATGGCGCCCAGCAGCTCGCGGACGAGCCTTGCCTTTCGAGCGCAAAACCAGCCACATTCGTGTAGTTGTAGACGGCGAAAAGCGCGAGGTCAAGAAAACCACACCAAAAACGACCGAAAAGGAGACCAAGTAATGGGCCAAAAAGTAAACCCAATTAGCATGCGCCTGCAGGTCAATAAAGATTGGCGTTCTAAGTGGTTTGTTAATAAGCGCGAATACGCCGGCTACTTAAAGCAAGACCTTGCCGCTAGGCAATATATTATCGACAAGCTAGGCTCTCGAGCCGCTATTAGTAAAGTAGATATAGAACGCTCTCCGAACCTCGTGACTGTAACTATTCAGACTGCTAAGGCTGGTGTGGTTATTGGCCGAGGTGGTTCTGGTGCAGCTGAGCTTAAAGCTGCTATAGAAAAGCTCTATGGTGTACCTACAAGGGTTAATATAGAGGAAATCAAACGCCCAGAACTTCAAGCTAAGCTAGTTGCCGAGAATATTGCTCACCAGCTAGAGCGCCGCATTGCCTTCCGAAGAGCCATGAAATCGTCTGCCGGCGCTACTATGCGAGCCGGTGCCAAAGGCATTCGTATAGAGGTTTCTGGCCGCTTAGGTGGTATGGAAATGAGCCGCCGCGAGAAAATTACCGAAGGTAGCGTGCCACTGCACACTATCCGTGCCGACATAGACTACGCTGCTGCCCGGGCTTTATACCCTGGTGCTGGCATCATAGGCGTTAAGGTCTGGATTTACAGAGGAGAAGCCTAAGATGTTAATGCCATCCCGTACAAAGTACCGCAAGGTACGAAAGGGTAAGATTCATGGCGGCAAAGCAACTTCGCTAGCCACTATTGCTTACGGCCGCTACGGTTTGGTTGCAATGGAGTCCGACCGCATTTCTTCTCGTCAAATCGAGGCAGCCCGCCAAGCCATGACCCGCTATGTTAAGCGTGGTGGTCAAATTTGGATCCGTATCTTCCCGCACACGCCCGTTAGCCGCAAACCACAAGATGTTAAGATGGGCAGCGGCAAGGGTAACCCAGAGTTCTTTGTAGCCAAAGTTAAACCAGGCACCATCATGTTCGAGATGGACGGCATAACAGAGGAAATTGCCCGCGAAGCTATGCGTCTGGCTGGCCACAAGCTGCCAATTAAGACCAAGTTTTTAATTAAGGAGGAGGCATAATATGAAAATTGCTGATATCCGCAAATTAAAGACCGAAGACGTAGCTCGCCAAAGCACTGAGCTTCGTGAAGAGATTGTTGAACTTAAGCGCCGACTTTACAGCGGCGAAGTCCAAAATACTCGGGTTATCCGAAGCAAACGCAAAGATCTAGCTCGCATGTTAACCGTATTACAAGAACAACTAACCAAGGAGGCACAGTAATGGCCCGCTCTATTACCGGAACTGTAACTAGCGATTTAAACGATAAGACTATCGTCATTACTGTTACCGAGCGCAAAACTCACCCTCTATATAAGAAGCAGTACACCGTAAACACTAAGTTTATGGCTCACGACGAGAAGAACGAGGCCAAAGTGGGCGATAAGGTGACTATTACCGAGTGCCGCCCAATAAGCGCCCGCAAACACTTTACGCTCGCCAAAGTTATAGAACGCGCCGGAGTACGTTTTGAGGAATCAGACGCTACAGCCGACATCCCAGAAGAAGAACCAAAAGTAGAGGAAGCAAAATGATACAGCAAGAATCAAGAGTATTAGTAGCAGATAACAGCGGCGCCCGCAGCCTGCTTTGTATCCGCGTGCTTGGTGGTTCTGGCCGTCGTTACGCCCGCGTTGGCGATATTATTGTTGCTAGCGTTAAGACTGCCAACCCTGCTGGAGCTGTTAAGCGCAAAAGTATTGTTAAGGCGGTTATTGTCCGCACTACCAATCCTACCCGTCGCAAAGATGGCAGCATTATCCGCTTCGATGAAAATGCAGCCGTAGTATTAGCAGAAGACAACAAGAGCCCCCGTGGCACTCGCATCTTTGGCCCAGTTCCACGCGAACTGCGCGAAAAAGGCTATGCTCGGATAATTAGCTTAGCTCCGGAGGTCTTATAATGGCTGATAAAATCTATAAAATTAGGCTTAAAAAAGGCGACACAGTAGTTGTGCGCGCTGGCAAATACAAGGGTAAAACTGGCAAAATTGTTGCCGTACACCCGCAAGACAATAAAGTGACCGTAGAAGGTATCAATATTGTTAAGCGCCACCGTAAACCTACCCAAGCCCAACCACAAGGCGGCATTTTCGAGATAACTAAGCCTATGGATGTCAGCAAAGTTGGCATCTATGACAGCGTTAGTAAGAAAGCCTCTAGAATTGGCTTTAAGATAAGCAAAGAAGGCGTTAAGAGTCGAGTAATGAAATCAACCGGAAAGGAGATTAAGTAATGGCTACCCCAACAACTACCAAAAAAGTCGCTTATTCTCCGCGTCTAAAGAAAATGTACATGGAAAAGATAGCTGCCGAGCTTAAAAAAGAACTAAAGCTAGACAACATCAATCAAGCTCCACGCTTGCAGAAAATTGTTGTTAACGCTGGCCTTGGCCGTGCCAAGGATGAAAAGCGTCTGCTAGAAGTTGCCTCTAATACCCTACGTAAAATCACTGGTCAACAGCCTGTTGAAACTGTCGCTAAATTGTCTATTGCCAGCTTTAAACTGCGCGAAGGCAATAAAATAGGTGTTAAAGTAACTCTTCGCGACGAGCGCATGTATGAGTTTGCAGACCGTTTCATTAACATTGTGTTACCCCGCTTGCGTGACTTTCACGGTGTTTCTAACCGCGCCTTTGACCGCCAAGGCAACTACAGCATTGGCCTAACTGACCAATCGGTATTCCCAGAGCTTAGTTATGAAGATACAGCTACAGCCCATGGCCTGCAGGTTATCTTTACCATTAAGTCTAAGAATCCTGGTGATTCTAAAGAACTGCTTAAAAAATTCGGTATGCCCTTTGAGAAGGAGGATAAGTAATATGGCTAAAAAATCTATCTTAGCCCGAGACGCAAAACGAGACAGAATGATCGCTAAATATGCCGCTAAGCGAGCTGAACTTAAAGCTATGGGCGACTGGGATGGACTGGCTGCATTGCCACGTAATTCTAGCCCAACCCGCCACACTAACCGTTGTTCAGAAACTGGCCGCCCACGCGCTTATATGCGCCAATTTGGCTTGTCCCGTATTGCCTTTCGTGAACATGCAAGCCGTGGTGAAATTCCAGGCATAACAAAGAGTAGTTGGTAAATTATGAGCAGAGCAATTATATCTACAGACCCAATCGCAGACATGCTTACCCGCATTCGAAACGCCATGCTAGTTGGCAAGAATGAGGTAGCCATGCCACACTCTAAAACCAAAGAAACTGTTGCTAAGATTTTGGCAGACTCTGGCTTCTTAGCTGGTATCAGCGTATCTGGTGAAAAGCTAAGCAAAGAGCTAAACGTCAAGATTAACGAAGAAGGCAGTCCAGCAGTCATTACCGAAATTAGCCGTCTTAGCAGTCCTGGCCGCCGAGTTTACGTTAAGTCAAAGGATATCCCAGTAGTCCGCCGTGGCCGAGGTATTGTTATTGTTTCTACCAGCAAAGGCATGATGACCGGCAAGCAAGCTAAAACTGCTCACCTTGGTGGTGAGCTAATCTGTAGGGTTTACTAAGGAGTAATATAATGAGTCGAATAGGAAAACTACCGGTCCAAATCCCAAGCGGTGTGACAATTACTGTCGACGACGCGTTTATAACCGTCAACGGTCCCAAAGGCAGTTTGCAGCAATTTACTATGCCTGGCATTAACCTAGAGACAAAAGAAAACGAACTTGTTGTCAGCCGCGTTGACGACGAGCGAGCAAATCGCTCTCGTCATGGGTTGATGCGCTCGCTAGTAAGTAATATGGTTGAGGGTGTTAGCAAAGGTTTCGAGAAGAAACTAGAGCTCAACGGCGTTGGTTACCGCGTGCAACTTCAAGGTGCCGACCTTAAGCTTAATGTTGGCTTCTCGCACGATGTAATCTATAAAGTGCCAACTGGTGTAAACATCCAGGTTGAACAGAATATAATTACTATCAGCGGTATAGACAAGCAACAGGTTGGTCAAGTGGCCGCCGAAATCCGCTCGCTTAAAAAACCAGAACCTTATAAAGGCAAAGGTATCAAGTACGTAGATGAGCGCATAATCCGCAAATCTGGAAAGAGCGGTAAGGAGTAAAATAATGAATAATCTTAAACACAAGCAAGCCAAAGCCGCCCGGCGCGCCCTAAGAGTCCGATCTCGCGTATCCGGTACTGTTGAGCGCCCTCGACTGGCTGTAAAAATCAGCTTATTGCACGTTACCGCCCAAGTTATTAACGATGTAGACAAGAAAACCCTAGCTCACGCTACAACTGTTGGCCAAAAGATCGAAGGCACAATGACAGCTAAGGCCGCCTGGGTTGGTGAAGAGTTAGCTAAAAAGGCTAAGAAAGCTAAAGTTACCAAAGTTGTATTTGACCGCTCTAGCCGTAAATACCATGGTAGAATCAAAGCCTTAGCTGACGCTGCCCGCAAACAAGGATTGGAGTTCTAATATGGCCGAACAACAGCGTAATCAAAGAGGTCGAAACCAGCGTGGTCCACGCCCACAAGAAGAAAAGCAGTTCGACGAACGGGTAGTTTATGTTAACCGCGTTGCCCGTGTTGTTAAAGGTGGCCGTCGTTTTAGGTTCCAGGCTCTACTTGTCTTGGGTGATCATAAAGGCAAAGTTGGTATTGGTGTTAGCAAAGGTGCCGATGTGGCAGCCGCTGTTACCAAAGCTACAGAGGTAGCCAAGAAAAACATGGTCAAAATCGCTATACATAAAGGCACCCTGACTCATGAAGTAGAGGGCAAAATTGGTGGCGCCCGCATATTAATCATGCCTGCAGCACCTGGTACTGGCCTTATTGCTGGCGGAGTTGTCCGCATAGTTCTAGAAGTTGCTGGTATAGAGAATGCTCTAAGCAAATCTCTTGGCTCTAGCAACCGTATTAACACTGCTTACGCAACCTTAGATGCACTTTCTCAGATGACATACGCCAAAAACTGGGTTACTACTAAAAATGCTGCTAAAGAAGAGGTTAAGAAGACTGTCAATAAAGCAGTAGAGGCCAAATAATGAAATACAACGAACTTACATTAAAGCGTCAGCGCACAACTCACCGCGTAGGCCGTGGTATTAGCGCAGGGCGGGGAAAGACCGCTGGGCGTGGTACAAAGGGTCAAAACGCCCGTAAAAGCGCCGTACGCCCTGGTTTCGAGGGCGGTCAGATGCCTATTTACATGCGTTTGCCTAAAATGCGTGGCTTTACTAGCCACAGCAAGACAACTCCAGAAAACGTATACACTGGCCAGCTTAACGATATTAAGGCTGCAGTTATCAATACTAAGGTCCTTGCAGAAGCAGGGCTTATTAGCAATGCTCACGTCAACGTCAAGATCGTTGTTAAAGGTGAGCTAACAGCTAAAAAGACGGTTAAACTCACGGGTGCTAGCAAAGAGGCCATAAAAGCGATAGAAAAAGCCGGCGGCACGTTCGAAAAAGCCGATCGCCTGGCCCGCACTGCCAAAAAAGCCGAAGCTTCTAAATAGATCACAATTGGTGCTATATAACCTGATTTGCGCCTGCACATCCTTTTATACTACGTTTCAACCTGTTAGCTAAGGTTAACGTCATGTATAATAGGGCGAAGTGAACTGGGGAATAATACTCAAATCTTTAGGCCATAAAGAGATGCGTAACCGCATCTTAGCTGTACTTGGTATGCTTTTAGTTTTCCGCATTTTGGCCCACATTCCAGTCCCCCTAAGCGACCCGCACACTCTTAAGCAAGTATTAAATAACCTGTTTACCCAAACCAATTCTAACCAGTTACTGGGCTTCTTAAACGTACTTTCCGGTGGGGCGCTTGCTAACTTCTCTATAATGCTCGTGGGCTTGGGCCCGTACATTAATGCCAGCATCATAATGCAGCTGCTTACCAAGGCTATTCCTAAACTTGAAACCCTAAATAAAGAGGGCGAGATGGGCCGCAAGAAAATCAACCAGTATACCCGCATGCTGACCTTCCCGCTGGCTATTATCCAATCTGTTGGTACCATATATCTAATCCGTCAAGAAGCTGCCCAAATTGGCGGTATTGCAGACATCACCGCCCATACTTCTATGCTGCAGTGGGCCCTAATGATTGCCGCGCTAACCGGCGGCTCTATGATCCTTATGTGGCTTGGCGAGCTTATAACCGAGCGGTCTATTGGTAACGGCATTTCGCTGCTAATTACAGTTGGCATTGTTAGCCGCCTGCCAACCCTGTTTACGCAGTTTTGGACTAGCTCTTACTGGGTCAAGGGTACAAACGCTGCTGCAGATAAGCTAGTGCTCTTCCACCGTAACTTCTCTAAACATGGGCTGATTCTGTTTGGCATTGTTATATTTTCTATTGTCTTTATAACGTGGGCGGTGGTGAAGCTCAATGAAGCCTCCCGAAAGCTTACTGTTAACTATGCCAAACGCGTGCAAGGTAACCGCACCTACGGCGGCGTGACCACTACGTTGCCCGTAAAACTTATTACTGCCGGGGTTATACCTATTATCTTTGCTATGGCTTTCCTTAGTGTGCCCAACTTTGCCGGGCAGATTCTAACGCACGGCAAAGGCGTAAACCTAGCTGCAGTTCATACAACCTGGGAGCATCTAGGGGTTAATCTGTCTACTTGGTTCCAAAGCCCCAGCCCAATTACCTTTGCAACAGAGGGTTGGAAAGCCTGGATCTACCCCATAACCTACTTCTCACTTGTGTTTGTCTTTACCTATTTCTATACCAGCGTTACTTTTAACTCTAAAGAGATTGCCGAGAACCTCCAGAAACAAGGCGGTTTTTTGGCCAATGTGCGCTCTGGCAAACAAACAGAGAAGTATCTAGGCAAAGTAGTTAACCGTTTAACGTTATTTGGGGCTATGGCGCTAGGCTTTCTTGCTATTTTGCCAATCTTAGCTCAAGTTAAGCTTAACCAGCAGGTTGCCATTGGCGGCACCAGCATATTAATCTTGGTTTCTGTGAGCCTAGAAACTCTGCGCCAGGTAGAATCCCGCGCCCTTATGATTACTTACGATCAGTACGAGCAGCCAGATTACTTCTACGAATCGGCCAGCGATGGCACAGCGGCCTTTGGTACTAAACGGTTGCATATGCCGTCTATTCGCCGCAAGAAATAGCCATTGCCTCGTGCTAAGATAAGCTCATGAATCGACCCAGTTTAAGAAACATTCAAGTTACTTTTGGTGGGCTGACTATTCTTTTCTTTATTCTTGAAGGCATTCGGGCCTATAACGAGGGCGTTTATGCCGACACCCATGGCACAACCGGAAACTTTGACCTGTTTGACTACCTGCTGATAGCTGCAGCTTTAGTATGTCTAGCATCGTTTGCTCTGTTGGCGCTAACTTTACGCCGTAAGCAATAATTATTTAGGGGCGCAGTGTGCCCGCAAAAACCTGCCAGGCAAGCAAAGACTTAGCAACCAAACTAAGGATTATATACATCCGCTCGCCATATAAGTAATTGGCCCATTTACCTATCTTTCTATACTGCAGATACATATTAAGAGCAAAGCAGCTAAAGAACACAAATATGCTCACAAAAATCCAGTAAACAAAGGTAGGTGGGCTGCTGCCGTTATGGCTGCTATACCAGATATAAAAAGCTACGGCTATCCACGGGGCAATGCCGGCTAACGAGCCTATATTAAAGGCTAGCCAATTAACTTTATCGCGCCCTTGGTTGTAAACTTCCATACCAAGGCCTAAAAGGTTCATAACAGCTACTAAAACTGCTATTAGTAGCAGGCTCATGGCATCATAAATGCCTACCAGCATAGCTATAGCTACCATCATTATGCTGGCGCTCAGGCTATATTCTACCCAGCGGGCCTTATTTATACCTTTTGATAAATTAGCTACATAGGTTTTATTGTAAAAAGTCGCTATTGCTAGGTGAAACAGGGCAGAAATAAAGAAGAAAGTAGCTATTAACCAAACTAGCGGCATATTAAATAAGGTGTTGCTGGCAGCCACTAAGTGCTGACTTGAGTGGTCTAACCTTAAATAGCTGCCAGTAATGGGCAGTTTAAAGTTGGTGCTAAGCAGTAGAACTGCAGCTCCTTGTGCGGCGTGCAGCAAGGCCATAATGAAGTTAAAGCGCCTAAGGCGGCTAAAAGTTATTGTGCTCATGCTTGCAGTATAGCTTGTTTAGCCGGCGGCATCGGCTTCGGCCTTGGTTTTATGGATTGTGCCGTCTGGGTGGTGCGGTGGACTGTAGGTAGTGACTATCTTCATCGGCGCATCGCCTTTGGTAATAAAGTTGTGCTCGGTACCTGCTGGAACCAGCACTATATCTCCCGCCTCAAAGTCAGCCGCTTGACCGTCTAGCACCACTTGGCCAGAACCACTTAGTAACAGTAGTGTTTGGTCGTTGTCGGGGTGAGTCTCGGACCCAATTTCGCTGCCGGGCAAAATACTCATTATAACTATTTGGACCTTCTTGCCTGTTGCTAGAACCTGCCTAAAATAGTCATTAGTTTCTGCCTTTTCTAAAATGTTTTTAATTTGTGCCATGATTTATGTCCTCCATAAGCATTATAGACCTTCCAGTACTATCCAGTTCATTAAATACCCTTTACAACACCTTGCTGTATCTGATACAATTGCCTAGTTGAATTTATGGCCAAAGAAAAGGAAGTCATCGAACTCGCCGGGACCGTCACCGAGGCATTACCGGGAACGCAGTTTCGGGTCGAACTTGAAAACGGCCATCAAATCATCGCTCATGTTGCAGGGCGAATGCGGAAACATTACATCCGTTTAGTACCGGGCGACCGCGTTAAGGTAGAATTGACTCCTTACGATCTCACGAAGGGTCGGATAACTTACCGCGAAAATTAGAATTTATCTAAGAGAGCAGTGTGTCAACTAAAGATAAGAGAGGTTGATCCGCATGAAAGTGCGTGCCAGCGTAAAGAAAATCAGTCCAGATGATAAGATAGTCCGCCGCAAAGGCCGGGTCTATGTTATTAACAAGCTAAAACCTAAGCACAAGCAGAGGCAAGGTTAATTTATGGCAAGACTAAGTGGTGTTACTATTCCAGATAACAAGCAGGTCCAGATTAGCTTGACCTATATATATGGAATTGGCCCTAAATTTGCCCAAACAATACTGGCCGATGCCAAAGTAGACCCAACTGTGCGTGTTAAAGACCTAACCGATGCCGAGCTTGGACGAATCCAAGATATTATAAGCAACAACTACACCATAGAAGGTGAATTACAACGCATTGTTACAGGCAACATTAAGCGCCTGCGCGATATTAACAGCTACCGAGGCCTGCGCCACAAGAACAACTTGCCCAGCCGAGGCCAACGCACCCGAACCAACGCCCGGACCCGCCGTGGCAAGAAGTTGACAGTTGGTGGCACAGCTAAGAAAGTAGCGAGCAAGACTTAAGGGTTAATATGGCAGAAAATAAGACTCCAAAACCAGTTAAAGAAGAAGCAGTAGCAACTCCAGCAGTTGACGCTGACGCCGTTGCTACAACACCTGCAGACACTACAGCGGCTCCAACACCTGCTGTCCGACGCAAGAAGGTTAAGCGAACTGTTGCTTCTGCACAAATTCACGTGCTGGCTACCTTTAATAACACGATTGTTACCATAACAGATGAAAAGGGCAACTCGCTGACATCTGCCAGCGCTGGTGGTTCTGGCTTCCGCGGTTCTAAAAAAGGTACTGCCTATGCTGCCCAAGTTGCCGCCGAAAAGGCCATTACCGACGCCAAGAACATCTACGGAGTATCTAAAGTTGACGTTTTGGTTAAGGGCGTAGGCCTAGGCCGAGAAGCCGCAATCCGCTCACTGGTTAACCAAAAGGTTCAGGTAGAGAGCGTTAAAGACGTAACTGGTGTACCTCATGGTGGTGTAAGACCTAGAAAGGCCAAGAGGAACTAGAATATGGCACGAGATACTCAAAGTATTGTAAAAATGAGCCGCCGCGAAGGCTATGCTCTGCACCCTAAAGCCCACAAAGCCTTAGTTAAGCGCAGCGCGCTGCCAGGTCAGCAAAACACCGGTGGTTATAACCGCACCAAAACTAGCCAATACTCTTTGCAACTTCGTGAAAAGCAGAAGGTAAAGAGACTATATGGCCTGCTAGAGCGCCAATTTTCTAAACTTATGAAAGAAGCATCGCAAACCCGTGGCCAATCTGGCGCAACCCTGTTGCAGTTCCTAGAGCGCCGCTTAGACAACGTTATTTACCGCGCCGGTTATGCTACTAGCCGCCGTTCTGCCCGCCAGTTAGTTACCCACGGCCACTTTATGCTTAACGGCCGCCGTGTAAACGTACCATCTATAAGAGTTAAAGTTGGCGATGTAGCAATGCTGCGCGACGTCAGCAAGAAGAACGATTATTTTACCCGCATAGAAGACACCAGCCCAGCACCTGCTGCAACCCCCGCTTGGCTGAAGGTCAACCGCAAAAAATTTGAAGTAGCTATTACCGGGATTCCAACGCGAGAAGACGCGGAACCAGATATTAAGGAACAGTTAATAGTCGAATATTATTCACGCTAAGAAGGAGGCAAGGAGTAACAGTATGAGCAAATTAATTCACACACCTGCGTTGGCATCAGTCAATGACCACAGTGGCACAAGCGCTACTTTCGTTATTGAACCGCTACACCCAGGCTATGGGATGACGCTCGGTAATTCTCTACGCCGCGTATTGCTTTCGAGCATTGCCGGTGCAGCCGTAACAGGCTTTAGGGTAGACGGGGTCAGCCACGAGTTCACCACAGTAAAGGGCGTTAAAGAAGATGTAGTAGCTATTATGCTAAATCTTAAGGGCTTACGCTTTAAGGTTTATTCAGACGAGCCACAAGTAATCCGCCTGACTAAAAAAGGCAAAGGTTTAGTTAAGGCTAAAGATCTTGAGCTAAACGCCGATGTTGAGTTGGTTAACCCAGACCACGTTATCTGCACTGTTGATGACGAAAAAAGCAGCGTAAGCATGGAACTAACTGTTGAAGTTGGCCGTGGTTACCGCCCGCTAGACGAACAAGGTGCAAACCGTAAAGTAAGCGACATGATAATGCTTGACGCTCTATTTTCACCAGTTGTACGCGTTCGCTACAAGGTAGAAAACACCCGTGTTGGCCAAATGACCGACCTAGACAAGCTGCTTTTAACAGTTGATACAGACGGGTCAATTACCCCACGCGAAGCTTTTGAAGAAGCTGCAGCTATTTTGGTTAACCAATACACCGCGCTAGCTGGCCAAACCACAGTAGAAGCCGGCCCAGCCCTAACCAATGGCGACGACCTAGACGCCCAGGGCATAGACGACGGCGAAGAGCCAGCAGAACTTATGACTTCTATTGAGGACCTAAACCTAAGCGCCCGCACAACTAACGCGCTCATTAACAACGACATCCACACCATTCGTGACCTATTGAGCTTGAGCGAGGCAGAACTGCGCGACCTTAAAGGTTTTGGCAACAAAGCCCTAGACGAAGTTAAAGATAAGATCGCAGAGTTGGAACTTTAGGAGAAGTAATGCACCGCCACGGATATAAAGGTAGAAAATTCGGTCGGGAACGCGACCAACGCAAGGCTCTTTTAAAGAGCTTGGCAGAAGCCTTGATATTGCGTGAATCTATAGAGACTACTTTGCCAAAAGCTAAAGAGGTTGCTACCTATACCGAAAAGCTAATTACCAAGGCTAAAAAGGGCGACTTACACAGCCGTCGCCAGATTATAGCCAGCCTGTCTACGCTAGAAGCTGCCGACAAACTGGTTAACGAGATGGCACCCAAGCTAACTAAACGAAACAGCGGTTACTTGCGTGTTAAGCGAACGGCTATGCGCCGCGGCGATTCTGCCCAGATGGCAAGAGTTAGCTTTGTAGACGACCTAAGCAAGAAAGCACCTGCTAAACCAACTGACGCTAAAGCTACCGCAAAAGACGCCAAAGAGACGCCAAAGAAAGCAGTAGCTAAAAAGGCAGTTAAGCCAGTTGTAGCTAGCAAAACCAGCGCCAAAGTAACCGCTGCTGCTCGTGGCACTAGACGAACCGGAATAAGAGGTAATAAATAATGAAAACCTATAGCCAAAAACCTAGCGAAGTAACCCGAGTCTGGCACTTAATTGATGCCACAGATATATCTTTAGGCCGACTGTCGACTGTTGCTGCGCGCCTGCTAATTGGCAAAGACAAGCCAACCGTAACTGCCCACACCGATGGCGGCGATTATGTAATAATCATCAACGCCGACAAAGTTGGCATTACTGGCGGCAAAGAAGAGAAGAAAGTTTATTACAACCATAGTGGTTACCCAGGTGGCCTGCGAGCTCGGCAGCTTAAAGACGTCTCTAATGTAGAGGCTCTAAGCAAAGCTATTCGTGGCATGTTGCCAGTAAATAAACTGCGCGATGGCCGATTAGCCCGCCTGAAGATCTATGCCGACGAGAACCACACCCATAACCCGCAAAAACCCGTAGTTTACGAGATAAAGAGGAATAAATAATATGGCTACTAATAAGTATTTTTACGCGCTAGGCCGACGCAAGAGAGCTACTGCTCGTGTCCGCTTACTGTCTGGCAAAGGCGTATTTAAGATCAACGACCAAGAAGCAAACGACTATTTCGATGGTAGCAAAAGCTACCAAAACGAGCTTTTAAAGGCTTTTAGAGCTCTAGACCTAGACCCAACCAAGTACGACATTAGTGCCAAGGTAAAGGGCGGTGGCCACGCTAGCCAAGTTGATGCTGTGCGCCTAGCTATTGGTAAGGCACTAGTTGAACTTAACGAAGATTACCGCGGCACACTACGCCGAGCAGAACTGCTTGGACGCGACCCACGCGAACGAGAACGCAAGAAGTTCGGGCTGCGCGGCGCTCGCAAGCAACGCCAGTTCACAAAGCGCTAGAAACTCGAACAATATAATTGGTCTATTAGTATAGGAACAGATGAAAACTGATAATTTTATACTCAACCAGGATAATGATCGGACCCCTTGGCGCCTACTAACTCCAAAAGGAAGTGCGAGAGACTGGTGCGTTATATGGCTTCAAGGCTTTACCAGTACTATAGAGGGTCATGCGGAGGGTTTGAAGCGTATGGCAGAACAAACTAATACGCCATTTGCAATGTTAAATTACGCTGGGCATGGCAATCACCCGACTGAGCTGGATGATGCCACAAGAGCACAACAATTGCGTGAAGTTATTGGTGTTTATGATGAGCTGCATAAGTTAGGTTTTAGCAAATTTATAGCAATCGGTGGAAGTTTTGGCGCATATATGGCTGCTCTTTTGAGCGCAGAGCGGCCTCTTGAATCACTTACGCTGCGCGTACCCGCAATCTACGAGGACAGTGAGTTTGACATACCTTTCAAGGACACTAGAAGCGGCAGAACGAAGGAGCGTAGCGATGTTTGGCGCGAAACGGTTAGTTCCAAGATGGTTAATAAGGCCCTGCACGCTGTAGGCAGTTTTACTGGCGATACCTATGTAATAGAGCACGAACTTGACTCAGTTATTAATCCCGCAGTACCTAAGGCATATTTTGAAGTCGCAAAGCATCCAAATTATATAGTTATCCGGGGATGCGATCACTCTCCTAAACTGATGCCAGATCCAGAAAAATTCTTCGCCATTATTGAACAGTGGATAGCTACTATTGTTATTAGCACGAAGCTCAAAAATTAATGGCCACCATAAGGCGGCCATTTTAAGTTATAATCAATTTAATGAACAAAGAAGTTATATTAACCGGGATTCGGGCCAATAACGACCTGCACATTGGCAATTATTTTGGTGCTCTTTTGCCTAGTGTTGATATGGCCAAAACTCGTTCTAACGAATACGAGATTAATTTGTTTGTGCCCGATCTGCACAGCTTTACCACCCCAATAGACCACAGCAAGCTTCAAGCCCAAATTATGCATAACTTGAAGTTGTTTGTAGCAGCCGGCTTGCCGCTGGATAACGACAGCATTCATATCTACCGCCAAAGCTACGTTTCGGCTCACAGCGAACTTACATGGGTTCTTGACTGCTTTACTTACTTTGGTGAGATGCAGAGGATGACACAATTCAAAGACAAGTCTGCGACACTCCGGATGCAGGCCGGATCGGGCTCATTTCAGGTTGAGGGTCTTGCTGAAGGCAGGCCAAACTGGGCAAAACACGATTCTGACATTCTCTCCCGAATGGAGAAAAGTGTGTCCATTGGACTCTTCAACTACCCTGTACTAATGGCGGCTGATATTCTGCTTTATGGGGCAAAATATGTGCCAGTCGGTGACGACCAGTCCCAACACGTTGAGTTTACCCGCAACATAGCCGAGCGCATGAATAAACAGTTTGGCGAGCTCTTTGTATTGCCTGAACCGGTCGCCAAACAACACGAATTCTTTGGCAAAGACCAAGGTCTGCGCATTAAAGACCTGGCCGACCCTACTAAAAAAATGAGTAAAAGCGACGACAGCGGCAAAGGCATTATCTTCTTGGGCGATAGCCCAGATGCAGCAGCCCAGAAAATTATGAGCGCCACCACAGATAGCGAAACTACTGTAGGGAGCCCCGATCCAGCAACCCGCGCAGGTGTAGCTAACTTGCTCCAAATTTTTGAACTTCTAAAGCCAGAACACGGTGACCTAACTAACCTAAGCTACAAAGAATTTAAAGAGACCGTTGCCGACGCTGTTAAAGCTTTCTTGGCCGACTTCCAGACTAAGCTAGCCAGCGTAGATGAACAGGCCATTTTAGCTAAATTAGAGTCTGACGAGCTCGCCATGAACAAAATTGCAAACGAAACCCTAACTAAGGTCCAAAAGGCAGTTGGCTTACGCTAAAAAACATACGCCAATTTAAAGCACAAGAACGCGAGCAAGGAGTTCGGGCCGATGTTTTTATTGCCTCTAAGTATCCAGGGTTTACCCGCTCTAGCTTAGAAGCCCTATTCGAGAAGGGCCTAGTGGCAGTTAACGCAGAAGTTACTAAGCCGTCGCACAAAATTAAGTTAGGAGATGAAGTCCAGGTTGACGAATCGCTTCTTAGGCTAAAACCTCCCAAGATTGAGCTACCGATTATTTACGAAGACGACGATGTAGTTGTTATTGATAAGCCAGCGGGGATTCTTAGCCACAGCAAAGGCGCACTTAATCTAGAGGCTACAGTTGCTAGCTTTATAAAGCCCAGAATTAAAGATAAGACGCTTAGCGGCAACAGGGCAGGGATTGTCCACCGCCTAGACCGGCCAACTTCTGGCGTTATTATTGCGGCAAAAAACGCAGATAGCCTGGTTAAGCTACAAAAACAGTTTTCTAAACGCAATGCTAAGAAGATATACATAGCCATCGTAGAAGGGCTGTTAGAACCAACGGAAGCTATTATTGACGCTCCGATTATGCGCAACCCTGCTAAGCCCCAGACCTTTAAGGTAAGTTCGGCAGGTAAACCCGCTATTACCCAATATAAAGTGCTTAAAAGCTTTGAAAAGGGCTCTAAAGCCTATTCTTTGGTAGAGCTCAGACCGCTTACTGGTCGGACGCACCAAATTAGAGTTCATATGGCCTATATTAACCACCCGATTGTGGGCGACCATGTTTATGGCCACGACGGCGACGGGCTGATGCTGCATGCTAAAAGCCTAGAAATAACACTGCCTAACAGCGAGCGGAAAGTGTTTTCTGCTAAAATTCCAGTAAGAATAGAAGAGTTTAGTGATGTTTGATAAGTTATTAATCCACCCCAAAACTTTAGGTCGGCTAGAAGTATTTATAGCTAATACGCCAAATACGATCATGCTCACAGGCCCAAAAGGCTTTGGCAAGGCAACTCTAGCGAGTCATTTAGCCGCCGCTTTACTGGAACTAGACGTAGAAAAACTGGCTGATTACCCTTATTTTCATTCGCTAGACCTGCTAAAAGACAAAAAAGAGATATCTATTGAACAAATCCGTGAGGTTATTAAGCTTTTAAGCCTGCAAGTACCCGGCAAAAACGAGATTAGGAGAGTTATTGTGATTAACAATGCCGGCTTAATGACAACCGAAGCCCAAAATGCCCTGCTAAAAACTCTAGAAGAACCGCCAAAAGGCACCGTCTATATCTTGACCAGCGAACGCAAAAATAAAGTCTTGCCGACAATTGCCTCCCGCGCCTCCGTTTTAGAGCTTTTGCCAGTTAGTTTGATCCAGACAGAAGAATATTTTAACGGTTTTAGCTCGATTGAGGTAAATAGGGCTTGGGTGTTGGCCCAAGGCGCTCCGGCGCTTATCCAGTCACTGCTTAACGATGAGCAGGACGAGCTAAAAGAATCTATAGAACAAGCCAAAAAATTCCTTCTGCAAAAACCTTATGAACGCCTGCTAGAACTAGACGCACTTAGTAAAGATAAAAGGGAACTACAGAACCTAATAGAGGGGCTAATGAGAGTAGTTAGGGCTCTTTATAGATCATCTGCCCAGAAGAAAGACGCTAAGCTAACCAAAAAGTTTAGTGTGGCTTTGCGCGAGCTAAGCCAGGCCAGCGACCGAATCGAAGCAAACGCGGCACCCAGGTTAGAAGCAATAGCACTGACGCTTAATCTGAATATCTGACTTAAAATACCCAATTTGATATAATTATAGAGAAGATGTTTGCATTATTTGCATTGGTGGTTATAGCTTACGTTGTTTTTTGGCACGGTAAGCATTCTGAACGTGACTTGGTAGTCATACCACGTCGGATTGGTGATAGATTGACTAAGCTATGGGAAATTGCCCACCACGGCATGCGCGAGAACAGATTGCTGCGCGCCGAGAAAGCACTCCTGACTATCTTAAAAATCGACGAAAAGAACGCTGCAGCTTATAACCGCTTAGGTATTTTGTATGCTAAACAACGCGAATATAAAGATGCTATTGATTGTTTTGAGATTGCCAGCAGCATTGAACCTAGCGCCTCCAGCCTGCATAACCTTGGCTTGATCTATTACGAGACAGAGAACTACGACAAGGCTGCTACAGCCTTCGAACAAGCCCTAAAACTAGAAGATACTCTGGCTGCCCGGCACATTGCCTACGCCAAGGTGCAGGAGAAGTTAGGCAACGATAAGCTTTTGATCCAAGAGCTAGAAAAGGCAGCCGAGCTTGAGCCAAACCGCGAGACTTACAGTTTACTTTCTAAGGCTTACGAAACGCACGGCATGGAAGCCGAAGCCAAAGACGCCCTAAAGAAGCTTAATAAGCTAACCTTGCCAGCTGCTAGGACTAAGCGCATTTTGCGCCCACGCCGCGTCGTTATCTAAAAACTTTTTCGTCTAATTGCTATTTCACCCCTGTTCTGTTAAACTTTTTATGTTCTTATGGTTCCAACGTGCCGACATAGCTCAGTTGGTCAGAGCGGCTGTTTTGTAAACAGCGGGTCGTGGGTTCGAATCCCTCTGTCGGCTCCACAACTTTCAAGTGTGCTTGCGAGGACACTGGAATTTGAGGTGAGTTAGGTGGGTGTTACGCCCCGCGAAAGCGGGGTTTTGCAGGGGTAGTGAAGCGGTCAAACACGGCAGACTGTAAATCTGTTGGCATTCGCCTTCGGGGGTTCGAATCCCTCCCCCTGCACCAAAGTTATGAATGAATTAACCAAACAATTTAAATTACTTATAAACTCTTCTGAAAAAGTTTTGGTTATTACGCATTTTGGGCCAGACCCAGACGCTTTTACGTCGCTTCTATTAATGGGATCTACCTTGGCCCTAAATTACCCTGATAAGAAAATCCGAATGAGCGCCGAAGAGCGCACCGGCGGCCTTTCGATGCTAACCGACTACGACAAAATAGAGATTGAGCCTCTAAAGAGTGCTGTTGAAAAGTTCCAACCAGACCTAATCGTAATAGTTGATGCCATGAACTTTAAGCGCTGCACCAGGCAAAACGCCGATGAAGTTTCCAAACTCGTCCAAGACAAAGCAATTAAGCTTGCTATTATTGACCACCATGAGCCTGTGGGCATCGAAAATAATGATGTTTATATAAACCAGGGCAGCCCGGCAGCAGTGCAAGATGTTTACGAAATTTTATTTAGCAGGCTAGACCTAAAGAAACCGGCTGGCTACGCTCAGACAACAATGCTTGGCCTATATTCTGACAGTGGCGGGTTTGTGTATGAGAATAAGCGCCACGAAGCTACCTTTAAACTGGCTAGTGAACTGATTGATGCCGGCGCCAAGATTGAAGCCATTAGCAGCCTTATTAACTCCTATTCTGAGGATATGGTGCATGCCATTGGAGAGCTAGCTAGCAACGCGCGCCACAAAGACGATTACACCTTTAGTTTCATTAGCGATGATTTTACTAGTAAATGGGTCAGTGACGGCAAAAACTTCGATGAGCTTAAAGTTGGCGTTGCCCACTTCGCAAACCAATATATAAGGAGTGTTGATGGACGTCAGTGGGGCTTTGTTGTTTATAAAGACATTGCCGCCGGTGATGATACTTATGGAGTTTCTCTGCGAGCACTGGGCGGCACTAAAAATGTAGCAGAGATAGCTACGGCGCTTGGTGGCGGCGGACACATAGCTGCAGCAGGCGTTAAAATTAAAAGCAATAGTCTCGAAGAAGTGCTAAAAACTATCCAACTTCAGATCGAACAGATGAAATAACTAGCAATTCTTGCTAGAATAACTAACTGTGCGAAAACAAATTTTGCAAGCCAAGCAAAGCTGCTTGTAAAATTTAAAGGAGAGACAAAGCCTAAAATCTGAAGTTTTTGATTTTTAATCAAAACGATATATAGGCGCAAGTCTCGACGTGCCGTTGTAGCTCAGTGGTAGAGCACCTCCATGGTAAGGAGGGGGTCACGAGTTCAACTCTCGTCAACGGCTCCATATACGCTTGCAGAAAAATAACAGTCGGCTTGTGATATTAATTACAGTCTGAGCATTATCAATATCTTTAAATATAATTGTGTTTGTTGGGAGATAAGCCTGAATGATTATTGGGCGCAAACACAAGTAAAGCCCTGCTCGCATGAGTGGGGCTTTTTGTATTGTCTATCTGTCCGTTATCTGTTAAAGTAGTGTGAAAGGTTATATTTTTATGGCTAAAAAAGGCGACAAAAGAAGGACCATTGGTTTAGTTTGCGAGGCTTGCGGGCAGCGCCATTATTACACTGTCAAAAATACGATGAACACCCCTGAAAAAGTAGAGCTTAAAAAGTTTTGCCCAGTAAAGAAAGTTAGTGCGTTGCAAACAGAAACCAAAAAAAGTTTAGGCCGCAACGAAGTAAAACCCCGCCGCTAGTTAAAATTGGGCTCTAGCCAATCTTGCAAGCCAATAAAATGCTTGTAAGATTGAGGAGAGGAATAGCGACAAGCTGCAAATGACTAACAGGTTGATATACAATATGTTAGTCATTGTAGGCTGATAGCTTATTCCGACGAAGGGGCATAGTACAACGGTTAGTATAAAGGTCTCCAAAACCTTAGATCGTGGTTCGATTCCACGTGCCCCTGCCAAATTTAGATTTACTCCATACTTTATCTTAATTATCAGAGGTGGTAGTATTAAAAAAATGAATAAAACACCATTAGATAAACCAGTCCTTTTATGCCTTTACGGATTCCCCGGTTCTGGCAAAAGTTTTGTAGCCAGGAATATTGCAGGCTCTGTCAATATGGCTCATGTCAGTGGGGACCGTGTCCGCAGTGAGCTGTTCCAACAGCCCCGTTATGACACTCAAGAGAACTCGATAGTCCACCATATTATGAATTACATGACCGAAGAGTTCTTATCGGCCGGAGTAAGCGTGGTCTACGATGCCAATGTTAGTCGCACTGGCCAAAGGCGAATGCTTAAAGACTTAGCTCTTAAAAACCGCGCTGACTTTTTGCTAGTTTGGCTACAGGTAGATAGCGATACGGCATTTAACCGCACCCAGCGACGCGACCGTCGCACCAGCGACGATCGTTTTGCCCAAGAACAGACGCGCGAAAGTTTTGATAAAGTAGTTTCGGAGATGCAGAACCCCCAACCGAACGAGAGCTACATGGTCATTAGCGGTAAGCACTCATTTATAACCCAAAAGAATGCGATTATTAATAGGCTGTACCAAAGCGGACTTATTTCTAGCGAAGTAGTCCAGCAAAATGTAGCCAAGCCCGAACTTATTAACCTTGTACCAAATCCATATAGCGGCCGAGTGGACGCAACACACCGTAATATACCCATAAGTTAATGGCTCAGAAGATCGTATATGTAGAAGGTGTTGGGGATGTGCTGCTGTCTAAACGACGTGGCACAACCCATTTACGCCTAAGCATTAACGCTCACGGCCAAGTGAGGGTTGGTCTGCCCCACTGGACCCCATATGCTGCTGGTATCGCTTTTGCGCGCTCTAGGAATGAATGGATTGCAAAACAACTCAATAAACATCAGATTACAGAGTTGAGACACAACGATCGCATTGGCAAGTCTAACCGCTTGAAGCTTGTCTTTAACAGCGACTCAAACCGCCCCTATACCAAAATAACTAACAATCAGATAGCTATTAAAACACCGTGGCCGCTGGAATCTGCCGAAACCCAAAAGCTCGTAATCAAAGCCAGCAACAAAGCGTTGAAGGCAGAAGCCGAGCATCTTTTACCCCAGCGCCTAAAAGACCTAGCAGACAGATATCGCTTTTCTTATAAGAGCGTCGAGGTCAAGAAATTAAGCTCTAGATGGGGAAGTTGTAACAATAAAAAACAGATAAAACTTAGCTTTTATTTAATGCAACTGCCGTGGCACTTGATCGATTATGTAATATTGCACGAACTAGCGCACACCGAACATTTGAACCACGGCCAGAAATTTTGGACAAGGCTAGAGAGTGTTCAAAAAGACGCAAAAAAGCTAAGAAAAGAAATCAATACCTACAAGCCGGGCGTGTTCGCACAGTAACCCCTTGCGAAGATATAAATTTTAAGGTAGTATTGACTTTGTTGACCTACTTATCATAAGTAGGTTTTTTGATGGAAAGGCAGTAAGAAATGGCTGAAGAATCAAACAGGGCAAGAAAACCGCGCATCCGGAAAGTTGCGCCGACTGTCCGTGAAAAAGTCGAAGCTGCCACAGTTAAAAGCTTGGAAAACAAGCCTAGTACATTTAAAAAAGTTACAAGCAAAATCCCGCGGCCAAAAGTAAGCGTACGCTTGCC
>Ga0265338_10000180_pt1 | contig 117822 bp, 90 predicted proteins | sample 42126metaG_FD_193579 | JGI IMG/M metagenome (GOLD analysis project Ga0265338, IMG submission 193579) | Rhizosphere microbial communities from Carex aquatilis grown in University of Washington, Seatle, WA, United States - 4-21-26 metaG | ecosystem: Host-associated > Plants > Roots > Rhizosphere...
AGAAAACGGAGAGGTGTTGTGTCGATGCGCTTATCCATGATTCGACCCACCTCTCGCTTCAAATGCACTACTATACCAATTATTCCAGAAAACGGAGAGGTGTTGTGTCGATGCGCTTATCCATGATTCGACCCACCTCTCGCTTCTCTATTTTTATATAGTTACACTGCTATACAACTGATGCCTCTGTTCTTTAATACGATTATCTTCCAGATACTCATCATAAGGAAGTCCGATCTTATCAATATAACCGCCCGGGGTCAATTCTATGATGCGATTGGCCGAGGTCTGGACCAATTGATGGTCATGGGATGAGAACAGGATCGTCCCGGGAAATGTTTCCATACCCTTATTTAACGAAGTGATCGCTTCAAGGTCCAGGTGATTGGTCGGCTCATCAAGGACAACCACATTGGCCCCGGTCAGCATCATGCGGGACAGCATGCAGCGTACTTTTTCCCCGCCGGAAAGGACCTTGACTTTCTTTAAGCTCTCTTCCCCGGTAAAAAGCATCCGCCCCAGGAAGCCGCGCACGAAATTCTCATCCTTTTCCTCGGAATACTGGCGAAGCCAATCGATCACATTAAGGTCCACATCAAAATATTTTTGATTGTCCTTGGGGAAATACGTCTGGGTCGTGGATACTCCCCACTTAAAAGAACCGCTGTCCGCCTTCAATTCACCCATCAGGATCTGGAACAAAGTTGTCTTGGCAAGGTCGTTAGGCCCCACAAAAGCGATCTTGTCCCCCTTATGCGCGTGCAACGAGAAATTCTTGAACATCAATTGACCGTCAATGGACTTGGTCAGGTTCTCAATATGCAGGACATCATTACCCGCTTCGCGTTCAGGCTTGAAATTAATGAACGGGTATTTGCGCGAAGAGGGCTTGATCTCATCCAGCGTCAATTTCTCCAGGATCTTTTTGCGGGACGTTGCCTGGCGGGCCTTGGAGGCGTTGGCTGAGAAACGGGCGATGAAATCCTGTAATTCCTTACGTTTGTCTTCCGTCTTCTTGTTAGCATCAGAGCGCTGCCTTAATGCCAGCTGGCTCGCCTCGACCCAAAAACTATAGTTACCCGAGAACATCTGGATCTTTCCAAAATCAATATCGCAAACATAGGTGCAGACCTTATCCAAAAAATGGCGGTCGTGGGAAACCACAATGGCCGTATTCTCGAAATTGATCAAGAATTCTTCCAGCCAGTTACACGTGTCCACATCCAAAGAGTTGGTGGGCTCATCCAGGATCAGGATATCAGGGTTGCCGAACAAAGCCTGGGCCAGAAGGACGCGCACCTTTTGAGAACCTTCCAGTTGCTTCATTTGCTGTTGATGCAGATCTTCGGGGATACCCAGATCGCTTAATAATTTGCCGGCTTCCGAATCCGCGTCCCAGCCGTTCATCTCGGCGAATTTCCCCTCAAGCTCGGAAGCGCGCAAGCCATCCGCGTCGCTAAAATCCGGTTTGCTGTAAAGCTCATCCTTTTCTTTCATCACTTTATAAAGTTCTTTATGCCCCATGACAACGGTCATCAAGACCGTGATCTCATCAAAGGCGAATTGGTCCTGCTTTAACACGGAAATACGCTTGCCTCCGGCAACACTGACGGTCCCGGAAGTGGTGTCCAGATCGCCGGACAGGATCTTCAAAAAAGTGGATTTACCCGAACCATTGGCGCCAATGATCCCATAGCAGTTGCCGGGATTAAAAGTGATATTAACCCCGTCAAAGAGGGTGCGCTTGCCGAACTGTAAAGAAACATTTGTAGCGGATATCATAAGGCCGAAATTATAGCATAATGATCCTAAAACGCCAACGAGATTCCTTTGTCTTGCTTATTTTCAAGAATAGTGTTATTCTGTTTGACTATTAACGAAGTACTAAAACCTGCAAGCAAGCTTCTTACTCTACTACCCTTGAGTTTTCCATCAAAGATCCCTTGCCTGCGTAACTGCAGATAAGACATTATATCCTGCAAGAAAGAACAGCATGTTGTCACCAGAAGAACAAAATTTTTACGGGCTGGGCATTGCTCCCGCGATCCTTAGCGTCATTGAACGCCTGAAATTCACCGTTCCCACTAAAATCCAATTCCAGGCCATTCCTCCCGGTTTACAGGGGCAGGATGTCATGGGCATAGCCCAAACCGGCACCGGAAAGACCCTGGCTTTTGGCATCCCCATCATTCAGCGTTTAGCCCAGATCAAAGGCCGCGCGCTTATTGTGGTCCCCACCCGCGAATTGGCGATCCAGGTTGATGAAAGCCTCCGCAAGATCGCCACCGGAGTCGGGATCAAGACGGTCGTATTGATCGGCGGAGACTCGATGGGCAAACAGATCCAGAACCTCAAAGGACTGCCGCGCATCATCATCGGTACGCCAGGTCGTTTGATCGACCATATGCAGCAAAAAACGCTTAATTTTCACGATGCCCATATATTGGTCCTTGATGAAGCTGACCGCATGCTCGATATGGGTTTTGGGCCCCAGATCGCCCAGCTGTTAAAACAAGTCCCCCATGAACGCCAGACAATGTTATTTTCAGCCACCATGCCTGATTCGATCATGAACATCGCCAGAAGTTATATGAAACTGCCCGTGCGTGTCGAAGTGGCGCCGGCAGGAACAATGGCCGACAAGATCACGCAGGAATTATTCATTGTCAAGAAAGAATTAAAACATGAATTATTGGAAAGCATGCTGGCAAAATACAAAGGCTCTGTCCTTATCTTTTGCAGGACCAAATTCTCCGTGGCACGGCTGACCAAACAGCTGCGCGGCATGAAACACAACGCGGCGGAAACCCATTCGGACCGCTCCTTAAGCCAGCGCAAAGAATCGTTGGAAGGTTTTAAAAGAGGGAAATACCGCATCTTGGTGGCCACTGACATTGCCGCGCGCGGGATCGATGTCAAGGGCATTGAACTGGTCATTAATTATGACCTGCCCGATGACCCGGAAAATTACGTCCACCGTATCGGCCGCACCGGCCGGGCGGGATTCGCCGGGCACGCCGTGTCTTTTGCCACGCCTGACCAGCGTTTGGATGTCAAGAATATCGAGAGGATATTAAACCAAACCCTGCCAGTCGCCGACAGCCATCCGACGATCCAATTAGAGAAATTCCATCACCCCAAAACTCCGGTGATGGCCTTTTCCACGCCGCGCCGCATGCGCATGCGCCGCAGATAAACGTCATTTTTTGTCGCAAAGCATGGGCCATGCCGATAAATCCCCTTCCCGAAATGGCGCGTAGGATAACGGCTGGCATATGTACTGTGTTTTAAGGACATTTTCCGTCATCGTCGTCCTGTAAGGATACGCGAAATCAGGCAATCCTTTCAGGAAGACAATTTCCCGCGGATGGTCGCCATTCAGGAAAAATGTCGTCTGGATCGATTTTAGGTCAGTCTTGACCGCGATAAAGGCGGCACACTCATCGATCACATAGGCTTTGTCAGGGATAAGATGGCTTATCTTCTCAAGCAAGATCGCTTTCTTATAAAATCCGTGGTATTTAGACTTTACGACATAAAGATGCGCCGCATAACTGGCATTGGCGATCAGAACAATAAAGATCACCCCTGACAATACCTGTGACCTGCTCAATATGACCGCCTCAAATACGCCCTTGCCCGCCAATAAAACGAAGGGAAAGGCAAAAAAAAGGAAATACCGGTCTGAATACGCCTGATTGGTGATCGAAAATCCCCCCGCGAAGAATACCGAGATCACCAGAAATCCCGCCCAAAACCATCCCGCCAGTCCGGTCACCAATTCGTCCTTCCTGTAAAAAAAGCTCCGCAGGATAATGAACAACGCGGCTAATACTGTTAAAAAGGTGTTCTGCTTATAGTCAAACAAATAGACCAAGCTTGTATAAATGTTCTTTAACGCGAACGAAAATGAATACCCGCCGGCATTCAGATCAGAGAATAAAAAGACCGGGAACGCGAAAAGGACCGGTAATAGCAAGCAAAAAGTATCCAGCAGCGCTTGTGAGAACATTTGTTTATCCAAAACGCCTTCCCGCTTATAAAAAGGCAGGCTTATGGCCAGCCCCGCCAGGACAAAAACCGCGTAAAATGGTTTGATACAGATGCTGTAAATGCCGCAGAAAATGGCGGCATATAAAATACGCCTTGAATTCAAACCCCTGAATTCACAGATAAAGAGTAAAAACAAAAAGAAAAAGAATGCCCCTGAGATATCCGAGGCCGCGGACATGGAATAGGTGATGCGCGCGGGTAAAGATGCCAGGAAAATAGCCGCCCACCAGGCCGTCAGGTGACTTTCGGTCAAAATCCAGGCGATCCTGTACATGATCCCGACTAACAAGGTCCCTAAAACAATATTCAATAAAAAATAGCTGTAAAGATGATCTTTGGAAAAAGTCAACAGGACAGCCTCCAGCCAGGCATACCCCGGCAGCTTGGGATTGGCTGTCCATGAGATAAATGCCTCCGGATGAAGCAGGCTTCCCTTTGTCGTGATGCTTGCTTTTCCCATAGAGAGGATATTGACCGATTGGGAGATAAATGAAAATTCATCTTCATAGACATGATGGAACGGGGGCCAAACGGAAAGGCAAAGCAAAAGAGCAACAAGGCAGGCGGATAATGAAAGCCAAAATCCCTTATCAATAGCTATTTTCTTATGCTGGACCAGCTGAAGAAGGGAAATTGAAGCGAAAGCAACTGAAGCAAAGAATATAAACCCTACCCAAACTAAAACGATACGGTCATACATGGTGGCCTGCCTTGCTAAATAACCCTCTCATTGCCGCCGTCGATGGGTATTTGGGCGCCGGTGGTCTTGGCGAAGGCGTTGCCTGCCATGGCGCATACAAGCTCCGCCACGTCGCGGGAAGTGATCTGGGTGCGCAGGATATTATCCGTCTTGTATTGCTCGATAGACAGGCCATAATGCCGGGCGCGCTTTTCCAGCACATCCTTGGTCCAGATGGCCGTGTCAAAGACCTGGTTCGGATGGATCATATTGACACGGATACCTTGGGCACCCAATTCCAAAGCCGCCACCCGGCCCAGTTGGGTGAGCCCGGCTTTAGCGACGGAATAAGCGCCCGCGCCCCGTCCCGGTGCCGGGACATTCTTGGAGGCGATAATAATGATCGTCGGATCTATGCCATGGCTTAAATAAACGGATGCCGCTTTGACCAATAGCTGATGACTGGTCAAGTTCACCTTCATGCTTTTTTCCCAAACCGCCGAATCCATCGCCCCAAGCTCCATACTGGGCGGAAAAATACCGGCATTGCTGACGATGATATCCAAACCGCCGTAGTTGCGGACGGCGAATTCCACGGCGTTGCTGATCGCTGACTCCTTGGTCACGTCGCATTTGATGGTTGCGCCTTCTTTGATGTCTAAACCCACCACAACGGCTCCTTGCGCTGTTAAACGCTCCACACAGGCCTTGCCTATGCCTGAAGCAGCTCCGGTCACCAGCGCTATCTTGCCCTGCAGGCCCAATGGCTTTGGGTTCTTGGCTAATTTCGCCTGTTCCAGCTCCCAATACTCGACATCAAATAGATCTTTTTCATCCAAGACCTTCCATCCGCCCATGCCTTCAGACCTTTGGATGGCTTGCATGGTATGGTCAGCAATGTCACTGATGATCCTGGCCTCGTCAAGTGTTGACCCGAAGGTGACAACGCCATGATCAGGCCATACCGCCCAGCGCGGGGCCAGGTCCAGGCACTTTAATTTTCCATCGCTGTGCCGGTCGAAATATTGCTGGTAGGCTTTCGCGTAAGCATTGATGTCCCCTTCGATATTCTTCCCGATGATCACGGGCCTGGGCTTGGTGCGGATAACATGGTCCGGAGTGAGCGTCCCCCGTGACGCCAAATTCCTTACCCGCGGCAGTTGGCTGAAAACAATGCTTTGATCGTCCTTCTTTAATAATGCCACCACCGCCCGGCCAAAAACACGGCTGACAGCTCGGCGCAGGCGGGCTAATTCCAAAAGATTGAACTTTTGTTTGAAGACCCTTTTCGCGGCAACTTTCAAAGACGGTCCCTTGATGGTTTTTCGGATATAATCCTCTGCCTCGGAAACCAGCTTGATATGGTTTTCATAACTTTCTTTAGCGGTATTCCCGAAGGTGAAGAGCCCGTGGTTTAATAATACGATCCCCTCGTATTGGGACCAGTCCACCCACTGGGTCATCTCATAGACCTTGCGCGCTAATATAAAACCCGGCATGACATAGGGGACGATCAGCACGCGTTTACCGTAAATGCTTTCTACGCGCTTTTTCCCGTCGGGTGTGTTGGTGATGGCCACCAGGGCGTCCGCGTGCGAGTGATCCACGTAGTGATGCGGGATAATGGCGTGAAGGATGGCTTCAACGGAAGGATTAGGCGCGTTTGGATCGAGCATCGCGGCCCTTTGCTGACGCACCATCTGGGCATCGGTCAGTTCTTTGATGGCAGCCAGGCGCAAAAGCGCGTCCATTTTGACCGCGGCAAATCCCCCTGTTTCTATTGTCGCCAGATCCCATCCGCTGCCTTTGATATAAAGCACCTGCTGGACTGTCCCGAAAAAATCACGGACCTCAGCCTTGACCGAAGTGTTCCCCCCTCCATGCATCACCAGGCCCGTATCCCGGCCCAATAATCGCGAGGTATAAACACGAAGGGCCAAAGGGTTATTCCCTATACGTTTGGCTTCCTTATCATTCCAGAGACTTTTCATAATCCTCCATCACTGGCTTTTGATCCATGTTTGTGTTTCAGGGGAAACGTTAGACTTCATCTTTAAGATAATATAAAGATTGTTCTTCGCGTCCAGCTCTTCCCGGAATTTCTTGATCCCCGCGAAACCTTGAGCGGGTATGAGGGCCCGTTTAAGATGATAGGTGCTTTCAACCGTGATCGTGCCATCGCCCTTGATATACTTGACGGCGACCTGCATAAAATCGGTCGATAAATTATAATCCTCCGGGACAAAATTCAACTTCAGGCTGTCAGGGATATGGTAGGTATTGCGGTTAATGATCAAGGAATTAGTAGGGACAAGGATCGGATAATGCCGCGAGTCTTCCGCGAAATCCGGGACATCGCCCTGCTGTTCTTCCTTCAGGAGTATCATGTCATTGACCACTTGATAGATCCTGGAAGCCGTATACTTGAAATCAAATTCAACAGGACCGTAGCGGTTTTCCAGCCCCTTGACATCACGGTCCGTTATTTTGCCGCCCTGGGCAAAGGTTGCCTGTAAATTGTCAAAGAATTTCTGTTTGCTGCTATCGCTGCTGGCATCCCAGCTGCTCTTAAAATCCTCGGAAGCTTCCACCGGCATTTTAACATGGACATGGAAATTGGCAGAAGCGTCGTCCTCCAGGGTGATATCACTGACGGAAACAACCGAATGAATAGTCTCATCCGCGATGGGGATATTCTTGAAGCTGTAGGAATCAGCGGTTATGACAAGCACATGGGCATTGTCATAACTGGAAGGAAGCTCCCCTAAGTCAAAACCCTTGGCTTGCGGGTCCACAAAATATTCCTGATTACCGATATTAAGTTCCAGGATCACCCGGTCAAAAGCGGACGGATCAGGCAGCCTGTGCTGAGGATCCCCGTTAAACTCGCCGCTGAATAAGGCTATATTGGCGTCGATGCCGGCTATTTTAAGCATTTGACGGGTTAACACCGTCAGGTCCTTGCCATCGCCATATTGACCCTTGAAAATATCCGGGGTGCCATGCAGGTCAACAGTATGTTCTCCAAGGCTCATGGGCACATAACGGAATTTATCCTGGATATATTCCAGGACCGTACGGATCTTTTCTTTGGGATCGGCTTTGCCGTTTGTCAATTCAGAAACCTTGGCGCTGATGGCAGGGTCATCCATCGTATTTTTATTGATGAGCCCCCGCCACCAGTCAGCTATCTGTTTCCAGTCGCTCATGGATGACAGGGACAATACCCCAATGATCTCATCGGACGGCGGCATGAAATTCTCATTCTCGCTAAAGGAGGTATCTTCAAACAGAAAGGTATATTTGACCGTGCCATTGGCTTTTTCGATCAAGGGCTGCCTGTCATTATTGTAGGCGTGGAATTGGATCGGCTTATTCTCAGGGAACACATAGGTATTGCGCGAATATTTGGTAGGAATGGACGGATAGGTCACCTCATCCCAGAACTGATCCGGGAGCTCTTCCTTAAAAACCCTGGTTTTAACCCTCACGTCGATGACTGTTCCGACGCCTATCTGCGGGAAGGTAATGACCTTGATGCGCATATCCGAATAAAGAGGCGATTGGTCAAACGCCTGTAAATCCTTGATATCGGTCGCTTCCAGCTTCTTACCATCCGGTGTTTCAATATAAGCCTTGATATCCGTGACCTCTTCACGGGATTTATTGTAATAGATAGGCCATTGCCCCAGGTTCTTAGCCGCTTCTTTCAGGATCTTGACGCGCGCATGGTAATCTTCATTAAAAGACCAGTCATCATGGATGACCGTATCAGTTTCGGCTAAAAGGCCGATATAAGGCTGATCGCTGTTCTTCTCTTCCCAGGAATTGGGATTAACCTGCTTGTCTTCGATTTTGCTTAGGTCCTGCGTGATGGCCTGGGTACGGTCCAAAGCCGGTGTCTGTGCGTGGCCCAGGATGGAAAATAATGGGATGAACAGAAGAAAAATGAATTGTTTCATAAAACGCAAGACACGTTCATCCATCAAAATATGGCGCTGGTTGAGCGGCTGTTTGAGCACAATGCCTTCCAGCGTCGTGCAGCGGCTTAAAGCCACGTACATCTGCCCGTGTGAAAATGTGCCCCAGCCAACATCAATGACCACACGGTCAAAGGTCTGTCCCTGGGATTTATGGATGGTCACCGCCCAGGCTAACTTTAAAGGATACTGAGTGAAATACCCGATAATCTTGGAGCCCAGGGAATTGTTCACTTCATCGAAATAATACTGGGAGATCTCCCAGGTATGCTTTTTGACGTCTACATGGGTCCCGTTTTCAAGCTCGACCAAGATCACATCATCCCCTTCAGTATCAACGACGATCTTCAATATTTTTCCCAGAGAACCGTTGACCCATCGCTTATCAGGGTCATTGTTTAACATCATCACCTGCGCGCCCGCTTTAAGCTCAAGGACTTCGGGAGTAGGCAGCGACTTGCGCTCGAATTCACCGGAAACGATCCCCTGATATATCTTGGGGAATCCGGATAAGCTCTGCAGGCGCTGAGTATTGACCTTATCTGCCAGGGAATTGGTGGTTGTAAGCACAATATAGAATTCTTCCGATGAATATTGATGGTCGGGCTTGAAACGACGGTTAAGCGCCTCCCAATGATGGTTTTCGACGCTGTCATCCCGGACAGCGTTTAAGAGCCGGATAAAATGCTCGTCCTTCTGGCGGTAAATTTTCTGTAATTGCATGATCTTATAATCCAGCATCTTGAAAACCTTGGCTGAAAAGAAATACGGCGTGGGATAATGGGTCTTGAAAATATCTTCTTCGCCTCGGCCAACCACCGGCGGCAATTGGAACAGGTCGCCGAAAAAGATCATCTGTACCCCGCCAAAAGGTTTGTCATAATCAGGCCCGTAAAGGCGCAGGAAAATATCTACACAATCCATAAGGTCAGCCCGCACCATGGACACTTCGTCGATAATAACGGCCCCCAGTTCACGGTACATTTTCCTTTTGCGCTTACGCACCGGGATGTCCCCCACGCTTTCAGGGGTCACATCAGGCTTAAAGCCGAAGAATGAATGGATGGTCTGGCCTTTGATGTTAATGGCCGCGACACCCGTTGGGGCAAGCACCGCGACATTCTTGGTGGTTTTTTCACGGAAATACTGCAGTAAGGTAGATTTGCCGGTCCCGGCCTTGCCGGTAATATACATATGCTGGCCGGTATTCTCCAGGGCCTCAAAAGCAGTAACAAATTCTTCGTTAAAGTCGAGTTCGGAGAAATTTATCATGATGTATTTTCAGATTTTCTTCGCGGTTGGTGATGACTTCAATGATCGTTGAAGTCTGCGATTTTAGCGCCTGTTGATAGGACTTCTTGAAAGACACGGCGTCCATAGGCTGGCTGTAATTGATCTCGAACATGGAGGCCGCGGCGGCCAGTGTATACGGATGCGGCGTCCCCCAAAACTTTTCAAAACCTTCCTTAAAATCCGCGATAGGCAAGAATGAGAATATCCCGCCGCCACCGTTATTAAGAAGGACAATGACCAAAGGCACGTTCAATTCACGAAGCATGGCCAGCGAGTTTAGATCATGCAAAGCCGCCATATCGCCTATCATGAGCGTGACGGGCTTCTTGAGACCCGCGGCATACCCGGCCGCCGACGCGATGATCCCGTCGATGCCGCTGGCACCGCGGTTACCGTTGACTGAGACGGCAGAGCCCCTGAAATCCGCGTAATTGGCCATATCACGGATGGGCATGCTGTTGCTTAAGAATAAACCATGTCCCTCGGGGATCAGTTGGGAGACCATACGGGCGATGCGCGGTTCATTGATACGCTCATCCCCGGTTAAAAAGCTTTCTATGGCCTTGTCCGCCTCTTTGTCCTCCTTGGATAACAGCTTAAGCTCACCTGAGCTTTTGCGCGGCTTGATCAAGCCTATAACTGTCTCGATAAAATTAGTGACGCTTGACTCAACGCGCAGGCTGACCTGGTGATTAGGGTCATTGCGCAGGGCATGATTGATGACCATGATGTATTCAGAAGGTTTAAGTTTCTGGACGAGATCGTAATAACGCTGGGAGGTCATCCGCCCGCCTAAATGAAGCACGCCGTCAAAGGATAATTTACTTTGAGTATTCTCGGATAAGAGCAGGTGGTCAAAATAATGGATGAGATTGGGATGGCCATGCCCCAGGCGTAAACCTGAAGCCACGTCCGCAAAGACCGGCCAGCCTAATTTCCTGGATAAATCCAACACTAATTGTGCCTCGTCAGCGCTCCCTATTTTACCCGCCACGATAAGACCGCTTTTGATCTCGTCAAGGCGTGAGGCGATTTTCTTGGGAACGGGCAAAGCCAAAGACTCAAAACCCGTTACATATTCCGTATAAGGTTTTGGGGATTTAAACCAGGAAGTCAGTGGTTTTGAATAAGATTTAAGGTCATCTGTCGTCGGGACAAGGGTTAGCGGCTGGCGGAACATGCAATTGATATGCGCCACCCCGTGATTTCGCACGGCCTGATACCAGGCCTGGTCTACCGTCGTCAGGACAAACTGCGGGTTGATACGGGTATCCGGACAGGGCATATCAAAGGCCCATTGCGCGTATTTGCCAAACAACCCGACCTGGTCAATGGTCTGCACCGCCCCTGTCTGCCTTAATTCAGGCGGGCGGTCCGCGGTAAGCACGATCAGGGGAAGTTTCTTCTTCGAAGCTTCAATGATTGCCGGATAAAAATTGGCCGCGGCCGTGCCGGAAGTACAGATCAGCACAACCGGTTTTTTGGAGGCAGCGCTATAACCCATGGCATGAAATGCCAGGCCCCGCTCATCAAAATGAACAAAACTTTTAAGCTTTTTGTGCTGTGCCAGGGCAATGACCAGAGGTGAACTGCGCGACCCGGAAGCCACACAATAATATTCCACCCCGAGCCGGGAAAGCTCCTCAATGATCAATGTCCCCCAGCAATGATTGATATTAACGAAGTTCATTGGATGATCTTTATGAAATTACTGATTTTATTTTCCACTTCATCCCATTCGCCGTCAGCTACCGAGCCTTTGACGATACCGGCCCCGGCAAACACATACAATTTTTTATCGCGCACCAGCCCGGAACGGATACCGACAACGAACTCGGACCAATCCAGGCCGACATAGCCAATGGGAGCGCCATACCAACCCCGTGAAAATCCTTCAAGCTTGCGAATAACAGCCATAGCCTGCTCCCTGGGCGTGCCGCCCAACGCAGGGGTTGGATGAAGGAATTGTAAGATATCTTCATCGTTTACGCCATCTTTTAATTGGCCCAAAAATTTGGTTATCAGATGATGCCCATTGGGCAAGGTCAGGATGCCCGGTTGTTTATCCCGGCTGAATTCCACACAGAATTCCTTAAAGGAATCATTGATGGCATCGACAACAAGCGCGTGCTCGTACTGATTCTTGCCGGAATCCCGCAACAATTGCGGGTCCCGGGATTTTGGCATGGTCCCGGCCAAAGCTTCAGATTCAACAGATCGTTGATACCGACGGTAAAGGCGCTCGGGAGAGGCTCCCAAAAAAACCGATCTCTTGAATTGGAATGCGAAATGATAGCTGTTGGGAGTAACTGCCTTTAATTGCCTGAGCATGACCCAGGGATCGGGCGCTTGTTTAAAATGCAGCGAGGTTTTGCGCGCCAGCACCACTTTGTCAACGCTCTTATCAGACAGGATCGTATCAACATCCTTTTGCCAGAGTTTTTGGTCAGGCTGATCGTTCCTGCGGTCAATTTTCGTATTTAATGTTTTTCTTTGCCCTTCGCCTTCAGGCTCGATATCGACCTGAATGGCCGCCAATTGCCGTAATACTCCCTTAATATTAACCCGCCCGGCAAGATTACAGCAAAATATCATTTTACCGCTTTGGGCCGCTAATTCGAATCGCGGGATGACGAACCGGTAAGCCCCGAATTCCTTCCAATCATCGTCCGCGCGCCTGTCATCAAAACAAAAACCCCCGTACCATTGCAGATACGGATATTTCGGCGAAAGGTTCTGTCGCAGCAGTTTGAAGATCTTCTTTAAATTCCCTGTTTTTCTGTCAGTGACGCAAAGGGCCTGTCCTATCCCGGCAATGCTCACGGTATCGCTTTGATTGGCACCGTAAATCTTAACGTCGTCGATCTGCAGCGAAAGCCAGGTAAGCATATCCACCGGCTTGATCTTGATCTCAATACGCTCGATGTTTTGGGTTGGCTTGTACGCGGCAATCCATGAGGACATCTGGTTGCGGGCGTCTTCAAGGGAAAGGGGATTATTTTTGGGCAACATAAATGGTGGCGGCCCCTCCCATCAAAGGATGAGGCTCAATAGCGACAAATCCCATCTGCTTTAAGATCTTGCAAAAACGCTCTCCGTAGGGAAAAGTCTGTATCGTCTGGTTTAAATAAGTATAGGCCTTAAAATTCCCGGAAAATAAAAAACCGACCAGGGGGACGAATGTCTGCAAATATAGCCAGTGGCCCGCTTTTAGGACCGGATTTTCAGGTTTTGAAAATTCCAGGATCAAAATACGTCCACCCTTTTTCGTGACCCTGTACATCTCCATAAGGGCCACGCGCAGATCAGGGATATTGCGGATGCCAAACGAGATCGTGACACAGTCAAAAGTTCCATCAAGAAAGGGCAAGCTTTGCGCGTCTCCCTGCTGAAGCATCAGCCGGTCATCGAGATGTTCAGCTAAGATCTTTTTACGGCCGATCTCAAGCATTTTAACGGCCGGATCAATACCGATGCCGCGCTGGATCTTGGAATTTCCTTTGGCAAGGGCTATCAGGACATCGGCGGTGCCGGTTGCAAGGTCCAAAACTGTCAGCCCAGATGATCCGGGCAAATAACGCTTCAACGCATTGCGCCAGCGGATATCCTGTCCCAGGGACAGCAAACGATTAAGGAAATCATAGCGCCCGGCAATGCTGTTAAACATTTTCCATGAATCGGATTTGGGTAAAACCAAGCCTTTATCTGTATCCATAATGAGGCTTATTATCCCTCTCTGTACTGATTTGTCAACCCTGTAGGATCATTAACTGGGGGTGTTTTGGAGTTCAGCGAAGATAGGTAAATTGGCGGCGGGTTTGATGTCAATAATGACGGGTATTAAACCGTCAATTTTGATATTTTCAAGGTCCTGCTGATCGATAGGCAATGGAACGCCATGCCCGTCACGCTTGATCTGCAGGCTTAAATTAGCGGAGTTAAAGTCGATACCGCCTCGGGTGAACCCGGCTGGTTTAGGGATATTGGTCAGCTGGGCTTGGTCGGTGATCCTGCCTTCACTGGCATTGATCGCGGCAATGAAGGTCGGCTTCTTGGCCTGCAACACATCTATGGCGTGCGCCAATGCCGGTGATGGATTTGTATTATGAAGATTTTTAACCGCATTAACAAAACCATCAAATTCATCTTCTTTATAAATATTACCATGCTGATAACCGGTTTTATGCAACAGGGCTTCCATTAATTCCCTTGCGCCTACTTCACCTGTCCCGGTATAAAGATCCTGTAATGCTTTTTCAGCTTTTTGATCAGCCGCAAACGAACTCATCGCCTTATCTGTCGTGACGACAATATCTGTCGCCCTATCGTTGACAATGGTAAACCGGTTGCCGTCATGCTTTGAAATGGTGACCTTCATCTTGGGCGAGGTAAAATTATCAACCAACGGGACAACCAGCGGAGTCGCGCTTTTTTCATTCTCATAACCATAGGAAACCAGATATGACAGGTCATCAGGACGGTAAAGCGTAATGTTAAGGCCGTTTTCCCCTTTGATGGTGACAACCTTGGTATTCGGGCCAAAAACAACTTCGCCATTGGTATCCGGTATGATCGTTTGTGTTGCCATTGCGTTATCACCCGTCACCACAATATCTGTCGCTCTGTCATTGACAATGGTAAACCGATTGCCATCATGCCTTGAGATGGTGACCTTCATCTTGGGAGACGTAAAATTATCAACGAGGGGAACAACTAAGGGAGTCCTGCTGGTTTCATTTTCGTAACCATAGGAAACTAAATATGAATTGTTTGCGGGGCGATATAAGGTAACTTTAAGCCCTCCTTCTCCCCGTATAGTAACAGCCTTCGTATTAGGCTCGAAGATCACTTCGCCGTTGGTATCAGGCACAATTGTCTGAGCCGCCATCGCAGTGTCTGTTGCGGGCGTGGTTATTGTCGAGCTGGCTGCCTGAGGCACTTGTTTAGCGGCTTCGATAACCGGTTCTTCTTCAGCATCAATACTGGCAAGATCCACCGTGGAAGGGTTCTCTCCCGTGAGTTTGGCCGCATCGGTTGTTACTTGAACGACGGCATTGCTGCCTTCCTGGCCCATCACCGGCCTGTTTTCCATTTCCGCGGCCATCTGGATACTTTCGCCCCCGCCCGAAAAATATTTCCTTGGGATAGTTTCATTGGTGTACTTATCCACATCTTCCTGGATAAAATTAAACACTCCCTTTTTATAAGCCTTCAAGTATTGCCGGTAGATCGTTTCATTGTTCTGTGGGTTCTGATCAACACCTTTGACCTGGGATTTATCGGCGTAAACCTTGCTTAACAAAGATTCCTTGAGGGCTCTTTTATACCAGGTTGCCAAAAGCATCCCGCTATAAACCTGCCTTACGGTCGCGAAATTCTTGTCCTCGTTGACTTCGCGTTCAAGTTCCGGCAGGACGATCTCTTTGATGATCTTCGATGCTATGGTATGGGTTTTATTGTCCATCGGGGCGCTTTGGATACCGGCATGTTTCTTTAAAGACAGGTAATCCTCCTCAAGCATAACCCTTAAATGATTCTTTAATACATAAGCCGTATTGCCTTTTTCATAGATAAGCGCGTCATCAGGAAGGATCCACACCTTATTAAAGGTATTTACAGGTATATCGGTTGTTCCATATTGCTTTTGGGCTTCGGTATAGATCTTGTCCCAGAATTTCTTGCCCAAAGCGTCTTGCGGATATATTAATGAAGCTGTGATTTGTTTAAGCATATAATCCTGGGCTAAAAGATCACGGCCCATTTCTGTCTTACCGAAGTCATCCTTGATGATCCGGTCTTTTTCATAGGGGGACAGGTTAACCCATTGGTCATCATCGGGTATCGCGAGCGAAGCTAAGAAATATTTGGTTAATCTGGTATATTCGTCCCTTTTTTGGTCATCGTTAAGCTCTTGGTCACCTTTATAGATGATAAAATCAAATTTAAGGGCATCCTCAGGGTGGATCACTATTCCTTTTAAATAAGCAGGAGTGAACGTAGAGCTTAAAGGCACCATGACACCCGGTTTTGACATAAATGGCATGGGATCTTCAGATAGCTGCGCCATGGCAGGGCTTTTAACAGATGTGCTAAAAAACGCCGCTAAAATGACAATAGAAACACTTTTTTTTATTAATTTGAACATATCCCCTTTATCTCCACAACTAAAGTATGTCATATAAATAAGTGTTGTCAAGGCAGCGCGGCAGACTTTTCTTCGCTAACGCCCAGGAACAATTTAAGGTCTTTGACAGGCTGGATATTGATAATAACCGGCACAAAACCCGGTGCATGGCGTAACTTTTCCAGCATGGCGGGATCAAGGTGGAAATCGATCCCTTCACCCGTGTTTAAGGCCTGAAAATCCATGTTAGCAGGCGTCAGATCAATACCTCCGGTATTCTTACCTTTCTCTTCCCGGTCTATGAATTCCGTAATTTTATGGAACAACTCCCCATCTTGTTTTAATTCCTGTTTTATCTGTTTTTGAACAACAGGATCCGCTGATTCCAAAAGTTCAAATAAATATCTTATATAAGCATTGTCATCCGGGTCTAACTTTGTTCCCAATATCCTTTCAGGATCTATGAGCAATATCCTGCCCGCGGGGGTCACAAAATAATTCATATCAAAACTCATTGATTTATTGTCCATGCGAAATCTTTTATTAATTTCTACCAGGTCCGAAAATGTGCCGGGTGTAATAAATTCCTTAGCGGCTTTAAGGACGTCCCCGGGAACGATATCCATCACAATACTGATCCTGCCGTCTTTATCCTTGAACAAACCATGCAGTCTCGGGCCTATGCCTAACATATCCAAAACAAAAGCTTCCTGGTAATCTTTTAATATCAATCGATTGTCCTCTTCGATCGGTCCTGTATACCTGGCCTTTATCGCCACGGGAGTACCATCGTCCAGGCTTGCCAGCCTTAAAACACCGCTTGACCCGTTTTCCGCATAACTAACCAGGATAATATCATTTTCAGGCAAATGAACATTAATATAACCTGGCAGGGCCTTATAAAAATCCGGTTCTCTCAGGGCAACCGGATAACCAGGAGGAAGGTCATTATCGCTAATAAGTTTTGTATACAACCATTGATGGCGCCTGCCAGAGCTTTCAGTAAGTTTTAAGAAATAGGGTATGGCCGTTTTATTCAGACCGGCCAGATCGATGTCATCGGTTGCTTTTGCGATTAATTTGTTCATATTCATACCCGTTACCATTGCCTGATCATTGGCAATGAACGCGACAAATGGTTTCCTGTCCGATCGGCTCAAGCCGCTAATTGTATGTGAAAAATACCCGGCTTTCGCGAGGGTGCCTTGAACCGGGGCGGCAAATTCTACAATACTCCCAGCCGTGATAATGATGGCGGGCTTGATCGGTAATATGTATTTTGCGATATCCGTATCTCCGCCTTCATTCATCAGGACAATGGCATTTTCTCTTTTATTCAAGGGGATCTGATCGATGCTGCTATAGATGTCCGGAGGGTATATATGCTCTCCCGCCGAGGCGTCAATTGTCTCCTGGTTTTCCTTCCCTCCGACAAAGATCACATTCTGGGCGCCCAGCTTTTTTGCCACAATTCCCGCGATCCCGTTGCTGGCGTTAAAATCGATCACGGTCCTGCTTTGAATGCTGCTTTTAATGACCCAAAGCCCGGCAATGCTCGTTATAATTGAATCCAATGATGCCCCTGATATCGGGAAATGATTGTTCAACAGCGGATAGGATTGCAGCCCAAAGAATTTTTCATCAACCCCCTGGAAAAATCCTTTATATGCCTCATTATAAAATATGATCCCCCCTACTCTTAAAAAAACCGGTTTATCAGGATCCCTGCCTATGCTGTCAACGCTGATATTCTTTTTATCAATCGTGACGGATGAATGCTGCCCCTCCAAGAGCCCATGATGGCTTTCAAGCAATTTTTCTTTAAAAAGCTTATAAACAAAATCATACACGTCCATTACCGGCGTTGCTTCTCGACGCTCTCTTTGGACCTGAAGATAATAATCATGCGCTAAGAGAAAATGATTTCGGGTTTGAACAGGCGCCTTTTTGATCCCCTGTTCCAAAATAGTCAATAAAACTTCAAACCCCTTATCATTGAGCTGATACATCCGCACCCGGTTATCGAACTCATCCAAGGGGGGAAGATCACGGCCGATACCCATGCATTTTTCCACAAATCGGAATAATGCGGCCGGTGTCAATTTTGATCTTGCCGTCATATAATATCGCGGTGGCAACGGGATAAACCCGCGGTAAACAGAATCCTGATGGATCATCCCCATGACAACAGGGTCCCTGGCCAAAGCCGAATACCAATAATGCCTGTTTTCTTTCAGGACTTTCATCTCATCCAGCTTTTGGTCAAGGTGTGCCACATCAACCAGCAATATTTTAGGCAGGTTCTTTGAATCTTTACCTTCTTTCAAAAACTGCTGCCAGGTCAGATCAAGGATCCAGGCACGCCCACTAAAAAAAATAATGATAAAATCATGGAAATCAGCATCACGCGCCAAAGCTTTATTTTCCGTTTTATACCTTACCAATCTGATCTTAAAGCCACTGCGCCCCCTAAAAGTGTTCAGCAAGAAATTACTGACGATCCGGCAGGCTCCCGCCGCCCATATCCCTCCCGATACATACCCTGTGAACCTTTGGGAGGCGTAGTCATAGGCCCTTTCTACATCAGCGTCTATTAATCCAATCAATTGATCACGGGCAATGCCATCCTCTGACTTTAACGGCTCGCCCCACATCTGATCCGCTAACATCGCCGCATCTGTCTGCGGTAATTTTCTAATTTCAACGACATCTTTATAAAACCTCCAACTGATCTTCAAGCCACGCACCTGGAGCTCATTGGCAAAATCCGGCATTGCGGCCATTAGTTTTTCGCTGTCAACCTTGTTTATTGACATGCCTGGCATGGCAGCAGCGAGAGTAGGCTGGTCCATCAGAAATTTTCCCGATGGCTTTAACGCTTTTATTAATTTTAGGATCAACGCCAGGTAAGCTTCTTTATTCTGATGAAGGGCATAATAGGAATAATACAGGGAGTTTGTGGCGATAATCAGGTCAACATCATTGTCACCATAGTTCAAATCCTCAAAACTGCCTAAAAACCCTTTAAGGTCCGGGATGCCGGAAACAGCTGCGAGCACATTCGGGCTTCGGTCAACCACGGTCATAAAAAGCCTTCCTGACCTGTTCGTCTTAAGGGCTTTGAACACTTCTTGTGTTTGAGTTGAAAAATAACCATTCTCCGGCGTCTTGCGTATTCCGGCCCCTAACAGGATGACATTTATGCTGTCTTGGCCCAGTGTTTCAGAATTATACGCGGATAATAATTCCTCAAGGCCCTTTACCCTTTCAGGTTTGGTCCATTTTGAAAAATCTTTACCATCGATCAACTGCCTTAACCGCGAGGGGTCTTTGTAGGATGGATGATATTGGGGATTTAAACTTCCTAAGGTATCGCTGTAATGTGTTTCCTGTGTTTCCGCATTTATTTCAGTTGATACCACGGCCAAATTCCCCTGATTATCTTCCAGATCCTTTGGGGCCGAACGCGTCACTTGCATCGCCTGGTCCACATCAATCAGTTCTTCTCCCCCGGAAAAATATTTCCTTGGCGTTACCGTTTGGGTAAGGGCGTCCTGTTCTTCTTTAATATAATTATAAACCCCTTTTTTGAAGGCTTGAAGATAGCGTTGGTAGATGGCTTCGACGTCATTTCTCCCTCTTATCCCCGCCAATTTATTCTTATCCGCGTAGACCTGATTTAAAATGCTGTCTTTGACCTTCATCTTGTACCAAGTAGCCAGGATCAGAGAATTATAAACCTGCCGTAATTGGGAAAAATTCCTGCCTTCGTTGACTTCCCTGGTAAGTTCCGGGATGACGATCTCACGGACGATGTTCGAGCCAAGCCTGTTAGTCCCGGAAACCTGCGGCCCGTTTTCATGCTTGATCATGGAAAGATAATCTTCTTCCAGCATGACCTTTAATTTGGCTTCAACCACATACGCTGTCGCGGCATTAGAGTTTTCATAAACAACAGCTTTTTGGGGCACGATCCAAACCTTATTAAATGTATTCACCGGTATATCGGTGGTCCCGAATTTCCTTGCCGCTTCTTCATAGATACGCTTCCAGAATCTTTTACCCGTTTCCCCTTCGGGATAGATCAGGCTTGCGGTGATCTGCTTGAGCATATAATCTTCGGCTAACAGGTCCCTGCCCATTTCGGTCATACCGAAACTTTGCGGGATGATCCTGTTTTTTTCATAGGGGCTTAAATTGACCCAGAGGTCTTTTTCAGGGATAGTCAGGCTGGCCAAAAAATATTTGATGAGCTTTGAGGCGTCTTGATTTAATCGGCCCTGGTATAAATCTCCCCGGTCCATGATAAAGTCAAAACGGAACGGATTTTCGGGGTAGACCTTGATGCCTTTAAGGATGGGCGGGTTAAATGCCGGACTTAAGGCGACCATCAATCCCGGCGAGGGTAAAACAAAGTCCTGGGCATAAACAGGAAATCCTCCTGACTGGCCCGTAACTAAAAAACAAAGGATAATAAATACAGATAAAACTTTTTTCATTATTACTAAAGTTTAACATCCATATCTATATAATGCCAACTAACGGATAAGCTTAATGTATTTTAACGCGCTCTGAAAGGTATTGTTCCAGATATTTGCTGGTCCCCAACAGTAATCCGCCAACGTAGCCCGGTTTAAGGGCAGGGTCATATTCCGCCAAAAATGCCGGTGCCACCAGGACTGAATGCTTGAAACCAACAGCCTTAAATGCCGGGTAATCATTGCCTTCATTGGCGCCGTCGTCCCCGATATAGACAATATCTAATGCTCCCTGATGGGATCTATCATGGGCGAGATCCAGGGCTTGCTTGCGATAACCTGTTACAGGGACAGCCTGTCCTTTGGAATTAACATACACTAATTCCGCGCCGCCGTTGGCCGACACCAAAACCCGGCAATAAAGTTCATCAGGTAACGCGTCCACGATGCGTTTAAACGTGCGTTTCAGGTCATTGCCTGAAATCAGCATGAATATTCCGCCAGCCTGAAGATAGGCGCAAAGTGGCCCGCGGACGGGACTTTCAGCCAGGGCCGGAAGTTTGCCCACACGCGGGCCATCGTAGATGGTGCCGTCCCCGTCAGCCGCTATAACTGTCTTGCTTTTATAGCTGTCGATCAGCGCTCCCGGCTGATAATTCATTTCATTAAGGACACTCTCAAATGCCCCTTGTAAAAAGCGGATAGGCAGGGACTTGTCCACCCCGTCGATATTGAATTCGATGGATGATGTCCCCGCTAATTTCAAATGCATGCCAAGCCCCAGCTCTTTACATTTTTGGGAGATCTGGGCCGCGACCTTGACACGCTTGGGTCCCCAGATCCCTTTGGCGACCATCTGGCCGGCGCCTTCCTTGGTTGCCCCCCGCACTTCAATGCGCACGGGATAATCAATAGCCGTGACAGTATCAGAGCCATAGGCGACTAATTTATCATCGGAAAAATCATCGGGATTAGCCTGGAAGGAAGTGATCGCCAATTGGGCCTCACCCTTAAAATGGCTGGCATCGGCATTGATAAGAAAATCCCTGATCGCCTCGCCGCTAAGGTGAATGATGGTCTGCAGATGTTTGGGACTGATTAAAGTCAGCATTTCAGATATGCTCTTTGACCTTGGCGCCGCTGATATAACTGACGATATCGATAAAATCCTTCATTTTTTTGGGGTCTTTCTTGCCCGGCGACTCTTCCACACCGCTGTTGACGTCAACCGCATAGGGTTTAAGGACATTGACCGGTTCTATCACGTTCTGGGTGTTTAACCCGCCGGATAAAATGATCGGCATATCGACGGTTGATCTAAGCTGTTTGATGAGATTCCAGTCAAATGTTTTGCCGGTCCCGCCGTAATTATACTGATCATAGGTGTCGAATAAAAAAGCATCCACCTTATAGGGCTCAACAATTTTAGGGTCAAAATTCTCGCCCACCCGGAACACCTTGATGATCTTCACGTTGTACCTTTTAAGCCTGTGGCAGAAATGATGGTCTTCATCCCCGTGCAATTGCACCGCACGCAGACCGCAATGGTTGATGATATCCCTCATGGCCCCGGCATTATGGTTGACAAATACCCCGACCGGAGTGATGAAAGGCGGCAAAGAATCGATGATCTTCTTCGCCTTGAACGGAGAGATGAACCGGGGGCTTTTCTTGTGAAAAATAAAACCTAAAGCCCAGGCACCCGCTTTGGCCGCCCGTTGGGCGTCAAGCTCGCTGGTTATACCGCAAATTTTAACGCGTACCATACATCACTTCCTTTATTTTGGCGCCGATATCAGGCGAACGCATAAAAACTTCACCGATCAATACGGCATGAGCTCCGGCGTCCTGAACCTTCCGGATGTCTTCATGTGTTTTAAGGCCGCTTTCGGCCACAATGACAATACCCTTGGGGATTTGGGGGATCAATTTTAACCCGTTATTCAAGTCAACCTTCAGGTTCTTCAGGTTGCGGTTATTGATCCCGATGATTTCAGCCCCGGCTGAAATGGTCCTTCTGACTTCTGCCTGATCATGCGCTTCCACCAGGCAATCCAGCCCCAGACGATGAGCCAGCTTTAAAAAAGCTTTTAACTGCTTGTCCGACAGCATCGCGACAATGAGCAGTACTGCCGAGGCCCCATAAAAAAGGCCTTCATAAATCTGGTATTCGTGCACGATGAAATCCTTCATCAGAACCGGAACCCGGCAATTATCGCTGACCTTGGACAAATAAGAGAATTTCCCAAGAAAATATTTCTCTTCCGTCAGCACGGAAATGGCAGCGGCGTTATTCTTGACATAAATACCGGCAATTTTACTCGCGTTAAAATCTTCCCGTATCAGGCCGGCTGAAGGAGATGCTTTTTTGACCTCGGCGATCAGGTTGATCTGGCCTTTTCGAGATATGGCTTTTTTAAAAACTTCATAGCGCCGTAGCCCTGCGGGCTTCATATTTTTTATCAAATTCTCGTAATAGGGTCTTTTAGCCTCCAGGAGCGCTAATTTATGCGTGGCTATTGTCTTTAAAAAATCATCGGACATGGTTGGTGAATTCCTTTAGCTCTTCTAATTTCCCTATGGCGCGCTTGGAATCAATGGCATGCTCCGCCATGCGCATTCCCTGCTTGAGATTCTCAACGGCTGCTGCCGTATACAGCGCGTACGCGGCGTTGGCCAGGACAATGTCGCGGCGGGGGCCAGGTTCACCTTCCAGGATCTTACGCACGATAAGGGCATTATCAATGGCATTGCCGCCGGCAAAATCCGCGATCGAGGCCCTCCTGACATTAAGCTCGTCGGGATCGATATCATAACTAAGGATCTCCTGCCCGTTGAATTCACAGACAAAGGTCTTATCCGTTGTGGTGATCTCATCAAGGCCGTCATTGCCATGCACGACCAGTGCCCGCTTGAGGCCCAAATTTCTTAATACCTGCGCCATCGGTTCGAGAAGATCACGGCTGTACACCCCCATCACCTGATGGGTGGCCTGTGCCGGATTGGTCAGCGGGCCCAGAATATTAAATATAGTCTTAACCCCCAACTCCTGGCGGGCAAAAGCGACATTCTTCATGGCCGGATGCAGGCGCTGGGCAAAAAGAAAAACCAAACCGATCTTGTCCAGGCATTCGCTCAAACGCTTCTCTTCAATTTGCAAATTGACACCCATGGCTTCCAGGACGTCCGCGCTGCCGCACTGGCTGGTTACCCGGCGGTTGCCGTGCTTGGCCACCGCTACCCCGCAGGCCGCGACAACAATGGCCGTCACGGTCGATATGTTAAAAGTATTCTTATGGTCCCCGCCGGTGCCGACGATATCCAGGATGATCTCGTGGTGGGTCTTGACCGGCAGGACGAATTTGCGCATGATCAGGGCGCTGGCCGTGATCTCCTCCACCGTCGGCCCCTTTTTATTGAGCGCCAGCAAAAAATCCTTGATCTCCTTTAAGGGCACCTGGCCTGACATGATAAGCTCCATGACCACGGTGATCTCGTCATGGCTAAGGTTTTCCCCCTGCTGGACTTGTAAAATATAATCACGCATCATAACTGAAGGAAATTCTTGAGGATATTCATGCCCTGTTTGGTCAAAATGGATTCAGGGTGAAACTGCACCCCGTAGATAGGATAGGTCTTGTGCCTGACGCCCATGATCTCCCCGTCGTCAGTGGTGGTGGCTGTCACTGTCAGGCATGCCGGAACATGTTTGGAGTCAATGACCAGGGAATGATAGCGGGTCGCCTCAAAAGGGTTGGGCAAACCCTTGAAAATTCCCTGGCCGTTATGTTTGATCATCGATGTCTTGCCATGCATCAGTCGCTTGGCATTGATGACCTTGCCGTCAAACGCGTAGCCAATGCCCTGGTGGCCCAAGCACACGCCTAATACCGGGATCTGGGGCCCCAATTGCCTGATAATCTCAATGGATATGCCCGCGTCTTCCGGTCGGCCTGGCCCCGGCGAGATAACGATCTTTTCCGGTTTCATCTTGCGGATCTTCGCGATCGTCAAAGCATCATTGCGGAAAACCTCAACCTTGGCCTTAAGTTCTCCCAAATACTGCACAAGGTTGTAGGTAAATGAATCGTAATTATCGATCATCAATATCATAAATCCTATTCTTTCTCCCGGTAAACCTTGGCCCCGATACCGGTTAATTTCCCGTCAAGGTCCTCATAACCGCGGTCGAGATGGTAAATACGGTAAACTTCCGTTTTCCCGTGGGCGACCAGGCCCGCGATCACCAGGGCGGCTGAAGCGCGCAGGTCGGAGGCCATGACCGGCGCTCCGTATAAATGCTTGATCCCCTCTACAATAGCAATGCCCGCGTCACGCCGGATCTGCGCCCCCATACGGTTAAGTTCGGCGATATGCATGAATCGGTCGGGAAAAACACGGTCGGTGATAATGCTAACACCCGGTGTGATGGCCATCAGGGCCATGTACTGGGCCTGCAAGTCCGTCGGAAATCCCGGATGGGGATGAGTGACAATATTGGCCGGACGCAATGTCTTTTTGCATCTGATCCTTATGTCTGCCCCGTCTTTATGAACATCAACCCCTATGGACTGTAGTTTATCGATCAACGCCAGCAATTGGTTATAATGGGCGTCCTTGACCAGGATATCGCTCTTAGCCGCCGCGGCCAGAAGCAAAAAAGTGCCCGCCTCAATGCGGTCCGATCCCATTTTGTAATTGATCCCGTTTAATTTTCGCACGCCATTGATGACGATCCGGGGCGTGCCCTGACCTTCGATCTTGGCGCCCATACCGCTCAAAAAATTCCCAAGGTCTTCGATCTCGGGTTCACACGCCGCTGATTCGATGATGGTTTCTCCATGAGCCAGGACCGCGGCCATCATCACGTTGGCCGTGGCCAAAACTGAGGAGCCAAAAGTACCGCCTAAATACATTTGCGAACCGTGAAGTTTATTGGCCGTGGCCAGGACATAACCGCCATCAAAATCCGCCTTGACCCCAAGGGCCATGATGCCTTTCATATGCAGGTCGATCGGACGCACGCCGATAACACAGCCGCCAGGCATGGACACCTTGGCCTTGCCCAATTTGGCCAGCAATGGCCCCAGGACGCAGAATGAACCGCGCATGGTGGAGACCAGTTTATAATCCGCCACATGATTGTTGGCGCTGCCGGAAATGACCACCTTATTGGCGCTGATCTCAACGGTCTTACCCAGCGAGCGCAGTAATTTGCACATCGTCAGGGTATCGCGCAATTTGGGGATATTGCGTATCTCACAGACCCCGTCAGTGAGCAGGGTTGCCGCTAAAATGGGCAAGGTCGCGTTCTTTGAGCCGCTGACCCTGATCTCCCCCTTGAGGGGCTTGCCGCCTTCAATGATAAACTTTTCCATGAAACCTCTTTCTATAATACAGCTTTAATGATCCTGTCCCGTCCCGCCAGATCCTGGTAAATTTCAATATATGAGAATTTTTTGTGTTGTTCAAAAAGGCCTTTTATCGCCTCTACTTGTCCGTCGCCAAACTCCATCATAAGACATGCGCCTCTTCTTAGCAAGCGTGGAGTATATTTTATAATAAACCGGTAAAAATTTAAACCATCTTCTCCCCCATCCAGGGCAGAAACAGGTTCCATCCGCACATCGGATGGCAGGCTGGACAAAAGTCCTGTCGGAATGTAGGGCGGATTGGAAATGATGAGGTCAAACAAGGTCGAGGGCTTGTAATTCTTGCAAAAAAACTCCATATCAGCCTGGACAAAATGGATCCGGCCGGCAACATCATGGATCATCGCGTTGGCCTTGGCTGTCCCCAGGGCCGCGGTTGAATGATCAATACTGACGATCTGTGAATGAGGCACTAATTTGGCTAATGAGATGGCGATATTACCGCTTCCGGTGCCTAAATCCAGCGCGTATCCGACCTTGAAAATCTTTAAAGCCTGATCAACCAGCTGTTCTGTTTCAGGCCTTGGGATAAGCACCGAAGGATTTACCATCAAATCCAGGCCCATGAAATTGCACGTGCCTAAAATATACTGTAACGGCTCACCCGCCTGCCTCCTGCGTCGGTAATCATCAAACTGTTCTTGCTGAAAATCAGTCAACTCCGGCTTGTTGATGTCCAGATCTAAGGGTCTGCATTGCAGGATATGCGTGAGGATAATTTCGTCTTCAGTCATTGTAATCTCTTTAAAAATGAACAGCTATTGTGTATTAAGGCACAATAAGGGATTTTTTGCCAAATGTCTGCGAGGAGTTACAGTGAGTCAGTGCAAATAAAAAGATTCTATAAAACTGACGAGCTGTAAACCGAAGCAGACGGCAAAAATATTCCGTGCCGTATACATAATAGCTGTTCATTTTTCAGAGTTTTCTTTGAGGTCTTTTTCCGCGGCCATCAGGGCATTGGTCAATTCATCCATATCGCCGTTCAAGATGCTCTCCAGCTGATGGCTGGTAAACCCGATACGATGGTCAGTGACGCGCCGGTCGGGAAAATTATAGGTGCGGATCTTTTCACTGCGGTCGCCTGAACCCACCTGGGACTTGCGCAGGGCCGATTCTTTCTGAAAAGCTTCCTGCTGCATATGGTCCAGAATACGGGCCCGCAGGATACGCATGGCTTTAGCGCGGTTTTTAAGCTGGGAGCGTTCATCCTGGCAAACAACCACTGTCCCCGTAGGCAAATGTGTGATGCGTACAGCGGAGTCTGTCGTATTGACGCTCTGCCCGCCGGGCCCTGAAGAACGGTAAACGTCGATCTTTAAATCCTTGGGGTTGATATCGAGGTCGATTTCTTCAGGCTCGAAAAGAATCGCGACAGTGACCGCTGATGTGTGGATGCGTCCCGAGGCTTCAGTCGTAGGCACGCGCTGAACGCGATGGATGCCGCTCTCCCATTTAAGGCGCTTGGAGCACTCCTTGCCGCTTAATGAGAATACCACTTCCTTGACGCCGCCGGCTTCAGTATTCACATAGGACATCAGCTCAAGCTTCCAGCCCTTAAGGTCAGCGTACTTGGTATACATGCGGTAAAGGTCCCCGGCGAAAAGGCTTGCTTCCAAACCGCCGGTTCCCGCCCTTATTTCAATGATAATATCCTTATCCGGTTCGTTCTTGGAGGGGTCCAGATAATCCGTCAACTCTTTGGCAGATTCCTTCAGGCGGGATCCCAGATCCAAAAGCTCGCTCTGGGCAAGCTCCCGGAATTCAGCGTCCCCCTTGGACTTGAGCATGTCTTCTAATTCACTTATTTGGCTTAAGGTCTTTTGGTAAGAACGGTAAATGTCAATAAGGCCGCCAAGATTGGAGAATTCTTTGGCAAGTTTACCGTATTGGCTTTGGTCGGATGCGACTTTTTCGTCAGCTAATAATAATTCCAGCTCACGGAAACGTTCCTGGGCCTTGACCAGTTTTGCTTCATCATTTGGTCTTAGCATAACGCTTGTTGAAGCGTTCAATACGACCGGCCGTATCAACGAGCTTCTTTGACCCCGTGAAGAAAGGATGGCACTGGGAACAAATCTCAACACGGATCAATTTCTTGGTCGCGCGCGTATGGATCACATTCCCGCAGGCGCACGTGATGGTGGCTGCTTCGTATGTAGGATGAATTTCAGCTTTCATTTATATCTCCTCTGACATTAATTTTAGAATTGGTAATAATACACTATTTGTTCATATTTTGCAAGAAATCTGAATTAGTCTTGAATTTGGAGATCTTATCGATCAAAAGCTCCATCGCTTCCGCTGAATTAAGGTCATTGAAGGCTTTGCGCAAAAGCCAGGCGCGCTGTAAATCCCCTTCAGGCACCAGTAATTCCTCATGGCGGGTGTTGGACCGCTTAAGGTCAATGGCCGGATAGATACGGCGTTGGAACAGATTTCGGTCAAGCTGCAGTTCCATGTTGCCGGTACCCTTAAACTCTTCGAAAATGACCTCATCCATGCGGCTGCCGGTATCCACCAGGGATGTGGCGATAATGGTCAACGATCCGCCTTCTTCTATATTACGGGCCGCGCCGAAAAACCGTTTAGGCTTATGCAAGGCGTTGGAATCAACACCACCGGAAAGGATCTTTCCGGAATGAGGCACAACCGTATTGTACGCGCGGGCCAGTCGGGTGATGCTGTCAAGCAATATGACCACATCGCGTTTATGCTCAACCAAGCGTTTGGCTTTTTCAATGACAACTTCGGCGATCTGCACATGGCGCTCAGCCGGCTCATCAAAGGTTGATGCGATGACCTCCCCTTTGACCGACCTTTGCATGTCCGTAACCTCTTCCGGGCGCTCATCGATCAAAAGGACGATCAGGATCACTTCCGGATGATTGGCGACAATGGCATTAGCCATTTTTTGCATAAGCACGGTCTTTCCGCTATATGGCGGGGCCACGATCAAGGCGCGCTGGCCTTTACCGATGGGTGTCAATAAATTAATGATACGGGTAGACACTTCAGCCTGGGTTGTTTCCAGGTTCAATCGCTCTTTAGGATAAAGGGGCGTTAAATTATCAAAGAATATCTTGTCTTTGCACTTCTCCGGATTTTCAAAATTGACGGCTTCCACCTTCAAAAGGGCGAAATACTTCTCCCCTTCCTTAGGAGGCCGGATCTGGCCGGAAACGGTATCCCCGGTCTTAAGGTCAAAACGGCGGATTTGCGAAGGTGAGATATAAATATCATCCGGACAGGGAAGATAATTGTATTTAGCGCTTCTTAAAAAGCCAAATCCCTCGGAAAGGATCTCCAGGGTGCCTTCGCCGAACATCAAGCCCTCTTTTTCGGCCTGGGCCTGCAGGATCTTGAACATCAAATCCTGTTTTTTGAGAGCTGACGCTCCCTGGATGTCCATCTCACGGGCGAGCTTGGTCAGCTCCGCCATTTTCATGTCTTTTAACCCTTCTATGTGAACCGTCTTCCCTGAAGGATTGGCGGGTTTATAATCCCCATTCCCATTTTCTTTGAGGTCATCTTTTTCCTGTTTTGTTTCTGTCCTGCTCATTGGTGTCTCTCCTTAATGGTAAATCTGTTAACTCTTCCTTTGTCGCAATCTATTAATTATCGCATCAACTTGTTTTCGCGTTTGCAAAAGGTCATGGCTGTTGTCGATGATAATATCAGCCAATTCGCATTTTTCCTTAAGTGGCATTTGATTCCTGAGGCGCCGCGTAAAGTCGTTCCGGGTCATCCCCGAACGATCGCGGGCGCGCTCAAACTGCTGGGCGCGCTTGGCCTTTACCACGATATTTGTATCAGTGATTTTGTCCCATCCGGATTCAAATAGAAGCGGTACATCTAGAATGATAAAGGATTCATGTTTATATCGGGAAATCAGACTTTTAACTACTTTGAGAGCCTCTGGGTAAAGTATGTCGGTGAGTTTCTGTAATTCACGCGGATGATTAAAGACAATTTTGGCCAATTCAGAGCGGTTAATCGTACTGTTATTTAGTATAGCACCTGGAAAAATTTTTGCCACCTTTTTTACACATTTTTTACCGGGAGCCATCAAGTCACGGGTTACGGCATCGGCATCAATGACCCTGGCGCCCCGCTTGGAAAACATGGCGGCCACCGTTGATTTGCCTGTTCCCAGGCTTCCTGTCAGGCCTATGAGAAGCATTTTTGATACACCCTCACATACTCTTTGGCTGATTTTTCCCAAGAAAAACGATAGCGCAAAGCCTGGTCCTGCAGATCCTGCATTTGGGCTTGCTGTTTATAGACCTTTAGGGCCTCTTCGACAGCTTCGATAAAGGCCTCCTTGGTGTATTTGGTGAACACAAAACCATTGCCTGTTTTATGGATGGGGTCGTAGAGGTGGATCGTGTCAGCCAGTCCTCCGGTTTTGTAAACGATGGGGATAGTCCCGTAGCGCAAGGCTATCATCTGCCCCAAACCGCAGGGCTCATAGACAGAAGGCATCAAGAAGAAATCCGAAGCGGCATATATTTTATGGGCGATCCGTTCATCAAATTTCAGGTATTTGCCCACATGGCGCGGATGGCGCAAGGCTGCTTCCTCGATCATGCGATGGTATTTCCGGTCGCCTACTCCTGTAAAAATGATCTGGCCTTCCTTTTCAACGATGCCGTCTATGGCCTCCCTGATGATCTCCAAACCCTTTTGGACACACAATCTGCCGACAAAACCGAAAACCGGTATTTTCTCTTTTAATGGTAAATCCAGGGCCGCCTGCACCACCAGCTTGTTTTGCTGTTTCTGTTCATTGACATCAGCGGGGCCGAAAGGAAAGTCCAGGAACGAATCATCTTTGGGATTCCAGACATCATAATCCAGGCCGTTTAATATGCCGTAAATATCCATCTCGCGGTTTCGCAAAACACCGTCAAGGGCGCAGCCCAGTTCATGGGTCTGGATCTCTTTGGCGTATTGAGGGGAAACAGTGGTGATCACATCAGCGAAAATGATCCCGCCTTTAAGGATATTGACCTGATCATAAAATTCCAAACCCTGGGTATGGAATAAATGCCCGTCAACGCCTAATTTCCCATATTGGCTTTTGGGAAAAACACCCTGATAAGCCAGGTTATGGATCGTTAGAACTGAACGGGTATTCTTAAAAAACGGGTCGTCGTGATAGTTGGTCTTGAGCAAAATAGGGATCAGGGCCGTATGCCAGTCATGGCAATGGATAATGTCGGGTGAGAATTTTATCGCTTTTAATATTTGAAAGCTCGAATGGCAAAAATGGGCGAAACGTTCAAGATTATCCTGATATTCGCCGCCCGCTTCACCATAAAGGCCTTCCCTGCCAAAAAAATGGTTATGCTCGACAAAACAAACGCGCACGTTTTCCCCGATACGCACCACCGGCGAAGGCGCCTGGATGTTGGAAGTCTTATAACGCGGAGTGATGATGACAAGCTCATGACCTAATTTTTCCAGCGCAGGCGGCAAAGCCCCGCAAACATCGGCCAAACCGCCGGTTTTGGCGAATGGCACCACTTCTGAAGCGCAAACAGCGATTTTCATACGTTGACCTTCTCCATATCAAGCCAGTTTGGCCCGACCTTGACAGACACGTTCATGGGTACAGACAAGTCCATGGCTGTTTCCATTTCCCGCCGGACTAAAGCTACCATAGGTTTGACTTCTTCCTGCGGGACATCAAACACAAGCTCATCATGGACGGTCATGGTCATGGTTGATGATAACTTTTCCTTGATCAACTGCCGGCTGATCTTGACCATGGCGATCTTGATGATATCAGCGGCCGTACCCTGCATCGGCGCGTTAATGGCCTGGCGTTCGGCAAACTGGCGCAATCCCATATTGCGGTTATGGATATCCGGCAAATAACGCCTGCGGCCGAACAGGGTGGTCACATACCCCAGATCACGGGCCTTTTGAATTTCCCCATCAAGGAAAGTGCGCACCTTGGGGTAACGCAGGAAATATTTATCAATGAAATCCTGTGCCTGGGCGATGGGAACGTCCAGATCCTTGGCCAGTCCGAATGCGCTCATGCCGTAGACGATCCCGAAATTGATCCGCTTGGCCGCGTAGCGCATTTTGTCGTCAACCTTACTTTCCGGCACATCGAACATCAAGGATGCCGTGTAACGGTGGATATCGGAGTCCCCCTTACATGCCTTTTTAAGCAGTTCGTCACCCGCAAGGTGCGCCAATATCCTTAATTCGATCTGTGAATAATCAGCGGAGAGCAATACATGCCCTTTGGCATAAGGCACAAATGCTTTACGGATACGTTGTCCGAAATCCGTTCGCACGGGGATATTCTGCAGGTTGGGATCCTTCGAGCTCAAGCGCCCGGTCTCAGCCCCTGTCTGGTTGAAGGTCGCGTGCAGGCGGCCGGTTTTAGGGTCGACCAGCAAGGGCAATGCGTCAATATAGGTTGATTTTAATTTTGCTACCTGCCGGTAATCCAAGATCAGGGCCGGCAAAGGATGCTTGCTGGAAAGCTTGGTCAGCACCTCTTCATTAGTTGAAAAACCGGTTTTTATTTTCTTGACCGGTGAAAGTTTAAGGCGTTCAAACAGGATCTCGCTTAATTGTTTGGGTGAATTGACATTAAACGGGCCGCCCGCGAGCTCATACAGAGATCTTTCCAGTTCAGCGATCTTCACCGCGCATTCTTTGGATAACCCTTCGAGGACAGCGACGTCAAGCCTGACACCGGCAGCCTCCATCTCAAAAAGGACGCCGGACAACGGCATTTCAACGTCATAAAAAAGGAATTCCAGGTCCTGTTCCTTCAATAAGCGTTTTTGGATAGTATAGAGCTCACGCATCCCCTCATCGCTGGCCCTGAGGATGGGTAAATGATACTGCCCCTGCCCGCCGGACAACAGGTAATCCGCCAGGTAAACATCAAAGATCTTATGTTTAGCCTGTTTGTCACTGACTTCGTTGGCTTTACGTAATGATTTTAGGTCGTAGGCGATACAAACACTCTTGCCTTCCTCATTTGTTTCCACCCAGGTTTTCAAATCCCCGGCGATCTCTTCAGGCGCGGCATCCAAAGGCGCGTATTCCTGCGCGAATTTGCGGAACTCCAATTCATTAAATAGCGCAAATAATTTTTCGCGGTCCGCAGCCGGATAAACAAGGTCATTCAGCCGGGCTTCCAAAGGCACCTGCGGATCCAGGGTCGCCAGTTCCTTGCTTAAAAAAGCGTCCTGTTTTGAGACTATTAATTTTTCCCGCAGTTTTTCCGGAGAGACCTCATCGATATGCTGATAGATCCCTTCCAATGACTTGAACTCCTCGATGAGCTTGCGGGCACCGACTTCCCCGATGCCCTTTACACCCGGGATATTATCGGACGCGTCTCCCGCCAGGGCGATATAATCCGTGATCTGTCCCGGCATAACCCCGAACTTTTCCACCACATCCTTGGTGTCGATCACCTTTTCCTGGCGCGGGCTGTATAATTTGATATGTTCGCTGACCAATTGGGCCATATCCTTATCTTCCGTGGCAATGTAGACATCCGCGTTTTCCCGGGCGAAACGCACGCTTAAGGCCGCCATCACATCGTCGGCCTCAAAACCTTCCAGTTCATAGATCGGAAACCCGTAAGCCCTGACGACATCACGGATGGCCGTAATCTGAATGACCAGATCATCCGGCATGGCCTGACGCTGGATCTTATAAGCGGCAAATTTCTTCTGGCGATGGGTCTGTTTGCCCACATCAAAACAAACCGCCACATGCGTCGGCTTAAAATCAGAAAGCATTTTGCGCAGGATATTGCAAAAGCCAAAAACCGCGTTAGTCGGCTGTCCTTTGGAATTCTTGAGGGCTTTGACGGCGTAATACGCCCGGTAACAAAGGCCATGGGCATCAATAAGCAGTACACGTTGGGGCATAATTGATCAAGACTTAAAGGATTTCTTCTTCACGTCCGGTGATATTATCCTGACGCTGTAGTATTTCCAAAAGGCGGTCTTTGTCCTGGGGCGCGTTAAAAACCACCATTCCCGCCAAATGATCCGCGAGGGCATAGATCTTCTTGTAGATGTTCTGGGGTCCGTCAAATTTTAAATACTCACGTCCACCTTGCGGCAATTTTGTCCATCCGGCCAAAAAACCGTCGAGGACATCAAGGCCGAAATGTACCGGGGCAAAAGGCAATGAGGACGGTCGAAAACTTGCTTCGATGGCGATTTGGTCTTGGTCGGTCAAATTGGGTTCGGAAAGTACGCGCAAGTCTACCTTTGCTTCATCAAATATTACCGTGTCAGAAGCCAGGACCTTCCCTGATTTAAGTTTTACCGCCTTGACTTCCGTCTCACCCAAGATCTCTTCAACCGCGTTCTCGCCAAACACCCGGATCCCCTTGCCTTCCAATATCTGTTTGAGCAATAGGCCTGTTTCTTCATCAAAGATCTCAGGCAAAAGGCCGGGACCTGATGAGATCACAGCCACTTCCTTTTTCAGGCCGCTTAAGGCACAGGCCATGTTCAGCCCCTGGATATTGGACATGACAACGGTCACATGGTCAGAAAAAGGCAGATGCTTCTTGAGCGCTTTTATTGATGACAGGCGCCAGCAGTCAAATACACCTGTCCGCTGATGCCCTTTGACAGGCGGCAGGATCAAATGCCCGGTATCCACCACCACCAAACGGTCATAATTGATCTGGTTTTTCGCCTCGGTGGTCAGATACTTTCGTTTGACGCTGATCCGGGCCAAGCTCTCCGTTGTCACCATCTGCAAAAGGTGGTCGGCTAAAAAAGACTGGGATGCCGTATATATCTGACCTTCAGGGGCGGCGGAAGCCAACAGGGCCGGCAGCAGGGAACGGTCATACGGCAAGACACCTTCCGTCGAAAAAAGCGTGACCTGTTCATCTTTGTCAGCGGTCAAGATACTTTGAATAATGGGGATTACGTCTAAAGAGTTTCCGACAACAAGAGTTTTCATGAGGACGTCTGCAATCTGAACGCTTTAACGGCATTATTCATCAGCATGACCGCCGTCACCGGACCGACGCCGCCGGGGACTGGCGTGATATAAGAGGCCTTGGCCTGGGCCGAGGCAAAATCCACATCACCGACAAGTTTGCCGTCAACCTGATTGATGCCCACATCGATCACGATGGCGCCGTTCTTGATCCATTCACCCTTGACAAAGCCGGGTTTGCCCAGCGCCGCGATCACCACATCGGCGTCGTGCACCACGAAAGGCAGGTCAATGGTCTTGGAGTGGCAGATGGTGACCGTCATGTCTTCCCTTAGAAGCAGCAGGGCCACGGGTTTACCCACGATCTCTGAACGCCCGATGACGATCGCGTGCTTGCCTTTCAGGTTGACCCCGGAGGATTTGAGAAGTTCCAGGGCCGCAGCGGGAGTACAGGGAAAAATACCCTCTTCGCCCATGAGCAGCATGCCAAAATTCATCAAATTCATCCCTTCGATATCCTTATAAGGAGAAATGGCGTTGATGATGGTTTTAAAACTCATATGCGCGGGCAGGGGCTTATTGACAATGATACCGTGGACATGGTCATAGCTGTTCAATTCATCGATCAGATTCAGGACGTCTTCCTGCGAGCTGTCGGCTTTAAAATTCTGCAATTCATAATGGATACCGACGCTTAGCGCGGTCTTTTGCTGCGAAGCCGCGTAGGAAAGGCTGGCCGGATCATTGCCTACCACGATGCTGAAAACACGAGGGATCTCATGGACGGAATTCCTGAGCTGTTTTATTTCTTCGATCAGCCGGTCTTTAAGCTGGGCCGCCAATAACTTCCCGTCGAGGATCTGCGCGCTCATGAATTGACCCTCACCATGATCCTGGCGGCGTTAAACGCGGACATTAAAAGCTCAAGGGCTACTTCCACGTCCGAAAGAAGGTAAGGGTTGCCCTTATCAGCCAGGTACGGAGTTAACTGGACCGCCTTGTAACAAAGCTTGCAGATCTCCCGTGGAACGGCACGGGCGAATTTTGCCGCTTCTTTCTGGGCTTTCTTGTCAAGGCTGCGGGCCGCGGTAACTTTTAAATAGGCTTCGCTGTCGAGGCTCGTCAATTCAAGCAATCGCAGCCGGATCGGCTCACTCTTCGCTAAAATTTGATTCAATCTCTTTTCAACGGACTTGGTATTGGCTTTGCGGCCGATGGAATAATTCGTCACCATCGAAATCAGGCCGACAGCCATGGCTCCGGCCAATGCCGCTGTTGATCCACCGCCGGGCACAGGTTCCCGCCGGGAAAGCTGATCCAGATATTCCTGTAAAGTTTTGTTTTTAAAGTTAACTTTCATCATAAGATCCCTCACTTGTAGGCTCAGGATGAATCTGACGTTTCGTCAGTTTCATTTTAAATCAAAAAGCAAGAATTCGCTTTTACTATTTGCAATAAATTGCGCTTTTTGTTCATTTTCAATAATAGCCGCATCCCCTTCTTTTAGTGTCTCTGCGTTGACTGAAAGCGAACCGGAGATCACCTGTACCCAGACGCCGCGACCTTTGTTGATCTTATGGACCATCTCATGGCCTTTGGAAAGCCTCCCGCGAAAAAGCTTCGCGTCCTGATGGATGCTCACCGGAAAAGCGATCAAACTGTTTTGCTGGTCATCAGGCAATAAGTCCTGCTCGTACGCCGGCTTGAGATCCTTGGTATCAGGCAGGATCCATATCTGCAAAAGATGGACCTCTTCTTTTGACGACGCGTTAAATTCGCTATGAACAACCCCCGTGCCCGCGCTCATTTTTTGGACCTCCCCCGCTTTGATCAACCCTTCATGGCCCATGCTGTCTTTATGTTTTAACTGGCCTGAGAGGACATAGGTGATGATCTCCATGTCGCGGTGCGGATGGGAACCAAACCCCTGGGCAGCGGCCACCCGGTCTTCATTGATCACCCGCAGGCTGCGAAAGCCCATCCACTTCGGATCATGATAATCAGCGAAGGAAAATGAATGATAACTGTCAAGCCATCCATGGCTGGCATGGCCGCGGTCTTGTGATTTTCTGATGATGACCATAGTTATGGATTTTCAGTTAAGTAATGCTCGGCGTCAAGGGCGGCCATACAACCTGTCCCGGCAGATGTTACCGCCTGGCGATAGACCTTATCCTGCACATCCCCCGCGGCAAAAACTCCGGCCACGCTCGTCTGAGTGCTGCCGGGCTTAGTTTTAATATACCCCGTATCATCCACTTCCAACTGGCCTTCCAAAAACGAGGTGTTGGGCAAATGCCCGATGGCATAAAATAATCCGCCGACAGGAAGCGTGCTTTCGGCCTGGCTCTTGACATTCTTCACTTTTAAACCGGACACGCTGTTTTCACCTAAAACTTCCAATGGGACCGTGTTAAATATTATTTCAAGCTTGGGATTATTCTTAGCGCGCTCCTGCATGACCTTGGAAGCCCGCAGGACATCCCGGCGCACGATCATCAGCACCTTGGAGGCAAACTTGGTCAGATAGGTGGCTTCTTCCACGGCGGAGTCTCCTCCCCCAATGACCGCAAGCGTCTTATTCCGGAAAAAAGGCAAGGCTCCGTCGCACACCGCGCAGGCGGAAATGCCCTTCTGCCATAATTTTTCTTCTCCGGGAAGGTGCATGCGTTTGGCCGTCGCTCCCGTTGAAACGATCAGGGCTTGGGCCTGGTATTCTAACCCCGCGGCCCAAACCTTAAAAGGCCTCCGGGACAAATCCACTTTCTCAACGGTTTCAGTGACAATGCGTGTGCCGCAATGCAGGGACTGGGCCCGCATTTTATCCATTAACACTGGCCCGGAAACAGCCGTGTAGCCGGGATAATTCTCCACCTCGGTCGTGGTCGTCAACTGCCCGCCCGCCGCGACACCGGCGGCAAACATGCCTTCAAACATCAGAGGATTCAACCGGGCACGGGCAGAATAAATGGCCGCGGTGTGACCCGCGGGACCTGAGCCGATTATAATAAGGTTTTCCATTAAATTATAAAACTGTCCAAGATCTTCGAAGGATCTTTTTTTACAGCCTTGTCTATCAAGCTATGCAGGATGTTGTCGTAACGCGGTTTCTCCTTGTTCTGGTAAAACAAACCGAAATACCGGCGATCCGCCGCCCCGTATTGGAAAGCCTGGGCTAAATTTGACGGGTCATGTTCAATGACCTCGGATTTATCCGCCAGACGACGGTCGGGGTCAATGCCGTTGGGGTGCTTTAAGAATGAGAACCAGTTTGAATTCTTATGGTCAAAATTATTCGGGTCAAAGTGCGGGCAGCGCTGGGAAATATGCACGAATGAGAATCCTGGATGGTCAAAGGCCGCCTTGAGGGTATTGGTCAAATGGTCCGGTATCCAGTCCGCGGTTGACGCGACAAATGACGCGCCCAATCCCAAGGTCACCGTAATGGGATTCAAGGGGTTTAAGTACGATCCCTGCGGCTGCGTGTTCGTGGGATGATCACGACGCGTTGTCGGGGAAGTCTGATTCTTGGTCAACGCGTACATTTCATTGTCATACATGATAAAAACACATTTAAAATTCTTGTTGATGCCGTGGATCAAATGATTGCCCCCGATGCTCATCGCGTCCCCGTCACCGGCATGCACGAACAAATTCAGGTCAGGACGGGCCAGGGCCACGCCCAAGGCGATAGGGATCGGGCGCCCGTGGATCGAATGCACGCCGTAAGTATTGAAGTAATTCGGCGCGCGGCCCGAACAGCCGATGCCGGATATGTTCACCGTCTGGGCTGGCGCCAGCTGGCGGTCGACGATAAAACGTTTCAGGCCCATGATAATGCCAAAATCCCCGCAACCCGCACACCAGCGCGGATTTTCAGTATTCAATTCTTTAATGGTGATCGGCGATGGTGCCGGTTTTGAAACTGTATCGGTGATCATTTAATAGCCTCCTGGATCTTTTTCATGATAATCCTGGGACGAACCGGACGGCCGGTTGCTTCGGCGATCAGCGGATGAATGTCCTTTAAGGTTTCCGACCTTAATAATAAGGCGAGCGATGAGGGCTTGAGCATATCGCCATAGGCGACTTCCACCGTCATCACTTTTTTATATTTGGCAAAAACTTCCTTGAGCATCAAAGGCAAAGGATACACCACGCGAAAATGCATCCCGGAAGCCGGGACACCATTCTTCTCACACAGGGAAATGGCTTCTTCAATGGCCCCGCGGGTCGAGCCCCAGCCCACGATCAAGATCTCATTCGTATCCTTGCCGAACATTTCAGGCACCGTCAGGGCTCGGCGGACATGATGGATCTTTTCATTGCGCACCCTGTGGGAACGTTGATGGTTATCAGCAAAATAATTGACCTTGCCGTTCTCATCCGTGTTAAGCCCGGTGATGCGCCTCATCCCGCCCTCGGTGCCCGGCATGGTCTGCTGGGTGCGGACCATTTCAATAGGCCCGGAAAGCCGTTTCATGTGGAAACGCTCAAACACATAGTCCGGGATCTCATCCACATTCTTCATCTGGACCAATGGGAATTTTGCCACCACCTTATAGCTGTTGGCTGTCTGGAAATCGCTCAAGATAAACACCGGTACCCGTAATTTTTCTGTCAGGTAGCGGGCCAAATGCGGCGCGTAGAAACAATCAATGACATTGGAAACACTGATAAGGACCTTGGTATAATCCCCGTGGCTGCCGCATAAAGCCGCCATCAGATCAGATTGCTCGGTCTTAGTCGGCATACCTGTGGATGGGCCGGAACGCTGGACATCAACAAGGATGAGGGGGATCTCGGCGACCGTGGCAAAGCCGATAAACTCCTGCTTCAACGACAAGCCAGGGCCTGAAGTGACGGTAACCGCCGGCATGCCGGCGTAATAGGAGCCAACCGCCGTACCGATGGCCGCTATCTCATCTTCCGCCTGATGGACCACCCCGCCATAAGAAGGGAAAGTTTTAGCGAGAGTATGCATGATCGATGAGGCAGGCGTGATGGGATATCCGGAATATAATTTGATCCCGGCATCGATCATGCCCATGCTCATGGACGTATTTCCGTCGATAAGGATCTGCTCTCCCGGCCTCTTATGGCTTTGAACCTCGACACGGAAGAATACCTTGTCCTTGGCCAATTGATAGCCGTTATGGTATAACGTTACGTTCTTGGCCATGATATCTTCTTTGAGCTTTTTGCCGAAAGTCTTTATGATCTCCCTCTGGACTATTTCTTCGTCCATATTATAGATATAAGCAAGCATGCCCAGATAATATAGATTCTGCCCTTTGCCGCCCAATTCTTTGACGATGGTTTGGGACTCGGCGTCAACATTAAAAGGGATGATGCTAAGCCCCAGTTTCGTACAGCGTTTAAGCACCATTTCATATGATTCGGGATTAGCTTCCTGGTCTCCCATATCCAATAAAACCTTGGCATTCGCGTTGAATTCGTTATCATCAAGGCGGCGGTCAAGGACAATTTCATGCGCCGCTAAAATCAAATCTGAATCGTTACCGATATTGGTGACATCAAAATCCGCCAAGCGGATAATGACACCTGAAAGGGCCGGCCGACTGCGGGCGGGCGGGGAAATTTCAGCAGGGATCATCGGTTCCACATAAACATATTGGCCCATACCTACAAAAGCTCCCAGCAGGATATCCCCTGCTTTCTGGGCGCCGGTACCGGCATCCATCAGCAATTCAAATCTGGTGACAGGACGTTTCTCGAGCGACATAAATACCTCATCTATGAGTAAATAATGGAGTTATAAAAAAAGCGAAAGGCTATTTACTATAGCATGTAAAGATTCTTTGGCAAGAAAAAATCAAAATATGGGTCAGGGATTTCCGATCGCGGGGCGTAATTCTTTAAGGGTCTTAAGCGAAGCTTGGGATGCCACATTGTCAATCAGCTCATCCAAATTTGTTTCGGATTTTATGCTGAAACCCGCGTCCTTGATCATGCGCAAGGTAGTGGCATTCGAATTGCCTGTCGCGTTTAAATAACCTTGCAAAAACAAAGAGTTTGCCGGGTACAGGGCCATGACTTCCATTGAACGCAAGTGCAGCTCTCTTCCAGCGGCCACCCTGATCTCTGATGTTGGGTTCAAGAACCTGAACAAACACAATACTCTTAAAATAAAATCCGGCGTTAATTGCGATTCCTGCGAAGTGAGGACATTGCCTTCGATAGGTATCAATAAATTAACCGGGATAGACTCTGCTTTAAGGGCTCTCAGTCGTTTAGCCACGTCGATAATATCCGCGTGAGCTTCTCCCATGCCAACTATCATGCCGGAGCAGACTTTAAGCCCCGCGTTTTTAGCCGCCAACAGGGTGTTAAGCCTGTCCGCAAAGGTATGCGTCGTGCATATGCGCGGATAATGCGCCTCGGATGTATTCAGATTGTGGTTGAGGCGGTCTAACCCCGCTTTTTTTAAATCGAGCGCACCTTCATTGGTGACAAAACCCGTGGAAACACAGATTTCCTTATCGGGAAATTCGGATTTGATCTGGGCTAAAATCCCCTTGAGACGGTCAATGCGGGATTGGGAGGCCTGGCGTCCGGCAAAAACCATGCAATAACACGAAGCCCCTTTGCCATACGCCGCGCGCGCTTCCCGCAGCATTTCATCGTCAGATTTGATACCGTATTCTTCAATGTCAGCCTGGGAGGATTTGGCTTGGGCGCAATAATGGCAGTCTTCCGGACAATGCCCGTTTTGGGCATTGTTCAGGATATGCACACGCACTTCCCTGCCGAAATAAACCTTGCGCACTTCAAAGGCGGCATCCAAAAGAGGCAGGATCTCAAGTGAAGCGTCGGATAAGATCCGCGAACAGGCGGAATTATCAAGCTCTTGGCCTTCCAAACTTTTACGGGCTAAATCAGTATAAAATAAACGGTTCATACGGAAAGAATATCACAGAAAAAAGACTGATTGTCAACAATTCTGTTTCATTTGGTTGACAATTCGCACAAAAACTCCTGCAGGTTCGCCAGAGGCTTGACACTGATGATTACCGGCACAAATCCGGGGGCATCGCGCAAATCCTCAAGCATGGCCGCATCAAGATGGAATTTGATGCTTTCTCCGGCATTTTGTATTTCCAGATCATCCTTGCCGGTAGAAAGGTCAATACCGCCGTTAGGGCCATAGAACACTGTCTTGTTGCCGTAATCAGCACTTCTGAAATTACCTTTCACGCCTTTGCCGCTCCTTAATAATCCCGTCATTAAACTTTCCAAATTGGAAGCGCCTTTACCCTCGCTTAACCCGCCGCCTTTGATGGCGGCAAAGGTCACGGTCTGCGTTGATCTTAAAGTCGTGTGCGTTTCATATTGGAAGGCCTCGCGGATCGCTTTTAATTTTCCCGATAACTCCTCTTGGGAAATATCACCGGGAATGTAAATAAACCCTTCCTCAATTTGATAATAATCGCTGGTTCGCCCTGATGTGAAGAATTGCGCGCCCTCGTCATTGAACTTTTCTAAAATAATTTTATTGAGGAATCCAATGGCAGGCGCGATCAGGGAAATTTCCATGTCCCTGGCTTTATCCATATCAAAAGCGACCCACCAGCCCTTGCGGAAAATATCTTCGTCCTTCCTTAAAGCTTCTTTGATGGCATCAAAGGGTTGAAATGCATTCATCGCCATATCCTGCAGATGTTTGATAATTTTGCCCTGCGGATCGTAACTTGTCCATTGGGCCCAATTCCTGTTTTTCGCGCTATTGATGATATGGATATACATTTCAGCTAATTCCTTACCCCTTGGTTCAAAAGGTTTGTAGTATTCTTTTGCCGTATCTACATCGAGAATAAATGCTTTCCCGTTTTCCAGTGCAATATTTTCTAATTTAAAATCTTCGATAAATATCCTGTTTTCTATCAAAATATCCAACATATTTTCTATTTGAATGATTTCCTGCCCGCTTAAGACTTCATGCTTCTTTTCACGGGATTCCTCTTTAAAACGTTCCACTTCCAGGATATTATGAGGATTTCCATTAATTGCAATGGTGTTAAATGACAAGACGCCGGGGCCGATTCCCAAATGCTTTAACAACGCAAAATAATAACGGTCATGGGACAAACTTCCGCCTATATCCTTGTTGAGTCGAAAAGCGGAAAACCCATATCCTATGACATAATTATAAGAGCCCTGGCCTAAATATTGAGCATCTGATTGGCCCGCGAAAAGAGGCTTTTCGCCTTTTGCCGCTAAATACGCATTGACTATTTCCTGCATTTGCTCTCTGGTTAAATGGACATCCTTAACCCTCAAATTGACATTTTTTAATTCAATATTTCCTGCCATCGCGGAATCTGCGACAGGAAGGAATATTGTAAATGTGGTCTTGTTCTCAGCGCTCTTGACCTCAATTTTACCATCCAAATCTTCTTGAATATTGGCTAAACCCTCACCCGCGCCCCCTCTATTGGCCCTGCCCTTAAACTTATACGACAAACCATAGATCCACAATAAATCCTCCCCGTAAGGCGCCTGAACCTTGGGAGCGTTGGCTAAGGCGGGATATTCAATCAAATTTGACTTATTAAAAACTATAATATGACCATTAAAAGATCTCAGATCATATTTCAACGCTTCTCTCCTTAATCCGGCGTAATTAATTTCTCCATTATTGGTGACGCTGATCCCCACCCAATTATCCTTTCTGGATACGCCGATCTTGATCATGCCGTCCGTCCGGTGATCCACCGCGTTATCAATGATCTCTTTAACGATCGTATCCAGATCATCTTTATTGATCAGCACTTTAATATTCTTTTGCAAACCGTCAATCACCTGGTCTACGACATCTTGATAACCTTTCGACCGAAGAATATTACCGAAGAATCCCCTTAAGCTTACCGCTTGCATGGCAAAATCTATTTCAGCCTTTTTCCCGATAATTTTCTCGTTTGAGATAACATCTTCTAATTTGAATTTAACGCCCGAAGTGGATCTTATTTGGCCTAATCCCTGATGAGGCCCGTGGAGGATGCCCTTTGATGCCATAAAAGCCGCCGGATCGACCCTATGGCCCATGGACGTCAGGTTCAAGTCATAAACTTCCACCGATTGATCGCTGGCATCGATCTTTATGTAAATGGGAAGCTCCCAATTAAGATGATTCCCGTGCACAAAAGCATTTTTGAGCAATTCAAGGATATCAAATCCCACCACATTGGGGGCTTTATTCAGATCGACATTTTCCGCGATGAGATGGGAAACGCGCGCCAAGATAAGTTTCAAGCTCCAATAAGACGCCTTGATTTGGCTCAAATTAATTTTCAAGATCTTATGATTGATTAATGCTTCAGCAATCTGCCTTTTCAAATAAAAATTCAGATCCGTTTCATTATAAGAAAGATCGACATCTTCCACCAGATTTCCGCTCCCGTCGTCACCCAACTGCTTTTCCAGCAAGGCAGCCCTTTGCCTGAGAGGATCATCCCCTCTCGCCCTGTCAATCCTTACGCCGATAATGACGTTGTTATTGGCCATCGCGTTATCCCGGATGGCCTGCGGCATCCTGGAGGGATCATCAATGACCGACATGGCCATGTCCCCCAAATTCGTCGCGTCCACGCCCCCGGAAAAATACTTCCTTGGGATCGCCTCCCGGGTCAAAGGGTCATTTTCTTCTTTGATATAATTAAAAACGCCTTTTTTAAATGCCTGGAGATACCGCTTGTAAATCGCCCCGGGGGATGAACTGCCGTAACCTACGCCTGTTACTTTTTTCTTATCCGCGTATACCATCTCTAACAAGCTGTCCTTGATCTTCTTTTTGTACCATGTCGCCAGAATAAGTGAATTATAGACCTGACGAAGCTGGGCAAAATTTCTACCTTCATTGACTTCCTTGTCCAGTTGGGGAATAACGATCTGTCTTACGATATCTGAACCGATCCTGCTGGTGTCGGGGTTCTGTCCTCGGGATGCCCGCGCGTCCATGTGTTTAGACATTGAGAGATAGTCCTTCTCCAGCATGACCTTTAATTTAGTTTCGATCACATATGCCGTACCTGCCTTGGTATTTTCATAGACAACCGCTTTTTCAGGGACTATCCAGACCTTGTTAAAGGTGTTGACCGGAATATTGGTTGTCCCGTATTGCTTTTCGGCTGATTCGTAAATAGATTCCCAGAATTTTTTGCCTGTTTTCCCTTCAGGATAAATTAAACTCGCGGTTACCTGTTTAAGCATATAATCTTCGGCCAGCAAATCGCGCCCCATTTCAGTTAACCCGAAGCTTTGAGGGATTATCCTGTTTTTTTCATAAGGTGAAAGATTGACCCACAGATCCTTCTCAGGGATGGTCAAGGAAGCAAGGAAATACCTGATCAAACGGGACGCTTCCTGATTTAGCTGTTTTTGGGGAAAAAGATCCCCCTTATCCAATATAAACTCGAAACGGAAAGGGTTATCTGGATCTATCTTTATCCCTTTCAGGATAGGAGGATTGAAAGGCGTGCTTAATTGGACCATGCTCCCGGGCAAAGGAAGGTATAATTCCTGGGCAAAAGACGCGGGAAAAGGGTTGAAAATATTGGCTAAAAAGGCAATAATGAGCAATAAATAGGGGGACTTTCTCATATATGAATCAAGTATGTACTATAAATAAGCTAAAAACAAGCGCAAAAACCCTTTTGGCGATCGTTATCCCCAGGAATTGTAAATTTAAATATAAATTTGCTTTTTAAAGTATATAGCGTATACTTAATACATATGATCAAACCAATTCACACCTTTCATGTACCGGTCATGGGCACCGCTTTTTCCATTGACGCCCCTATCAAGGTGGCCCGATACGGCATCCACTCGGTCATTTCGCTGGTGGATGACACCCTTATTGAGCAAATGCGCCAATTTTACTGCGAAAAAGAGGGTGAAGCCTATAGCCCCATTACCAAATATGACGAAGATTACCGCGCCAGACGTATTACCGCTTATCTGGACCTGGTAAACCGCGTCGTCCAGCGTCAATTTGCCGAATTGAAAGCCTCCGCTTTTGAACCCGGCACTGAAATTACCAAATATTTTGAAATGCTTCCTGATGACTCCGTGCTTAAAGCCGCCTGGCGGCATATGCTTGCCTGCAGGGATCCCAGATTAAAGGCTGACCTGCAGAAAAACTTGCGCGAATCCATCAAGCCAGGCGATATTAACGTCAATATCATGACCAAGCTTGACCGCAACAATTATACGCCTCAGGGCGAGCTTATGCCCGCGGAATTTTCCGATGCCCTTTCCGCCCTGCGCGGCTATGCCCAAAGCAGTTTGCAGTCAGCCATCGTCTTTTCCGCCGGTATCAACCGCCGTTTATACACCTATGTCGAGCAGTTCAAAGACTTCTATGCCGATGCCAAGGGCCATATCAAAAAAAGGATCATTTTAAAGGTCACCGATTTCCGCTCGTCCATCATCCAGGGAAAGTTCTTTGCCAAAAAAGGCTTGTGGATCTCCGAATACCGAGTTGAGTCAGGCCTTAATTGCGGCGGCCATGCCTTTGCTTCCGACGGATTTTTGATGGGCCCGATCCTGGAAGAATTCCGCGTCAAACGCGAGGAATTGGTATCTGAATTGCATAAGATCTATAATGAGGCGTTAAAACTCAAAAACAGGGCCCCATTTGCCAAAGCGCATGCAGTCAAAATTACGGCGCAAGGCGGTATCGGCACTTATCGTGAAGACCGTTTCCTGCGCGAGCATTACGGCCTCAACGCAACCGGCTGGGCAACACCCTTCCTGCTCTGCCCGGAAGTTACCAACGTTGATCCTGTAACTTTGGAAAAATTATCCAAGGCTGGCGAAAAAGATCTGTTTTTGAGCGATGTTTCCCCTCTGGGAGTCCCCTTTAATAGTTTGCGGGATTCGTTAAGCGATATTGAAAAGGACCAAAAAGTCATGCGCGGCCGTCCCGGCTCCGCGTGCCCTAAAAGCCACCTGGTGTCTAATACCGAATTTACGGCCATACCGATTTGCACGGCCAGCCGCCAGTACCAAAAACTAAAGATCGATCAGCTCAACACGATGGGATTGGATGAAAGCGAATACAAAAGGCGCTTTGATGCCGTTGTCGTCAAGGCCTGTATCTGCCATGACCTGGGACAGCCGGCATTGACTAAAAACGCGATCGAGACCAGGGTTCCCGGTTTTACGGCTGTTTGCCCGGGCCCCAATCTTGCTTACTTTTCAAAGATCGTCACATTAAAAGAAATGACCGACCATATTTACGGGCGGATCAATCTGCTTAATGATACGCCGCGGCCGAACATGTTCATCAAGGAATTGGGTATGTATGTTGATTATCTTAATAAAGATATCACCAAATCGCTCGAATCGATGAATGAACAAAAGATCAAATATTTCACGGAATTCAAGAATAATCTCTTTGACGGGATTGAATATTACCGCAAACTTTTCCCCCAGATGGTGGAAGAGCCCCTGGAATACCGCACCAAGACGCTCAATGAACTGGAAGATTGCAATCAACGGCTGCAGGCTATGATAGAAGAATTTGCGCCGGCATTCGCTTCACCGACGACTATACCGATCTTTGCCGTCGCTTAACTATAGATCTCTCCGCCCTTTTCCCTAAACTCCTGTGATTTTTCCTGCATGCCTTTTTCAGCGAATTCACGCACGTCCTGGGTGATCTTCATGGAGCAGAAATTAGGCCCGCACATCGAGCAAAAATGGGCCAGCTTGGCACCTTCGGCAGGCAGGGTCTCGTCATGGAATTCTTTGGCGGTATCCGGATCGAGGCTCAGATGGAATTGGTCTTTCCAGCGGAATTCAAAACGGGCCTTGGAGAGCGCGTCATCCCATACCTTGACACCGGGATGATTCTTGGCCAGATCCGCGGCATGGGCCGCGATCTTGTAGGCGATGATCCCGTCTTTGACATCTTTTTTATTAGGCAGCCCCAAATGTTCCTTGGGAGTCACGTAGCAGAGCATCGCGGTCCCAAACCAGCCGATCATGGCGGCACCAATGGCAGAGGTGATATGATCATAGCCAGGCGCCACATCGGTGGTCAATGGCCCTAAGGTATAAAATGGCGCTTCATGGCAAATGCTTAACTGCTTATCCATATTTTCTTTGATCAAATGCATAGGCACATGACCGGGGCCTTCGATCATTACCTGCACATCATGCTTCCAGGCGATCTTCGTCAGCTCCCCTAACGTTTCCAATTCACCGAATTGGGCCGCGTCATTGGCATCGGCGATACTTCCGGGACGAAGTCCGTCACCCAGCGAGAAACTCACGTCATACGCTTTCATTATTGCGCAAATTTCCTCAAAATGGGTATAAAGAAAGTTCTCTTGATGGTGCGACAGGCACCATTTGGCCAAAATAGAACCGCCCCTGGAAACAATGCCTGTCATGCGCTTGGCTGTCAAAGGGATATACCTGAGAAGAACCCCTGCATGGATCGTAAAATAATCCACTCCCTGCTCGGCTTGTTCTATCAGGGTATCGCGGTAAATTTCCCAGGTCAGATCCTCAGCCTTGCCGTTGACCTTTTCCAAAGCCTGATAGATGGGGACGGTGCCGATAGGCACGGGCGAATTGCGCAATATCCATTCGCGGGTCTCGTGAATGTTCTTTCCCGTTGAAAGGTCCATGACCGTGTCCCCGCCCCAGCGGATGGACCAGGCCATCTTTTCCACTTCTTCGGCGATCGATGATGAAACAGCGGAATTGCCGATATTGGCGTTGATCTTGACCAAGAAATTACGCCCGATGATCATAGGCTCGATCTCAGGATGATTGATATTGGACGGGATGATAGCGCGGCCGCGAGCCACTTCATCGCGAACGAATTCAGCTGTGCAATTTTCACGCACCGCGATGAATTCCATTTCCGGTGTTATGATTCCCCGGCGCGCATAGTGCATCTGTGTCACATTATTCCCCGCTTTGGCCCTTAGGGGCTTGCGCACCCCCGGAAAACGGATGGGTGCTAAATCCAGGTCATTGTCGCGTTCTTTGCGGTAATGCGAGGTCGGCGCGTTCAAATACTCAACATCCGCGCGCTCTAATATCCATTTTAAACGAAGCACTGGCAAGCCCTGGGTGATATCTACATGCGCCAACGGATCAGTGTACGGCCCCGAAGTGTCGTATAACCTGACCGGCTGATTTGCCGTCAGCTTGCCGTGATGGTCCCGGGTGTCTGAAAGCTCGATCTCACGGAATGGCACTTGAATATCCGGCCTCGTTATTCCCTTCAAATATATCTTTTTCGAACCGGCCAATGGCTCATAAGACAAACGGTTGGCATCAGGAAGCTCTTCCGGCTTTATAGCTTTCAAAGTCTGAGGGGTCATGAAAGATCCTTAAATATTAACTGAAGGAAGTGCCGCAACCGCAACTGGTTTTGGCAATGGGGTTTTTGTATTTAAAACCGGATTCGCGTAATGTATCGACGTAATCGATTTCAATACCCTTGACGAATTCAACGCTTTCCTGATTGACAATGATATCAACCCCGTTTTGCCGGAAGGCAAGATCATTGTCATAAGGGGTTTTCTGGAATTTCATTTCATAGGACAGGCCCGCGCAACCCCCGGTGACAACGCCGAACCGTAAGGCATAGCCCTGCTTGCCCTCTTTCTGCATCATCGCCTGGACCTTGGCCGCGGCGGCATCGGTTAAAGTAACTATCGCTTTTTCACTTTGCTTTTCCATACCAATTGAATATAACATAATTAGCCTTTTTAATCAACAGCTGCCGGAAGGCTTCTTTAGATCAACTCCCTGGGAAAGCATAATGACCGAACGCTCCAAATAGATGCTCAGACGCCCCACCGCGGCACCTAAGAGGAAACCTCCCAAGACATCCGTCAGGTAATGCACCCCCAAATATACCCTCGAGAGGCCGACCAAAACAGCGAGGGAATAAAGCGCGAAACGTGATTTGGGGAAATGATGGGAAAAAACCACGGCCATGGCCATGGCCAGCGTAGCGTGTCCCGATGGGAATGAATAACCATGGGGAGTCATGATGGGGACAAGCCCCTGGACGGTAAAAAACGGCCTCGGACGCTGGACAAGGTTCTTGATAAGTTCATAAGAAAAATACGCCATGCTTTTGGCCAATACAAAAGAAATCACCGGCACCTTCAATGAATTGGCGCGGAATAAATAATAAAAAATAAGCACAACGGCGATAACGTTCCAGAATTCAACAGGTATGAAAATACTGGATAATTTAGTCAAAAGCGCGCAATGAAAACCCTGAAAAAAAAGCATGATACTTTCATCGATCTTTTGCATATGGCCTCCTGTTGTTGATTATACCCCCGCTAAGGCACTGATCTCTTTTTGCTGCTCTTGGCTCATAGGGCCTATGATGGCGACATTTAGCCTTTGGGGATCCAGTATCTCAAGGGCCACGCGCTTGATATCCGCCCTGGTTACCGCTTTGATCTTTTTGATGACATCCGCCATGCTCTTGACCTCATCATCGCTGATAACGCCTCCGCCCATCCAAAGCATCTGATCCATGGTATCTTCCAGGCCTAATAAGAATTGGCCCATATAATACTCCTGGGCGCGCTTGAATTCGTCTTCCTTGACGACACCGGAAGCGGTCTTGGCCAAAACCTTGAGGATCAAATCCAGTGCGGCGACGATCTTGGCATTGTCCACCCCGGCGCGGACCATAAAAACCCCGGTATCATTCAAACTTTTGACACCGCTGGAAACAGAATAGGCCAGGCCTCGTTTTTCGCGCACTTCATTAAATAAGCGGCTGGACATATTGCCTCCCAGAATGATGCTTAACAATGCCAGGACATAATAATCCTTGTGATTAGTCTCATACGCCAGATAACCCAGCGCCAGATGCATTTGCTCGGTCTGCTTTTGGTGCAGACGGACAGCGGGCTTGTCCTGAACATTACGCGCGGGAATATAGGATGAGGCTGAAGGATTCTTAAGATTGCCCAATTTTGCGCTGACCAAGGCAACGAGCTGTTCATGCTTCATCGAACCGCAGGCGGAAATTACCGTGTTAGCCGGCGCGTAATGGGAGCTTTTAAAATCCCTCAACAAGGCAACTTTCATCCCTCCCACCGACGATGATGTTCCGGCAAGGCTTAGCCCCAATGGATGTCCGGGCCATAATAGTTCTTCAAGGAGCTCTCCCACGTGATATTGCGGAAGGTCATGGTACATCTTGATCTCTTCTAAAATGACGGTACGCTCTTTTTCCAGATCGTGAGGGGTGAGCCTGGGGAAAAAACTGATGTCCGCAAGAACATCAAAGGTCTTCTTTAAATGGCTGGCAGGCACCTTGGCGTAGTAGCAGGTTTCTTCTTCAGCGGTAAACGCGTTGAGATTCCCTCCGACCCCTTCGATGAGCTGCTTGATCTGGTCACAAGAATATTGGGCGCTCCCCTTGAACGCCATGTGCTCTAAAAAATGCGCGACACCTTTATTGTCCTTGTTTTCATAACGCCCGCCGGCTGCCAGCCAAACTCCGATGGAAGCACTTTCACGGTCTTTGAATTCCTGGGTCACAATACGGATCTTGTTGGGCAGTTGGGTTATACGGCGCATATAAATTGAGCGGGATGACGTCCCTATTTTTTGAGTGCTTTGACTAAAGAAGAAACATACCGGCCTACCGAGGGCACCAAATCACGCCTGCCTTTGAACTGATAAATGGCTTTTACAATGGCGCTACCGACAATAACCCCGTCAGCCGCTCGGCCGATATCTTTGACCTGTTGGGGGGTGGAAATGCCAAAACCCGCGCAAACCGGCTTTGAAGTAAAACGCTTAATGTGCTTTATTTGTTTGACCACCGATCGCGCGACAGCCTGTTTTGTGCCTGTGATCCCTGTCAGGGACACATAATAAACAAAGCCGCTGGAGGCGGAGGTATTTGCCTTAATGCGGACATCCTTGCTGGTCGGTGCCACAAAGAAAATTGTCGCGATGTCATGCCGCCTTGCTTGAACGCGCAAATACAACGCTTCTTCCGGAGGCAGATCAGGTACGATCAACCCATCCACGCCGGCGTCAACACAGGCTTTGATGAATTTCTCTTCCCCGAACCGTAAAATAGGGTTATACGAAGTCATAAACGCGATGGGGATGGCCGTTTTTCGGCGGATGCGCTTGACTGATTCAAGTATCTTGCTTACACAGGCCCCCTTGTTTAAGGCACGGAAGAATGATGCCTGTATTGTTGGGCCGTCAGCCAAAGGATCGGAAAAAGGGATGCCCAGTTCAATGATATCAACGCCTGCCCCATCAAGAGCTAAAACCAACTTTTCCGTTGTCGCTAAATCCGGATCGCCGGCAGTGATAAATGCAATGAACGCTTTCTGCTTTTTCCCTTTAAGGTCTTTAAACTTTTGTTCAATTTTATTCATATCAATTGCGAGATCTGGTTCATGTCCTTGTCCCCCCGCCCGGAAAGGCAGACGATCACCGTTGATGTCTTTTTAACGCGTCGGGCCAATTGATGCAAATACGCGATGGCATGGGACGATTCTAACGCCGGAATGATCCCTTCGAGACGGGATAACAGCTTAAGCCCTTCTACCGCTTCCTTGTCGGTGATGGTGACATACAAGGCGCGCTTGCTGGCTTGATAGAACGAGTGTTCAGGGCCGACTCCCGGATAATCAAGGCCCGCGGCGATCGAATGCGCTATCTGGATCTGACCGTCGTTATCCTGCAAAAGCTTGCTTTTGCTGCCATGCAAGACACCGGTGGAACCCTTGGTCAAAGTCGCGGAATGCTGGCGGGTATGAACCCCGTGTCCGGCGGCTTCCACGCCGATCATTTTCACCGATGGATCTGAGTAAAAAGCGTGGAAGAGACCCATGGCATTGCTCCCTCCTCCAACACAAGCTAAAAGATAATCAGGCAATTTTCCTTCTTTGGCTAAAAACTGGCGACGGGCTTCACGGCCGATCACCGATTGAAAATCACGCACCATGGCAGGATAAGGATGGAAACCCGCGACCGATCCGATAATATAAAATGTATCCGCCACGTTCGTCACCCAATCGCGCACCGCTTCGTTCATGGCATCCTTGAGCGTTTTTGAACCGCTTTCGACCGGAATAACCTCAGCGCCCATTAATTTCATGCGGACCACGTTAAGGGACTGGCGCTTGACGTCCTCGGCCCCCATATAGACGACACACTTTAGTCCGAACAAAGCCGCGGCCGTGGCCGTGGCCACGCCATGCTGGCCGGCGCCGGTCTCGGCGATGATGCGGGTCTTGCCCATGCGGCGCGCAACAAGGATCTGCCCCAGGGTATTATTGATCTTATGCGCGCCCGTATGCAGCAGGTCTTCACGCTTTAAATACACCTTGAGCGTTTTTAAATAAGCGCTTAAGCGTTTGGCCAAATATAAATTCGTGGGCCTTCCAGCGTATTCTTTTAGATAAAATGCGAATTCCTTCTGAAAAGCCTTATCTTTCTTAATAGCACGGTACTGACCCTCTAATTCGGCCAAAACCGCCATCAATGTTTCAGGGGCAAAACGCCCGCCGAAAGCGCCGTAGTAGCCTCGTTTATCCGGATTAGCCATTATTCCTCATATCCTGTCATGGTCATTACTGAATTAAGAAACCCTACTGTTCCTGTGATACGCAAAGGCCATTTATGTTCGGAGGCGTCAAACCAGATCTTATAGCGCACCGGCCGGCTTTGCATATAATAACTGTCATAATATTTCTTGCCTATTTTTAATTTTACGCGTTTTACAAGCTCGACCTTTAAATCCTTCGTCGGCAGGGTCAAATTAAGCTCATCACCGATCTGAAATGAGCCTTCTTTTCGGTAACGGTAGATAAATCCGTAAATATTATCCACAGCCCCCACTTTATTGATATCCTGGCGCGTGAGACGGTCACCATCGGCCTTGGTGATGAGAATATCCCCCTTGGATGTCACGTAGTCTTCCGATATCTTCCCCTGGCCGAATACGCTTAAACTGAAATCGCGTTCAACAAACATCGGTTTATACGTATCAGGGTCAACATAGATATCTTCCTCATCAGAAAAATTCGAGCCGTAGGCTTTAAACACGATCAACAGTGTTTTATAATTCTTATACTCTTTGGGCCCGGCCATGGTCAGGGTGGCCTCGCCGTCAAATCCCACCTGCCGGATCGAATAATGGATGGTTTCAGCACGCAAAGGCACCGATAAAATGAAAAAAACAAAGAACAAGGCCAATTTATTGGACGTCATATTCCTTTATGAACGCCTCCAAAACCCTGGCACCATTATGCAGGGTTTTGATCTCAGCGTATTCATCATTGGCATGGATGACCCCATGGCTTCCCCAGCCGGTCGAAAAAGCGGGGATGCCGTAATCCTGGAAAAAGGTGATCACTGTCGCTCCCTGGCTGCCTTTTAAATTCGCCTTAAATCCCATCTTCCGGCAGGTGTCCACATAGGTCTTGACAAAAGGATGCCTGGGATCAATCCCGTAGGGCTTCTGCGCGTCATCAATGATCACTTTAAAGTTCTTAGTCTCCCTGGCGATAATGCTTTCCACTTCCCTTAAAACCCCTTCTGCCTTCATGCCCGGCATAAAGCGGATATCCAGCGCGAATTCGCAAAAATCCGCCACCATATTCACTTTATCGCCTCCCTTGATAGTGCCGATATTCTTTGTCGGAGGCACGAGCAGGGGATGTTTCTTGAATTTAAATTGATGCTTCTTGAGAAGGATGATCACCCGCGCGGCGATCTCAATGGCATTGACCCCCAGCCAATTATAGGCCCCGTGAGCTTTTTTCCCGAAAATTTGCACCCGGCAATGAAAAAGCCCTTTTTGCGCGATGATGGCGTCAAATTCTTCAGAGTCGGTGATCAAGGCGGCCTTGGGCCGCAAGATCCCTTTTTTCAGCAAGGGAATGACGCCTAATCTGCTTCCTGTTTCTTCGTCGGCCGTAGCCGCGAACACGATATCCCTTTGCAGGCGCACACCATCCTCGACTAAACTATGCAAAGCCTCCATGCCCACCGCGCAATTGCCCTTATCATCGCTGGCTCCCCTGCCGTAAATACGGCCCTGATGAATAGCCGCGCCCAGCGGGTCGAATTTCCATCCTTCACCAAAAGGCACGGTATCATAATGCGGTGTTATCAACAGCGCTTCACGCGCGGCCTTGGCGCGCGGCCAGGCGCCCTTAAGGGTTGCTACCACATTCGGGCGGTTTTTGGCGAATGAATAAATCTTAATATCAAGGCCGATAGACCTTAGGTCACGGGCGACATAATCAGCCACCGCCACCTCATTGCCAGGCGGGTTGACCGAATTGATCTTTAATAATTTGGTAAGGATCGAAACCAGGCGTTCTTTTTTTATCATCCTAATATCCCTTTTGCTTTTTCTTCGCCTTCAATGCGCTTAAAATCGTCATAATCCACAAAAGTGACCTGGGGTCGTTCATGGCTTATTTTAAGCATCTTGGGCATATGTTCCCTGATATTCTGGAAAGCGACATATTTAAACTCACTGCCGCACTCGGGGCATTGAAGCGTGTCAATTTTCAAGTCCAGCTTTTTACAATTGGCGCAAGTTCCGGATAAAGCCCCGTAGGTCATCAGATGGGTTTTGACTTCATCAAGGTAGAATTTCTTATAAATTCGGATAAAACGTTCAGACATAACAAGTATTATATTAAAAAACCGGCAGAATCATCTATATTATTTTATCTAGCGTGCCCCGGAAAAAATCCAGCGGGCCAGTCGCAATGGATGATTTCTGTCGGTCTTACTTCTTTTATACCACCTAAATTCATATTTAGCAAGGGGGACGCTTGCCTATTTTTGAAGTTATCCGCTGGAAATTGCGCCCGCTGGAGATCAGGTAATATTCCTTCAAATGCCAGCTCAAGGGTTCGCGTGTAAACAAGCCAGCCTCCAGTTTTTCCAATACCTGACCGTCTGAAACGCGGCGAAAATCCAATCCTGCCTGGCGAATGATCGGCCAGCTGCCGGCAAAATCCCAAAGATGGCAGCGTAAAAAACAACCGATCCCACGGCCAATGGCCGGCCAGCAAAGATTGATCACGGCACAGGCATGGATCATGATGTGAAAATCCTTGCTTTTCCAGAAGAATTGATCAAAGAAAGTGTCATTGCAGAAAAAAAGAGAACGGGCGGATAATTCCTCATCCTGGGATACGATCCGGACCTTCTTCTCCCGTGGGCCGAAAGCATCCTTCACAAAATAACTTTCCTTACCGTCACAATAAAAAAGCTCCTTAAGCATGGGGAAATAAACGACCCCCAGCCATGGTTTTAAATCTTTGATCAAACCGAGGGAAATACCGAAAAGCGGCATGCGGTTGGCGTACAGGCGCGTGCCATCAATGGGGTCCAAAGCCCAGATAAACGGGGATTGGTCAAGCCTCTTTTGGTCGAGATACTCAAGAATGCCCGGGTCTTCTTCATCTATCAGGATATGTCCCGGTATTTGCAAAAAGTCGCAGAGTTTTTCGCGGGTTAATTTTGAGATCGCCTTGTCGGCCAGGGTTATGATGGAAAGGTCTTTTTTAAGCCCAGGATCGCTGTGCTCGATCAATTCCAGCGCGATAGTACCCGCTTCGCGGGCGATAGACATCATGCGTTCCAGATATATTTCTGAAGAGTCCATGTTATGAATGTTGGGGATAAAATAAGGCCATGCTGCTGGTAAAACCGTGCAGGAAATTGATCCCTCCTACCGGCCCGATCTCACCCGCGCAAAAGAATCCCGCCGCCGGTACCGGGCCCAGATGCTGCTGGATGATACTGATATCATGGTCGCGCTCTTTAAATAAATTGATCCCGCGCCCATTGCATGAAAAAATAAAAGCGCCGTGGGCGGCTGTTTCCTGCGTTTTTGTTTTATATTGTTTTAACAGCTCATGCAGGTCTTCATTGGCTGTCTTGGCATCACGCAGATGAAATTGCACGGTCTGCCCCACCCGCATATAATCACCGACAGCGCCAGCCCCGCTTGAGGGGTCAACCCCTAACACGCCGCGGATCAGAAAATCACCGCGTTTAAAATCATCCTTATATTCATTCATGGCTATGCCTAAAAAAATAGCTTCCTGGGCCAGATGACGGTCGAAATCCGTGCCTTTGCTCAAAACTTCTTCCAAAACTTTATAAAAAGGACGGCCGGCTAATTCATAGACTATATTACGCTGGGCTTTAGTGACGATAAATGTCTCTCCGACCGGTCGGCATCCCTGAGAAACAACAGTTTCTACCTTCAGATTGCCTGTCAGACAAACTCCGATCAGGCCGTCACGCATCACTTCTCCATCAAGGATAAGGATGTTCTCTCCGGGGCCGGACGCGGCGGAAGCCAAGCCTCCAACGATGGGCCGTTGAGGATAAGCCTGGTTTAAGGCGGAAAGGAAACCGTTGCCGTCAAAAGCGTAAGGATCAACAAAAACGAGGAAGGATGGTTTTTCATTAGGATACACCTCAAGGAAATTATACCAGTCTTCCTTTCCCTTGAAGGACTCGAAAACCGGCTGGGTTAAGGCAAAAGGGACGATCTTCACATCGGGAAGGCGCATCAACATCAAGGATGCTGACGGACGGCCTTCAATTTCACGAGAACTCCCGATAATCCCCGCGCAAGTGCAGCAAATGAGATGGCGTATATTGCCCTTTGCCTTGAGCGCTTGGAATAATTCAGAAGGATCATAGGGAGGCCACGGGCAGATATACAATATTCCCAGGTCAAAATCCCCCTGCACACCTGCCAAAAGCTCAGAAATAATTTGGGCAGAGGTTGCGGCTTCAGTTATACGATTGATGAATTCCATAAATTATTTCAAAGAAGAGCGGATCATAAGGATAGGTATACCGGTACGATGCCGCAAAGTATCCGCCACAGAGCCCAAGATCATATCTTCGATGAACTGGTGGCCATGAGTGGCCATGGCAATAAGGTCGCATTCTTCCTGCTGAGCGACGGATAAGATCCCTTCAGCCGGATCCTTGCCCTGTACCAATACTGCCTTGGCATGAAAGCCTTCTTTACGCAAACCGCCACAAACCTGGTCTAAATACGCCTGGTCATCCTTGATCTCTTCTGAATCAGCCAGATTCAACTGGTCCTGAAGGCGCGCGGCAAACCCATCCGCCACATGCACCAGAATAAGTTGGGCATGGGTCAATTGGGCAAGTTTACGGATATGAAGCAAAATTGTCCTGTCCGTCTCTGAATTGTCTAAGGGAACGATTATTTTCTTATACATAAATTCGGAAGATCAATTCTTCCACTTAATTGAACACCCCATTGAAGGGTTTTGTTGGGCAGAAACAGGGCGGCCGGCAGCCATATTATTCATGGCTTCTTTTAATTCCTCGCGGGTTACAGCGCTCTCATCTTTCCAGTTATCATCAATGCGGCCGTGATAGACAAGGGCTTTATTTTTATCAAATAAATAAATATCCGGCGTGCATTGGGCCCGGAAAGCTTCCGCAGTTTGCTGGCTTTCATCGACCAGATACGGAAAATCAATGCCCAATTCCTTGACCTTAAGGGCCATCCTGTCCGGGGCATCATCGGGATAATCAGGATTGATGTTAGGATTGATGGCAACGGTATTGACCCTCATCCCCTTGCCGTATTGGGCCAGGCGGATGACACGCGGCCAGACAGCGATGGCATACGGGCAATGATTACAAGTGAAAACAACGAGCAATCCGCGCTCGCCAAACAGCCCGTCGGATTTATAGGATTTTCCTAAGGCGTCCTTTAATTCAAAAGACGGCATGGAAGTGCCTAATGGGATTTTTACCGATTCTAAGAGAGCCATTTGATTAACCTCCGGCAATGATGTAAGATATTATGTTCTTCAGGCTGTTGTTCATTATACGGGCGGGGTTTTTTATGTCAAGACTACTCATCCAGCAATATGAAATAGGGCCGCTTAATAATTTTCTCTACTTGTTAGGTGACCCTGCAACCAAGGAAATGGCCATCGTTGACCCTGCTTGGGACGTTGAATTCCTGCGCCAGGAAGCCAAACGCCTGGGTTATAAAATAACCAAGGTTTTTTTAACTCATGGCCATCCTGACCACGTTAACGGCCTTGAGGAGCTTTTATCCACGCACAAGGTGCCAGTTTTTATCTCTAAATTTGAATACCCTCCCCTGCGCCCCCGTGTCGAGGGCCTTGTTGACGTTACGGACAAAGATAAATTATCAGTAGGGAAGATCAGTTTTGATATCCTGCATACGCCCGGACATACGCCAGGATGTCAATGTTTCCAGGCCCAGGGGCAACTCATTTGCGGGGACACTCTTTTTATTGATGGTTGCGGTAGATGCGACCTTCCCGGTTCTGACCCCAAAAAAATGTACCACAGCCTGTACGAAATCCTCATGAAACTGCCGGTTGAAACCGTTATTTATCCAGGCCATAACTATGGCCCCACACCGACGGATACCATCGGCGATCAAAAACAAAGCAACCCTTACCTGCAATGCCATAGCCTCAATGAGTTTCTTGTCGAGCGCATGGGTTTATGAGGCCGCTTTCTTCAATTTCGCCAGAAAACCAGGGTCGACAGTCCCTCCGATCGCCTCAATGGTATGCGCATCATCCCATGCTTTTTTATATTCCTTTAAAAGGAAATAGGCAAGCCCGCGGTTATTATACGCTTTGACATAGAAAGCATTATTCTCAATGGCATGCGTATAATCAAAGACCGATTGGGACAGATTACCCTGCTCGGCATAGGCATGGCCGCGGTTATTATAAGCTTCCGCGTCTTTAAGGTTAGTGGCTATGGCCATAGTAAAATCATCGATAGCCCGCTTTAAGCTTCCTTCCCTTGCATAGGCAACGCCACGATTGTCATAGGCCTTGGCATAATTGGGATCGATATCAATGGCCTTGGTATAATCCATGATAGCAAGGTCAAGACTCCCAAGCTTATACGCGTCATTGCCGGCACTCACCCATTGCACCGCCGTGTCGGCATGCGCGCAAGGGATATCCAAAAATAACAGAAATATCAGGATTATTATCATTTATTGCAGTTTAAAAGAATGGATCATTTCGTCAACAACAATGCCGTCCTTCGCGTATTTATTCATATCCCCCAGATAGGTGAGGATATATACCATGTCACCGCTCATAACCCAGGCACTGACCAGTTTTATATGATCGGGTGTCGGCGAGTCAAAAACCATCTCATGGCCCACGCGCCATCCCCATTGAACCGGCTTGTCCTCGACAACTTTAATAGTTTTCCCAAACGTCCCGGTCATCTGCCGTTTGACAGCGGCGCTAAATGCCGAGATTGAAAGATATTCCCTGGGCGCGGGCTGAATGGTAATGTTAAAATTTTCCTGGATCGAATCCATAGCCGTGTCTTTGGGGCGTAAAAAAACAACCGCGACACCTGCCTGCGGATGGATGATGACCCTCCAATTGCCAGGGCAATCTATAGAAAACTTATACTGTGCGTCGCGGTATTCAACAAACTGGCCTTTAAAGATCAAAAACCAGAAAATAGCGGCTACCAGAAGAAATCCGGCTACCGAAGCTATGACGATGAGGATCGCCTTTTTAGGGAAAGCTACCATATTAATTATAAAATTTCCTTCCTGTGCTTTTTAAGTCCAAAATATAAGCGCACGGCTTAAAACGCCCGTCTTTAAAACGCGCTTCCAATTTCTCCAATCCAGCCACCAGCGGGCCCAACCCGATCGAATCCGCGTAGCGCAACAGCCCACCTCTAAACGGCGGAAAACCTGTTCCCATGATCATGCCGATATCAACGCTATCAGGGGAATCAACAACCTTCTCCTGCAGGATCATGGCTGCCTCATTGATCATGATATAGATCATCCGTTCAACCGCTTCCTGTTCCTTTATCACCGCATTGGTTTTGACAAAAGCCTGAACATCACGGTTGACCACGCGGTGTTTGCCGTGGATATAAAATCCTTTGCCTGATTTCTTACCCATCAGTTTTAATGGGATCACGTCATCAAAGATCTTTGCCGGTTTAAACCGCGCGCCAAGTCCCGCTTCCAGGACATGCAGGACCTTGACACCCACATCCAGGCCAACTTCGTCAGACAAGGTAAAAGGCCCCATCGGAAGGCCGAAATTGGTCGCGAAACGGTCAATTTCTTCGATAGATCCGCCTTCGCCTAATATCCGTCCGGCTTCATTGATATACCCCAATAATACGCGGTTGACTAAAAACCCCGGCGCGTCCTTGACAATGACGGGAGTTTTCCCCAGTCTTTTGGCAAATTCCAGGGTTGACACCAGCGTCTGCAGGGAAGTTAATTCAGTGGTGATGATCTCGATCAGAGGCATGCGGGAAACCGGATTGAAAAAATGAAAACCAATCACCCTCGAAGGGTCCTTGGAAGCCCGGGCCATTTCCGTTACGGATAATGACGAAGTGTTGGACGCTAAAATGGCTTTTGATGAAAGGGCTTGGCTTACTTCGGCAAAAACCTTCTTCTTGATATCCAAATTCTCGACAACCGCTTCAATGGCAATATCAGCATCGGCAAAACCGCTGTAATCAACCGTCCCCGAGATCATCGCCATTTTCCCAGCCGCTTCATAAGGTTTTGTTCTCTTTCTTTTTATCGCCTGGGCATAAACGTCCCAAGCGGCTTTGAGGCCCTTGGCAATCGCATCCTGGTTGATATCTTTAAGCCTTGCCCATACCCCGCGATCGCTTAATAATTGGGCGATCCCCCCTCCCATCACACCGGCGCCTATCACAGCGGCCTTGGAGATGGGCATAGGTTTGATGTTCTCAGCGCCTGTAACAGCCAATTTCTTGTATTTCTCGGACAAGTAAAAAACCTTCACCAAATTTTTAGATACCGGCGTCACTGCCAACTGAGCGAAAGCGCTCGATTCTATTTCCAATGCCTGTTCACGGGGAAGATGACGGGTGTTTCGGATCACTTCCACCGCTTTTAAGGGAGAAGGGTAAAAACCCTTGGAAACTTTTAAGATAGACTTGATAGTTTGGTTAAATACCACCATCTGGCCCAGTGGATTTCTTTCCAAAAACGCCTGGAATCCCCGCGGGGCAAATGGCCTAAAGATCCTTTTTTGAGGCGCAGCCGCTATCTCATCCACGAATTCTCGCACGCGCGCGGACAATCCTGCCGAAGGATACAGCCTGTCAGCCAATCCGCACCTGAACGCAGCCAAGGAATTGATAGGGCTCGCGGATACTATCATTTTAAGCCCCTGCGCAAGGCCGAGCAGGCGCGGCAGGCGATAGGTGCCGCCAAAACCCGGGACAAAACCTAAGTTAACCTCCGGCAGGCCGATGCGAAGCTTGTCATTAAACGTCAGTATCCTGTAACGGCACGCCAGGGCCAACTCGCATCCGCCTCCAAGGGCTGCCCCGTCTATCACCGCCACCGTCGGAAAAGGCAGATCCTCTATCTTGTTCATCACCTGCTGGCCGGCCTGTGCCTTGGCTTTACCGTCAGCTTCTTCGGTAATGTTCTCAATTTCCCTGATATCAGCGCCGGCGATAAAAATATCTTTCTTGGCGCTCTGGATGACCAGCGCCTTGAGATCCTTTCCCTTAAGCCCATCAAGAATTTTATCCAGGGACAGGAGTACTTCGGCATTCAGAATATTGACCTTCGAATCCGGCGCGTCAAAGGTGATGGTGCCGATATTGGATTCTTCATTATAGAAAACAGACATGACTATTGCCCATCCTTAGTTCCTGACCCGGACCCGGTAAGTTACCTTGACCTCTTGATCGCGGTCTACGCCGACATCGAACCTTATGGTCGAAGCATTGATCTTCTTATAAGGCACGGAACTGTCAAGCACCTTCCAATCACCGTTGACCGTTTCAATGATACCAACCTTGATACCGCTGTCTTTATGGTTACGGACCGTGATCTCCCATGCCGTTTCAAAAGACCTGTTATTCTGCTGAAAATCAGTTTGCTGGCGTTCGGCAACCACATCGAAAGCCTCACCGGCTTTTATTTCCACATCTTCATCTTTGGGCGTATGCCGGATCGTGTCTTCACCGGCAAATTCCAGACTGTCCTGCGCGTCTTTCTTGTACAGGCGTATGGTCCCCGAAGGTAAAGGCATGCCCATATGATTCTCTTTGGAATTCCTGAATTTCAAATAAACGTTTACCGGCATTTTCACAGCCTCTTCGCCGTTAAAATTATTGAAGAAATCATTCTCATCGCCGCGAACCTGATATTCCTTTTTAATTCCTACATCATCCGCCTGCAACAGGTTAACCTGCTTGGTCTGATTGTCTTTAATGGTGGTCTTTCGCTCTAAATCGTAAATATGATATTCAAAGAATGACTGCTCCTGAAATTGGGGCCTGAATGCCGCCTTGGCCATCATCAAACCAACCCCCATCCTGGGAGCGGACATGGCATCCATGGCCCCCTGCACCCGGTTGACCTGGCCTGCAACTAATTTTAATTTGGCATTTTTGTAGGTGGCACCGCTTTTATTATCCAACGTCACCCATCCGTCAATATTGGCCTTGGTATCATCGTTATTGACGACCACTATATAGTCCGCTTGCCAGGTGATATTATCCGTCAAATAAGCGACCTGAACGGTTTGGGGCCCCGCATTATTGTTCTCATAGGTCCAGCTCAGGGTCGGCTGGGCAATAAGATTCTCAGGGATCTCCGGCAGGATTTGAGTGCCCGGATAGCCTAAGTAAATCTCGTTGTTGATCTTATAGATAGGCCCGTTATTATTGCTTAACAGGGTCGCATCCACTATTTCCTTCTTATCCCCGTCCTTGTTGATCGTCAACAGCTTGATATCCTTGCCGACATATTTATCCAATAATTTTTCAGAGTCCATCAAATCATACTCAAAATTCTGCTCAAGAACATTTAATCCTTCGGGCGAACCCAAGGATTGGACATGCACGGTATAGGGAAGGATACTGGAAGCAACATCCATAAATCTTAGCTCACCTACTCCCAGAGGCAGCTCGAGCCGGCGGGTATCCTTGACCAGGCCGACATTGCTGTTATAAACCGTGACTTCCACAGCCTTCTGGTCATCAATGGTGCTTGTCATCGCCGCGGCATATGCCGAACAATTCAATAAGAGCAAAATTAAAAAATAATAAATGGTTGTTTTTATCATAAGGCCCCTCTCTTATCTCTCTAAAACAACGGCAGCTCCCTGGCCTCCACCTATACACAGTGACACTATCCCTGTATTAAGATTATTACGGGTCAAATGTTTGAGCATTGTTAAGATCAGCCTTGCTCCAGTGGCCCCAACTGGATGGCCCAGGGCAATGGCACCACCGTTGACATTGAGTTTTGCCGGATCAATGGCACCGGTAAAACCTTCATATCCGAAGTCCTTGGCAAATTTCTCAGAAGCGAGGGCGCGTTCGCAAGCCAGGACCTGGGCGGCGAAAGCTTCGTTTATTTCAAAAGCCTGCATATCTGAAAGTTTCATGCCAGCCTTCTTTAGTGCCCTTGGGATTGCATGCGCAGGGCCGATACCCATGCGGCTTGGTTCAACACCCGCAAAAGCAAATTCGCGCAGATATCCCAGGGGTTTTAACCCCAACTCCTTGGCGCGCGATTCACTGACAACCAGGATAGCGCAGGCACCATCCGTTACTTGGCTGGAATTCCCGGCAGTTACCGTGCCTGTGCCTTTTTCAAAAAATGGCTTTAATTTTGCCAGCGCTTCAAAAGTCTGGTTTTCACGGGGGCCATTATCATCCGTAACGGCTTCTTTATATTTTGGCCCCGGGATCACCGGCATGATCTCCTCTCTTAATAAGGCCCGACCCGCTACTGCCTTATGATGGCTGGCTAAGGCGAATTTATCCTGTTCCAGACGGGTAATACCGAATTCTTTGACTAAAACCTCGGCTGTCTGCCCCATATTCAGGCCACAGACTGGATCAGTCAGTCCCAATTGCAATCCAATGCGCGGTGAAAAGAAATGGCGCGGACGTATTTTGATAAAGCCCTGTAGTTTTGCGGGCAGGGTTTTCGCGCGAGCAATTTCGCTAAGGATTTCCTGATATTCTTTGGTATATAAAAACGGGATATTGCTCATGGACTCCGTACCGCCGGTCAAATAGCAGGAACCTTCGCCCGCCCTGATCTTTATGGCGGCCTGGACAACGGCCTCTATACCGGAAGAACAATTGCGGTTGACTGTAAACGCGGGAATGTTTTTAGGGACACCTGCCAGCAAAGCGATGACACGGGCAATATTGGCCGCGTCTACCGGCTGGGCCACGCATCCGAATATCACCTCATCAACGAGTTTGACATCCAGGCCCGTGCGTTCGATCAATTCGCGAAGGGCCAGACGGCCTAATTCCTGCGCGCTCAAATTATTAAAATTGGCCCCCATTTTAGAAAACGGGGTGCGTATACCGTCTACAATCGCAATTCTTTCCATGATGCTCCTCTCATCCCTTGGGCCTTGAATCCAATATCCTTTTTTCCTTATTAGCCGTTTCAAGCTCGAGCCGTTTGATCATTTCACCCAATGAAATAAATTTGATCTCGTTGGGAGAGACTTCCGTGGCTCCCGTAAACTTTTCCTTGATCAACTGGGACAGCGCGGGTTGATCAGTGCCCTGCTGGGTAGTTATATAGAGCACTATTTCATCAACATCAAACGGATCATTATTATGTTTGCATATCTCCAGCTGCCACTCATCAACCTGGGAAATATCATTTAAGACCTCGGCAAAATGGCTGAAATTAACAAGCGTCCCTTTGACCTTTGAAAGATGGATATCCCTGTTATCGGACAATCGTGTGATATCCGAGGATAGACGCAAGGTCATGCGCCCGCAATACGGGCATGGCTCGTGCGATATTCCACCCCTGACCAAATCACCTGTACGGAAACGCATCATCACGCTGGCCCTTGAATCCAAACTCGTATATACCAGTTCGCCATCCTCCTGGTCATCCTTGACCTCACCGGTGTTGGGATCAATGATCTCGAAGATTTCCTTGTCGGGATAAAGATGATACCCGCTCGATAAATGGTTCTCTGTCGGGCATTCGGCCCAGGCGGTACGCGCTTCGGTAAAACCGTAGGTGCCGAAGATCAGGACTTTTTTAGCTCCCAGCGCGCTTAGCATGTCGGATAATCTTTGCTTGTAACCCGGGGTGACCTTGGCCGCGCCAAGTACAATTTTCTGCAAAAAAGAAAGGTCCAACTTTTTATCCTGGGCATAACGCACCAGATGATAAATATAGCTTGGGACACCCATGATGGCCGAGGGCTTGATCTTCATCAGGGCCGTCAAATTCCCATCGGTCCCCATGACCTTTCCCCCACCGGTGGACAAAGCGAAAACATCAGCCTCAATGGCGCCGAAAAAAGTTTGCCAAAAAGCCAGATGAGGGGCAAAGGGGAAAAGGTTCATGATCCTCTCTTCGCCGGTAATATTAAAAAGCGCAACCATGCGGGAACCAGACACATTTAAATTATCTAAATCATAATGACTATAAATAAAAGGCACCGGCGAATTTGTCGTTCCTGTGGTAAAAGTCATAAATACCGGACGGTATTCCTTACCTAAATCTTCCTGCAAAGTTCGCCCCTGGAGCATGGCTTTTGCCCCCAGCATCAGCAAGCGGGATTTTGGCCAATACCGGCCGATCTTTTCCTTATCCGGATGAAGGATGAAATCCTTGAATTTTTCCGGATTGCTTTTATCGATCAGATCAGATTTGGAAATAAAAGGAATATGCTTTAAATCTTCTTTTGTACGGATATGCCTGGGATTGATCTTATTATCATCAAAAAGCTTGCGGTAATAGGGACTGAAAGGGTAAACCTGGGTATTGATAAAAGAGCGCAGGCGTTTATCCTGTAACTCTTTTATCTGTTTATATGTTAGCGATGTTATCTTATCCCAGGAATTCATCGGTAATAGTTTAATATATCCAACACAAGGCCGCCAGCGAAATCAAAAAAATAACCCCGTATTTTTAAGGATACGGGGTTATTGCGCCTAATTCCCTTTGAAGAGAATTACTTAGCTGTGTTATCAGCATTCATGGCTGCATTATCAGCATTCATCGCTGAATTATCGCTGTTCATAGCGCTGTTATCTGTGGCGTTAGCATCCTGAGCTTTCACTGTGTGGGATAACACGAATCCTGCGACACCAAACACTAAAACGAGAGCTGCAACTAATTTCTTGTTCATGACTTCTCCTCCGTGGTTGTGATAAGAATTTATTCTTACCGTTGTTAATTGTTTTCAAGCTTGGAAATATTAGTTTCTTCTAATCTTTGTTATACTCTAACAAAAATTAAGAATAATTCCATTAAAATCTTCTAATTTTTCATTTAACGCACAAACGGCGGGTTTTCTCTTCAATGCTCGTCGATAATTCCTCAAATGACTTTTCAAAGGCAGCCAACCCCTCGTCTAATAATTGGTTACACACCATGCCCACATCTATGCCCTTCTGGCGCAACTGCTCAATCGTCTTCTGGGCCCCTGCGACATTTCCCGGCATTGCGAGCATCGCAACACCATGATCTAAAACAGCTTCCAGCGTTTTATCCGGCACTGTGTTGACCGTATCAGCGGCTATTAATTCCGTAATATACTTGATATCACTGTATTGGGGATCCTTGGTACCGGTTGAGGCCCACAACACACGCTGGACTTGAGCCCCCCTGGATCTTAATTCCTTAAACTCATTGCCCCCGAAGCTGTTCTGGAATTTGTGATAAACAATCTCGCAATTCTCGACCGCGGCCCTGCCCCTTAAATCTGAGGCGGCATCCAGTTTTTTGTCGACACTGGTATCAATTCGGCTGACGAATATCGAGGCCACTGAATGGACCTTTTTAATATCCCCGCCTTTTAAAGCCAATTGTTTTAAACCATTAAGATATGCCCAAACTACCTGCTGGTATTGCTCCGCGGAAAATATCAGGGTGACATTAACATTGATGCCCTGGGCAATGAGCCCTTCAACCACCCCCAAACCATTCTTGGTGGCAGGCACCTTTATCATCACATTCGGACGGTTGAGCTTCTGCCACAACCGCTTGCCTTCTTTTAATTGAGGATCAAGTTCATTGCCTAATTTGGGATTGATCTCCAGGCTGACATAGCCATCAAGCCCTTGGGTAGCCTCATAAACACCTTTAAATAGATCTGCCGCGTCCTGCACATCCCTGATGGTCAATTCATCGTAAATCTCAAAAGTGGATTTGCCAGCTTCCGCCAATTGCTGGATCTTAGCGTCATAATCAGTACTGGCAGAAATGGCTTGTTTAAAAATAGTGGGATTGGAAGTCTGGCCGCGCAAGCCCTGATCGATCAGCGTTTTAAGCTTACCGCTGGTGATCATCGAACGGCTTATATTGTCGATCCACAAACTCTGTCCAAGCTGGGCTATCTCATGCAATTTAGTTTTTGTCATGTTATCCCTTTTTTCTGCTAACAGCCTTTTTCACCGCTTCAATAATATTAATATCCTTAAGTCCATAATGCGCCAATAACTGCGCCGGGCTGCCGCTTTCCCCAAAAGAATCCTTAACGCCCACCATTTCCATAGGGCATGGATAATTCAAAACCAGCACTTCGGCCACCGCGGAACCAAGCCCTCCCGCCAACTGATGCTCTTCAGCGGTAATGATGGCACCGGTATCCTTGGCGGATTTAATGATCATCTGAACATCAATAGGTTTTATGGTATGCATATTCACGACTTTTAAATCAATACCCTCATGCTTTAATTTTTCAGCCGCTGATAACGCCTCAGAAACCATGGCACCGCAGGCAATGACCGTGGCATCCTTTCCGTCACGCAACACATTGGCCTTGCCAATCGTAAAATGATCGTCTTCCCTGGTAATGATGGGAAGCGGCGACCTGGAGGTGCGCATATAAAATGGCCCGGAGGTTTTGACCATTACCCGAGTGGCTTTTTTAGCTTCAATATAATCGGCAGGACAAATGACCCTCATATTAGGAAGGACGCGCATGATGGCAAAATCTTCCAAACATTGGGCGCTGGCCCCATCTTCACCAACGGTGACCCCTCCGTGAGAACAAACGACCTTAACGTTCAGGTTATTGTAACAGACGTCCAACCGGATCATGTCATAGGCGCGATTGGTCAAAAATACCGCGAAAGAAGTGGCAAAAGCCACATAGCCCATGGTGCTTAAGCCCGCGGCCGTGCCAACCACGTCCTGCTCCGTGATGCCTAAATTATAAAAGCGATCAGGAAATTCTTTTTTAAAGTATTCCGCGCGAGTGGCGTCCTCCAGGTCTCCGGAAGTTACCACGATATTTTGATTGGTTTTACCTAAAGTCACCAGTTCTTCGCCGAAACCGTCTCTTGTAGGGGTTGGTTTTAATTCCATCGCGATCCTTATTCAAGCTCCTTTAAAGCCAACGCTAACTGTTCTTTATTCGGCGCCTTACCATGCCAGGCGCTCTTGCCTTCCATAAAGGAAATTCCTTTACCTTTAATTGTATTGGCAATTATCACCGTTGGTTTGCCCTTGGTACTGCCGAATTCGTCAAAAGCCACCCTTAACGCTTCAATGCTGTGCCCATCAACATCAAGGACATTCCAGCCGAAAGCGGTCCACTTGTCCCTTAATGGTTCCAAATTCTTGATCTCATTGGTTGGCCCGTTTTCCTGGACCTTGTTGTAGTCAATGATGGCGCAGACATGGTCCAGCTTATAATGAGCCGCGGTCATGGCCGCTTCCCAGACCGAGCCTTCCTGGATCTCTCCGTCCCCCATGACGCAATAAACTTTAAAGTCTTTGCCGCGCATACGCGCCCCAAGGGCAATACCATTGGCAAAGGACAATCCATGCCCCAGGGAACCGGTATTAAATTCAACACCCGGGACCTTGGTGTGCACATGGCCCTGAAGCCTGGCGCCGAATTTACGAAATGTCTTTAATTCTTCCTTGGGGAAATATCCGAAATTTGCCAGCGTCGTATAAACAACCGGCGAGACATGGCCTTTTGAAACGATCACCCGGTCGCGGTCTTCCCAGCGCGGATCATTAGGCTTATGATTGACTTGATAACCGTACAGGGAAAGGAAGATCTCAACAGCGGATAAGGACCCGCCCGGATGGCCAGATCCCGCGGCTTCCAGGGTCTCCAGAATATCACGACGGAAAATGACCGCTTTTTTCTTGAGAGATTCGATATCTATTGTTTTAGAGGGCATTAATGTTAAAAAATCATTCTTAAAATGGTGGGCCTTGCTGGACTCGAACCAGCCACCCTCTGATTAAGAGTCAGATGCTCTACCGGATGAGCTAAAGGCCCTTGATAAATCCAAAAGCGAACACATTTTATACCAGATTTATCAGGGGCTGTAAAGAAACTCTTTCTAAAGAATTTTAATCTCTTTATTGATCGTACCGTAAAAGGGTTGCGATTTGATCCAGAGGCCCGCTGCTTTTCCCGGATGTTGGGCGAGGTATTTCTCTGAGTAGGCATTGATCCATTCCCTTGCGGCCCTGTCAAAACCGATATCATATCCCGCTTTTTCGCTTTCCAGCCATTTGTACCTGTTCACTTCTTTTACAATTTCTTTGTCTTTGAGCAGTTCTGTGCTGTTGATAGGCATCATATCCCCTCCCCTTGTTAGGAACATCAGCCACTATAGCTGCTAAAATAATTATCTCTCTTTGAGGAAAAGTGTCAACATTCATTAATACTACTTATCAAATACGCGGGCAATAATGGCCGGGTCCCATCCGTGACGGTCAAGGTCATTGCGTAACGCGATCAATTCTTCCGGTGTTTTACCGGCGCATAATTCCTGCAATAATTTATAATTAAATTGCTGTTGGGGATTGAATTTGACGCTTAAGGATTTTTCCGGGGTGTTTTTATTGAAGAACAGGGCGATAAAAGCCAACAATAATGGCAACGCGATCACCGCTAAAGAAGAATAAAAATCAAAGGTCGGGCGAGGGTTCAAAAGGTACGGCATACCGGATAAAAATGAATCGATCAAGAAATGCGCGGCGATCACGCAGACGATGCCGAAACGCAAATAAAAGAATCCCATGACAAAGCCGATACTTGTGACCTCCACTCCTCTAAACCACATGGGGAAGATCTCATAGCCCGTATGTCCAAACCCCCACATGGCGGCGCTAAAAAAAAGCGCCGCCATGGTCGGCAAACCGTATTTCTTGAATAAATTGATGGCAAATAAGCGGAACATGGCTTCCTCTGAAAAAGATGCCTGAAATCCAATAGCCAGCGCCGTAAATGCAGGCAGTATTGAAGTTGAGGCCTGGGTCAGCCAGGACAATTCATCCCAAACCCCGCAATATTTAAAACCCAGATCAAAAATATAGGCCTGCACTCCCAGGATAATCGCCGCCGCGGTGTATCCGATAAAGATCTGGCGGGCTATATTCATCGAACAAAAGGAAGACAATAGCGCGCTTAAAAAGGACCTGTCTTTCTTAAGGGGGACAGCTTCATACCTCAAAGATTCCCCTGCCATGGCCGGTAAAACAAAGGCGACAGCGATGAAAAACGGCCCGATGATATTTTCGATAAATTGCCTGATCAGATAATCCCCCAATGTCTGGGTGGTTGGATAATCGAACAGCAGGTTCTGATAGTCGTTTAACACATCCAACATCATCAAGACAAAGATGCCGACACCGATGGCGATATAAAAATTCTTAACTCCGCGCGCAATAACCTGATGCTTGCGGTTGACGACAACCACGATGGCGATGGTTAATAACGCTAAATAAAAAAGGCGGAAGACAAGGGTCAGGTTTTGGCCTGTTTGTTTAAGGTTTTCCACGTACCGGTTAAACCCGTCCGGAATTTCAAACTGGTATTTGTTAAAGCTTAGGATCTCATTACCCGACACGGTAATATTGCTCAAAAGCTTGGCATGGCCTTTCTCCGTGCTTTTATCCCAGGGCACGTCTACCGTCCTGTTTTGCCAGCTAAAAGAATAATCCTGGCGGTTATCCAGCTTCCTGGTATTCTCGGCATGGATGACAAATTGGGAGGGATTAAAATCAAAAGCGGTTTTCAGGTAATTAAAGGCAAACCTGCGGGCTGTGTCCTTATCAACCATGGGCCGGGACGCCGTATCTTCAATGGCATGGCTGAAACCGGTAACCTCACCTGAGGCGGGGCTGACAGCGACCCTGTATTCTTCTTTTTGCCTTTCTTTAAAGAAACGGATCACCCAGGAAAACAGATCATAATGCAGATGATGGATCAAAAGCTGTGAATCGGCGATCCCCATGGTTTTTTGCAAATACCTGTCAGCGTCTTCATCCACATTAAATGATACCGCCATCCTATATTGATCAAAATCAACCCCGCGCATGGATCTTAGGTAATTTTCAGCAATTTCGATCGCTTTTGATTGGCTAATGGACAGGTTAATGGATTGATAGCGAGGTAGCGCCAGATGGCACCAGGAAAAAATACCACCTATGGCTAAAACGACAAGCAAAAAGTATTCGAACTTTTTATTCATATTTTTAATATCCTAAAATCCCAACTTGGCTTTATTTAATTTTATCTTACCGCCTAAACTCCTGCCTGGCAAATCCATGAACGCTACTGTTGATGATGCATAGCTGTAACCGTTGTCGCTTGGCCACAAGGGTTGATATGTCCCGGCACTTGTGGTGATCAATGAAGCGTAATCATTGTTCCCGCCGTCAATATCGCCGCCGGAGGTGAAGTTTGATGAAGCAAATGCCTGGTCAGAGGATTGATCACAGGCCGCGATGAATTCCGCCTTGGCCTTGGTGGTCACCGCGGCGCCTGTTGCCCCGGGGTTAGGGACACCGATAAATCCCCCTTGAACACCAGCAGCCATATCAACTACCGGCGCTTTATATCCGCTAACCTCCCAGACCTCCATGCTTTCGAAAGTGGTGACATTATTGCTGAAGATCACCTCTATATTATTGGCTCCGCTGGTTGAATACGGCAAATACCAAGCCTCAGTCCTCAAAAAGAGCGTAGAATCAAGAGAAAGTGCGTTTGGGATGGCTGTAAAGAAATTAAATCCATCAGAAACGCTTATGACTGACGGAGCATTTGGAGCCGTCATTATCATGACAACAAGTAAATTCTTACTGCCCGTTGGATTAATACCCACATCCAGTACATTGGTGCCAGAAGTATCATTATTTGTATGCTGAACTATTGTAATGGCCGCGGATGCTATTGAAGTAAAAGAAAATAATAAAACGAATAATGAAAGGAATATATTCATATTAAATTTGAAACCAGCAATTCTTTTTCTTTTCTGGTTAGGCTTTTTAGATACCTTTCGTGTGCCTGTGCTTTTAGGGGACTTGAGAATTTCTTCTTATAGACGAGCTTGACCGGCCCCTTGCCTCGAAGGTATTTGGCGCCTGTCCCGTTATTATGCGAGATTATCCGCTTTTTCAGGTCATTGGTCCAGCCCGCATAATAAGTGCCATATTTACACTGAACCATATAAGCCCAATTAGTCATTCTCCAGATCCAGTTGTTTGGCCCCCTCAATCAACATTGTCTGGGGATTCTGCACATAAACAATTACCGAGGCTTGTGATATATCATGGATCCGGCTTAATGAAATAATTGCTTTGCCTCCAGCTTTGGTCAAGGCCATTGTCTGAAATTCTTTGACCACATTATCATGATGAAGTGTGCGGCCGGCATTTTCACCCGCCGTTACATCGGTGCTTAAACCGCGCTCCACCAGGGCAATATGGACAACGTCCCCTTTTGAATATCCTTCAGCGCTGTATTTGACAATGATCTGGTCCATTTGCTTTTTAAATTCCGCGCGCAAAATGACAGAACCCTGCGATGATAATTCCTGGTTTATGTCCTGCTGCAAATGCCCCTGGTCAGAACCGACAAAGGCATCAGAGCCGTTGACGATCATTTCGGGGGTATAAAGCCCCTGGTCTTTAAAAATCCGGGCATATTCGTTTTGCCTCTGGGTATATCCCGCACTGCTAAACACATCCCTCCAGCCGTAACTGTTCCAATAATCCACGTGAAAGATCAAAGGGAACACAGGTTGATTGTTTTGCCTGGCCCAAGCTGTTAATTTACTCACAAGAAGGTCCGCGGCAGGACAGCTGGAACAGCCCTCTGAACTGAAAAGTTCAACGACAACGAATGGGCCTGATTGAGATTGATCAGCTTGGGCTGTTGGTAAAAGCACAAGAAACACTGAGAAAAACAAGAATAAATAGGAACAATATCTAATGACGTCCCTTTTTATCATGCCAGCTCTCCCACTATCAACTGGCCATCAATGTATTTAAGGCGGACTGGAAGAAGATGGTTGAACAAATCCCGCGATTCCTTGACCTTGATACGGGCATAATTATCAGTCAGTCCGTTCTGCCATCCATCACCTTTGGGCCTTTCAAATAAGACCGATTGAATGCTTCCAAGCAAAGATTCATTGAACATACGCCGTTTTCGCTGGCTTAGGTCACGCAGGATCTGGCTGCGTTGTGCGATAACCTGGGCGGGCATCGAATCCATCAACCGGCTTTTGGCCATAAACCGGGGAGAATAACTGAATACATGAAAATAGTGGAGAGGTAATTCCCTTAATACTTCCGCAGTCCTTTCAAAATGAGCGTCCGTTTCGCCGGGAAAGCCCACGATCACATCAGTTCCGATACATATCTGCGGTACCTGAGACTTTGCCTGACGGACAAAATTACTAAATTCTTCTACTGAGTATTTACGCTTCATTTCATGAAGGATCTCATTGTCCCCGCTTTGTAAAGGGATGTGCAGATAGCGGCACAGTTTATTTCCCGCGCTCATGAAACCGAATATATCATCCGAAATAGTTGTTGGCTCAATGGATGAAATACGGACACGCTCCAAGCCTTCAAGGGTGTTCATGGTTTTAATGACATCCATCAGCCCCCTCCCCTGATGAGAATAGGTGCCGATGTTAATGCCGGTCAAGATCAATTCTTTGTGTCCCGCGTCGACCAGAGCCTTTGCTTCTGTAAAAATATCGTCGAATACGCGGCTTCGGGCACGTCCCCTGGCATATGGGATTTCGCAGAATGAACAGAAAAAATCGCAGCCATCCTGAATTTTGATATTGGCCCGCGTGTGATTATGGTCAACAGACGCGATAGGCAGGCTGAAAGCTTCACGTTTTATTACCGGTGTAATTATCTGGGCTATTTCAGGTTGGGGAAATTCATTAAATACCGAGAGCAAATCCATTTTGCGGGCATTGCCGACGATCCAGCGCACGTTTGGCAAATGGGCCAACTGCTCTTTTTGGATCTGCGCCTGGCAGCCGACCAAGGCAATCCGCGCTTGTGGATTCAGGCGGCTGACCTTATGCACCAAATGACGGGTATCGGCATCTCCCCCTTCGGTAACCGTACAGGTATTGATGACCACAATATCCGAAGGCTCATCAAAACCGACCACCTGATATCCACCCTGTACGAAAGAATTCTGGATGGAAGCGGTCTCCGACTGGTTTAAGCGGCAGCCAAAAGTATAGAAAGAAATCTTTTTCATCTGTTTTTTACAAGCCAGGTAAGCGCCTTTCTTAGACCTTCGCAGGTCATTTTAACACGCAAATCAAAATGTTTAAAATTCCCTGTTCCTTGGCCGGCCGACGCACCTGTTTGAACATAATTTTTAATAAGTCTGGCATTGTCCACGGCTTTGGGCCTGTCGATCATTTCTTCCATGTCAACGAAAGGTCCATTTTCCAAGATCATTTCATGCCGGCGAAAACTGCCGTCTTTTTGCCTGGAAGATAATAATAGTTTTACCTCACGCATCAAGGGGAAAGCGATCGTGCCTTCTATGCCGTTACGCACAATAATAACACCGTTAAATCCAGCGCGCTCGGCTATTGTCATCATTTTTTCACCGTAGGGTGGATGAAAAGCGGAAGCGATCAGAATATCCGCCTTAAGAGGATTGATAAATCTTTCTATCGTGGATAAAAACGGCCGTTTGATGATTTGGCGGCGTAGATCAACCCAACGGTCCAGAGCCTTTGACATCATCGACTGATGAAAAAACCAGCCGAATGTCGGATTCCTTAAGGCTAAATCATCATTGCCTGAAGCAGGCTTCTCGCCTAAAGCCTGGGCAATATCCCATAAATTCATATCCAGTTTAGGCCCGCTGTTGCGTCCCACCTGATGCACCACACGATAGTCCTGAGACTGCAAATCCAGGCCGATCAAGGGAGTTATCATATATGAATGGTCCACGCCGTCAAAAGGTTCGGCGATCTGGATGATGGGCTCTCCCATTGGGGTCGAAGTTCTAAAAGACGGTTCAAGGGTATCATGCACAGCCTGCAGGAGGCCTTCATATTCCTCGTCGGTTTCATAACGTACCCGCAAATAGCTGGCCAGCCAGCCCCGCGCCGCATCTCCCGGCTCATCAGAGAATAGAAATTTTCCCAGATCGTAAGCCGTATGGCGATCTAAGGTATGGCCATCGGATAATTGCCCGCAAACCCATTTGACGAATTCAGGCGCGTCATGAAAAATGACAGGGGATAATATTTTCTCCAGGATCTTTTCCTGGGGCTCAGTGCCTTTGGCGGATAATCCCGCGAAAAAAGCGCCCTTGGCCGCATCTGAAACCTTGCCTGACTTTAGATCCTCAGCTATCTCCAGAGCCAATTCAGGCGTCAGCGGCTTGCTGCCTTTTTTACCGATGCCGACGGTCTTGATACCGCGGACAATCGCAGGTTCATTAGGGTCCAATACAATGGCCATAACTTTTAATTATAAGCCAAAGCTCCCAAAAGGCAAGCAACTCCCCGATCACGACCTTAGGGACGCCTGGCAAGGAACAGGGAATATTTTGCATCCTGGAAGAATTCCAGTATAATGAGCGCCTATGAAAATCGGGTCAATTGATATACATAAACCGCTGTGCCTGGCGCCTATGGAAGACGTCACGGAACTGCCCTTTCGCCTGATCTGCAAGCGTTTGGGGGCGGATATCGTATACACGGAATTTACATCTTCTGAAGGCATTATCCGTGATATCCCCCGTATTATGGAGAAAATCCGGATCTCAGATGAAGAAAGGCCGGTGGCTATCCAGATCTTCGGCGGTCGGCCTGAGGCTATGTCCGGCGCCGCTGAAGCCATTGAAAAATTAAAGCCTGATTTTATAGATGTTAATTGCGGCTGTTGGGTCAAAAACCATGTCGCCCGAAATGAAGGCGCGGGGCTTTTGCGCGACCTGCCGCTATTTGAGAAAATTGTCAAAGCCACGGTCAAAGGCACCCGATTGCCTGTTACTGTCAAAACCCGTTTGGGATGGGACGATCAAAACATTGTCATATTAGACGCCGCGAAAATGGTCGAAGACGCCGGCGCCAAAGCATTGACCCTGCACTGCCGCACGCGTTCACAAGCCCACAGCGGCTTTGCGGATTGGACGTGGCTCGAAAAAATTAAAAAAGTGATCAGCATCCCTCTCATCGGGAACGGGGACATCAACTGCCCTGAAGATGTCCAGGCAATGCTGGAAACGGGCTGCGACGGTGTCATGATCGGCCGCGGCGCCATTGCCAATCCGTGGATCTTTAATCAAAGCAAATATTTTCTTGAAACCGGCGCTCATTTACCCGAACCCACCATCGAAGAAAAAATCCAGGTTTGCATTGAACATTTGAAATTAAACGTGCAGTATAAAGGTGAAAAATACGGCGTCCAGACTTTCCGGAAACATTATGTGGGCTACCTTAAAGGACTGCCCAATATTACGCCTGTGCGCAGCGATTTGATGCAATATTTAACGATGGAACATGTGATCGAACGCCTGCACAGATATTTAGAAGAATCGGCAATACATGAAAAAATTTGACCTGATCACCATCGGCTCCGGTGGCGGGGCTAAAATTTCCTCTCCCGCCGCGTCCATGGGCCTTAAAGTCGCGGTCATCGAAAAAGACCGCTTGGGCGGCACTTGCCTGAACCGCGGGTGTATACCCTCAAAAATGCTTATCCATCCGGCTGATGTCGCCCTTGAGATCAAGGAAGCTTACCGCTATGACATCCTCAATGACCCTGATTTCAGCGTCAATTTTGCCAAGCTCATTGAACGCATTTCCCATACCGTAGATGCGGATTCGGATAAGATCGAAAAGAGCTACAATACTCATCCGAATATAAGCCTCTTTAGAGGGGCCGCTAAATTCCTCGAAAATAAAGTTATTGAAATTAACAATGAACAGATCATGGCGGACAAAATATTCATTGCCGTAGGTACTCGCCCCACCATCCCTGATATTCCGGGATTGGCCGGTACACCGTATATGACATCCACCGAAGCATTACGCAATACCAAACTGCCCCCGTCCATGATCATTATCGGCGGCGGTTATATCGCCTGTGAGCTCGGCCATGCCTACGGGGCCTTGGGCACCAAGACCATTTTTTTAGTGCGCTCCAAACTTTTACGCGCCCAGGACACGGATATTGCCGCTGAATTCCAGAAAATCTTCAGCCTTTATCATGATATCCGACTTCAAGCTGTACCGACAAAGGTCGAATTCAGCAATAATACGTTCATTGTTCATTACACACAGGATGGGAAGAAAACTTCCGTCAGCGCGCAGGCCCTGCTGATTGCCACTGGCATCACCTCAAACGCGGACACGCTTGATCTGATCAATACGGACATCGAATTGCTGGCCGGCAATTATATCAAGGTCAATGAACACCTTGAGACTAATGTCCCGGGCATCTTTGCCCTGGGCGACTGCATCGGCAAATATTTTTTCCGCCACAGTGTAAATTTCGAGGGCGAATATCTTTTCGATCATATATTCGGCGGCAAACCCAAAACGCCCATTAATTATCCCCCGATGCCCCATGCTGTTTTTACCCATCCGCAAGTGGCTGGCGTAGGGGCTACAGAGGATGATCTGAAATCCCGCGGTATTGATTACGTCATCGGTCTTAATCCATATAAAAGCTCTGCCATGGGCATGGCATTACTGTCTGATTATGGTTTTTGTAAAATACTGGTTGAACGAAAAAGCCGAAAAATCCTTGGCGGGCATATCATCGGTCCGGAAGCCTCTGATATGATCCACATGCTCATCGCCTACATGAATATGAACGCGACGCTTGACGATATGCTTCGCACCATCTATATTCATCCTGCATTGCCTGAAATAGTCCGGAACGCTGCCAGAAAAGCGAAAATCGCTTTGGAGAAAAATGCGTAATTCAGAACTTGCCATATCCATCAAAGGACTCACCAAATACTATCAAAATCTGCAAGCGTTAGACAATATCTCCTTCGAGGTTAAACGCGGGGATTTTTTTGCCTTTTTAGGCCCCAACGGGGCCGGAAAAACCACCACCATCAATGTTTTAACCGGGCTTTCGAATTATCAGGATGGTGATGTAAGGGTTTTCGGATATGATGTTACCTCGGAATATCTTAACAGCCGCCGCCTTATTGGCCTGTGCGCCCAGGAATCCAATTTTGACCCTTTCTTGACCATCAATCAGCTTTTGATCTACCAGGCTGAATATTTCGGTGTAAACCCCTGGGAAGCCAAACGGCGCGCCAATGAATTGCTTGAACGTTTCCAGCTTGCCGACAAACGTCATTGCAAACACCGCGCCCTTTCCGGCGGAATGAAAAAGCGTTTATTGCTCTGTCGTGCTTTGATCCATGACCCGGAGATCCTGATCCTGGATGAACCCTCATCCGGATGCGACCTGGAATTAAAATTCCTGATCTGGGATTATCTGACCCAGTTAAACAAAGAAGGCAAGACCATTTTTCTGACGACCCATTATATGGAGGAAGCCGAAAAGCTTTGCAAAACCATCGGGATCATCAACAACGGAAAGATCGTCCGTATCGGGGACAAAAAACAGATCCTGCAGGACAAGTCACTGCAGGATGTCTTTTTGGAAATAACAGGAGAACAATGATCCATTTAGTCACAAATCCCATCGGTGTTATGGCCCTCTCCAAAAGGGAGATCCACCGCTTTTTTTCCGTGGCTAACCAGACCATCTTCCCTCCGCTGGTCTCTTCTGCCCTGTTCATGTACATTTTCGGTGTGGCCATCGCCAGCCGCGTTAATTTCTCCGCCACCGGTTTGACCTATCTGCAATTTATAACCCCAGGTCTTATGACGATGCATCTGATCTCCAGTTCTTATGAAAACACTTCATCATCGCTTTTTATCGGCCGGTGGCATAATCATATCCAGGAAATCCTGCTCGCTCCCCTGTCTTATATTGAAATGGTGCTGGGTTTACTTGCCGGAGGTGTCGCCCGCGGAGTCCTTGTCTGTATGCTTGTTTGGGCAGTTTCGTTATTATTCTCCCCAAGCAATATCGCGCATCCGCTGGCTTTGCTTTATTTTATGCTGATGATCGCGGTGATCTTTTCCTGCGCCGGGATGATGGGCGCGTTGTGGGCTGAAGATTTCGGCATGCTTTCCATGTGGAATACCTATGTTATCGTGCCTTTAACACTTCTCGGCGGGGTTTTTCACCCTTTGTTCATGCTGCCGCCCGCATTACAAATCATTTCGCATATTAATCCCATCTACTATCTCGTTTCCGGTATCCGTTACAGCATGACCAACGTGACAGACACGCCGGCAATCACCTGCGCCATAGTCAGTTTGTTAATGGCAGGAGCCTTTTTTGCGGCAACGGTTTATTTGTTTAAAATCGGATATAAACTAAGAACGTGACTGACAACGGCTTTAATGAAAATGTCATCAAGGGCAAATTGCGCCGTGCCGAAGAAAAGCGCGGGATTCTTTCCGGAGGCGCGCCTGCGGACATGCGCGTCGCGCAGGGATCCGGCGAGCCTAACCGTCACGGCATGCCCAAACTCCCCATCGGACAGCGCGAGGTCCCCAATTGGCCTGTATTGGACCTTGGCATTGTGCCTAATATCCCCCTTGCGCAATGGAATTTAAAAGTCCATGGCGAGGTTGATAACCCCTACACCCTGACCTGGAATGATTTTATGGCACTGCCGCAGGTCAAAGACGTTTCGGATTTTCATTGCGTTACTTCATGGAGCCGGATGGATAACCAATGGGAAGGGGTACGCTTTAAAACCCTGGCTGAAAAAGCCGCGCTTAAACCATCGGCAAAGTTTGTTTATATCACCGGCTACGATGGCTATTCAACCAACCTGAAACTTCTTGAATGCCTCGATGATGACGTGCTTATCGCGCATCATTGGAACGGCATCCCCCTGCCGCGCGAACATGGCGGCCCCGCGCGCATGATCACACCACGCAAATACGCGTGGAAAGGTTCTAAATGGATCAACGAAATTATCTTTTTAGACCGCGATCAGCTGGGCTTTTGGGAAACGCGAGGCTACTCCAACACCGCGGAGCCGTGGTTTAATGATCGATATTCCGCATAGCGCTGACCTTGATCGCCAGCGCGTGGATGGATGATTTGACAGGTTCAAGGGCTTTATAGATCATGCGATGGCTTTCGATGAGTTTTTTGCCCTCAAAGGCCTTGGCCGCGATAATGACCTGAAAATGACCTCCTTGCGAAGCACCCGCGTGCCCGGCATGTTTATGGCTTTCGTCCACCACCTCTAAAAAGTCTGGTTGAAACGCTTTTATCAGCAGATCTTCAATCTTTGCTTTAATCATCATTTCATATTATACTATGGAACATGAAATTAACAGTTAATCAAAATTTCTCTCAGGCAATTTGTGTCCCATGCATACATCGCCAACGGGAACGTATCCACCAATGGCTTTTGAACCAGGAAAAGCTCTACTCGCCCTTTTACACTTCCGTAGATATCCGGGACGCTGGCTTTAAGATCGCCGTTGTTGATACCAATCTCTTTCCCGCGGGCTTTAATAATCTTTGCGAACATGGATTGGCCGACGCAGAACCTTTGATCAAAAAAGCCATTCTCTCGCGCGTTCCCAATGCCAGTGATATTTTAATCGTCGCGGAAGAACATACGCGCAATACCTGGTATTTGGAAAATCTCCGCATCCTTCAGGAGATAACGACCAAGGCGGGTTTTAACACCAAGATCGCCACCTTCTTTATCAATGAACCTTCCTTTTGCTCCCAGGCTGCCAGCGCCATGGAACTGGAAACCGCGACAGGCCAGGTTGTTAAAGTCTACTGCGTCAAACGCGTATTGGAAAAAATCAAGCAAGGGGAAGCCGACTTTGACCTTATTATCATGAATAATGATCTCTCCGCAGGTATACCCGAGATGCTTAGGGATGTTAAAATCCCGATCGTCCCCTCGATCCACGCGGGATGGCACGCGAGGCTTAAATCTGAGCATTTCCGCCATGCCAACGCGCTAATGCAGGAATTCGCCGAAATCGTCAATCTTGATCCATGGCTATTTTCCTGCCTGTATAAAGTTGAGAATCATGTGGATATCAATAAGGAATCCGACCGCCAGCGCCTTTATGAAGCAGGCGTCAAACTTTTTGAAGAGATCCAGCTCAAATACCGGGAACATAATGTCGAGGGCAAACCATTTATTTTTATTAAATCCGACTCCGGCACCTACGGCCTGGGCGTTGTTCCTATTGAAGACCCCCAGCAAATCCTGGAATTAAACCGCAAAAAGCGCAACGATCTGGTCCATGGCAAGGACGCGCAGACCATCACCCATTTTCTCCTGCAGGAAGGCGTGCCTACCATCCACCGCATCGAGGAGAACCCTTGTGAAGTGTGCGTCTATCAGATCGACAATAATTTCGTCGGAGGATTTTACCGTTCCCATACGAATAAGAATTCAAGGGAAAGCCTAAATTCACCCGGAGGCATGTCGTTCCAGAAAATGTGCCCGCATCTGGACAAATACGGCAAAGACTGCGGCATTGAGCACAATTTGAACATATTCGATATTTACCGTATCTTGGGGCGTATCGCGGGAGCCGCGGCTGGCCGTGAAATTAAGGAATTGGAGAGTAAACTGTCATGAAATTCCTCTTTTTGATGGATCCCCTGGAAGGCATCAACTACGAAAAGGACACCACCTTCATACTGATGTTAGGTGCCCACGCAAGCGGCCATGAAGTTTATTATGTGCCCAAGGACGGCATCAGCCTCGTTGAAGGGAAGGTTTATTTCCACGCCCTTAAGGTCATTCCCCAGGCCCTCGCCCATATGCCGTTTAAGGAAGAATTCTCCGCGCGATTAAGCCAGGATGAGATTCACGCGGTCTTTATCCGCCCTGACCCGCCGCTGAATGAACAATACATCACAAACACCTGGCTATTGGATCATCTTCCTAAAAGAATCCCGATTATCAATAATCCCACGGGCATTCGCACGGTCAATGAAAAAATATGGGCCAGCCAATTTAAGGATATTACACCGCCCACCATCATCTCCGCCAATAAGACCGACCTGCTGGATTTTATTGCCAAACATAAGAATATCATTGCCAAACCAACCAACGCGTTCGGGGGCACAAGCGTATTTCATATTCAGCAAGGGAATACCAACACAAAGGTTGTCCTTGAAACCCTGACCGAACGCTACAACAGGGCCGTCATTGTCCAAAAATATATACCTGAATCAAAGATCGGCGACAAACGTATACTGCTTTTGAATGGAAATTTCCTGGGAGCTTTGCTGCGCGTTCACGCCAAAGGAGAGCACCGCAATAATTTCTTTGCCGGAGGCAAACCTGAACCAGCCACCATCACCGCTCAAGACAAAAAGATCATCAGTATCCTCAAGCCTCACCTGCAAAGGCTTGGGCTTTATTTTGTGGGGATCGACATCCTGGGAGATTATCTCATCGAGGTCAATGTCACTTCGCCAACCTGCCTGCAGGAAATAAACCGCCTGCACAATATCAAGCTTGAAGAAAAAGTCATTGCTTTTGTGGAAAAATTGATAAAATAGAGACCTTATGACCGCTCTGACCTTATACCATTTTAATGGGTGCCCTTATTGCCAACGGGTGCGGGATTTTTTAGTCAAGGAAGGGATAAAAGTCCCCATGAAAGACACCCATGAAAACCCGGCTTATCGCCAGGAACTTATCAAGATCGGCGGCAAGCCACAGGTTCCCTGCCTTGTCATTGATGGCAAACCGCTTTATGAATCACTGGATATCATCGAATGGTTTAAGAAAAACTACCCCTCTCAGGGGACGGGCAAAAAATGACACCTGAACAGATCAAACAACGCATAGAAACCGCGATCCCCGGCGCCCATGCCTATGTGCTTGACCCGATGAACGATGGGGCGCACCTGCAGGCTTTTGTCATCTCACCTTCATTTGAAGGGATACCGGTATTTAAACAGCAGCAGTTGGTCATGGCTGCCGTTAAAGATATTTTCCAAATAGTCCATGCCCTGGGTTTAAAGACCTTTACTCCCGCCAAATGGAGTGAAGTCAAAATTCAATACGGTTTTTAAAGGAGACCTTAAAATGACAGACCAATTACGGAAAGAAATAGAAAGTGAGATCAAGAATAACAAAGTTGTGATCTATATGAAAGGCACGCCTGAACAGCCCATGTGCGGATTTTCCGGCCGGGCCGTTTCGATCCTGCAATCATACGGAGTTCCCGTCAAAGGCCACAATGTCCTGGCTTCAGAAGAACTGCGCCAGGGCATCAAGGAGATAACCAGCTGGCCTACCATCCCCCAAATATTTATCAACGGGGAATTTATCGGAGGCGCTGATATCGTCGCTGAAATGCATGAAAATGGGGAACTATCGCAGCTGCTCAAATAAAAGGATCATTTTATTGTCGAATTGCCCTGGATCCTCGAATTACCCTGGATCGTCGATGAGGGGACATTTGAGGCAGATGTGTAGGTAATAACAATAATACCCTGCGCGCCGGCACCGCCGCCGCCTGTTCCATTATCATAACCGCCCCCGCCACCGCCGCCATATAAACCGCCAGTTCCTCCGTTACCTAACTCTGATAAAATACTGCCGTAACCATTACCCGTTGCCCCGCCAGCGCCGCCACCAGCTCCATATGAACCCCATTCCACACCAGCCCCGCCATTACCGCCATTATTCAAAGCCTGAGTTACTGAAAATACGCTGGCACCGCCGCCGCCACCGCCATTTGTACCAGATGAACCAGGATTACCGTACGCGCCGCCACCGCTGCCGGAAAAATTGTTACCGCCAGTCCCTCCGTTGGAATATGTTGAATTTCCGCCAATACTTCCCCCGCCTGACCCTCCGCCGCCAGCCCCTGAATTAGCCGTGGACCCGGCCCCGCCGTTGGCAGCATTGCCATTCGGTCCCCCTGCTCCGCCTCCACCGCCGGTACCATATCCGCCGTTGCCACAGGCATTGATGGAGTTTATTCCCCCAGTTCCCCCGGAATATTTTGTCGTTCCTACGCCGCTTGCAGAGGACCCTCCGCTGTCTCCCCCCGTACAGTTTTCATTTTCAGCACCCAGGCCACCTTTCGCTCCGACCACGACCGCTGTGCCGGAAATGTTGGCGCAGTTTAAGGTGGAATTACACAGATAGGTATCCCCGCCATTGCCCCCGGCACCCGGGCTCATTCCTATTCCACCTGCCCCGCCACTTCCAATAGCTATAGTCACACTCACACCAGGGGTTAATGCGATATTGGTAATTTTAGAATATGCGCCGCCTCCGCCGCCGTCTCCGGCTTCAGCGCCGTTATCACCGCCGCCACCACCGCCGCCGCCGCCGATGACTTCAATCGTATTCATTGTTGAATTCCAGTCCAAAGGCACTGACCATGATACCCCTGATGTTAATACAATAACCGTTGACGCAAATACGGGTGATGTTAATAAAAAAAAGAGGGGGACTGATAAGAATATTTTCATAATTAATTTATTGTTGAGTTCCCACGGATGACTGAATTGCCTTGGATCAAACTTGATTGGGCAGCCGTAGATGTATAAGTGATGACAATAATGCCCTGGGCGCCAGCACCACCGCCGGCAGAAACATTGTCAAATCCCCCGGCGCCGCCTCCGCCGTATAAGCCGCCAGAACCGCCCAATCCTAATAAATTCAAGAACCCTGAATCATCATTACCTGTCGCTCCGCCACCGCCCCCGCCTGATCCAACCGATCCCCACTCGGTCCCTGAACCGCCATTTCCCCCGTCATTAAGGGATTGTGTCACCGATGACCATGCGTTCGCCCCGCCTCCACCGCCGCCATTTGTCCCGGGTGCGCCTGGAGCGCCATTAGAACCGCCACCGCTGCCTGAAAAATTATTGCCGCCCACACCCCCATTTGTCCCGTTAATTGAATTACCCCCGCTTGTGCCTCCATCCGCACCGCCGCCGCCAGCCCCGGACTCTCCGGTATTTCCTCTGCCTCCATTGGCGCCATTGCCGTTCAACCCAGCCGCGCCACCGCCACCGCCACCGCCATAGGAAGGATTTCCGCAGGCATTGATCGAATTGATCCCGCCGTTACCTCCTGAATTTTTAGTGGCGCCCACACCGCTTGCCGCCGCGCCGCCTAAATCACCGCCTGAACAATTTTCATTTTCAGCACCCAGGCCGCCTTTGGCACCTACAATTACCGCTGTACCCCAACCGCTTCCCGTAGTGCCATTATCACTGTCCGTACAATTAGATGTGGAATTACATAAAAAAGTATCCCCTCCGGTCCCGCCGGCACCCGGGCTCATCCCTTCTCCCGGAGCTCCACCGACACCCACGGATATTCCCACCGTTGTACCTGGAGTCAACGCTACATTTGAGATCTTGGAATAAGCACCTCCACCGCCGCCGTCACCGCCCTCTTCGCTGGTATCCCCGCCGCCACCGCCTCCACCACCGCCGATCACTTCAATAGTATTATTTGACTGATTCCAGTCCGGAGGCACGGTCCAGGTTGTCCCGGCGGTTAATTCAATGACCGTTGCCGCAAATGCTTCCTGTGTTATAAAAAAAATTAAGCTTAACAATAATAATATCATCATTAATTTATTGTTGAACTCCCACGGATGACTGAATTGCCCTGAACAATACTTGAAGTAGAAACGGAAGAATACCAGGTCGCTGCTGAGGAATTATAAGCTTGTCCTGATAAACTATCTTTCCAAACAGGCGCGGTACTGCCCGGTGATGTCGCGATTAGACCGGTAGCGGCATCACCGAAAGGGGCGATCATACCTGCACCGCCGCCGCTTGTCCATATATTTCCTGCTTTTGGATTTGAATTTACTGTGCCAACGATAGCAACACCGGCAACACCCCATTCGGTTATCCCTGTGGTTGCAAGGGTCGGCCCGGTCGCAGTAGTGCCTGCAGCAATATCATTACTGAGAGCTGCACCTTGGTCAAACTGCGGATTAGTCACTCCGCTGAATTCCCATTCCCATATTTCTGCATTATAACTTCCCGTCTGATTAAAATTACAGGTTATTGCGGTCTGGGCCCCTGCCACTGAATTCGTGTAATAAATAGCCATTGTAGCGTTATTATTGGCAATTGACGTGCATGTGGAATTAGGGGCAAGCGTAAATAAATCTCCCGCGGTATCAGTCACCCCTGTTATATTCACTAAGCTTGAATTTGAACTATTCATACACGCCACGGCGACAAAATTTCCCGAAGTTGTCGAAGTGATGGTTAAAGTGATTGAATTGGATGCTGCCAGGCTTATTCCATTGCTGGCATCATTTAACACAGTAATAGCCGCCTGGGCGAAGTCCGTCAACATCAATAATATTGGAAATAAGATAATCAGGCAGTTACGTTTGACCAGCGGCATGGTTCAAATTATAATGGTTCTCCAATAACCTGACAATATTTTTATCGGAATTAGCCACACTTTTCCTTTGGCAGGTTCTTGGGTTTATGCTAATATATGCCCTTTACCAGAAAGCAACTATGAAAAAAGAAACAGCAAAAACACAGACTAAAAAAACCATTAACGGCGCGGAAGCCCTGATCAGATGTTTGGAGAATTTTGGCGTCGAATATATCTGGGGCTTGTCCGGAGGCGCCGCTATTCCTATTTTCGACGCATTGGTCGGCTCCAAGATCAAGTTGATCCTGACCCGCCACGAACAGGGTGCCACCCATATGGCTGACGGTTATGCGCGTGTCACGGGAAGGCCGGGTGTCGTGCTGGTGACTTCAGGTCCCGGAGCAACGAACACCGTAACAGGTATCCTGACAGCCATGATGGATTCTGTGCCCATCATCGTTCTTACCGGACAGACCATCACCTCGATGTTGGGCAAGGATGCCTTTCAAGAAGCTGATATTTCCGGCATCACCATGCCCGTGGTCAAACATAGCTATTTGGTCAAAAATACCAATGATATCCCTCGCATCATTAAAGAAGCCTGGCATATCTGCCAAACAGGACGTTGTGGTCCTGTCCTGATCGATCTGCCCAAAGACATAACATCAGCGCCATTTACCGGAGACAGTCTTGATCCGGAAATGGATATTCCCGGATATAAAAAGGACACCCCCTCGCCTCATAAGGCGGACATTGTCAAAATGGCCAAACTCTTTAAGGGCAAAAAAAAGCCATTACTCTTAGTGGGCCACGGAGCTGTGCTTTCGCGCGCGGGAGCAGCCATCAAGAAATTCGCGGAAAAATTAGGCTCTCCTGTAACCAACACACTATTGGGTAAAGGCGAATTCCCCGAAACCCATCCCTTGTCATTGGGGATGCTTGGCATGCACGGGACTGCTTATGCCAACAAAGCCCTGATCAACTGCGATTTGATCCTTTCGATCGGCTCGCGCTGGGATGACCGGATCAACGGCAATAATAATGAATTCTGCATGAACGCCAAAAAGCTCCACATTGATGTTGATTTCTCTGAGATCAATAAGATCGTCAAGCCTGATGCCTGGGTTGTGGGTAATGCCAAGGAAGTGGTGGAAGAATTAACCAAATTGGTTGAACCCCTGGACACCGCGGATTGGCTGAAAGAATTGGATTATTATAAGAAAGAATTTCCGCTTAAATACAGCAAAAAAAGCGGATTGACCGCCCAGCAGGTCATTGATACCTGTTATAAAGTCACTCAAGGCAAGGCCATTGTCACGACCGACGTGGGCCAACATCAAATGTGGGCGGCACAGTTCTATTTATCAGATAAAGGCAATTATTGGTTATCCTCCGGCGGCGCCGGGACCATGGGCTATGGTTTTCCTGCGGCGGTGGGCGCCCAATTCGCGGCCCCGAAAGAACTGGTGGTGGCGATCGTGGGTGACGGCGGATTCCAGATGACCCTGTATGAGCTTTCCACGGTGTTCATTCATAAACTGCCTGTTAAGGTGCTTATCATTGACAATAAATACCTGGGCATGGTACGCCAATGGCAGGAATTGTTCTTCGACAACCGTCTTTCCGGCGTTGACCTGGAAGGCAATCCTGATTTCGTAAAATTAGCCGAGGCCTATGGCGTTAAAGGTTTTCATATGGACAAGCCGGAGAATTGCGAAGCTGTGATGCGTGAAGCCATGAATTACAAGGGCCCTTGCGTTATCCACGCGGAAGTCATCAAGGAAGACAATGTGTTCCCTATGGTGCCCGCCGGTAAATCCGCGCTTCACATGATCATCGAAAAGCCATTGGCTAAAATGGAAAAACCGACGGGATCCACCTAAAAATATGGATAAACTTCCCCTGCATACGATCAGTGTTTTGGTGGCCAATAAACCGGGCGTGCTCGTGCGCATCGCCCTGGTATTCGCCCGCCGCGGATATAATATCAACTCCCTGGTGGTTTCCCCCACGGTCAATCCCCGGTTTTCGCGCATGACCCTTACCGCAAAAGGCGATCTTGAGACTTTGGAACAGATCATTAAGAACGTCAACAAGCTCGTCGATGTCATCCATTGCGAAGAGCACCCGGCCAACACGATCGAGAAGGAATTGGCACTCCTTAAGACAAAGGCTACGGCCGCGGTCAAGGCGTTTGTGGCTAAAAACTCCCGAAAATTCCATGTCCGCATTGACGATACTACAGAGGGATGTTATATCATCGAACAGACCGGGACGACCGCCGAACTCGATGAATTTGAAGCCCTTATCAAGAAATTCGGCATCCTGGAAATGATACGCACAGGCAAGATCCTTCTTACCCGCGGTAAAAATTCAACCTAATCGGTTTTACGGTCTTTAAGGCTGCAGGGCAGGATCTTAGGGAGTTCTTTGGGCGGCAGGACCACGAGGGCGACATCAATGAATTCCTCCCCCTGTTCAACGCCAGATATTTTGCACCTCTCCACGTCAACTCCCGGGTGATCTTTCCCCAAATACTGGGCAACCGCGGATTTTAACGCGTCCAATTCCATATATAAAATAAACTGCGCTTCCTCATCGGCATTAAGGTCCAAGACGGTAACCAGCATCCTGAAATCCAGATCAAGTATCTCTTCCAAGGATCTACCGGCGCAATATTGGGACAGGCTTTTGCCCCCGCCGATCTCGCTTGAACAGGTGATCTTGGCGAACTCGAACTTGACCAGTCGTTCATTGAGGTCAAGACGCAGGTTAAGCCCCGAGGAGCTGTCTGAACATGGCATTGAAGACCTTCTTTGTTTTCTTTTTAAAATCCTTATCAGATTTGTATTTTAAATGTGGGTAAACCCCATTTAAGCTTCCGCCTATCGCGATACGCTTGCTATCATCACATAAATATTTCAATCCATCAAGCTGATTGACCAACGATGCGGACAGATCAGTGTTCAGGCGAAGCATTGTCTGTAAAGTTGTGTTCAATCCTTCCCCCATCGAACCCTGGGCATTGAATTCTAAGATATTTGTCTGAAGCAGGAAATCATCCATAAAAATTGTCTTATCATGATATGAAAATTTAGCCTCCGCCTTTTCTATAAGAGTGTCATTAGCCCCTAATTTATTGACCATATCATCCAGGCCGCCGAAATTCTTGACCGCATGGGATAAAACCGCTTTGACAATGTTAAAGTTCTTAATAACTCCGTCGCTGATAATAATATCCCCCTGCAGGTTGGGCCTATTAAACCGCACATACCCCGAAACTTTCTTAAACACCGGGTTATCCTGTTTTTGGGGAGAGGTGCTTTTAAATACCAGCCCGGAAGCAGTGAAAGATAGTAAGACCGGATCTGTCAAGGAAAAATCATTCAGATCCGCGTTTATGCCTTTAAGCCAGACATCCTGGGGCAAGTCCTGGCTTTGATCGATATATGAAATGGCGCCGTCCTGGATGATAATGCTTTTGATATTTACTTGCGAGTGCCCTTTATTAATTTGAGTAACGCCGTTATTATCACCGGTACTCACCGCCTGTGGCAATACTGGCATACTTTTCTGAGCGATATTCCGGACATTGATATTCCCCTCCTGAGAACGGATCAAATGGACCCATGGAGACTGGAGCAAAATATTTGTGATTTGGATCTTATGCTGAAGGATCAGGGTTTGTAAATCCAGGCTAACGCGGATCCTGTCGATCTTAACGAATGGTTGTGAGGTAAAATCAGGGTCATCCGCGATGGTCAAAGGCCACGCGTCAAGCGTAACTCCCCTTGAAGAAAGGCCTAAGCCTACGTGTTTAACGGACACCTGACGCCCTATGATATCGGATGCTTTCTGGGTAAATTTAAGCAGATACGGGTCAGAGTCAAATGTCTGGAACAGGATAAAGACACCTGTTGAGGCGATCAAAACAAATGCCAATAAACTGAAAAATAGGGTCTTGATAATTCTCATGTTATCGTTGCTGATCCATGGCTTTTTCACGCTCTTCATCGATCGTATCCTGCGTGCGCTGCATAGTATCGTTGTTTTCCTGCTTTACTTTATCAAAAATGGTTGATGACTGTTCATTGAGCAGATTATTGTTTTGTTGCTGAAGGCGAAGAAGGGATTCATTGTTGGCATTGATCATATCCCCTTCCTCCGAGAGCTTTTGCCTGGTTTTCAACAACTTATCATTTAAATCGATCAAGGACTGGCCATGGACCATTAAAAGGCGCTGATCATCCTTCATCTGTTTGCTCAGTGACTTAAGCCTTAAGACATCGATGTCGCTTTTATCATCCGCCTTACTGGCGATCTCGTTTATCTCCTTACCGGTTTCAGTCAAGACTTTTTGTTCGCTGTCGATCACATCCTTGAGCCCTTCCTGTTCCTGGGCAAGGTCATCCACGACATTGCGGATCTCGGTCAACCCCCCGCTTGTTGTGATGTTTAATTCCTGTATCTTCTTGATGTTGAGGGATTCCAAGGAATTAAACCCTCCTTCATCCAGGACATCCTTGATGGGAATAAGGGACTTCGGGGAAGGGGCAGGGGCAAAATAGGCAAAGATCCCCGCTAAAAATACAATAACAAAGACCCCAAAAAAGATAATCTGTCCCATTTTATAATTTAGCCTCCGTTAGGATTTCCTTTTCAAAAATATTGACAGAGCCGATGGGAGCTTTACACATGCCCCTGAAACATAGATACGCCTGACCTTGCCCCGCTGCCAATACATGCCTGATGGCCTTATGAGGTATAAAATGCTTATACAATACTTTCAGCATTTTAGCAACCGTCGAATCATCCCCTGCCCCATGGAATGTGATCTCCAAAGGGGACTGTAAATGCCAATCCAGTGCTGATAATAAAAAACTATGGGCATATGGTGCCTGGGCAACGCGGGGGGCGAAATTGGCGAATAACGCTTTAGCCTGAAGATCATAAACGTCTTTGCCGGTCAAAGCGGAAAGCTTCAGTAAAATCAAGGCGGCGGCTGAATTTCCCGATGGTAAAGCCCCGTCATAAACTTCTTGGGGCCTAATAATGAGGGCTTCAGCATCGCTGGCTGTCATATAAAATCCTCCCGCCTTGTCACCGAAAAATTCAATCATCCCATCCGTAAATCTTTGGGCCGCGTCCAAATATTTATCCTGGAAAGTGGCCTCATACAATTCCAGAAGGCCGTAGATAAAAAAAGAATAATCATCAAGGGTCGCCGTAATCCCTGCTTCGCCGTCCCGCCATCGGTGCAACAGGCGGCCTTTTTGCGTCATTGAATCCAGGATAAAATCAGCAGCCTTCATGGCAACCCTGGCGTATCCGGGTTCTTCCAATACCCGGCTGGCGAACGCAAAACTCGCGATCATCAATCCATTCCAGTCACATAATACTTTATTATCCTTATACGGGCGCGGCCTTTTATTACGAATCGCTAATAATTTAATTTTACTTTCTTTGAGTATATCCTGGATTTCATTCTCCGGTTTGTGGAATTTGGCCGCAGCTTCCTTTGAGCCATGCGCCTGATAGAATATGTTCTTTTCCCTAAATTCCCCGTGGGGATCAATTTCCACGTTTCCCTCAGGCGAAACGCCATAACAAAAATTAAATATATGGGCTTGATCTTGCCCTAAGCTTTCTTCAATCTCGGAGAACGAAAAAACATAAAATGCCCCTTCAACCCCCTGACTGTCCGCGTCTTCGGCACAATAAAAGCCGCCGAGAGGATCTGCCATATCCGTTTGCACATAATTAAGGATCTCACGGGCAATCCTGGCATAATCCTGAGTCGCTGTAACCTGAAAAGCCTCAAGATAAGCCCGTGAGAGCAGGGCCTGGTCATAAAGCATCTTTTCAAAATGAGGTACATGCCATTTCTGGTCCGTGGAATAACGGTGAAACCCTCCCCCTAAATGGTCCCAAATGCCGCCATTGGCCATCGCCGTCAAAGTACCCTTGACCATATCCAAGGCTTCCGTTGAAGATGAACGTTTATAATAGCGCAGCAGGAAAGATAAATTATGGCCCATCGGGAATTTGGGCGCGCTGCCGAATCCCCCGTTTATGGGGTCGTATTGCCCTCTCATCTGTCGATAAGCGTTGTTCAAAAGAGGCTCCCCCATTTTTTCCGGGATAGTTTCGTCATTCTCCAGTCGGCGTTGTAAACCTGCCGTCATTGAATGACTGGCCGAAAGGATATTGGCACGGTCCGTTTTCCAGGCCGTGGCTATTGAACCGAGCAAATCAATAAAACCCACGCTTCCCCATTTGGCATAGGGCGGAAAATACGTGCCCCCGTAAAAAGGCTCGCCTTGGGGCGTTAAAAAGACCGTTAGCGGCCATCCGCCCTGACCTGTCATGGATGTGACAGCTGTCATATAGATATGGTCAATGTCCGGGCGCTCTTCGCGGTCTACCTTGATGGCGATAAAGTTCTCATTGATCATTCTGGCGATGCCATCATCTTCAAAACTTTCATGCGCCATCACATGGCACCAATGGCACGTGGAATATCCCACCGATAACAAAACCGGCTTTTCTTCAAGCTTGGCCCTGTCAAATGCTTCCTTACCCCATGGGAACCAATGAACCGGATTATGGGCATGCTGAAGCAAGTAGGGACTTTTTTCGCTGATAAGATGATTGGTCCTCATACCAGACACCCGCCATAGCTCGGAAGAATGAGGCTCATTTGGTGTTTGGATCGAATAAATCCAATGTCTTGGAAACGACATCCTGATGTGATACCGACGGTGACGCGGGGACTTCTGCGATGGATTTCGAACGGGCATCATCCATATACTGCCCTGAGCTCTTATATCCAGGAATAATGTCCTGAACATCCTTAAATCTGTTGGCGGCATCCGTGTAATCGCCTTGTTTATACAAACTCAAGGCTTCCTGGTACATGGCCTCGACACCATCTTCCAATTGCTTGCGGACAATTGCACGCCGGGATTCTAATTGCGCCTGGGTCTCAACGCCTTCTACAGGTGCCGCGGCTGCGGCAGCCGGCTGCGGCGGATTAACGGCGGCAGGCTTGGAAACAGCTTCCGGCTGGGTATTATTGCCCGTGTCAATCTTACGGAATCGCAGCAATTCCTGCTCTTTGTCAGTTTCTTTCTGCATCTGCAGACGTTTTTCTTCCTGAAGCTCACGTTCGCGTTCCTGCGCTTTTAAAGTTTCTTCTTTACGGATCTGCATCTGGCGCTGTTCTTCCAATAGCCGCTTTTGCCTTTCCAATTCTTCGGTCAATTGTTTCTGATGCTGGCGTTCGCGTTCCTGCATCTTGATCAGTTCGCGCTGGGCTTTTAGCTGATCGGCGATGAACGCCGTGCGTTCGCGCTCCTGCGATACCTGCCTTCTTAGCACATCCTGATTAATGGCGCGATCGGATTTCTTGAGCCAGGCCTCCCCGCGGCGGTCGTGCTGGTCGGCAAGTTCGGCAAACAAATATTTGGCCTGCGTGTATTTCCCTTCTTTATAAAGCTCGACGGCTTCACCGAATATCATATTTTTTTCCTGCGCCAACTCGCGGCGCTTATATTTTTCGGCATCAGGAGATACAGATAAGGAAAGGTGTGCCTCCCGCTGGCGGTTCGTTTCCTGATCAATTTGTTTTTCACGTTTCAGCCTGTCTTTCTGGCTGGACATATCATTTTTGATCGTAGTCAAAGCGGAAATCGTATTTTCTAACTCTGTAAATTTAGCCCTCATCGCCTCATAATCCTGCTGGCGGGAAAGGACAATAATATCATCATTGATGTCAGAAGCTTTCTGGGCCAAGGTCTGCAGGGATGCCATTTGTTTCTGGGCAAGTGTCAGAGCTTCATTGTTCCCACTGTTCTTTGTCTGTTCTTTTTCATTCTGAACATTTGCCGCAGCGATCGCAATCGGCTGATTCAGGTAGTCATCAATGCGTTTTAAATAGCGGCGGGTTGACTTATAATCAGGGGCAATGCTTTGAACAGCCAAGAATTCATTCTGGGCTTTCATATAATCATGGGAACTAAAATATTGACGGCCAAGCTCATAGTAGCGTTCAAGCTCTTCTTTATGCTCCGCCATTCTGGCTTTTGATACAGCATCCTGCATTTGCTGTAAAAGGCGTTCCTTGCTTCTTTTAAGATTATTAAATATTTCATCGACCTGGCCCATTTTTCTCTTAACCTGATCGGTCGACCTGTCATCAGCAATATCATTGATCTTTTTGTAAAGATCCGAGGCCCTGCGGGCTAGATCAGATATCTCCGCCATCTGCTTTTGCTGGCTTTCCATGGATGCGGCAGCCGCCAATTGCGCTGAAGGATGGGCAACGGGCACAACAGGTGCCGGCGGGACGATATGTACCAATGGGATAAGCCCGGGGTTACTTTGTTCAATACGCGCGATATATGACCGCGTGGCCTTATAATCAGGGCTGGTATTCTCAATATCGTTAAACTTAACAATGGCGTCCTTCATGTCATTCTTGTCATACATGGCAACCGCAGCTGTGTATAGGAATTCCGCCTGCTCCTCGAGCTCTTTTTTGTGTTCCATATCTTTGATTTCCATCTCATGCTGGCGCAAGGCTTCCTGCTTTTTGCCCTCTACTGTTTCTTCCCATTTTTGCTGCTGCAAGGCTTTCTGCTGTTCCAGGGCGACGCGTTCTTCTTCCTGTTTGGCGTCACGGTCGATACGATTTAAATACCTCATCGTAGCCTTGTAATCAGGGATGACCCAGCTGACTTCCTCAAATTTCTTTTTGGCTTCGGCGAATTTTTTGTCTTTGTACAACTTGACAGCCTCGTCATATACTTGCGCTGCCTGCGTGTCAATGGTCTCTTTGCGTTCTTTTTCCTTTTGTTCGATCTGTGCCAGCCAAGCCGCTTTTTCTTTGGCGCGCGCGGCCTCAGCTTCTTTCTGCTGGCGCGCGACTTCAAGCGCCTGCTGTTTAACCGCCAGGGCGTCCGCCAAGATAATATCCTGTTCGATAAGTTTTAAATAACTATTGGTGGCACGATAATCAGGGGCGATCTCATCAACATGCAAAAAAGCATCCTGGGCCGGATGGTATTTCTTCTGCTTGTACAAATCGATCGCATCTTTATAGGCCTGCTCAACGTCTTCTTTGCGGGCATTCTCGTCCTGCTTGATCTGCTTGTAATGCTGGTGTTCCTGGGCGTTCAAGGCCGCTTCCTGCTTCTTGAGCCGGCGCTGGCTTTCCTTGATGTACCCGACCATTTCCGGATGCTCGGTAATGGCGATCGCTTTTTCAAAATATTCACGGGCCTCGTCGAGTTTCCCCTCGTTGGTCAGCTCAATGCCCTTTTCATAATACTGATGGGCCCTTTCTTCACGCGCCTGGTTGCGTTTAAGGACAGCCTGCTGTTTGATCTTTTCATTGACTTCTTTGATGTTTTCGCGTGACTTGTCGATCAGTTTCTTTAAATCGTATAGATAACTGGTGCGGTTGTCTGCCGCGGAAACATCGGATGGCACCGAGGGCACTTGCACCGACGATGCAGCCGCCGTATCAACGCTGGGCTTGTCATCGAGTGAAGAAGTAGGTTCGTCAGCAAAAGCAAGAACGCCCGCTGTGGAAATAAGCGCAGATAATATAGATAATTGCAGTATTTTATTTAGCATGTTTATTTAATCGCGGTCATTTTACCACACCCTTTGAAGCATCATCCACTACTTTCTCCCATATTTTACGCGCCTTTAGATATTCGCCGCCCTTGAAATATTCACGCGCGGTCTTGTCAAGCTTCTGCAACTGTTCTTCAAAATCAATGCGGCCGCGGATATATTCGGAGGCTTCGTCATACATCATCTGACCGGCAGAAATAATATCCTTGTAGATCTGACGCGATTCTTCGAGGCGTCCCGCGCGCCGGCTGGCCTTGGCCAGGGCAAACATGCGGTTTAACTCCAGCACGATCTTGCTGTCTTTCTTGGCAAATTCCTTCCTGATCAATATCCATGCCCACTCATTGATCTTGGCATCCAGCCACTTGGCGCGGGCACGGGCCCTCTGCTCGGGCGTTTCATCATAGAATTTGCCGGTCATCCTGACAAACGGCCCCATTGACGTATAGCTGAGATTGGTCAGATCATCGCTGTATTTGGTAAAATTCCAGCCGATGGCAAGCTCGGTATTCGCGTTGATCTCCCTGGTGGCCTGCAATAATATCCCCTGTTTGTTGTCCTTGGCCTCAACCTGCGCCAGATCGCGGTATTCGCCGCTGAGGGTCCAGTCCCGGTCGATCTTATAACTAAGGCGCTGGATAACAAGCCAGGTATGTGTCTGGGTAAATTGAAAACCGGTGTCCTGTTCATTTTCAATGCGGTAGGCGATTTTCTCGGCGGCCTGCCATTGGTCATTGATGTCATAAACCGCCTCGCCGCTAAACACCTGGGCCACTGTCTGCTGCACATTTGTATTAAGCGCGTCAGCCTGCTGAGTGCCTCCGCCGTATCCGCTCTGGTATGAATATTCAGCGATAAGGTTCAAATTATCAAAATTCACAGGACGGTAAGCCGTTCCCAATATGATCTCCTGATGGCGTTCGGCCACGGCTCGGGTGGTGGTGTCAAGGGTCTTGGAATAATCCACCTTGGCATTGACTGAAAAATTATCCGTGATCTTACCGTCGATCGCGTCATACAGGACGTACTGCCGGAGGCTGTCAGTGCCGATGCCGCGGTCCACGCGCAATTCCAGTTTGAGCGAATTCTTCAATCTGGCTTCGGCTGTTTCGGTATCCTTAAGAACATAACCGGCCCCCAGCGTGAAATCCGTACGGTTTGTCTGGCTGGTGCCGAGGTTCTGCACCTTGCCGCGCTCTATGCTGCCGTTTAAGGCCAGCTTGTCATTCACGTCACCCGATAAACCAAAAATATTGGATTGCGTAATGGCCGTCGGCTGATTGGCCGCCTGTTTGGTGAAATCCGCTTCCAAATTCTGCCCGTTTTGAGTGCGCACAAGGCCGTATTTGGAGGTATCGGTGGTCCCTTCACTGGGGCTAAAAGAAAAGCTGTTGCTGGTAATAGCCTGCAGTTCCTGGTCAAGTTTGCTGGTATTGCCAAAACCAAAGGTGGTAGTCTGGGCACCTGTCGTATCATTGGCCACATTGATCGATCCATTTGTCGAGGTCATATCATTGACCTTGGTCACAGCCTGCACGCCGAATGAAGACGTGGCCGCGGCAGTGGCCGGGGTCAAGCTTGAAACAGGGCCGGTCGTACCGACGCTCAACGGATTAAGCGCGGTGGCGCCACCAGCGCCCTGGGCCGTGCCCTGGGCTGTGCCGGTGATGGTGGTGTTCCCTATCTGGGTGGTACCATTCAAGCTCAATGTACTGGCGCCCTGGGCGCCCAGCGCGTTCTGGGTCTTGCCCACGTTCACATCCATGGACATCCCCTCGGCCAGCTTGGCCTTTGCTCCGACGCTGGCGGTAGTAATGTTCCCCCCTGTTGAGGATGCCGTAGTCGCCACACTGCTGGTGGCTGTCAGGTTATTATTGATCTGGTCTGACACCAAGACGCTTGCTGTCCTGTCAACAACACCGGTATTTAAATTGGTAAGCGTGTAATTGGTGGTCAAGGCTATCTTTTTACCGAGTTGATTGGTCATCCCGGCGGTGAGGGCATGCCCCTGTGAACTAAAGACTTCCTGGGCGTTGAATGTCGTCATATCGGTGGCGCGTGCCGCCACACCTAGCGTGGTTGCAGTATTGCTTGGATTCTGCACATCCACCTGCTGGCCCAGCGTCAGCTTGATGCGGTTAGTCAGGTCATATTGCGCCTGGCCGCCCAGAGTAGCGCCGCTAGTATTGGTCGTTGACTCAACGCCATTGATAACGCTCTTGGTTTGCACCAGCTGCAACTGGCCGGTCAGTTTCAATTTTTCCTGGGTATGAACGATCTGTATCATGGTCGTGTCTGTTTCTGACGCTCCGACCTGTGTTGATGTCTGCAGATTACCACCAGCCAAGAGACGCTGGATATCCTCACTGGCGGTCAGGCGCGTCACCGGCGTCATATCCCAGGTCATGGACATGCCCATCGTCTCTTTGCCTTGCTGATATGTCGTATCGGTCGCGCCAAAATCATTGCCGATCCATTTGTAATATGTCTTCACCCCAATATTATCAAACAGGCGCGCGTCACCCTTGATGCCGTAGGCGATCCCGCTGGCGGAGTTATTGAGCATAAGCGGCGTAAATGTAATACCTCCATCGGTGGAAACATAAGACCCGGTTTCCTGCGAAGTGGTTTTGGCGTATTCAGCCTTGATGGTAGCATCCTTGTTCACATGCAAGGTGGCGTCTGTGCCTTCAAGGGTATAATTCTGGCCATTAGAATTATCCTGGATATAAGTGCCGCCCAAAACAACATTATTCCCAACCGCCTGGGCGACGCGGGCACCCTGCGCGCCCTGTGTTTGCAGGCCGGAGACCGCGTATTGATAATCAACGACAACATAGATCGGGTCCCCGTTGATCAAATTATTCGAAATGATGGATTCCGATTGGGCGATCATGGCCACCGGCTGCCAGAATAAAATGCGGCCCTGGCTGTTATCAAGCTCATAATCCGCCCCGTTAGTCAATGTCTGGCTTGCCACCACCAACCCGGTAGTCTGGTCGCGGATCTGTATGACGACGGTATCACTGCCCTGGACAACCTCCTTATACTTCAGGAAATAAAGGGAACCGCCAGTGGCTAAAAATTCGTTGTGCGCGGGCAATTGCTGGATCTGGGCATGATAAACAACAAGTTTGGTACGCGCGTCTCCGTACGGATTGCTGGCAACCGACTGATAATCAAGTTTCCCGCCGTAATATTTCTGGCTGAACGCGGCAAATTCCGTATCATGAAAATCAACCACATAATTACCCAGGATTGCCGAGGATTTATCCCATTCCACCTTAAGGTAAAGTGCCCCCTGGGTATCGGCGGCATCATAATTGATCGAAGAGCTGTCCCCGTATACAGGATAATAGGTGTTGGGATCCAGCTGCCTGAACATGGCTTTTTGGGCGCGGTCGGAATCAAAGCTGGATGTAATTAAATATTTACCTAAGATCTGACCCTTCAGGTAATACGCGCCCTTGCCTTCCTTATAAAACCCGGGTTCTTGCGTCTTATCCTGAATTGGCTCGATATTGCCGCGGTCGATATTATACCCGACCTGGGCATCGCCCAGGGCGACAAACATCATATAATCATCGCCGACTTTCAACGGACGGCTGTAATGTTCAAGGCTGCCCGGCCCAATAGCGGACAAGGTGCGCGAAGGCATGCCGCTTGCGGCCGGCATGGGCTGCGATGGGGCTTCAGCAGGATTCTCCGCCGATGTTTCAGCAGGGGCTTTAACGCTCACCACATCCAGGGAATAATCACCATTAGGCAAAATGACTTCCAAATTATCTTTTTCATTTGAAGTGGCAAAACCGCCGGCCATCAATTCCGCAGGGGTCAACCCATATTGCTGCATCATGGGAATATCAAGGAACAGATTATTGCCTTTCATCACATGGATGCTCTTGACATCAGTTCCCTGACGGTCAAGATGGATTGTTTCGCCCTGTACAGGGATTATCTGGTGGTCCAAATTATTAACAGATTCTTGGGCGGTCAGCCACTGGCGGTAACGGTTGGCGCGGTCCTTAAGGGTATCCTTGTTATCTGTACGCTCATTCTTGAGGGCGATATCATCCTTGATCTCCCGGACGGTGATGGCGTTTTCTTTAGTATCATCATGGTTATTCTTGCTGTCCGTCAATGTGACCCCATAGGAATACTTATGGTCAGCACTGATGATGATGCCCTGAGCATCCCTGCCGTCCCAATAGATCGGGTCATTAATGTTTAAAGGAGAGCCTTCAAAGCTCCTGATCACCTTCCTGGTATCCGAATCCATGATATCCAAACGCCAATTGGTGATAAACGGCGAATAATTGGTGAATATCCTGAATTCCGCCTGCCTCACCAGATAGCCCTGGTAAAGGACAACTTCTTCCGTACCCGCCTTGGCATTGGCCGAGGCATCAAACAGCGCGGCATTGAGCCTGGGCACCGGCCTGTTGCGGTCCTGCGTCAAACGGATCTTCTCATTAAAGAACACCGCGTCCCGGCCCTTGGTCTGGGTTTCATCGATATTGACGCCGAAGTTAACCTTGGAAATGGAACCGGCAGTGATATCAGCGATCACGGCCTTGTCGGTCGTCAGATACGCGCCAGGGGGCAAGGTACGCTCATCCAGCCTGAAAAGATGACGGCCCGGCAACAGCCCCGGGATAGTGTATTTCCCGTCGCGGTCAGTGGTGATTACAGTTCCGTCCTCCATCACGATCTGCACGTTAGGCACGGGTTTTTCAATGGTGGTCTGATGTGAAATAGGATCAAAATACGGCGGATCCTGGATGCCGTTCTCGTTCCAGTCAAAGAAGACCTTCCCGATGACCGTGCCCAGGTCAAATACGGGGTCAAGGATGATCTTGACCGATGCCTGGGCCGGGTTGGAAATGACCATGCCATTGGCATATCTGGCCGTGGCCGTGTTTTGATAATTACCCATCGTCACCCCGGTGCCAATGACCAGTTGGTATTGCAGGACGACGGTAGTTCCAGCAGCTACTGTTCCTATATTAAAAAGCAAAGGCCTCTGGCCGTTGGGTTCACTGGTAGCAATACCATTTAATAAAACGCGGTCCTTGATGTATTTGAAACCCGGGGGGATCTGGTCGTTGATATAAACACCGGTAACATCATTGGCCGCTGAAAGATTCTGAATATTAACGGTGTACATGACTATATCACCGACCACAGCTTCACTCTTGTTAGCGGTCTTTGTAATACGCAGCAACATGTTATTGGCATCCAGGGGTTGGTCAATTTCAGCGACAGTTCCTCCGATAGTAAATACCTGACCTTCGGAACCGGTAATAACGCTGCGCCCCGCAGGGATGGTCGTTATTTTAGAGGGATAAAGGTAGCCCGGGGCAGAAATACCAATATAGTACTGGCCGGGCGGCACTAAAAAACTGTAAAAGCCATCCGACAGGGTGGTAAACGGATTTGCGGAAGTACAAACAGAAGCCATGTTGCAAGATTGAATCCCCGTTACCGGAAGATGGGTCGTTGCGCTATAGATAGTGACTGCGGCGCCTTGGATCGGCAGGTTGGTGACTGAATTATAAACAATACCGAACGGAGCCGTCAAAGACACCTGGATTATATAACTGGTTGTTTCAAGGGTAGGGACCCCCACGGTAATGGATAGGAAATTGGTCGCCGCCGGCAACGCCGTAGTTGCTGTCACGGAATAAGTACCGCCGGCAGTAACAGTACCGCTGCCTACAGCTAATAGTAAATTCCCGTTGGCATCAAGGGCCTGTAAGCTCACAGGCTGGTTGGCCAAACCCTGGCCGGCCACGGTCGGTTTTTCCCCGACGATAATTTGAGTGAGGGCCGGATTAGTAATAGCGATCCCATCGATTTGAGTGATAACCGGGACCTGGTTTGTTGTTGGAGACGCAACAACATTGAATGTGTCAATATCACCCGGGCTTGTCAACAAGGGCGTTAAGTATGGCGTCAAGGTATTATTGGCTTGTATAGCCAATAGGGCTGTAATAGGCAGATGCGTATCATCAGCATCCTGGCCGACCATCACGCGGAAATAGCCATTGGCATCTGCCTTGGTCGTGGCCACTAAATTACCGCTGACATCCCTGATATAAATCGGTGAATTGGGCGGCCCCTGGCCGATGACCGTAGGTGCCTGTCCAACGGTGGTAAGGATGGCAGGAGAAATGATCCTGAATCCGGAGAAGATCCAGTTGGCGTTATTATCGAGGGAGTTCGTACAATTCACGCAAGTGATCGTATTGGTCAAGGCATTGGAATCTTCCACATTCAAATGGCTGACGTTCTGCGGGCCGCCTGATACAGTAATGTTCCATGGGCTGCCGGTGACCGTTGAAAGAACGGAGATCAAGCTGGCGGCCTGGCCGGTAAATACAAAGGAATTGGTGACTGTTTGATTACTGCCAGGGGTAAATTCGACCGTCTTGCCTCCTGCGTTAGAAAATAAATCATAAAAGGTGGTGTTGCCCGTGAATATGGCGGTGGCAGTGGTAGTAAGGGTAACCGCACCTGAGGAATCAACATAGGTGCCGTTATTTGTCCAGTTACCGCCAACGTCAAAGGCCGTAAGGGTCGTTGATGACGGACCTTTCAAGGTGCCTCCGCTGCTGATGGTCACTCCTCCAACCACGTTAACAGCGTTGCTGCCGGATAGGTCCAATGTCCCCTTGGTAACTGTCAGGTTTCCGTCAACGGTCAAAGGATCCGTACCGACCGTAAAAGTATCAGGCGTGCCATGAGTATCATTGATGACCAGGTTATAATAGACATTATTGGAAGGATTCGTCGTGGTCAATAAATTGGTGATATTATAGGTGCTTCCTGTATTGTCCCCAACGTATTCAAACGTGCCCGCATTGGTATTGACAGTTGTGATAGCCACTGTTTCAGAACCATTTAGGATGAGCGTACCGTTATTGGTCAATGTGCCTGATCCGCCTGAAGTTGTATTGACCGTTAAATTATTGCCGTTGAGCGTCACGGTCGATCCGCTGTTAATGGTCAAAGCCCCTACCGTCACAGGCGTTGTCAGGATCGGCTGATTAGGCGCGTTGGCGATAATGGCGGTGTCACCGGCGATCGGGACGATCCCCAAATTCCAGTTAAGAGGATTATTCCAATCCGTTGAAACAGTACCCGTCCAGGTGACCGTTGGATTGCCAAAATTCCAGTTGGTGTTAGTTCCGCCGGGAGGCGCATCCACTGAATTATTACGCGCGATCAGGGTCAGATCATTGGGAAGCGTACCCGCATTGGAATACTGCACGTTTACTTCGGAAATGTTTTGAACTCCCCCGGCAGCTAACACTATATCCGCTTGTGTGCCGGTCAGATCACTACGTATGGAAAGAAGCTGGCCGGGAGCGCCTTGCATGATCAAACTATTGGTGAAAGTCTGCAATCCAGTATGGTCAAAAGTCAATGTGGCAGCAGAAGATACAACCTTGGCAAATTGATAAAAGGTGCTTGTCCCGCTGACGGTTTGATTGGTACCGTTGAGAGTGATCAATCCGCTGGAATTAGTGTATGTCCCTGAATTGGCAAAATTACCGGTCAAAGTGAAGGTCCTGCCGGCGCTTGGGGCCTTAAAGATACCCGGCGTTGTGATCGTCAAATTACCATCGGCAGCCAGGCTGCTGTTGCTGTTGGAAGTATCCAAGGTGCCTGAGCTCACCGCCAGATTGCCATTGACTGTTACCGCCCCGTTGCTGGCAAAAACATCCCTATTGGCAGGAACGCTGTTGGTATCATTAATGGTCAGATTATTGTATACAAGAGCAGTACTGCCGTTGATGGTCAAGGTGTGGTTGACCGACGAGCCTCCGTTTTGTCCGACGTACTCAAATGTGCCGTGCGTTGAATCCATGGTCAATGTCAATGTTTCATCACCCTCCAGGATCAGCGTGCCATCATTATTAAAAGTACCGGCACCCAATGGGCTCACTGTCAAATTAAAACCGCTGAGCGTCAGGGTTGACCCGCTATTGATGGTCAAGCCAGCCACCGCAACATTTGAAAATAAGACAGGCTGGAATGTTATGCCTGCACCATTGGGAATAACCACCGTATCGCCTGAGGTAGGCACCACCGCAGGGGACCAGTTGCTGGCCGTATTCCAATCAGTAGAAGTTGAGCCGTTCCAAGTTACGGTAGCCACCCCAAAGAACCAGTTCGTATTGTGCTGTGTTGGAGATCCAGGGGAAAAGTTACGGGCCACCAGGGTTTGGTCTCCCGGAGGCGTACCGGCATTGGAATCCTGCACGTTGACGAAATTGATATCCTGAGCCCCCGTCGAAGGCAATATGATATCGGCCTGGGCGCCGGAAATGGTGCTGTTAATGGTTAAAAGATTCACCGCGCTGTTTCCCAACAAGGTCAAACTATTGGTAAAGGTTTGCAATGCGCCGCCGCTGGCATCAAAGGTCAGGGATTCAGGGCTGGTTACGGATTTGGTAAAATTATAAAATACCGTTGTTCCCAGGACATTTTGATTGCCCCCGTTTAATGTGACGGTGCCTCCGGAATTATTAAACCCTGTCAGGTGGGTAATTGGGACAAAATTCCCGGCTGTATTCGTGAAATCACCCGCCACGGTAAAGCTCTTGCCGCTGCCCGGAGCCGTAAAGGTGCCCGCGGAAATGTTCACCGCGCCATTAGCCGCGATGTTGCCGTTAGTCGCGGTCAAGGTGCCATTAGCGCCATCGACGGCCAAAGTACCTGCAACGGTCAATGTGTCGCTGTTTGTTGATATATTCAGCGTGCCGGACGTGACGGTCACATTGCCAACTGTTTTGATCGCGCTGTTGCTGACAAAGGTATTCTTGGTCGCGTTGGTGTCATTGATCAATAAATTATAATAATTGGAAGTGCCGGGGAAATTGATGATCGTAATGGGATTGCTTGTGCCGTCTCCCAGGTACTCAAAGGTACCTGGGTCGGTGATATCCTGGGTCAGGGAAACAGTCGCCTCATTACCATGCAATTCCAGCGTACCATTATTAACGAATGAAGAAGAAACCGTAATATTAAATCCATTAATATTGACACTGGCATTCGGCTGGATGGTCAGGCCGGCAACATTAACATTGGTAGAAAATATAGGTTCATTCGGAACATTCGGGACCAGGACCGAATCTCCCGCTGTTGGTACGAATGAAGGCGTCCAGTTGGCGGGATTATTCCAGTCTGTGGATACTGCCCCTGTCCAAGTGACGGTAACATTACCAAAAAACCAGTTCGTATTATGCTGGGTGGGAGAACCGGCGGAAAAGACATGCGCCACTAAGGTTTGGTTCCCTGGAGAAATACCGGCATTGGAGTCTTGGACATTGACAAAATTGATCGATTGCGGGGCCGCGGAAGCCAGGAAGATCTTGGCCTGAGTTCCCGGTAATGTGCTGAGTATATTCAAAAGATTGGTCGCGCTATTGCCCTGCATGGTCAAACCATTAGTAAAATTCTGTGTGCCTGCGGCATCAAAGGTCAAGGTCGCGGCCGCTGTATTGACCTTAGAAAAATTATAAAATGTCGTTGATCCCAAAACATCCTGAATACCTCCGTTAGGGCCGTTAAGGGTAACTGTCGATGTTCCGGAAGTAAAAGCAGCTGTATTCTCCCAATTACCAGCCACATTCATATTTTGGCTATTGGCGTCAAAAGCCCCTGCTGTATTGGTAAAATTCTCGTTAATGGCAATGGCATTGCTGTTTAACTGTACCGTACTGGCAGTGCTATGGGTCAGATTGTAAAAAGCATCGGATGCCGCTGCGCCACCGCTATTTAGAGATTGTGTGCCGCTTGATCCGCTAAAATTAACCGTTCCGGTCCCCGAATGGAAAGCCCCAGAATTAACCCAGTTTCCGGTTAATGTGATCGGTCCTGTCGTAGTAGAGAGGGTACCGGCATTATTGACATCGCCAGGAACGATCAATTGTCCTGTATTAAGGTTTAAGGAAGCGCCTGCGGGAATATTAATACCTTGCGCCCATGCCTGGGAAGGGATAAAGCAAACCAGGATGGCGCAGGCAATGAATTTTTTAAATTTGTCAAACAATTTCATTGGGTAGACTCCGTCCTCAATAAAATTAATAACGCTCTATTTTATTTGAATATAATAGGCATAACAACTATTCTTTAATATATTTTTCTGCTATTATTATGCCATGAAATCAGCCAATTCAGCGCTTCCCCCAGCCTTTATCGCCATTTTAGGGGCTATTATCTACTCTAACTCTATGTTTTGCTCATTTCATTTCGATGATTACCGCTTTATAGCAGGCAATCCAGTTATAAAAAACATCCATGATCTTATAAGTATTTGGAATTATTACCCTTGCCGATTTCTTACCTTTCTTTCACTTGCCTTAAACTATCATTTTAATCATCTAAATGTGATTGGCTATCATCTGGTCAATTTAATCATACATCTAACAACATCCGTCCTGGTTTGGTGGCTAACTCTTCTAACTCTTTCTACGCCAACACTTAAGAATGATAGGATCAGCCATCATGCCCCCATGATCGCTTTTTTTACAGGATTGGTATTTGTGAGCCATCCCATTCAAACAGAATCGGTTACATTTATTTGGCAGCGTACCGCTTCAATGGCAACGATGTTTTATTTAGCATCACTTTGCCTGTATATTAAATCAAGGCTTAACTCGAAAAAATCCTATTACACAGGCTCATTGATTCTTGCCTCATTAGCCATGTTCACCAAGGAAACAGCATTTACCCTGCCTTTGATGATCTTAATGTTTGAGTATTGCTTTTTTAACAAAGAAAACACAGGCACTTTAAAGCGTCCTGTTTATTTATTCCCTTTAATGTTGACCTTATTGATCATTCCTATAACTATGATCTTAACAAAATCAACGCAATCCATTAGTGCCCAGGAAATGCAATACGCCATCAATGGAACCACCAAGATCAATCCCCTGCACTATTTCCTGACCGAATTCAGGGTCACGGTCACCTACATCAGGCTGGCCTTCATTCCAATTAACCAAAACCTGGATTATGACTACCCGCTTTATAAAAATATTTTTGAACTTCCTGTTTTGACCAGCATCGTGTTGATAATGGCAATTCTTTACGGGGCCAAACAATTATTCCCCCAATACAGATTGCTGTCTTTTTCCATTCTTTGGTTTCTTGTGACATTATTGCCTGAATCAGGCTCCTACGCGCTGGGGGATGTCATTGTTGAACACCGCCTGTATTTGCCATTAGCGGGATTCAGTATTTTTATCGTCGGAAGCATTTTTTATATTGGAGGAAGAAATAATATCAAAGCCATGATGGTTGCCTTAACTCTAATCATTGCGTGCAATTCAATGCTGGCTTATGAGAGGAATAAGGTTTGGAAAAGTGATCTTACCTTATGGGATGATGCCGTCTTTAAATCCCCCCAAAAAGCAAGGCCATACAACGGCCGCGGACTTGTCTACCTTAAGCAAGGGGAACTCGGCAAAGCTTTGGCGGATTTTAACAAAGCTGTTAAATATAACCCTGATTATGCCGAGGCTTATAATAACCGCGGGTTAGTTTATGGCAATCAGCATAATTTCCCCGAAGCTTTAGCCAATTTTAACAAGGCCATTAAAATAGACCCTTCCGACGCACAGGCCTACAATAATCGGGGTTTTATATATGCCACCGTCGGACAATTCTCCCAGGCTGTCAATGAAATAAACAAGGCTATAGCCCTAAATCCTGATTATGCGGACGCTTATTATAATCTTGGGAAGATATATTCTTTACAGGGCAAACCTGATCTGGCGATCGCGGAATATACTCACGTCATTACAATAGACCCGGATTATGAAAATGCCTATAATAACCGCGGCTCTGTTTACTTTCAGCAAGGAAACTTGGGGAAGGCCATCAATGATTTTCATAAGGCCACCGATATCGCCCCAGAAAATACAGAAGCTTACTATAATCTTGGTTTTATATATTTTCAGCAAGGCCATTGGGCCCAAGCAATTACTGATTATACCAAAGTCATTGAAATAAATCCCAACGATACCGGGGCTGTTAACAACAGGTCCCTGTGCTATTTGCGTATAAAAGAAAATGAAAAATAAAACCCTGCCTTTGATCATTATCCCCTGTTGGGGAATCGCTGTTTATATCAACACCTTCCATTGCTCGTTTCAATTCGATGACAGGGTTTTCATTATAGATAATATAGCTATTAGAAATATCGCGAACCTGCAATCCCTCTGGAATTATTACCCCTGCCGATTTATAACCTTTGTTTCCCTGGCCTTGAATTATCATTTTGGACAACTTAACGTGTTTGGATACCACTTGTTCAATTTAGCCATCCATCTATCAGCCGCCCTCTTAGTCTGGTGGCTTGTCCATTTGACACTGTCCTGTCCCGTCATGAAAAACAACAAAATCACTAAGCATGCCGAAATGATCGCGCTATTTTCGGGTTTGGTATTTGTCAGCCACCCCCTTCAAACCGAAGCGGTAACCTATATCTGGCAGCGTTCAACTTCAATGGCGGCGATGTTTTATCTTGCGTCTCTATGCCTGTATGTCAAGTCAAGGCTTCTTCGCCATAGTCAACGCGAAGGGAGCGAAACAATTTTCTATGCGGGCTCATTGTTGGCAGCCATATCCGCCATGTTCACTAAAGAGAATGCAATCACCCTGCCTTTGGTCATTTTACTTTACGAAAACTTTTTTTTATTTAAAAAAGGGGTAAGGGGCTCTTTAAAGTGCCCACAAGCAGCGATCCCTTTCCTTTGTACTTTATTGATCATCCCTTTGACGATGATTTTTAACACAGGTACCGCTCCCAAGGAAGCTGTCAATATCCCCCCTTTTGACTATCTAATGACTCAATTTAGGGTGATGCTTACCTATATAAGATTGCTCATTGTGCCTATTAATCAAAATTTAGATTATGATTACCCTATCGTAAAGAATATTTTTGAACCTCCCGTCTTATTAAGTATTTCATGCCTGGGACTTATCGTTTGGTCAGCCAAACGACTGTTTGCAAATTACCGCTTGATTTCTTTTTCCATCTGTTGGTTTTTCTTGACCCTGTTGCCTGAATCCAGTTTACTGCCGTTGCAGGATGTCATTTTTGAACACAGGCTTTATCTGCCGATGGCGGGATACAGCATTTTTTTAGTCAGTGGACTATACTATCTTCTTGAAAAGCACACTTTCAAATCAACAGCATGCGTCCTGTTGGTGATAATCACCTGGTATTCCTGTTTGACCTTTCAACGAAACAGCGTCTGGAAGAATGAAATGACCATGTTAAATGACGTGATACAAAAGTCCCCGCATAAAGAAAGGCCATTGAATAATCGCGGCCTGATCTTCTCAACCCAGGGAAAACTTCCCCAGGCCATTGCTGACTTCACTAAAGCCATAGAAATAAACCCGACATATACAAACGCCTATATCAACCGGGGCTTCATGTACAATAAACAAGGGGATTTCAACCTGGCAATCCTGGATTACAGCAGGGCCATTGAAATAAACCCCAGGCTACCTGAAGCCCTTATCGACCGGGGCAATGTGTTCTTAAAATTAGGGAATACCCAGCAAGCGCTCTCTGACTTTCAAAATGCCGTCACATTGACCCCTGATAATCCATATTTCGCGGATACCTATTTCGATCTTGGATATATCTACTACAAACAAGGCAATTTTATCCAGGCCGTATCAAATTACAGCAAGGTCATCAGGATAAATCCAAATGATACTCAAGCGTATAACAACAGGGCGGTCGCTTATTTTCAATTAAAAGATTATGATAGGTCATGGAACGATGTGGAAATAGCGGAAAAATCAGGAGGCGAGGTCAACCCTCAACTCATCGACGCGCTTAAACAGGTGACAGGAAAAGAAAGATAAACCCGGCTTTTTCATTATGTTCCAGAATATCCTAAAGCAAAAACCCGCATGCCTATTGCTTCTGTTTGTTTACTTGTGGGTAATACCAGCCTGCCTTTCCTATCAAAATGCGTGGGTCCAGCCGGAAGAACTTTTTATCAAAATTTTCCTTCTTAAAACCGGTGAGAATCTAAATGTTAAAGACATCAAGAACGGCCTGTTTTGGCAATTATTTGAATATAAGGCCCGTCCCACCCGCCCCCTTTCTTCCTATTTTGAGATCGTCGACACTAAATTCCGCTGCTGGCTTTGGCATTTCATTATTCCCCATCCCAGCCTGTCTTTGACGTGGATCTTTTCCCTGATCCTTGCTCCATTATATCTATTCCGGCTGCTGAGAAATCTTGATATCAGCGTTAATCTAAGCCTGGCCTTGACGGCTTTTTATCTCTCCACGCCTGGTGTACTCAGTTTTGAATCAATGCTCTTCAGGCCGGCCAAGCCAATGACAAATTTCTTTATCATTTTGTGCTTATACCTTGCCTCCAAACTACAAATCAAATTCTTAAAAAACAATAAAACCATCCCCCTCCTAAATTTCCTGGCGTTCTGGGGCTTTGCAGCTGTATCACTTTATTGGGATGAAACCGCATTATTGATCATTCCGGCGGTGATCTTTATTTTTCCCTCCATGTTCCGTCATAAACCGATCCTCATATTATGGCTTCTGTTACCTTTGATCACGATGACGGCCTATTTAATAATAATCCCCTATTTATGCGCCCTGGCAGGGCATGAGTATCCCCATTTATTAAAATACGACGATATCCAGATGATCTTCAGGCCGGAAAATATCCTTCGCTCTTTCGATCACCTGGGGATAAATGCCCGTAACCTAATACTTGAAACAATGGGCATATTCCCCTTTGCTGCCACCGCACCTGTCTTTATCCCTTTGTTTATGGTTGGCGCTGTCATCGCATGGGCAACGGTCCTGGTCTATATTTTAAGATCAAAAATGAATGTTGACCCCCTGTTTATCTTTCTTATTCTCCTGCTGTTTTTATTTAACACCATGATGTCCGTTACCACATCCGTATGGGGGCCATATTATTATGGATCATATTGGTCGGTATTCTTTGTCCTTTTTTTGTCAAGACTTATGGAGCGCTCAAAGATCCCTTTGACGGTATTGACCATTTGCTTCTTTTTTATCATTATCAGCACGACAAACAGCTTTTTAGGGATGAACACCGTCAATAAAAAATATTATTGGTACCCTTACAGCCCTGAAACTATCGCGGATTATTATAAGGGAACACGGCTTTTCTTTGATCGACGCGATATCCCCGTTTTTTCGGATAAAGAGATCAAATCCGCGGTTTATCATTATTGGACCCAAATAAGAAACGGAGTAAATATAAAATCTCTTATACTCCCCAGGGAATTAGGCTGGCTTCCAATTGAGCTTGAAAGCGAAAAATCATATGATAAGACCCTGCCAGGCGCCGTATTCAGGAAATCTTTCCAGCAAGAATTTCTCGATGGAAATGAAATCTATGATTGGCTTATTCAAAAAGGATACACGGTAAAATATCCCTCCGGTGATTGTTTTATAAAGGAAGATATTGATACTACGATCACAGAAGGTCTAAAGGAAAAGTACCCTCTGCGTTGGAAGAAAATTCTCCCGTTATTACAGGAATCTCAAACAAGAAAACCACATTTTTATGCTTATACCGCCGCCAAAAGCAACCTTGGCAGCGTTAACATCGGGCCCAAACTGACTGAAGAATTTAATATCTACAGCATGGATATCGCGGCAAACCCCAAGTTGGCGGAAGCATATAATGATCGCGGCAACGTTTATTTCAAAGCAGGCAATTTCATACAAGCCATTTCCGATTATAATAAGGCCGTCCTTCTTAAACCGGACCTTGAAGATGCCTACTATAATCTTGGATTTATTTTCTTCAAAAAAGGGAATTTGGAAAACGCCCTCTTAAATTATTCCAAAGCCATTAAAATAAACCCCAAAGATATAGAGGCGTTAAACGACCGTGCTATTGTTTATTATTATTTAAAGGAATACGACAAGGCGCGGGATGATGTGAACGAAGTGAGGAATTTAGGATCTGCGGTTAATCCGCTGCTGATAAACGCTCTAAAACAGGCGACCGGCGAAAATCATTAGGTACCTGTAGTGGTGATTGTCCCGCCTAAACAATTTTGCATATCAATGGCCTGCTGCTTGAAAAAAGCCGTCTTTTCAGACTGTTCCTGGGCCGTAAAAGCAGATATGGTATTTAGTTGGGTCGGGGTTAACGCGGGCGGCTGAGGGCCGACCTCTCCCGACATTTTCCATTTTCCTATGGCATCCTGCGCGGCGATAATACTTTTATTGGCTTGAATAAAGGTGCTTCTCTCCTGTCCCTGCTGTTGAAAAAAAGCGACTGCCTGCGCGTCCATTGTTTTTGTGCAGGCTGCCTGCTGAGGGCTTACATTGGCCCCGAAAGATATTTGAGGCAGTAAAAAGAATGTGACGGCAAGTCCCAAAGAAATATTTTTCATAGAATTCTCCTATTTTTACTTCTTAAAAAAATTATAACAGACAACTAAACAAAAAATATCAAATTCTCAACTTTTTACAGAACATACCAATGGGTGCCATCGGAGACAATGGTGAAGGACTGGTACTGGATGGTCATGGCGATCGTGTTTTGCCCATCGATGGTTTCAGCGGCATTGGCCTGGATGGTGATGGTATTGGCGGTAGCATCGGTTTTCTTGATGATATACTCACGTCCGGGCACAGTGGCCACAGCCGGCAGGTTTATCTGAACGTTCCCGCCTGCCGCGCTGGCTAATATAACTTGATCATTGGTCGCGGCATTATAAGGATATGCTCCCGGGGTCACGGCACGAATAGCGATAGATCCATTGATGCTTAAAGTTGATGTAGGAGCCCATGTGCCGATACCCACATTGCCGTTCATGATGGCCAACGCCGCGCCGGCGTTGGTAAAGGTCGTGCCAAGTCCGACATTGCCGCCATTAGGCAGGTAAACGTCATTGACATTGGTCGTGATCCATTGGCTGCTGGTCGTTAAGCTGCTGGCCGGCATCCAAGTTCCCACACCGACCCCGTTTCCGACGAGGACAAAGCCGGTACCGGGGTTTTGATTTAATGTGAATCCTGTCATGCGCACCGTGCCGTTGACATCCAGCGCCTGGCCGGGATTAGTCGAACCGACGCCGACATTTCCGGCAACAATTAAACCATTTGAAGGCCCGGCAGTGATAGCATAGGCCCCAGAACCAATCGCCGCTCCACCGGCTACGGACAGCATATTAGCAGGTAAAAATGTCCCGATACCAACATTACCGCCCATGACCGCCAAGGCGGACGTAGACGTATTGACCGTCCCGATCCCGATATTTCCGTTTGGTATGACCAAATTCAATCTGTCAGCGGCAGCCCAAGCCGTGGCAACGTTACTGGTCCCTCCAATTTCTAAATTATTATCTGTCGCGCTGGAAGATGCAGGACCAATACCCCAATACCCGGAATTGTTCCAACTGCCTAAAAGTTGCGGATAACCGTTATTATTGGAATAAGAAGCAAGCCATTCTTGCAAAGGCGATGAAGCTATGGCTTGATTTGATCCTCCTACTTGAAGAGCTGTGGTCGCGACCCAAGTACCGATCGATACGTTCCCGTCAGTCACAACCAAGGCTCCTAGCGGATTGATCGTCCCAATACCCACATTTCCGCTACTTGTAATTGCAAACGGGCTTGCCGATGGCTTATTGACTTGAAATAGGGTTGCCGGCGCCCAAGTACCGATACCCACATTGCCGTTCATGACCGTCAATGCCGCACCGCCGCTGGTAAAGCTTGTGCCGATTCCGACATTGCCGCTATTGGGAAGATACACGTCGTTGACATTGGTCGTGATCCATTGGCTGCTGGTTGTCAGGCTGCTGGCCGGCATCCAGGTACCTATACCTACCGCGTTTCCGACGAGAACAAAGCCGTTACCCGGGTTTTTGTTCAATGCAAATCCGGTCATGCGCACCGACCCGCTAACGTCCAGAGTCAAACCAGGCACCCAGGTACCGATGCCCACATTGCCGTTCATCACCACTAATCCGGCTCCAGCCCCTGCTGAGGTGGTCCCGATACCAACGGTATTGGAGGTGCTTATACCGACATTCCCTGCCCCCGCTGTTAACAGCCAATAGTTAGTTGCCGTTGAGCTCAACGTAGCACCCGTTAACGTCAAACCGCTTCCAAGTGTTACCGCCGCCAATTGCTGACTTGCGTTCGCATAAACCAAGCTTGATGGTGTAATGCCTGTATCGATCACTTGTAAACCGCGGATATTCCCGGACACGTCCAATTCCTGGCCAGGATTAGAGGATCCGATACCGACATTCCCACCCGTAGTATTCAAGGTCGTATTGCCTGATAAACCTGTAGTTGTAAAGCTCCCGTTAACGGTCAGGGTCGCGGAAGGCAGCCATGTGCCGATGCCCACATTACCATTCATCACCGAGAGGGCGGCCTCGCCGGTGCCGCCGACGAAAGAAGTCCCGATGCCAACCGCGTAAGCGGTACTTATCCCGACGTTGCCCGTGATATCATTAAGCCAATAGTTTGTACTGGCCGCAGTTGCCAGGGTACCTGCCGGCATCCAGGTGCCGACACCCACCCCGTTGGTCACCAGCACATTGCCTGATGCGGCCCCATTACCCGTCAAGGTCAATCCTGTCATGCGCACCGTGCCGTTAACATCCAGCTGCTCGCCGGGATTAGACGACCCGATGCCGACATTACCATTTATAATTTCTCCCAAATCCCTGATAGTGCCCTGAACATCCAATCTTTGGCCGGGCGATAAGGAACCAATACCAACATTGCCGTTAAATGCATTAACGCCATTTCCGGTTTGCGTATAAGCGCCTGATGTCGAAATACCCGTGACCGCGGTGATCGTACCGGCATTGTTGACCGTAAACAAATTGGCCCCCACCGCGAATAACGAATTCGGCGCCCAGGTCCCGATACCGACATTGCCGTTAGTCACTGACAAGGCCGCTTGATTGACAGTCGTTGTCCCGATACCCACATTGCCGCTGCTGGTTTCATAGACATTATTGCCGGACACTGTCCATCCGCCCACTGTTCCCGGCGCCGACCATGTCGTATCGCCAGCGCTGTCGCTGGCTGTCAACACATACCCGCTGATCGGCGTCTGCCCGCTCATCGTAAAGCCTACCGTGCGCACCGTGCCCGTAACATCCAGCGCCTGGCCGGGATGAAGCGAACCAATACCAACATTATTCTGAACGATCATGCCTCCACTGGGGGGAGATGTCGTGACAAATGCTGAATTCGGGCCCGCGCCAATACCTAAATTGCCAACTACTGCCAATGAGCTGACAGGTGTGATCGTGCCGATACCCACATTACTGCCTTGTATCACCATTTGAACATTTCCACCGGTGCCAAAATCCAAAGTAAAGGGTGATGTTGGACCTGAGCCGAAAATCTGTTCATTATTGGAGCTTTGGAAGATAAGCCCTGTACCTCCGCTTGCCACATTAAATGACTGCGCGATATCTTGATTGGAATTAATAGTTCCGCCGGGAATATCCAAATTAAACGCAGGTACCCATGTACCGATACCCACATTGCCGTTCATGACAACCAAGCCGGCCCCAAGACCTGCTGAAGTAGTCCCAATACCCACAGTATTGGACGTGCTTATACCGACATTTCCGGCACCTGCTGTTAATAACCAGTAATTCGTGCCGGTCGCGGTCAGCGTTGAGCCTACCAACGTTAATCCGCTTCCCAGCGTCACTGACGCTAATTGCTGCGCCGCGTTCGCATAGATCAAGCTTGAAGGAGTTACACCAGTATCGATCAACTGGGAACCGCGGATATTCCCGAATACATCCAATTCCTGGCCCGGATTGGTTGAGCCGATACCGACATTCCCACCCGTCGTATTTAACATCGTGTTACCAGTACTGCCGGTAGTTATAAAACTGCCGTTGACATCCAGGGTCGCGGTGGGCAGCCATGTACCGATCCCGACATTACCATTCATTACCGCTAACGCGCCTTCCCCCGTTCCGTTGACAAATGATGTCCCGATCCCCACATTCCCTAATACAATTTCTCCCAGGTTTCTCACAGTCCCCTGCACGTCTAATTTTTGACCAGGCACAGCTGAACCAATCCCGACATTACCGCTGAAGGAATTAATGCCATTGCCTGTTTGGGTATACGCCCCTGATGTCGAAATACCCGTTACAGCAGTGATCGTACCGGCATTGTTGATCGTAAACACGTTCGCTCCCACCGCGAATAACGAGTTCGGCGCCCAGGTACCGATACCCACATTGCCGTTGGTGACCAGCAAGGCCCCTTGATTGACCGTTGTGGTCCCGATACCCACATTACCGCTGCTCGTTTCATAAACATTATTGCCGGTCACTGTCCA